>Ga0233437_1000139_pt1 | contig 183544 bp, 153 predicted proteins | sample SI_122_August201_FD_182714 | JGI IMG/M metagenome (GOLD analysis project Ga0233437, IMG submission 182714) | Seawater microbial communities from Saanich Inlet, British Columbia, Canada - SI_122_August2016_200_MG | ecosystem: Environmental > Aquatic > Marine > Inlet | place: Canada: British...
TGCTTCATCTAACCATTGACGCTGTTCTTTTGTTTTTATTGGCACATGGCGAGCACGCCCACCTTTCGTCCAGCTATCTTTAAGGTAAAGCTTATCACCAAGGTCAGCAACATGCGGCTGGATTTTTAAGCTTTCCTCAATTCGCAAACCAAAGAGCTTTTGTGCTCGCAAGCTCATTTTCCGTAAGGGCTGTTTAATTTGCTTAAGATCATCCTCAGATAAATCGCGTGATTTATCTTGGTTGGTAACATACTGGCGCTTGGGAATTTTAAGTGTTTCATTGCCCGGTACAACATCAGCTCTGTTAAATTTCTCCATAAGCCAGCGTAAAGCAGCCATTTTGTTACGAAGCGTTCCCGCTTGGTCACCGTTTGTTTTCCAATGCTCAATCAGCTTATAAACATGCCGAGTACGAATGAATTTCGCGCTATCTAATTTATACCCCATTTGCCATAAAACCTCAGCCGTTTGAATGAGTATTTTACGTCGACTTGCTTGCGTACTGAATGAACCATCTTTATTATGCTTAAGCACATTAATAAATGTACCTTTGAAATTGTGTTTTTTAGCCATTGCTTTTCCCCCGAATAAAATAATTTTTTGCTTGCACGCCGCGTGCACGCCGTGACTGTATCGCTAATGTCTTGTTTTTATATTGAAAAAAGTTCCGCGCAAGGCGCGTCACTCTCGACATTTTCAATGCCAAGAGTGACGCGCCAATAACAATTCCGTCTGACTAACCATTCATGATCAATTTAATGATCGATTAAAAGGTAAGTGTTGTTACACTCTGCATGAATAAACAAGATTTATGCAGGCAACGAAAAGTTGCAAAAGTGTGTATAAATGGCTGAGGCCGAAAACCTACCGCTTTATCAGGAGATCTGATAAGCAAGCTGTTTCGTCAGCACGTTTGCTATTGCAGCGAGGAAAAGCCTTGAAGGCTTAAATGAAAAGAGTTGCTTGTGAATAAACAACTTAGTAAAAATGCTTGATAGTGATTACTGCCACTTTCAAGCTAGCTATAGTAAAAGTATCGAGCATAACTCGATACACAAATCTCTTACAAAGAATAATATATTCTCGCAATAGATTTCTAGTAAACACGCGATATAAGAATAATCAATATCATTCAAAATCGGCGGAGGTTGCCACAGATAGTCCGAGGATTATCTGGATGATTTTCATGGCACATCATCGCGCATCAAAGCTTTCGCTTTTTACCACTTTTAGATGCTGTGGTTCTTGTTTAATTCATTAAATTTAAATAAATTTCTAACTTCTTGATTTCCCAGCCAGCAATATTTTTTTCCTTCTATTACCCAGCTTATTCACTGCCGCTGCTTTATGCTCTGGTGCTAGGTGCGCATAGACCAACGTCATTTTAATATCAGCGTGGCCCAGCAATTCTCGGACAGTATTTAAATCAACATCCGCCATCACTAATTGCGATGCATAATCGTGTCGCATATCATGCCATGTGAAATTTTCTATTTTTGCTAATTTTAAAATGGTTTTCCAAGATTTTTTCATATCGCCAAATTGGCTTTTACCATCCTCGCCTGGAAATACATAACCGTGGTTACCTATCGTTGTCTTCGTTTGCTCAAGCCAATCAGTTAGTGTCTTCCACATTTTATCATCCAGAGGAATGAAACGCGGCTTCTTGGTTTTAGTCACTTCCTTAGTTAATTTTAACCCCTGTCTTTCAAAGTCAATATGCTTTTCTCGCCTGATTCTACGCAGCTCGCACTTTCGTATACCACTCCCCAAACTAATTAAAATTTTTGGTATCAGATCACTAGCAAATGTCTGTTTTCTTAAATCAGGTTTTAATTCATAATCACGAGTCTTTCGCCATTTATTACCTCGATCTCGACCTTCTCGTAGATTTTCTTCAAAAGTGTCTAATGCTTGCATTAGAGCAATATACTCATCCGAACTTAAAAACCGCATACGGCTCGTATCTTCAAATTTTGCCATTTCGAAATCAAGCAAAGGATTCTCGCTAATTAAGCCCCATTTCTTTGCTCTTGATAGTGCCGCTTTTAAAAGTGCAACTTGCCGGTTAACCGTATTCCCCTGCACACCATCATTCTTGAAACGCTTTAAGCGCCATTTTTCTAGTATAAGCGGTTTGATTTCCTCCAAAGGCAATCTGCCAAGCAAGCCCAGAAAACTGTTCTCAAGTCGCGTTATCATTTCTTGTGCGGTATCAGGTCGATGAGCTTTAAGCCAAGGCACATACTCTTTTGCAAGAAAATCTTTAAACAAAATGCAGTCGCTGCCAAACTTTGCCTTTCGCTTTTCTTTAGCAGGGTCCAAGCCACGGGCTAAATCTCCTAAAATTCGTCGCGCCTCCCCTCTTGCTTGAATAACGGATAATACTCGCACATCCGCAATAGTGACTTGTTTACCTCTAGCATACTCGCAACGATATGACATTCTCCCTGAAGGAAAAACACGAACCATAAATCCTTTTAATTTAGCATCACGCACATCATAGCGAGTTTCTTTGGGTTGTAGCTTTTCTATTAGTTGAACTGTAATTGCTGCAATCATATTTACCTCCAATACACCCCTCTGGGGCATGCTATGGGCATGCAGAGTGATTATAGCTTGATGATAATTAATGAGCAATCATGAAAGCGCGAGAAATCCAAACAAAACACTAACCATTTGATTTATAACCAATATCGCCTTACTTATTTTTATTATTTCTTTTTGACTTTCACTTCAACTCAATGGTAGAATCGCATTCATAATGCTGGGGTCGGTGGTTCAAGTCCACCCATAGCCACCACATTAGAGATTTTTTTTCATTTTACAGTAGGTGTAAATCAATGAATATGACAATTAGACTTTATTAATCGTCTAGTGACACATCAACTGCTTTCCTAATTTTGAAAGCGCCTTGTTTCACTAGCAGAAATGTTATGCTTCAATACAGAAACAAAGGTGCAAATATGACAACATCAAAAAGAGTTATTCTCAAAAAAACATGGCAACTTGCCTCAACACTTACCTTATCACGTAGTTTAATTATGCTTGCGAGCTTTTTAGGCGTCATGATGATTGCGCGCATTAGTCATACAACACTTGCAGCAAGTGGACTTATCTCTGCAACTCAAGCGTTAATTTTCGTGGTCAGTATGTCCATGCTCTTTTCCATCGGGCCTGTCGTGGGGCACGCTTTTAGCGGCGGTCGAAAAAAAGAAGTCGGCAGTATTTTTCAACAAGCCTGCCTTTTAGCTATCGTCATCGGCTTAATAGGTACAATGGTAATGCTGCACGTGAAAACTATATTACTTGCTTTTCACCAAGACCCACAACTTGTGACTATCGTTCAATCGTATTTTCATATGTATATTTTTGGTTTTACCCCTATGATGATTATGATGGCCTGCCAACAAATTGTACTTGCCACCAATAAACAAAAATTTGTTTTATTCACGAGCCTTTGGAATTTAACGGTTATGCTTTTTTTGGCGTACGTATTAATTTATGGAAAATTTGGCGTTCATCGTTTTGGCGTACCTGGCTTGAGCTTAGCCTATGCGATAAATGCTTGGATAGTGCTAGGTATTTATTTTATTTATTTGAAAACAGATCCAAGCTTCAAAAAATATGATTTGTTCACATGGCGTATTTCTTCGAATTTTCATATTTTTAAGAAACTTGTCAAAATTGGATGGCCGATCACACTACAAGGCGCGAGTGATTTATTCTCTTTCTTTATCGTCGTTATCATGGTGGGCTGGATTGGTGAATACGCTTTAGCGGCTCAACAAATTGTCACGCAATACTTTTTATTACTTGTCATACCGCTGTTTGGCTTATCCCAAGCAAGCAGCATTTTAATTGGTCAAGCACGTGGCGCTAAAGCTTACACCGATGTTAAAGCCTATGGTAATACGGTTTTATGCATCGGCTTTGGATTTTCAATTTTTGTTGTGATTGCATTTGTTCTCTTCCCTCGTGAATTGATCATGCTGTATTTAAGCGAAAGCCATCCGGAACATATCAATCAGATTATTCATTTGGCAAGAATCGTATTGATTATGACTGGTTTTAGAATTTTATTTGATTCGAGTGTTGAAATATTAGTGGGAAGTTTGCGTGGTTTATACGACACTAAGTGGCCAATGATGTTAAGCATTATATTGACTTGGGCTTTTGGCATTCCTTTAGCTTATGTCCTTGGGTTTATTTTAAAGTGGGGACTAGTAGGTATCACCATCTCAGGCATTCTTGGCATGATCATTATTTCGATTATCTTGTGGTATCGGTGGATGTGGCAGAATAAGAAACTTGCGACGTGTTAATTCACAATAAGGAGGCAAATCCTGCCTCCTTAAATCTCTCTTACTCAAGATGGTTAACAACCTTTAAAGGTAATTCAGTCAATTCTGAAACTGTTTGTTGACCCATACCTTTGGCAAGCATTCTTTTTGCAAGCAAACGCCTAGCAAGCTGATCGCCTTTTTCTATGCCTTTTTCTATGCCTTTTTCCATACCATCTTGGACACCTTGATTAAAGCCTTGCTGTCGTAGATATTCTCCAAGCTTCATAAACTTTTCTCCTATAGGTAATGTTGGCGTAGTTAGCGTCTTATCGATCTGCTTGAGATCTTCTTCATTTGCCTGAGCAATAACATAGTTTAACAAAAGATTAATATAAAGGTCACCTCCTTTTTGCTCAATTTCTATCAATAGAGGCTTGATTATCGCTATTGAGGTTGCAAAGTCTCGCGCAACGACGTGTTTTAAAATAAATTCCATCGTTCCAGACCATAGTCGCTCTTGCAATGCCGTATCTTCAATCTTGCTTACATCGATTAAGTGATAAGGATTATTCCAAAGCTCTCTTGCAAGCTCCTCTTGATCACCGAACAAAGCAAAAAGATCTGTAGGTTCAGGATGCGCTTGTTTGCCATGATAAAAAACAAGAGGATAAACAAGCGGCAAAGTCTTAGTTTCATGCTGAAGCAAATGGAAATCCATCACCTTAATCATATATCGCATTAAACGAAATGCCATAAGGTGGTCGACACTTGATTGATGCTCAGCAAGAATATAAAGATATGCCTCCTGCCCATTTACTTTTGTTTGATACAGCACATCGGCTTCATGAGCTTTAAATTCCTCATCAACAAAGGATCGCTTACAAAAAGCTAACCGATCAAAATTTATTTTATCTTTAATATGCTCTGGCAAATGATGCTGAAAAAATTCTTTGGCAACACGTTTGTCCGTCATCGCTTTTCGAAATAATTTATCATGCGGATTTTTAAGGGTATTCGACACCTTTAAAGCCTTCAATCATCTTTGGGAATAAAAAGACTATAACAAACACCGAACAAGAAAAAAGGCGCCGCCAAAGGTTTCGAATATTCTGCTTATTTTTTTACTAATTACAACGTGTTGACTCTTTTATTGTTTCAAGTTGAATCAACATGAAAATAGACTGCTTATACAGCGCCATACTGCTTCGCAGCACCCAACCAACGATCAATAATCGCTTTCGCTAAATTCGGATGTGTTTGCAATAATTGATCTGCAAGTTTTTGTGCCTTAGGAATCAGCTGAGCATCTCTTAATAAATCAGCAATGCGCATTTGAATATCACCAGTTTGCCGCGTCCCTAAAACCTCACCCGGCCCTCGCAATTGCAAATCTTTTTCTGCAATCACAAAACCATCCTGGCTCTCACGCATCGTATTTAAACGTGTCCGCGCAACTTTTGAAAGTGGTGACTGAAATAGTAAAACGCAATAACTTTCATGTTCGCCTCGCCCTACTCGTCCTCGCAATTGATGAAGTTGCGCAAGCCCTAATCTTTCTGGATTCTCGATTACCATTAACGTTGCATTTGGCACATCAACACCGACTTCAATCACCGTCGTTGCAACCAAAACATCATATTCATGATTTTTAAAAGCTTGCATCATTGCTTCTTTATCTTTTGATTTTAAACGGCCATGAATTAAAGCGACTCGCAATGTAGGTAGCGCTTTTGTTAAAAGCTCAGCTGCCCGCTCTGCTGCTTGGCATTGCAACACTTCTGATTCCTCAATAAGCGTACATACCCAATAAACTTGCCGGCCTTTCTCACAATGAAAACGAATGCGATCGATGATTTGGGCACGTCGATTATTATCAATTGCAATCGTACTAATCGGCTTTCTTCCCGGCGGCAATTCATCAACAATTGAATGATCTAGATCTGCATACGCACACATTGCGAGCGTTCTTGGAATCGGAGTTGCCGTCATAATTAATTGATGCGCCACAAAACCTGAATGCTTTCCTTTATCGTGCAAGGCTAAACGTTGATGCACACCAAAACGATGTTGCTCATCAATAACGACTAGCGCTAAATTTTTAAACTCGACATCTTTTTGAAAAAGCGCATGCGTGCCGATCACCACCTGGGCTTCACCCGAAAGAATAGAGGCAAGCACAGCTTCACGCTTCTTACCTTTGACCTGCGAACTTAACCAAGCAAGCTTAACATCCATAACGGAAAACCACGCAGAAAAATGCTGGAAATGTTGTTCTGCTAAAATTTCTGTTGGCGCCATGATAGCTGCTTGCTTTCCGTTTGCTATCGCTTGTAAAACGGCAATAGCTGCAACGACTGTTTTCCCCGAACCCACATCACCCTGCAGCAATCGAAGCATGGGAAAAGGGTTTTCAAAGTCTTTTTGTATATCAGCACAGACACGTTCTTGTGCGCCTGTTAATGTGAAGCTAAGTTGATTTAAAAATAGTTTTTTCCATTCATCATTAACAGGCAAAGCATAAGCTTCTTGTTTTTGTGATTTTTGTCGTAACTCTCGCAAACTTAATTGGTGCGCCAATAATTCCTCTAGAGCTAAACGCTGCTGTGCAGGATGGTGACCATCAGTTAATTCCAACCACTTAACTTGTGCAGGTGGCTTATGTACATATAGCAATGCTTGCAACATACTTGGAAAATTAAAATCATCCAAAAAAACTTGCGGCAATAACTCAAGCTCATCTGAGCTTGTTTTTAAAATAGCTAGCGCTTGATTAATAAGTTTTCGCCATAACGATTGCGAAACACCATCAGTTGAAGGATAAACAGGCGTCAGAGTTTGATCGAGAGGTGGCACGACATCGCCAGAAAGCACCTGATATTCAGGGTGTGCCATTTCATAACCCATAGAACCAAAACGCACGTCGCCAAAACATCGCATACGTTTACCGCGCTCTAAAAAACGTCTTTGTGCATTTGAAAAATGAAAAAATCTTAAATTTAAAACACCCGTCCCATCAGAAATGCGGCATATCATTGTGAGCCTGCGCCCTCTAACAATATTGACATGCTCTATTTCACCTTCAACGAGTACGGACTGTCCAGGACGCACTTGCTCAAGCTTTAAAAGTCGCGTCCGATCTTCATAACGAAAAGGCAAATGAAACAATAAATCCATGATACGGAAAACACCGAGCTTCTCCAAGCGAGCCTTGACCTGCGGTCCAACTCCTTTAAGTTTTTCAACGCTATCTTTGATTTGCCTATTTTCGGCAGAAACAATCATCTTCGCCCGAGCCTCCTATGACATTGAAATTTAACCCAAAGCACCTTAAATAGCACGGAAATTTTTCGCAGATTGAAATTAATGCTTGAAAGTTACTCGGATTAATAATAAATTCAAGTTTAATAATAATGGAGTTAGGTAAACTGATGGCTGATAATAATATAGAACGCATTGAACTAGGCGAGCTTAACTTCCTGGAAATCCAGGCTTATTTAAGCGAGCATAGGAAACCACCTTCTAAAGAACCAACCTCCTTAAGTACACTTTTATCTTCAAATCCAGCTAACATTGAAACAAACTACCTTGCCTATCTAAGGTCTCGATATGAAGACGCTGGCTTAATCTCACCAAAAGCACAAGCCTTTAAACACAATAAAGAATATCAATATTTAACACGATTAATTTGCATGCTTGGTCTTACGTCTGAAGAGAACACTGAAACTGCTGGCAGACTTTCTGCAGCATTTACTTTCAATACAAAGGCTGCAAAAAACTTTTCTATTATTGCAGACATGACTCCCTCACCTTTGGGTGTCGCTATTTTTTTGCAAGCCCTATACAACCATCCTGATTTAGGAAAATCTCAAAGCCCAAGCAAAAAAAATGCAGAAAAGAAAGAAACAACGTTCCTATCTATCGGCCTAGGCATAGTAAGTCGTTTGATTATCCTCCATAGTGAGCACACAAAGAAATCTACCCACAGAAATACACCTTTAAATTTTAGCAAGCTCAGCGCTATCCTGAACAGTGGTGATTTAGATAGCATTGTAAAACTCTCTGAAAATCCGATCCTGGCGCTCTTCTCAGATGGCACAGTACTGCCTATTAACATAGCAAGGGGACAAGATGAATCCTATGAAGAAACCTTAGGGAAGGAATCTGCTGCTAGCGCTACTACTCCTACTAAAGTAACCTCGCCTAACGGCTGTGACACAGTTGCAACTGAGTCTAAAGGTCTTTAAACTTCAAGCATTAGATTCCCGCTTCCGCAGGAATGACACACTCAACAGGAGAAAAGCATGGCTTATGTCATTGTTGCCGCACTTGGTTTGTTTTTGATCTTTGAAGGTATCTTGCCCTTCGTTGCACCTAGACTTTGGCGAAGAATGGTCGCAACCATTGCGCAGCAAAGTGATCGATCACTTCATGTTACGGGGTTAATTTGCATGCTTATTGGTCTCTTTCTACTCTTTATCGCTCATCACTACGTTTTATAGGAATCACACAGCATGAATAAAAATATTGTTATCTTAGGCAGCCAATGGGGCGATGAAGGTAAAGGTAAAATCGTTGATTTGCTCGCTGAAAAAGCTGATGCTGTGATTCGCTTTCAAGGTGGTCATAATGCTGGGCACACGCTTGTCGTTAATGGCGAAACCACAAAACTTCATTTAATCCCTTCCAGTATTTTACGTGAAAAGGGTTTATGCTTAATTGGTAATGGCGTTGTGCTTTCGCTGCCTGCATTAAACAAAGAAATAGAGATGCTAGAAGAACGAGGCATTCCCGTAAAAGATCGCCTTCGCATTAGTAACGCGTGCACACTCATAATGCCTTACCATATTGCACTTGATCAAGCGCGCGAAAAAGCAAAAGGCAAAAAATCCATTGGCACAACGGGTCGCGGCATTGGTCCTGCTTATGAAGATAAAATTGCGCGGCGCGCCTTAAAAGCAAGCGACTTATTAAATGAAGATCTATTTGCAGAAAAGCTAGGAACTGCACTTCATTATCACAATTATGTATTAAAAAATTATTTTGACGAAGATGAGATTGATGTCAAAGAAACTTTAGAAAATGCATTAGTTCAAGCTGAAGGCATTAAGCATTTAATCATTGATATTCCTGATTTATTACAACAATTCAAAACGCAAAATGCACATTTACTTTTTGAAGGTGCGCAAGGTACTTTACTTGATGTTGATCACGGAACTTATCCTTATGTAACCTCATCAAATACAACAGCCGGCGCCGTCTCAACAGGCAGTGGCTTTGGTCCGCGTAACATAGATTATATTTTAGGAATCACAAAAGCTTATACCACACGTGTTGGCTCAGGCCCATTCCCTACAGAACAAGAAAATGGCACTGGCGAACATCTTGGAAAAAAAGGTCACGAGTTTGGCACCACAACCGGGCGCAAAAGACGTTGCGGTTGGTTTGATGCTGTCGCGGTTAAACGCGCTTGTGAACTTAATAGTACAAGCGGACTTTGCATTACAAAACTTGATGTTTTAGATGGCATGGAAACTTTAAAAATTTGTACTGCTTATGAAATCAACGGCCAAGAAGTTAATCACTTTCCTTCAAATGCTGATGCGCTTGAAAAAGCAAAACCGATGTATGAAGAATTACCTGGATGGTCTGAATCTACGGTTGGATTAACAGATTATTCAAAACTTCCCGCTAATGCGAAGAAATATTTAGAGAGAATTAGCGAGCTAACTGAAACACCCATTAGCATTGTCTCAACTGGTCCTGACCGAGAAGAGACAATGATTTTGGAAACGATTTGGTAAACCTGACTTTCAAAGCGTCGGTGTATATGCCCCAGCAGGTGCTGCCCCTATATGAAAGCTGGCGGTACAGCCATCTTTCTGACAAAACCACGCAGCCGAGCCATTATTTACAGTATTTTTACTAGGGTTACTACAGTCACTTACTGCCTGTGCATTACTATACACACAGCCTTCCCAACCAGAAAATTTACCGCCAATAGTAACACTTCCCGAACTATAATTTCTTGCTTTCCCAGTCTTTAAAAAGCACCCATAATTTCGGTTGGGGCAAGACATAGCAAATGCGCTATTAATCACAAATAAAACTGAAAGAGATAAGAACAAACAAAGTATGATTTTTTTCACAAGAAAAACCCCTATAGTTTTAGCGTATCCCTGCTGTTAAATTTAAAAACAAGCGCATGCTACGCCTGAGGGGCTGCCTTGTCAAATCCTAGCCGTTGCTCATCTGCACTTGCTAATTCCTTAGCAAGCAAGAGCGAAAGAGAAGCAATGGTCTCAGCCAAGTCTTTTGGTTCTCTTGAGGTTTGCGTTGATGCATCTTTAGATTCACGGCAAACCATTTGTAAAGAAGCCGAGGCTTGAGCTGCCCAACCTTCTTTCGGCAAATCAACAGAAACAGGAGGCGCAGAAGATAAAGAGTCCAACATTTCCCGCATATCTACGGTACTTACAGCAATAGAAAACTCAATACCAAGCTGTTTATCTTCAGCATATTTTCGAGTTGCAACGGCTAATGTTGAATCTTGAAAATCCGTATAAAATTCGGAATCTTTCCACTGCTGTAAGAAAGTTTCAATAACGTCATTATCCAACCCCGAAATCAAATTAAAACCAACTTGAGATGGAATTTCTGAACGTTTTTGTTTTACCTTCTCTTCGAATGAATCGCCAGACCTTTCAGATGAATCCAAACTTTGCAAGATTTCATTTAAAGAAGTTAAGAGTTTGAGTTTCTTTTCTTTCTCTACATTTTTTAAATCGATTACCTCAGCCTCTTGCAATACAACACTTTCCTCAGGTGAAGATGGTCTTTGCTCGACACCCGGGGAAACCGTGCTCATTTCTAAAGGGATTTCTCCACCAGGATAAATAAAACATTTTAATTCATAAAACAAATCCGAAGACGTATCTTGAGTTTCTCGATAAGCATCATCACACAAAGCAAAAAACCGATGTAGAACAGCTTGCTCAAAGTTATCTTCTTTCAAGTAAAGACTTGATAATAACGCGTGAACTTCCGCTCTTTGCGCAGGATCAAAACAGTTGGCTTTTAATCTTTCTTCTAAAGTAGCTATTGGCTGAGCATAGGAAACAGGCTCTGAATTGGAGAGTTTTGGACTTACTCCTATTACACTTTTAAGTGAGCGAACAAATTTATTTTCTTGCTGCCTCTCTTTACCTTCTCGTTTTTCTTCTTGCTCTTCTTTTGACGCCAATAACTTTTTTGTTTCACGAAAAAATTTATTGGTTCCAATTTTCTCTCTAATTGTTTTTATTTTGCTTAGCACCCCTAAAGAATTTAAAAAAGCTTCAGGACTAGATTGGCCGCTCAATGGACTTAAATCACATAAATATCGCTGCAAACCGCAATTTAATTTCTCAGGGACATTCCGCACCAAGTTGACGGAACAATAATTAGCATAAGCAAAAACAAATGCTTTAAAAGACAAGGATAAGTCAGCTTGTTTCGAATCATTCTTTTCATAAAATTCTCGAATTTTAACAAATGATTTTTCAAAATAAACTTGATCAACCATTTGAGGTTCGTCACTAAGCGCCATTGCAAGATTCTCAGCATATTGATTAAATAATTCAACCTTCTTTAAATCCCCAGAAAAATCAGCATAAACTGCTTCAGAAAAAGCCTTCTGTGCATCTGTCGCTTTTTTAGAAAAACCAACTTCACGAGCTATAGTGACATCACCCGATTGCTGGCACCATCTCACAAGCGCAACAGGGGATTCTTTTTCATTTAAATGCAATCCTTCGATAAGAACACATACGCGATGACTCCAGCTCTCTTTTTTATGCTTTTTGTTAGCTCCACTTGTAAGATAAGCGCGAGCTTTAACTTCATCTTGAACTGTACCTTGCAAACTATCACAGCAAAAAACAGAAGCGATGAAACAAAGCCTCGGATCTTTTGCTATACTTCTTGACTTAAAGCTACCTTTCGAATTGGGTAAATTAATTTTACAACTCTTATTCTCCCAATCAAATACAATAGATTCTATTGGATACTTCTCAAGGAATATTTTTCTTTCATCGTCAGTATAATGAAACTGCAACATGACTATAAGCATAAAATAAATATCGAGGATATTTGAATATCGTTGCTCAAGCTCAGATGAACGAAGGTCAGAAATCGATTGGGAAGTGAATTTTTCAAGCCTTTTTAGAGTCGCTTGAGTTAATGCCCCCAGCATTCCTTTATCAAGGATATAATGTTCTCTTGACTGATAAAGAAACCCTGCAAGTTTTTTTGCATCAAGGCATAAGAAAGATTGCTCAAAAAAATGATCCCTCAATGTATTAAAGCCTTCTATTTCTTTAACTACATTAAGAAAATCAGATACCCCAAAAACTATATCTGCAAAAGATTCATCAATCTTAGTATCACGATAAAAACAGTTATCAGACAAAAACGACGTATCATTATTTTTTTCAAAGATTTTTCTAGCATGACGAAGAAATTTCTCCAGAAATACTTTTATCAATTCAAGTGTTTTATCGTCATGCTTCGTATTATCGATCAGCCAATGTTCTCTTCTAACCTCATTAAAGAGTTCTCCTAAACATTTTAAGCTTAAGTCTTCAATATGTCGTATAAAGAATTGCAAAATAATCTTTACATCATTATTCCTTGTCTGTTCAATTAACTTTACACGCCTAAAGCTTTTAATTAATGCTGATTCAGGCAAGCCTTTTGAATCAGCAAATTCAACAACCTCACGAAACAGTTCACCCACATCAGAATCAACTGTAATAGATGGAATTTCTGATGGGTTCTCAAAGAATTGATCCAGGCAGCCTTCCAAAGCAATAATGAATCGTTCAGCTTTACTGAGTTTACTTTCATATTTCTGAAGCTCAGAACTAAATTTTGAGGTTAAATTCTTTCGGAGCCATTCAAAATAGTTATTCTTATCAAATTCTTCTCTAGATGCTTCGCTTTCCAAATAAACTAAAAGATATGCGAACGATTTTATATTCGTATTAACCGTTTTTATTAAATACCTTCTATAATGTTCAGAAAGAACTCTACAAACCTTGTTTTTCTCTTGGTCATCAAAATCCCCTTGAGCAATCGCTCTTTCAACTTGCTCAGCCACCTCACCAGAACCACTATTTCTGTAATCTTTCAAACCCACTAATAGACTGTCTAGACTACTAAGTTTTTTTAGTGCTTTAGCTTGCTTTGTTTTTGTTTCTAGGTCTTGCCTTCTTTTATGAGGTATGTCAGCAAGTTCCAAAACTTTTAAAAACTGCACTACAGTTAAAGCTTCCGCATCAGGAAAACTTGTATCCAACACATATCTTTCTAGAAAACAAGAAAATTCTGCTTGATTAGAATCAGATTCTAAACGTTCTATAAAAGCTTTCACAAATACCGTTAAACTTTCTTTCGCAGATTGAGCCTCTCCCAGCAAAGAAGGATTAGCTACACAATAACCCTGAACTCGATCGATAGCCGCGCCAAAAACCTTAAGATCAGAAACGGGCATTTCTGTCTGGCTAATCGCATCTTTAAGCCTTTCTATATAAGCACCATACTCAACATTATTTGCCGGAGTCGTTTGCTGTAAAAGCCAAAGTGACGCCTCTCCATATTTCGCTTGATTCGCTAACTCTTCATAAAGCGCTTTACTTTCTGTTTGCACTGCTATCTTAAAAAGCATTTGATGACGTATTTCAGTCACTTCCATTTCTCTAGCATATCGTTCCGCTAACTGTGGAGAATCTTGCTCTAAACAAAGTTCGACAGCCCTCTCAGGCTTTCCTTCACTTTTTAAATAGTCACATTCAATCGATATACATAAAGCGCGATAGGCAACTTCTAGTTCATCAGAAGCGTCGAATTCCTCTTTCTTCTCAAAAGACTTGTAAAAAAAAGAACGGGATTGCTTCAGGTTAGCAGCTAAACCGCCAATACTAAACTTACAAAGCTGATAACATAAAAAAGCTTTAGCAAACGCTTTGAATGAATTACTAGCAAGCGATTCTATCTTGGACCTAGAAGAAACACCCACAAGCAAACCGTTCCCTCCTTGTCTGAGCGAGAGACATAACTTGCTATCTGTAGTAGTAGAAGTTCCGTCAACAAAAGCCTTATCATAAAGCGCGCTCACTACCGACTCATCACAATCACCAAAAAGAACAAACAGCGCCAATGTAAAAATAACGTATTTATTAAGTATTTTAATATTGGAATGAGGCGTGAAACTTTTTTCAAAGCACTTTCGCCATTCCGAAGTATTAGTAAGCTGTTGTTTCTCTTCTCTAAGCTTAGACAAAAACTTAACTATGTGTATTTCTGCTTGCTCGCAAGAATTCTCTTCCTCAAGCTCCAAAAGGATAGACTTAAAATTCTCAATAGTTAACTGCTCGACATCATCATCTTTCATCATTTCTGCCCTTTATTCTTATTTACCTGTAGGCTGCTATTTTGATCAACAACCACCCAGGTGTCAAGAAAATCAGGGGTCAGACCACTAAATCGGACATCGATCTCTATGGATATTTTATTTAATATAATCTTGGGATTACAAGACTTGATTCCTGATTTTGCCCCTAAAACCACTGCTGATAAAGCCGATAAGGAATTTTGATTTCTAAAATGATATTGCCATGCTCATCATAGCTTTCTTGCAAAATAGCGCCTAGCCGGTAAAGCTTTGCATGCAGCTGGCCTTCTGAAGGCGCTAGCTTTACAGAACAATGAATACTTCGCTCTGTTAACAATGTCGCAATCGCTTGAAATAAATATTTTAACCCACGTCCTGTTTTTGCAGAAACCCAAACACGCGCAGGTTTACCTTCGTCATTAAACTCAATACGCGGCTCTGCATTAATGCAATCAATTTTATTATAAACCAAAAGTTGCGGCACATCGTGCGCACCAATTTCATCTAAAACTTCATCGACAACCGCCCTGCGTCCATGACGATCTTCATCACTTACATCAATAACATGCAATAATAAATCCGCCATTTGCGTTTCTTCTAACGTCGCACGAAAGGCATTGACAAGGTCATGAGGTAATTCACGAATAAAACCTACCGTATCCACTAAAACGGCGTGACCAAATTGCAAAACTTCTACTTTTCTTAAAGTAGGATCCAAGGTTGCAAAAAGCTGATCAGCAACATGAACCCCTGATGAAGCCATTTTATTAAACAAACTTGATTTACCCGCATTCGTATAACCCACAAGTGAAACTGTCGGCACTTCCGCTTTGGATCGCGCTCTTCTGCTTTGTTGGCGTTGTTTTTTAACTTTAGTTAATCTAGCATTAATCGTTTTAATACGTTGACGTAATAATCGTCTATCGGTTTCCAGCTGAGTTTCACCTGGACCTCGCAAACCGATACCGCCTTTTTGTCTTTCCAAATGCGTCCAACCTCGCACTAAGCGTGTTGATAAATGTTGCAGTTGTGCTAATTCAACCTGTAATTTACCCTCGTAAGTACGCGCGCGTTGCGCAAAAATATCAAGGATTAAACCTGTGCGATCGATCACACGGCATTGAAGAAGCTTTTCAAGGTTACGCTCTTGCGAAGGAGAAAGTGCATGATCAAATAAAACGAGTTCCGCTTGCAATGCTTGCACACGCTCACGCAACTCATCCGCCTTACCTCGACCAATAAAATATTTGGGATCAGGGCGATCTTTAGAACCTGTCACAACGTCCAACACGTCAGCGCCAGATGAATTAGCTAAAACGCGAAATTCATTTAAATCGCCTTCATGACCTGAAGCAAACTTGAGATGAACAAGAATGGTTTTTTCACCGGTAGCAGGACGTTCAAACAAGGCGAGATAAATCCCTTAAAAAATCAAATGGATTAGTTAGGCACAATCGTTGAAATAGCGTGCTTAAAAACCATTTGAGTCATTGTGTTTTTCAAAAATAAAGCGCCATCACTGAATGAGACGATTTGCCCTTGCAGCTTAATTCCATTAACCAAATAAACAGAAACGGGAGTATTCCCTTCTTTTAGTTGTTCTAAAAATGAGTCTTGTAAAGGACTTCCTGCTGTCATCGTCGTTTCCTCCTGAAAGTTTATATATGCCAAGCCTAATGCTTAGCCTTTTTTATTGAATAGGGAGCTTACACACATTTAAACCATCTTTCAATCAATGTGTAATACTATTAACCTTTGAACATGCATCATGCTCTTCATCAATCTTGCAATCCGATGTATGCTTGCAATAAGTCTCTTTTAAGAAAAAAGCTAATACTGCGCTAAGCAGTAAGCTTATTGGCAAAATAACCAAAGCCATTTGATAGTTGCCATTAGTAAAAACTTTTGCGCCATGCGCCATATGGCCTGACCAAGCATCATCAAGCAGCATACCAATCAAAGGTTGGAAAAACACACCACCAATCATGACAAACATATTCGTCAAGGCAATTACTGTTCCTGCAATTCTATGGTCATTCACTTCATGCGCTAATGCAAATGATAAAACCTGAACACTGTTAAACAAACCAAAGAAAAAGAATAAGGTGCCGATTAAAACGGGGCTTAAACCTGGAACAAAAAGTACAATCGCAATAAAAACAGCAGAAAGAATTGAACCTATCAATATTGGCAATCGACGTCGCTGTATGAAGTCAGAAAGAAAACCTACCAAAGGTCCGCCAACAGCCCAACCTAAGAAAACCATGCCATTCACAATGCTCGCTTTATCCGGCGAAATATGATGCGCTTGCTCTAAAAAAGGCACGCCCCAAAGCTCAGCAAAAGCTGAAAGTGGAAGATAAGTAAAGCAACCAATCGCACCAATTATCCACATTTGCGGATTACGAATGGCTTTAAACAAACCTGCAAATAAAAGCTTGAACGTTGCGGTTGACTTTGCTGCTCGCTGCTCCCTGTTATCAGGATTTTCATCTCGAATCGTAAGCCAAATACTCACCACCAAAACAATACCAATGCCTGCAGAAATAAACGTTGTCATGCGCCATCCTTCTGATTGCACAAGCACCGTTAAGCTGATATCACCTGCCATTGCACCTAACATTCCAAGCATAAGAATAGAACCTGATACAAAACCAAATCTTTCAGGCGGCAACCAAATTGTCGCCAACTTTAAAGCACCAACAAAAGCAAAAGCTGAACCAAAACCAATTAAGAAGCGACCAATTTCAGCAACCACTAAAATATGGCTCGTTGCAAAAAGATATGCTCCCAGCGCACAAGCAAAAGCAGCAAAAGTAAGAAGTTGACGCGGACCATAGCGATCCATTAAAACACCGACAAAAAACTGCATAGGTGTATAAGCATAATAATAAAAAGCAGATAAATTACCAAAAGAGGCTGCTTGTAAATGATAAGCACGTACCAAACTTGGGTACATAACACTTGGAGAAATTCTTAAGAAATATTCATAGCAATAAAACACCGCGCCTAGCGCTACAATGATCCAAGGATATAACGCTATCCTAGATCTCGTTGGCTTTTCATCTGTAATTGTCGCAGAACTCTCTGATATCATAATCGTTAAGTCTCCTTAAATTATTTTTATCACCGCTTTTTATTCTTACAATCGGGTGACAGTAATAAACCTCGCAGAATAATAAAGCACGTGCATTTTACCTAAACAAGATTTAATTAAACAATAAAAAAGCCGACTTATTCAGCGGCTTTTTGATCTTTGTCAGCAGTAGATGATTTTTTTCTACCATATTTTTGACGGAACCTATCAACACGTCCGGCCGTATCGATGATTTTTTGTTGGCCCGTATAGAACGGGTGGCATTGAGAACAGATTTCTATAAGTAAATCTTCTTTCTTATAAGTTGAGCGAGTTTCAAATTTATTACCACAACTACACGTCACTTTAATTGTTTTGTAATCTGGATGTATCCCTGTTTGCATAATTATCTCTACCTTAATTTTATTGGGCGCAATCGCGCTATTTAACAATTGCGGCGATAATATCTGAGTATGCTGGTTTAGTCAATGGAAGAGGCTGATATTTGGTGATTTTTGAGCAATATTTAATCCTTGCTTCTGTAACTTATTGATTTTACAGCTCTCAGTTTGGGTGAAAATCCAGCCTAATAATTCAAGCCAGCCTCCTTAACCATACTTAAAATTACACTGAAAGAGTTGTCTAATGGGCTTATCTATGTAAAATACGGGCCAATTTTAATAACAAGGAAAAGCCTCATGCCAAACAGCACACTCACCGATATGCAATTACTCGCCTTTGGGCGAGCATTACTCGTAGAGCTTAAGAAGCATGATAAAAAATTAGATTTAACCAAAATCAAGATAAGCATTCAAGGTGGTGAAGTTCAACTTTCCTCAAATGAATACCTCATTACGCTTTCATCAAATGCAGGAGAACCTAGCGCCGTAGCCTCACCCCCCCTCCCAGCCCTAATGAGCATAAGCGACGATGAAAACGAGGAAGAAGCGCCTCTTCTTGCGACCAAGATAAATATAGGGATAAGCATGTGGAAAGAAACCGCCTTGAAGAAGGAACAAAAACTTCGAGATTTCTTAAATGGATTAAACAAACCTGAAGTCCCATGCTCTCCAAACGAAAGTGTGTCAAACCATTATGAAATAAAATTTGATCTTCCTAAAGATAGTTTATCCGCACTGACTCCAAAAGAGATAGAGAAAAAATTCAAGCGCATTCCAGAGCTAGTCACGGCATACCATACACTATTAGCACTAAGAAAACTTGTTAAACAACCCGACGACAACAGCACAGTAATTGAAAGAAAAGGCCTACAAACAGCTTTAGCGCAAAGAAGCGAAGAGAGCGAATGGCTTCTCATATCAACTTGTCTTAAGAAGGAATGGAACAAAAAAGGAAAGCAAGAATATTTTCTCTACGTTGAGTCTTTTGACAACAACCCTGAAACAAAGGATAAACTTAAACAAGAATTAACAGCTCTCAGCATTAAACATCAACTTGATATTCAATATAAAGCTAAAGACGAAAAAGACTACTATATTTTTAAAATGGCTGCCTGCAGTGAAATCATTGAGGCAGCAAAGGTACCAAGTGAAATCAGGCAGGCATGGGGCTTTTTTAGCTCCCTTAAAGCGCCCCTAAACCCTGCTGAGAGCAAGCTTCTTCTTAAACTGGAAAAGACATGCAGCGCTGCCAATCTTCTAAGACGCTTTTAAATCTACAAAGATTGGCGCATGATCTGATGGACGCTCAAGCTTTCTTGGTTCAATATCAATACAGCTTGACTTACACTCTTTTGCAAGCGCATCAGAAAGCAAAACCAAATCAATACGCAAACCCGCTTTGCGTCTAAAGGCTAGCATGCGGTAATCCCACCAACTGTAACTTCGGTCTTCTTGATCAAACAATCGAAAACTATCAACAAGTCCGAGCTTTAAAAGCTTTTGAAGTGCTGCGCGTTCTTTATCGCTTACTAAGACTTGATCTTTCCATTTTTCAGGATCATGAACATCGCGATCTTCGGGTGCAATATTGAAATCGCCCATGAGCAAAAGTTTTTTGTGCTTTGATAACTCTTCTTTTGTAAAGCTGGTTAAAGCTTTTAACCAGTTAAGTTTATATTGATATTTATCAGAATCGACTTCTGAACCATTGGGTACATATAAATTAAAGATGCGAACACCTTTTATTGTCGCAATTAAAACGCGTCGTTGTGGATCGTCAAGACCTGGAAGATCTGTGACAATGGATTCGATAGGATGCTTGCTAATCAGTGCTACGCCGTTATAAGTTTTTTGGCCTGAATAAGCAATATGTTCGTAGCCAGCGGCTTTTAAAGCCTCAAGCGGGAAATTCTCATCAATGGTTTTTGTTTCTTGCAAACCCAAAACATCAGGGTTGTGCTCTCTTAGCCAATCAAGTACATGTTCTAAGCGAACCTTAAGTGAGTTGACATTCCAGCTTGCGATTTTCATTTTTGACACATCTCCATTTTAATCTAAATAAGGTTTATCGCTTCATGTAGGGTGGGTTCTTTGCGAAGCAAAAATCCCACCCTACACATCATCATGCCACAGGAATCCAATGTAAATTCATCCCCACCTGCGCATAAATAACAACAAACGAAATCAAACACACTAAAATCAACATCGATTTCCCGCCCCAAACACGATAACCTTTCGCCATATCTCTTTTTGTATAACGACCCGACCAAACCATCACGGCAGGCAAAATACCATGTAAAACAGCTACAAACACACCCGCATAACCCAAAGCCATAATAAAGCCTTTAGGATAAGCAAGCGCAAAAATAAACGGTGGTACAAAGGTTAAAAAAGCCACGAGCAAACGTCGCGCTGTTGTTTCATGTGCTTTCAAACCATCGGCTAACAAATCAAAAAGCCCCAAAGATACCCCCACAAACGAGCTTGCAATCGCAAAGAAAGCAAAAAATCTTGCCGCTGTAGCAATCGCATGATTGTTAGAAATCGCCATCAATGTGTGCGTTAAAAGATTCGTCGGCTGCCCTGATTTTAAAATACTGAGCAAACCCACTTTACCTTGCAATGGCACCACACCAAAAATCAAAAGCACCCACAACAAATAAATCACAAAAGGTAAAAAGCTTCCCCAAAAAATCATTTGTTTTAAAGCGCGCGTTCTACTATCTAAGTAGGTTCGCATGCTCGGTAAAATAATATGAAAACCAAAAGACGCTAACAAAACAGGAAGCGCGGCTAAAATAAATTTCGGCTGCCCTGCTGCTTCCAAGTTGGATGATTGCACATGCGGAGATACAACCGTTGCAAGCAAAGCAAAGCTCACAATAAGACCCGTCATCAAAATACGATTAATATAATCCGTAAGATTCGCGCCCAAATAAATAATCACGGCAAAAACAGCAACCCAAGGCAAATAACTTTCCCATGGTTTTAAAGCAACGCCTCTCCAATGAAAAGCACTCGTCACAAGCGCGCCACCACCCGTCATATAAGCGACCATCAGTGAATAAAGCAACAACAAGAAACTAATCCAGGTCACCGCCGCACCACCCCTGCCAAGTGTCACACGCGCCATCGTGATATAATTCGTCCCTTTCGGCAGCCACAAATTTGCTTCAATCACCAAATAAGCGGTATAACTCATGAACAACCAAGCTGCAATAAGAATGATCACCGCCAAAGCAAACCCTAAAGGCGCCGTTGACACAGGCAAAGCTAACATCCCCGCCCCAATACAAGTTCCAGAAAGGAGCATCGACGCTCCCATAATTTTTTTCATTATTAAAACCTTTTGCCAGGAAAAACTGCAGGGGAGTTTACCTTAGAAAATCAAGGACGGAAAGAGGAGAGAAGCTCTTCATAGCTGGAAAAGCGCCTTATGCGTAGCTTGCATTGCTTTAGTTAAAGGCACCTCTTTGAAGCACGGGCGGAAAGTAACGCTAGAAGAGGTCCCATATTTTGCCTGACTGCCTGATGAGTATGAAATATTCACTTTTGTTGCAAGCGCTTCTCGTACACCGGGGTTTTGCTCAAAATAAAAAACAACAAGATCCATTAGCTCTACAAGCGGTCGTTTTATAGACTCCTTAAGCTTTAATCCATTCGCTGGAAAGCGTCCTGTTGATAAAAGTATTCTAAAAGCTTCAACGATGTATTTGCTACTCTCTACTAGGCGAGAGCTTTCAAAGCAGTTTCTCAAAGCCCTCTCATCACCCATAATACCCAAAAGAAATTGCGCAATTGGATCATGAGTCTCAAAAGCACGCCTTAGAATTACTTTAATATCATTAATACAATTTAACTCAAGATACATAACAAATAATGTTGGCATATCCCTATGGTCTAAATACTTAGCCTCAATAGGAGGATGCTCAAGCACTCTGCTCGGTTGCGAAATAGCTTCTATGGGACCATGCTTAAAAGTTAAACGCCACATGACTAAATTCTTTTTTGTGTTCCCAAAAATTTCATTAAACCACTTTTGCCTTACCTCTTGGCGTTTGGCATAAGCTTCAGAAAAAGCTCGAAAACATTTCTGTCGATATTTAGAAACATAAAGGAAACGTTTTTCCAAAGCGCCATTGCGAGCAGCTGAAGCTAGGAGCCGCCCAGACCTTTCAGAAACCTCAATCTTCAACATACTTACTTGATCATTAAGGTCAACCCTATCTTCTAGCGCAACCGTTCCCAACCACTCAGCATAATGCACTTTTGCAAGCTGGCTTCCGAGCTTAATCGCTCTCTCGTATAGAGTAGAAATAACGTTAACTTGAGTCGTGGTAACTTTGCCACTCGTAAAACCATTATTAGCCAAAATAGCAAAAATCTTTATTTGATCGGAGGAACTTGTCATTGCCGTTTGAAAACTTTTTTCAGAATCCTGAATCCGACCATAATAAACATGCTCCAAACCCGTCATAACTAGAGTAAAATCTTCGTCAAGCCCAGCTTTTAACTGAACCCAATCGCGCGGATCTAGCATTCTCAATTTAATTAAAAGCAAAGCAAATGCATTTTCGTTGCCCTCCACTAACCTTAGCTTAAAGTTATCAACATCTTTAACTCGTCCTGTTTTTGAATCAATTTCAAAAACTATTTCCGACCTTGTTTCTTCTGGGGCATTTTGATTAATGATTGCAGCCGAAGCTTCTACACAAACTTGAATCGCTTCAGAAACCAATCCTAAGTGCTGAAGAAGCTCTCCCTCCAAAGCACAATATTCATCCAGATCAAATTTGTCACGCAACAGTGCTCCACGACTCGCCGCTTCACAACATTTAGTAATGATACACTCTTTTTCTTTCCCTATAAGCCTTTCAAAATAGGCTTTCTTTTTTATGCTATCTTCTACTAACAATCCAAGCACATACTTAGCTTCAGGAAAACCACGCTTTGCCAAGCTAGCAATACATCTGGCGATATAATTTTTTTCAACACCCATCGAATAAAGAGTTAATAACTGACTCAAATCAAAACGATGAAAATAAACATGTTTACTCGTTTTTAATTCACTTAACGCCGAAGAACAACCGTGACATGCCGCCTTGAGCAACATCCTAGCCTTATTCTCATCATTCTTATGCGATGGTGACCCTACAATGCCTAACAGATCGAAATCTTCTTGAATAACTATTTCATTCTCACCCGCGAGTCTTTCAGCCAAGCAAACAATAGCTCTGGCGCTACCCAGGAAAACAGCTCGCTTTAGCATCGCCATTACTTTTGCATTTTTGCTATCCTTGCAAATTTCCCACTGATCACCAATACCCGCAGCTTCAAACATATCTTGAGAAATAAAGCCCAAATCTCCAGTCGCTTGACTAAGGATTGTTTCAATTTGACCTTTTTTAGTAGCGCTTTCGCTGCGGAGGTTTGCACGTGCATGTAAAAGCCTTAAATTCATTCTTAACGTAAAATGATCAGCAGCCTGATTCTCTAATAAGGTTACCCAATCCTGTTGCGATATTAATTCGCCAGCATTTTCTATTGCAGCTAAAATATCGTTATCACATACACTTAAAGCTCTTTTTATCTCAGAAATATTTTCAAGACGTCCTACAGCGTTAAACTTCAATTGCCTATTAGCGCATAATAATTTAGTGCTAGCCGTTGTTTCTTGCGACTCGCCAACCATTGTTGCCAGCTCTTTTAAACGTCTTGGATTTTGATTAAGATAAAATCTTACAAGCCCAATAAGCTCAACGAGAGATGCCTTTCGAGTTGGATCAATTTTCAAATGATCAAAGACATTGAGATTTCCTGTTTTCACGAATGCTTTTAAAGCAAGAACGATTTTATAAGCATCACTTGAAGGTATTCGCCACTGCTTAAAGCACGAAGTCAGCTTCTCTCGACTAAATTTAGCTGTTTTTGCAATAAGTGCACATAAAAAATCAGCTTCTGGGTAATGGTGAACTGTAGACATACGTGAGATACAATCCCAAGCAGAACCAACATCACCCCGAATAAATAAGATAAAAAGTGTTTTTAAATCTTGCCAATCAAGAACGTCTATATTGCATAGGCTCACATCAAGCTTACCTTCAAAAAACCAGCGCGCTACTTGAAGTTTTCCCCTAGGTTTTTCCTTGTTAGACTGGCTTGCCTGAAGAAATACATTTAAAGACTTTTCTTTAAAAACAGCGTATCCATTGTTATTTAGCTTGTTAGCGAAAAAATAGATTCTAGTTTGACTCTGATCTGTTTGAAGATCGCTGATTAATTCATTATACTCAGATATCAAAGTTTCTTGTTCAGTGTAGAGCCTATTTCGAAAAGGATAAAGACTAGCAAGGTAATCACCAAGTAAAACTTTCGCAAAAAACGAACCCTTAGCAATAGCCTTCTTATAATATGATACTTTAACTAAACTTTCCTGAAGATCTTTAGAAACAATACTCTTTATCGGCAAAAGCTCTACGTAAGCTATATCTGCAAAAACACAATTTCTAGCAATGGCTTTTTCAAAATGCCTTTTGGCAAAAGCTGTATTCCCAAACCAAAGCGCTTCCATGCCTTTCATAAACGAGATCATTGGCTCGCTAAGATTACTTTTTAATAAGATCCAATCTCGAGGATCAACCCGATATAAATTAACAAAAAACCAAGCCAGCGCATTTTCGTTGCCCCCAACTAATGCTTGCTTAAGAATATCCAAACCTTCGATGCGCCCATTTTCATCAAAATCTGAAGAAAGAATATCGTCTGCCATAAAAACCTCGTCGTTAACTCATTATTATAAAATTTAATTAAAGCTTACAGATGGATTAAAAAAAGATCAAGCGCCCGAAACCACTAAGCAACACTTGAAAAACATTACGCATTCCTTTAAGATGCAAACTCATTTCAACGAAATTCTTTTTCTTAACAATTATTCAGCACAGCCTCTTTGCGCCCTGCTTTTGAAGCCTCTAACTCATTGAAAACTCAATAAATTAACCTTTTCGTCTTGCTTGAATTTTGCGAGGCAACTTCTATTTTTCAACCTATTCACTATGAAGGATCCATCCATGTGGAGCGCTGACACTAACATTATTCAACTCAACCTCTCTGGAAAAAATAAAGATTGGTCTGTTTTATGGCTCAAGACGCATACGGAGATTAATCACGATAGCCACATTACAGTCGCTTTTCGAAGCACCGACGCACTTGATATCGAAAACTTAAGCAAAGAAAACATCACGCTTTCTGTCAATGATCAAATTCACTATGCGGGTATTATCCTTGATGCCAATTTAACAAGTTACACAGCGCAGAGTGGGTTTGAATATCAACTCTTCATCGAATCACCTCTTGCTTTAATGAAAGCCGAACGCAAAAGCCAAACATGGACAAACTTAACCCCTCTCGATGTTTTAAAAAAAATACTTATTCAATACCCAAGCCTTAACGCAGGCATACAATGGAAAATTACGCGCAACTTTTCTAGCTGGCCTTCTATCGTGCAATACAATGAAAGTGATTGGCATTTTTTTCAACGCATGGTTTCACGATTAGGTTTAAGTTATCTTATAGAACCCCATAAAAATTTCCGAATGATTATTACCGATCGCGCGAATCAATTAAATAATCAAGCAATAGAAACCATTCACTACAATGGCGCGCAAGGTATGGCCGCAAGTGATGATGCATTTCAATACCATATTACAAAAAAGCAGCTGCCTTCAAGCGTACGCGTAAGAAGTGACTCAACAGACTATCCTTCATCCTTTTATGCAGAAGAAGCTAATTTACCTGCGAATCTTGCCTCCTCTGGCTGTCTTATTATTGATAATATGCATTTTCAAAACCAAGAAAATGCAAAACTTTATGCCGAACAACAACTCGCAGCACTGAGTCAAATGCGCTACCAATTACATATTGTTTGCGCCAATCCTGATTACACACCAGGGCAAATCATTCGCTGGGCAGAAGATGGAAAAGATTATCGCATCTTAAGTTCAGAATTAAAAATTGATGAAACGATTGGACAAGCCATTCCCGGACAAGATGCTTTGAGAATTTCAAATCATTTAACTTTAGTGCCTGCAAGCTTAGCGATCATTATTCCCTTTGATACTTATCCCGCACCACAACATGCCTTCATGCGCGCAGAAATTAATGCGCCCTCCTCCAAACAAAATCAAATCGATACAAAAGGTCAATACCTCGCGCACTACCGAATGAATAAAGAAGAATCGGCTGAAACACCTTCTCTTGCTTTATCGCAACCTTTTGTTGGGCAAAACTATGGTCAGCATTATCCACTTTATGGCGGCACTGAAGTGTTAGTTGCACATAACTATGGGCATTTACACCAACCTTGGATCTTAGGCGTACTTCCTAATCACGAGAATGAACCACCGCTCACGCAAGCGAATCGCAAACAACATATTGTAAGAAGTTTCCAAGGTCATGAATGGTTGCAAGACGATAGTGATGCGCACGTTTACCAATTCAAAACCGCGAATCAAAATCAATGGTTGCAATTAAGCAATCCAAGTGATGAAGGTCACATTCAATTAACAAACAAAAAAGGCACGATGCACTTTACCGCAGGAAAACAGTATCAAATTAATTCAGAACATCATTTAGAACAAACAGCAAAAGGCTCGCATCAATCACAAATTAAGAATAATGTTAAGCTTCATACAAAAGGCAATATCCAATATCAATCCAAACAAAATATTTCGCATTTAGTCAAACGTGATATTCACAGCACCGCTTTAAAACAAAGCAGCCACAAAAGCCAGGGCGACATGCATTACACCAGCGACGATGATCAAACTTGGATAACACAAAATGGCGATATACAGCTTAATATAGCTGGCGAAACAAATATCCAAGCAGGAAAAGGTATCGCCATCAGCGGGCCCATTACACTTCAAACAGGCTCAGCAAAAGTAACCATTAGCGACAGCGGCATTAATCTTGAAGGTTCACACATTACCGTGATTGGAGCACTTTCCGGAGGTTCAGGCAGTACAGAAACACCCTCAGCTATTCCTGCCCCTAAACTTAAAACAAAAAAACAAAAGAAAAACAAATACGCCATTATCATTGAACATATCAATGTCCGCCCCGAATGGCGCAAGCAATTACCCGAGACAAGTTTCAATGAATTTGGAACACTCTTGCGCTTGCCTAGCGATTTACAAGGTAAAATTATTCAAGATATACAAGCACACTATTCTCCAAAGACACCGGAAGATGCGAAGACCTTAAAACTCCCAGAAAACTTTCAAAACTGGACAAGCTTAGTCAAAGATCAAAATTTAATTCAACAAGCCAAACTTGCACTACAATTAAATCAAGCAGCACCCTTAAACGAAGGATGGCTTTATGTTTACGTAGAATGCACGAGCGGGCCAAGCCCAAAACTCTATAAAAAACCGCATCTTTATAGCGAATATCAAATCAAACACCATGGAGAATCCTGCGTCTTCTCAAAAGTTGATTTAACAACACAAGCAGGGTTAGACAAGCGAGAATCGGGCGGTGAAAGCGACAATATTGAATTACCCTATCAATACCTTCAACACAAAAAAAGCTTAGGAAAATTCAAAGTCTACGTTATCTATTCCGCCATACAATTAAGCTGGCCACGCATCCATCGCTATGGCGGCATTTCAAAAGATGAACCTTACATTGAGAATGTAAGCAAAGATCAAAAAGATCAAATCACAAAAATTCAAACGCAAGAAATCGACGCAAAGCTATTTAAAAAACGATTCGGCGCCCCACTCCCACAAAACAAACTAGATCAAACCTACAAAGCACAAAAGAAAAAACAAAAACCAACACCTGAACCTATGTCAGGAAGCTATCAAAACAATGTTTGGCAACAAACGAGTTTGTATTTTACAAGCACAGAAGAGATCGTACCAAAATTATTACTCGATGATCCTTTAGGCATAATTCAATCTGGGAATCAGTTAACGGTGAATTTGTTTTTAAGCTTCAAAAATGTCATGTCAGCCATGCAAAACAAAACACTTAAAGTCAAAACCAATAAAGGCGAGACTGAAGAATGCTTCTATCATACAGCTGTTTTATCCTTGCAATTATTTCTTAAATATAACTATCCAGATATCGTTAAACAAAATGGCTACTACACTTCCACTGAAAGTAACGAGGGCAAAGAGTTAGGCTGGGCAAAAGCAAAGTCCATGCTTGATCAAAATAAAATGCTTTTTTGTTTGAACTATCATGAAAGAGAATTGCTTCACAAACTTATCCAACAAACGCAAATTATTACAAGCAAGCTCTTATTAGAAAACTGGAACATAAAAAGCGAATCACTACAAACACCACTTTCTCAAGGCAAGTGGTCAACAGACACGACAGAATCCATCAAAGATTATTTTGCGCAATCGAAAGAAACTTTTGCAAAGGCGTATTTCGCTGTTTACAGTCTTTATAGCATGAGCTGTGAAGATTCTCATACTATTGATGAAAAAATTACAATCAACAATCAATACATCAATGAAATAGAAGACACCCAAAACAACGAAACCGTTATTCGCTACAAAAAAGTTAAACGCTATGCCATGTTAAAAACAGAAGTTGACTCCATGTTTTACAATGGCGGGCAAGCATTTAAAAGCTCACAACCTCCAAAGCTTATCCCTCTTCCAATGCCAGCAGGCTACGAATTTGTCAAAGCGCTTCATAATCCAGCCTTCCCTCTCTATTTATGCTTATTCCCTGGCGCATCCTCTGATGGAGAAGCTTGCTACATGGAAGGTGAAGGTTACTTTAATCCCAAAGGCATCAAAAGTATCTGGGGAGAGATTGACGAAGAACTAACAAGCACAGATACAACAAACGTCACCGACAAAAGCGCCGATGCTTTTAGAACCATACTTGGACATTACGCGGAACACGCAAGCGAGTTTAATCCAACCTTAAACAAAATTGTTGAAGCCGGCCAAATTGTTGAAGCTGACAAAAACGTTCAATCTATTTATTACAAACTACTACAAAGCGCCTTACAAAAAGACTACAGAAGCGTAGTCAAACACTTTATCTCTGCAGCAAAACAAACAAAAGGCGTTACAAAATATCTAAATCCAAAAAACATCAAAGATAACATTCATTCAAAATTCCAAGATACAAAGACACAAACTGTCATTGAAAACGCAGTTAAAGGAACGGGCTTTATTACACTCGCTCTATCCATCTGGGATATCAAAGATGAAATTGTCACCGCCACGGAGCAAAGCAAAAAAGCAAAAAGCGATTGGCTTATCCTCGCAAATATTACCAACACCTTTGTTAATATGGGTGGCGCAATAGGCGGTACTCAAGAAAGTTTAATGACTATGCTAGGCGAACAACCAGTAGGAGAATGGATTAATGAGAGCTCACTTGGCAAATGGTGCGAAAAAAACACCAAATCTCTTTTCGGAGAAGGCTTAGAACTGACAGATGCAATTACTCGATGGTCATTAGTTTCTGATGCCTTTAATTTCGCAGGGACAGCCTTAAATCTAATTAACGACTTAACAGGTATCGGTATGCGTGATCCGGCGAGAATTGTTAGTGATATTTTTGATACCGCTGGGAATGGGTTTTTTACTGCTGCGGCTGTTTCTGGTTTGCAGGAAAGCTCGAAACCCGTGCCCATGAAAAATGCAAAGAACACAAAGCCGGCTGAAAGCTTTGATGAGAGTGAGAACCTACCCGCAGAATCATTCAATCCGGGAGTAGATACAACCCTTGAAACAAGCGCGCTAGAAGCAAGCACAGAAGGTGGTGAACTAGCTTTTGGGCTAGTAACGGCGCCCGAAATTTTCATCCTAGCAGGCATTGCCTGCATTATCATCAGCAACATTGCCACTCTCTTTGAACACAACCAATATCAAGATTGGACATCAGGCTGTATTTTCAACAAGAACAACAAGCTCTTTGAAGACTGGCAAACAGATAAGTATGGACAATTTAGAGCGCTCGCTTATTTATTAATAATACCTAATTTCACATTGCCTAAAGTCGATCAAGACAAAAATGGGAAATCTTTACTAAGCATTACACTTTCAACACCTAGCCTGTATGGATTGCTCAATGAAGGAAATGCTAACATCTCATTTAACAATCAATTCACACTAGGCTTTGACCATCCCAATAATAGCGGCGTATATCCAGAAAGAGATACCACCTGGGAGAATGATATTAACATTAATGCACTATCAGACACTCAAGCCAGTACCGCCTACCCAAGCAGAACGTGTACTTATGATTATGATGCAATCTGTAACCAAATTTATCAGGCTCAAAATTCAACCTTCAAACACACCATAACAAGCCTTGATTTCATTCCAAGAGCCCAACTAAAACTCGCAGAAGGAATCATTCCTGCACAAGTTAGCTTGCCAGGAGAAAAACCCGGCTGGCTCTCCAAGCACGTCCATTGGTTAGTTGATTTATTTGAGGGAAATAGTGATAATGAGGATCATGGCATTGAAGTCAAAAATGGATATTGGATTGGGCCTACAAAGGTCATCTACGGGAAGAAAGCATGAAACAATTTGCAATATTACTGAGCTCTCTCATTCTTGTTTTAAGCTTCAATGCTAAAGCAAGTACTTTCAATTTTCAGCAGGCATCACAAATGGCAAAAGCTGGAGATCCGGCTGCGCAAAATTCCTTAGGATATTATTATACAAGACAAAAGAAATTTAAAACGGCTCTATATTGGTTTAAACAATCTGCTACAAATGGAAATGAGGCTGCAATAGTAAACATTGGAATGTTCTATCTACATGGCTATGGAGGCATCAAAAAAAACTATCAACAAGCCTTTGAGATATTTTCAAAAGGCTCTCAAGACAATGATCCAACAGCAAATAATGAACTTGGAGTCATGTATGAAAAAGGGCTTGGTGTAAAATATAATCTTTCAAGAGCTATTAATTATTACACTCTAGCAGCAAACGCCGGTCTATCTTCAGCTCAATACAACCTAGCAAGACTACAAGAAAATAAAGATGCCCAAAGATCTTTTTATTGGTATCAAAAATCAGCTAAGTCATACCTTCCTGCAATTCCAAAATTAGGCTTCATGAGCGAGTTTGGGATAGGCACAAAAAAAAGCTACACCCAAGCTTGCAAATGGTTCACGCTTGGAGCCAAACAAAATGACAAAGTCAGCAGGAAAGCTTTAACTTTGTTAAAACCCAAAATGACAAAACCACAAATTCAAAAATGCGATGAACTTGCTAAAAATTTCACATCAAAATAAGTCATTAAAGAGTACTCAGATCTCTGATTTAAAAAGCGATGCTTTTATTCTACTCTGGGCTTGAAACATTTGCATAAAGCATAGGGAGCACATGTTTCAAAGAATTCTGGCGCATCGCAACCAGCCTCTTCGCCTTTGGGCAAGCACAAGCTTACCCTGGGTGGCATTTATTTTAGCGATGTAGGCGCTCTACCTCGGAAAACTTTTGCTGAATATGTATAGTAACAAGGTACTCTTCAATTCTATCTTCAAAACTTTTCAAACGTTGATAGAGCCTCACTAAATTACCTTCCTGACGCCCCCTAAGGTGAACGACTTCTGTTGTTAGCAGCTGATTTAAAATGCTCGTTGGAATTTTTGTTATTTTGCTTATTTCCTGTTTATATAAAAATTGATTAAGCAGTAGGTCGCTTAGCATCTCACGTAAGGTAATGTTTATGTTATTCATCATGGCTTCCTTTTAAAAAATTAACAAGCTTGCTTCTTTGTTTCGATACTTTCTCCAAGAAAAAATCATATAAATGTTTTTCCAGCTATAGAGAACAAAAAAAAGCAAACAAGACGATATTGAACAAAGAAGTATAATAAAGCATACCTCTGATAGCTCAGTAGTGATAGTAATTGAAATCAAAGAAATAACGCCGGCAAAAAAATATTTGATAGAACCTAGGCATGAAGATGCTTTTGTAGCATTATTTCTAGTTACGAGAAAGAAATTGCCGCTGAGGTTAATAAAGCGAGTCCCCACCTGATAACACATCATGAAGAAAAAATACCAAACTACAGAAGTGTATGGGTAAAAATTACTGAGCAGATAAATCGAAAAAGCTGCTATCAAGGAAAAAAACAGCCCTACAATAAGAAAATGAGATGATTTAATATTCAAAAGCTTGCTAAACAAATAAATCGAAATAGAACTCAGTAAGTAGCCCAATGAAACAAGCAGAAGCAAAAAACCATAGTGTAAAGGGCTTAAGCTGTGTACGCGTAAAAAATAATCAGTAGCTCCTACAATAAAAACAGCAAAACCACTAAATTGAAAAGCAAGTATCAAAAACATACAAACTTGCCTCTTATTAACCGTAACCTTTTGCTTGAGATAGGCGCTCGCTTCATACGGACTACCTTTTTGATAAAGATACTTCCAATAAAGATAAAGCAAGATACACCCAATAAGGGTAGCAAGAATAAAAACACCTCTCCAGCCAACAGTAATAGTAAGAAGTCCTGAAATAATCGCATCAGGTAGAATGATAAGGGACATTAAAATGCCAATAAAGCTATACGCAACAACTCGTTCCTCTAAATCAAACAACAGCGTGACCTTCACTCTGTAGTTCACTGCGGCGCAAGCAGCTCCAAATGCTTGAAATACTCGAGCCAGATAAAATATTGCAAGAGAAGTTGAGCAAGCAGCTAACAAGGAGCCCACTATAAAAGCGCTCAAACCAAGTAGCACGGCCTTCTCTCCAAAAAGAAGCATTTGCCGCTTAAAAGAAAACTCAAAAAATGCGAGGATGAAAAAAAAGATAACCAGAGAATATTGTATACTTTGTATGGTTGTTGAAAATGTTGTTGTTATGTCAAGAAAACTAGGTGTATACATTCGCAAAGACAAAGGAATAAGCGCGGGAAGCATCGCCAGCGTGACTAATTGCAGAGGAAATTTGCTTTTCATAATAACTAACTGCTGTATTCTCACTAAAGAAATTGGATTCTAGATAAGATCATTCTAATTGCATATAGCAAATTTCGGGTACAGCTTTTGGGGACTGCTTTCTGAGCACTCTTAAAAGAGAGGAGAGAGAAATAAAGATTTAATGATATACGTTGGCTTTTTAATTATTAAGTAATTGGGGTTTTATTTAAACATTTAATATTTATACACCCTTTAAAAAATACATTATAATAAGGTTTTTCTAAAGCTGAATACGGCCCAAGAGGAGTAAATTCTTTATTATTGTCAAGAATCAGATTACTTGAAGAAATTTCAGGATGAGAGGTCTTATCTTTATGGTAGTACTTATAATCAATACAATTGTTAAAGGATTCTAAAATTGATCCTTTAATTAAATTTTTATCTGAATTTAGCTTCTGTTTAAAGATATCTAGAATATCAGATATGCTTTTTAAGCTCTCAACACCCGTAGAGCGTTTACCTCTGCAAGGCTTATTTTGATAATGTATTGGTAACTGTAAACTCAAATAAAGGCTGTTGCCTTCTTCTCCCCACTTGTTTTTGCTTGTTTTCATAAATATAGGCTGCTGTTTTAGAGAATAAATATCAACATAAACCCTAGACAAAAACTCTATAGGCGCAACTCTATCAGTAAAATCAGGAGAAAAAGCCAAGGAAGCTCCCATTCCAGCTTTTACAAGGTACTTTGAATATTCATATAAATAACTATCTACGATTACCCTTTTAGCATTAACGGTATTTAGAAAGTTGTGCCAAATAAAATTAAAAACATGCTCATTCCTCAGAAACTCCGAATTATTAAGAAAAGAATTATGAAGATAGCTACCGAGAGGCGAGCCTTTATTTAGAATAATTTCTTCAACCCAGGGCCTGGTAAAAAAAATCATCTCAGAGTACCAATTGTGCTCCGGAAAATTTTTTAATGCTAAATCCTTAAAAACAAACCACTGATCAAAATAAGTTCTTGGTATAATGGAGGGGATTTGAAAATATTTTGCTAACCTAGCGTATCCTTCTCTATCTTTTATGCTAGGCAATAAAAACAATGTTCTTGCCCCTGCTGTCAAATTCCATATTGATTTAAAATTAAACTTTACATTACTAAAGATAGTTCTCTTTGCGCAAGTTGCCCCTTCTTCTAAAATTCCCTGAGGAATAACGCTATCATTAGATAGCCAGAAACTCTCAATAGCCCCCTTAGTAACAATCCCTAAGGGAACTGACATCCAACTATAATCAAGCAGTTTTTGAAGTTCTGAACTAGCCTTTGAAAACTCCGTCAAGCCTTTCCCAGAAGGAATAAAAAACATGCCTTTTTTTATAATTTCAGCACCATATGGATACTTAACTTTTATTAGCTTGTGTGAAGCTTTGGGCTGACTTTCATCTATAGCTTGAGCAAGCTCAGGGTTTACTCTCAACACTGATTCTCTAGCATCTTTCCAGCTAATGATTTCAATTGACTTTTCAATATGTTTCATACAAGTAAAGTTCCTATATTCATGCCAACATACACGAAAAAAATAATGGCAGGCTATGCCTTTGTTGCAATCTGAGAATAACCTCTAAAAAATTTCGCATCGTATGAGAAATCACCTTTATCGCCAAAAGCATCTTGAGAAAATCGAGAGTCTATATCAGGCAAACTACTTGAAGGAGAAATAATTTTATATGCATCACGTGAACTATGGAAATGCCGAAAAATAATTTTTTTAGTGACCTTTGAAATAGCTGTACCTTTTAAAAAGCTACCTTCACTCAAAATCTCTTCAAAGAAAATACGCGACAAATATTCCAGCTCACGCATATCCACAAGAGTGCTATTGGTCCTTCGCGACCTGGGTGAAAACACATAAAGCGAAGGGTATTGCAAAGAATAATAGACAAAATTCTTTGCTTTATTATAGTCAAAGATCTCAGGCTGCATAATTGTTGGAGTATATCTAATTTTATAAGATTCTTTATAAATTTTTTGTAAGATTTTTAGGGGCAATAGGCTCTCATTTTCAGCAGGGGCATACCCTAATGAAGTACCGAATGCAATCGAGAAAAAATAATAAAGCGTGTCAATTAGGTAAGGATTTGGCTTTAAATTTCTTTTTCTCTGTATAAGAGAAAAAGCCGTATTATATGCAACCTCATTTCTTCTATATGCCGAAGAAACAAGTGCTTGTTCATATAAATAAATTTTTACATCCTTCCATGCCGGGTCATTCTCAATTTTTTTCATCCACTCTTCTGACATATAAAGCATAGTGCATCGCCACTCTTCCTTAGAAGCAATACCTGCAAGCGCTTTGAAAATATTCCAATGCTCATACAAATTTTTAAGAACGGGAAGAGAAAGATTTAAGTCTCGCTGCAAGTAAGCATGGTTTTGAATACAACTAACATTCGGAAGCATAAAAACAGATCTTGAACCAGCGACAAGAGTCAATAACCCCCCCCTAGCGTGTAAACACCTAAGCGGCCCTGATTTCTTGGAATAAGCGTAATCGGAAAAATAGAGCCGGGAGAGCAGACAGCCCAAGGTACAGAAAGCCTCTCATTTTCCTTATCAATAAAATATTCAACGCTTCTGTCTAATACCATTCCCAAAGGTATTGAATGCCTTGCATAGGATAAATGTTTGTAAACTTCTAGCGGAGCATCTTTGTCATCTGTCTTGTATAATCCGCCTGCTGGCTTTGGTAAGAAAAAATTACTGGCATCAGCAATCGTTGCCCCATAAGGATAATAAGCCTTAAAAAGAGGCATATCTTGACCAGGGCTCAGTTGATCTATGATTTTCGTAAAATCAGGCGCAACTTTTTTGACGCCTTTTCGAACATCTTTCCAAAAAACCTTAATAAGCCCCCTACCTTCATCGGTTTCTGACAACATATTTAACCTCAAAAATTGATCGCCTTGAAAAAGGGTACTAAATTTCCTATGCAAATTCAATATCATATTTCCAAATACTAATTCACAAATTTCTATGATTAACTAGCAGCATTAAAGAAAGCGGAAAACAATAACAACAATCACGCCCCAGCTTAAAACTAACTACTTAGACACAAAAATTAAGGAGCATAGATATGGAAGAAAACAATAACATTTCACTTGCGTTACAATATTTATTATTAAACCAAGCGCTTTTTAAAAAAGAAATTAGCCAAATCACAGAAATCCCAATGAAAATACTTAATGCTATCTTAGAAGAAAAATCCATTAAGCTAAATATGCGCAAAGAAGCAAAACTTATGACTTTATACCAACGCTTGAAACTTTATGACAATCAAGTTGATGACTACCTCACATAACTTAGAAATTATTCGCCACCCCAGGGATTCACTCCCCCTAAACGGCAAATGACGGATATCTGGCTTTGGCGCACCAAGAATATCCTGAGCAAGCATGCTCCCTAATGCATGAAAACGCTTGCAGCATAAAAATAAAACGCGCCTTTTTCTTTACTAGGCTAAGTCATACCAGGTAGTGCCTTTGTGCCTTTTTATTTTTCTTTCTCAGCATAAAGCGTTATTTCCATAAAGGCTCGTTACCTGCAGAATTATTTTATTCTATCCAGCACGAAAGATCCAAAACCACGCTCTAACACTATCCACCTTCCTATATCTAAAACCCCCACACACATATCGCCCAAAAATAACCCATACTTCCAGTTTCCTTACAATCTTGTCGATAAATGAGACTTATTCTGTCATGATACAGAAGCAGCTTGCATAAAAAATCAAAAACAATAAAAACAGAACCTCCTCAAGTAAATAGGGTGCTATCTTTTTATCAACTTGGCTAAAAAATAAATGCTTTCACCTCAAAGGACAGAAAGCTATATCAGAGGAAAGAAGAATGCCTAAAAAAAAATCAGCTGCCAAACAAAAAGCCAAACTTAATTATTGGCCAATACTGGAAGAAAAGCGCAAAGCATATGAAACGTTAATTCCAGAAAATATCATTTTGCCATCAAAAAGCTCTTCTTTGCTAAAGCTGTTCGATAGGCAGTATGAGGCTGGCATAGCCTACATAGATTGCTATGAGGACATGGGAAAAGCTAAGACTGGAGGTCCCGGCACTTACGCCGAAAGTGATTATATCAAACGAATTACATTGACTGTTGATTTTCTCTGTTGTGCTGTTAACTACTTTGGCTATCTGCATGCTGCTATCTCTAAAGACACACTAATCGACACCCCCGAAAATCGCGATAAATTAAATGCTATAGAAAAAAAGATAGGGGAACTAGCAAAGTTGTTGGACAACAATATGGGTGCGCTTTACAAAAGAAATGAAAAGTTAAAATTCTCTAACAAACGTTTTAGAATCATCATGAGTGAAAAAGCAGACGATCTAGAACGGCAACTTATACTAAGACTATATCAACACCAATTTTGCATCCATGTTTATAACTTATGGAGCATGGTACTCCATGGCAATATCTCTGATGATATGAGCGATCTTGATCGCGCCTATGAAATCTCTCATGTACTTCAATCTATAAAACTAACTAAAGAGGCGAGCTATATACAGCTTCACGGAGCTCTTCGCGAAAATTTGATTTATGCCATTATCACTTTGCTTTTAAAAAAAGATAAACAGGATGTGATTTCACAGATTATTGAAAAAGAAATTGAGCTGAGAATTGACAACAAAGAAGCACTAAATTATTTTCTGACTAAAGTGATCGGCGCGGTATACTGGCGTTTTTTAGAGGATGGTAAAGTTAGGAAAGTTGTCGGGCTACTTTCAAATTTACCGCAAACAAAAAATGATTCGCGTGTTAACTTTATGGCGGCTTTATGCACCTTATCAAGTCGATCTGTCTTTTTAAAAACAATAATAAGAGCTCAGCTGGAATTAACAAAAGATAATCCATTACCTTTAGAAGACTTTCTTAAAAAAACAAAAGACACTCTATCTGTGTGCTTCTTAATGGGAAAGGATATTGAAAATGCTGCGAATGTTCTTGCCAGTTTTTCTCATACAAAAGATACGATAAAATTGCGATTTATGCGTGTTATATTAAATATACAGAAAACACCAAAGCTTCATTTAGACAGCAGCTTGTTACTTGATGATAAAGAGATTAATAACATTGTATCTGGATTAGTTAAGACAAAATCCTGCTGCGAAGCTGTATTAATAAGCTCATGGATCTGGATTGTATTAAGGCATCTGGATAGCTTAGATAAGCTTGCTCTAGCTAGCCCGCCTTTAGAAAAAGAAGAAGAGCCCTCATCTAATAGCTTTTCATTCCATATGTCAAAAGCACTCGAGATTATAGCTAATATTTACCGATATTCCAAAAACCCGATTCCTGAAACTTTAGACAGCTTACTAACCAGCATCAGCAATAATTTGCAGCATAGACAGGAGAAAAGAAATAGTGCCCCAAGAGAAACTCTAGCTAGCAATAAGAAAGTAAGTGACATAATTAACGACATTAAGGCTGCTAGCTTGCTTGAGAAGGAATCCAAAAATCCAGCGTCAACTGAATCAACAATAAGCGAAACAAATGACGTCTCAAGAAAAATTCTAGCTAAGGATGAGAAAATAAGTGAAATGATTAACGGCATTAACGCTGCTGTCTTATTTGGTAAGAGATCCAGAAACCCAGCACCAACTGAATCAACACTAAGCGAAGGATGCATTCGATCTATCAGCGACGCATCTCATCTTACAGAAGGAGATATTCCAAAATTTTATAAAACTGATGAGAAAATGAATTTAACTTCTGATTATTTAGTCGCTCTAGCTCAACCTGATTTACATGACAGGAATAATGCATTAACAGAGCTGATTCGTAAAATCTCATCCCGTTTGGAACAAGGCTCTCAAAATTTAACCTCTGATTATTTAGTCGCCCTAGCTCAACCTGATTTATATGACCGAAACAATACATTAATAGAACTGCTTAGTAAAATTGTGTCCTGCTTGAAACAAGGCTCTCAATCAGAAATGGAGAAGGAGGAGAAATATATTTTAGAGAAATTAGGTTTACTGAATTTACATGCAAAGTGTTTATATAAGTGCGCAGAAATGGCTTATTCATCTGCAAAAGATACGGGGAATGCGGATGATATATTTCGAGCTCAAGAATGCTTAGAGCATTTGGCGAAGGCACAAGAAGAAGCTACTGAACTTGTTGAAATACTCAAAAAAGCCAAAAGAATCTATGTGCATAGCAAGCAAGCATGGTGTATTCGCGAGAGTGAGCACTTATTAGCGCTGATAGACAAAATGGTTACGCGAGACATTCAAGCAAAAAAAGAGTCCGATGACTGGAAAGCTGATCAGCTAGCCAAAGGAAAAGCAATACCTTGCAAGAAGCAACCAAGAAGCCCCATTCAGCTAGAGCGTGACAAAACCAAAGAAAGAGCACAAAAGTTCATTGACTCAAGCTTAAGTCAAAGCCTGGATACACTTTTTGCAAGATTAGATCACTGTGGAAGTAAAGTAATGAAAAGCGAGACGTTGCTTGCGCCTACCGTGCCTCTCTGTCCCGTAGCCTAATCACCACTACACCCATCCATCGTGCTTTAAGATGCGAAACTTATAGCACAGCCATTTATACAAAGTTAGGCAGAGTTAGGCAGAGTTAGAGAAAGCAGAAACAAGCGACTCTTTAAGTATTCGGCCATTATTAATAGTACGTTTATCTCCAGTATCTACTAGCTCCAAAATTAAAGCCCCATCCTCATCAATGCCCAGGAACTCACCAGTATATATATTCTTGTCTAACTCATCCTCAACCGATATACGTTGACCAACACCCTCTAAATGACCCTGAACTTCCTGCTGAAATGCTGAAGGCCCCTCCTTAAAATATCTTTTAATCAGACCAGCCAAGTGCATTTGCAGCCCATTCAAAACTTCTTCCTTGTCAAAATTTTCACCCCTCTCAACCGCCATAGAAGTTACAGGCTGATCCAGTGAAGCACAAATTGATTCTTCCATATTAACATTTAGACCTACGCCGACTAACCAGACAGACTGACTACTACCCGTTGAAGTTGGCAAACCATTAGAAATAAGCTCACATAAAATGCCACTTATTTTTTTACCACCTATACGAACATCATTACGCCACTTTATAGATGGAGCAAAACCAAATTGTTTTAAAGTTTTAACTACAGCTAATGCAACAATCTGGGTGGCAATAGGTGGCTGATCGCTCACTTCCTTCACCCCCTCCCGATCACTTGGCAAAACAACTCCAAATGTTGCGTATATATTGACGTCTGGTGGCGATGCCCACTTGTGATTCTGAGCACCCCTTCCTTTTGTTTGCTCATCTGCTGTAATTAACACATAAGCAGTCCCTTTGAATAACTCACTTAAATTATCACGTAAATAATCCTGAGTAGACTCAGTCACTTCAAAATGTTTACGGACAAATAGAGCCGCCTGATGAAAAGCTGGGGTATGTGATGAGCCTCCGCCGCCACCTTGAACCAATGCTGCTCTGTAGCTGTCAACCTCGTTTCCTTTCAATATTCGACCGCTATAATAAGTCTCCTCAACCCCATTACTGTTCGCAATAATTAAAGCGCCATCTTGGTTTAAACCAGTCAAAGTACCTTCTATTATCGTATTTTTACCGTCTTCCAATGAAAAAACTATTGGCGTATTTACAAATGCGATCAAAGCATTAAGTCTTTCTCTAAAAAGAGAGTAACCCTTCGCAAGCAATGCCTCAATATAGTAAACTAAGCTTTGCTCCAAAAGTGATAGCACGACCTCTTTATTCACTTTTCTACCAAGCGCTAAATTAAGCGAGGTTGCCGGCTGACTGAGCGTCTCACACTCAGCTTGTGATAAACTAATGTTAACTCCAACACCAATGTGAAGCACATAATAGTCAATTTCATTAGTTAAAGCATTAGAGACGGGCTCACACTCACACAAGATACCTGACACTTTTTTGTTATTTAACAAGACATCGTTAACCCATTTGTATGTAGGATTTAGACCAAAAGTCCTCAACACTTGAATAATTGAAAAAGCCGCAACCTGCGGAATAGCCGTGAAATTATTTTTCATTCTCTCTTTCGGAACAAGCGTAGAGAAAGTAGCGTAAATATTCCCTTCTGGAGATTTCCATGTGCGCCCATGTGTTCCTCTGCCCGCGGTTTGTTGCTCTGCAATAACCGATCTCCACTCGCCTATTTTTAATTTTTCCCTATGGGTTTTTGCATAAGTTTGTGTTGAATCTATCAAAGGAAAAGTTATTCTATTACACAAAGCTATTGCCGATGAGAAAACTTTATTCTCAAATAATTCTAAATCGGTCGCCTGCTCAGCGTAGATAGATGCATAAGACTCCTCAGCCAGCGGCACATTTAATCTATCGATAATTTCAGCGCCAAGCAGTAATCTCCTACCATCATCACCGGCCAATTCACCTATCACAGAAGACTCTATATTTGCGCTACCTACTGTAGATGAAATTTGAAAATGAGTCCCTGATAAAATAACCTTGCCCTTACCTTTAGAACTTTCAACGATGGCAGCAACTTGCCCGCTTTTACCGCCACCTTCGCTTGCAGTAATGTTTGCATATTCTGACAAAATACTTTCTTCTGGAAGACCATCGCTTCCTTCAGCAGTAAAAAAGCAGCCTCCATTAAAATACGAAGTAATACCATCACCATTAAGAAGAGAGGAGCTAGACAATGTAGCAACCTCCGCCCCTTGCTCCGACCTATAATCAAATCTTCCAAGCCCATATGCAGGCCCCTCTGCTATTCCTTCAAACAAACATAAAGCACCTTCGTCCAATATTTCTAAAGAGGATCCTTTTTCAAAAACGGTCCTTAATGCAGCATAATATGCTCCGGCGCAAACACCAAGATAGCTGCCACCATCTAAAACAAAGTTTTTAATTCTCGCATTCCCAACACCAAGCTTACTAAGCTCTCTCAACTCGCCTGCAGCCACCTCTTCTGATTTCCACTCAGCTCCTAGTGCAGTATAAAAGGGTCTTGCTCTACCTCCAGGCATTATAAATAAGCGTGTTCTTTCTTCCCAACCAGGCATTGTATTTATATATTCGGCATCTACAATTAAAATACGAATAGTGGATAAATCAACAACCCTAGTTAACATTTCTTGCAATTCATATACTGAGCTTCCAGCACCGTCATCATTATATATCAAAATATTTTTTCTACTGGAGACCACTTCCCCCATTGATCGGAAATTATTTGTATCCAAATATTCTCGCAACTCTGCAGGCTGTAGATGCATTGATGACGCATCATCCCTTTGATCACGCATAACCGACGCAGCTGCATGCACCTCTTCTGGATCTGATTCACTTGGTGGCCACCCTTTTTGATTCATTACACGATTTGGCCAGCGTGAGTGGACAATACAATCTTGATCATCACTTGCTATATAAAATCTTGAAGCAACAGCACCTCGCTGAGACATCATGTGTTTAGCAACAACTTCCCATGCGGCTTGATAACTTTCTAAAGCCCCCTGCTTAATACGAATTCTATAAATTGCTTCAAACATTTTTACTTCCTTTTGGTATTAGTCGTTATCAATTAAATACAATCTCCCAAGGTAACTCTCCATTGGCTTCAGCCATTAAGATCAGAAAGTCGGTGATCGTAGATTACTTGCTGACATAAAAGGGGTTGATTCCTTAAAGTAACCCCTTGCGCTACATAATGTATCAGCAATATCTTGCTTATTAAAGCTAGCATTACTCCTATAGGATAAAAGCGCTTGCTCCCACAGGTCGCATTCTTCAACCGTTAATTTAGGCAAGTTATGGGAAATTGATAGCTTTTTCATTAAGTTAACATAATTGAAAGCATGGGAGTCCATCGTTTGATTCAACAGCTCACGACTTAAAGCATCCAGCATTCCTTCAACAAAAAGACCACAGAGTCGAGCCGCTAGTAACGTAGAGCCCATCTCATTTAACTTTTCTGCTACATCAAGACAGTTGTCGTATGTACAACTATTTACTTCTCCAGAAACCTCAGCGGAATCATCTGTATTATACAAACTAGTTGCTTGATAGCTCAAAACAGCCTCTCGACAAGAGCCTGGTCTCCCCGTATCTTCCACCCAAAAATAGTTAACCGATATAGACATACTCTCTATGCTTACCTGGTGCCACCACCCTGGCGGAATATATAAAACCTCACCCGGCCCCAATACATATCGATATGCTTCATAGCTTGGTGTATTTTTCATAGAAGAAACCACAGCGCTCTCTTCATCAAGGTGTCCTACCTGACTAAAGTTAAATCGCCCACCGGTGAAAGGCGATCGAGGTTTAACAAACCCATTATTTTTCGGAAAGAGTATCACCTCCTTCTCACCATGTATTTGCACCAGGAAATTTTGAATTGCATCACTATGAATTAGTGTTTTATTCCCGGGTTCGCCCACCCATAAATTAATATCATATTGCTCCGATGGTAACGAGTGCCAAACAGGAAAACCGATGTCGTCCAATAAACAAGGGAAAGAGGCAGGAATAGATTGCCGAATAATATAATACCTATACCGAAGAGAATCATTTTCCTCTATACATTTAATTGCTTGCTTTAAAGCAATTCCTTCAACTGGAGATTTAGCATAGTTATTTTGCGTATCAATTCGAAAAAGATTGACCGGACTATCTGGTAAAGTCCGATAAAAATAATCAAGAGACCATTTATCTAATGCTGGCCAATTTAATCCCCGTTTAACAACGACAGGGTATTGATCAAAAAAACTAAACTTAAATCTTGATGCGTCCAACTGGGAACAAACTTCAATTTGTCGATAATTCGCAGCACTCGAAAAAAAAGCTACATGTCTAAAAAAAGCATGTTTTACACACCTGGAAGCGGCATTGAATCCCAACATAAGTTATAATCTCTTTATAAAGTAATTTAAAAATTTACAGCAAACAGTTAAAGCACTCACTTTGTAACTACTTTATTCCTAACCAGGACCAGCATTGCTTTTATCAAAATATTCTAGTGCTGGAACTGTCAGCAAGGCGCCTTTAAATACCTGGAAAAAGCGTATCCCAGAACCTCGCCATAAACTACGAGCTCCCTCCCTTTTTGCAATGTCTCTCATTGTATAAAATGCAAAGTCAACACTACCTAAACCATGTGTTTTGCTTTGCCTTTGTATATGTGTGCGAGTCACATCCCAAGGAAGCAATGTAGCTGTATTGGCTGCGCTAACCACTGCACTGATACCAATTAACTGATATGGCTTAATCGATTCGCCATTATTATATGCCCTGGCAACTGATCGAAGTAAATTACATCCAAGTAAGAAAGTTGTCCAGCCGGCGCACTCCTTAAAAAACTGAGCATCAAGACCAACATAGTGATGTCTGAAAGAGCTTTCCTTCATATAATTTAAAACTGACGAGGTGTATTGTTTATTAACCACCAAATCTAATCGACATGCCTCAAACGGCGTCAGCAGTACTGTCTCCGTCGTAGCAAGTGTCATCGCCGCAGCAAAATTTCCTGCAGCAATATTCCAGTACTTATTCTCCTTGCCAACAAAAGGAGTCATCTTTAAAGCATCAGAAAAATAAGGTGGTAACTGTAATATCATAGGCCAACGAAATAATTGCACCGGCGCCTTCTTAATTAAACTGGCAGTTGCACCATGATAATAACCTCGAAAACCATACTGCCGATAGGTATCAATCATCACTTGCCTCATACCCGCATTACCAGCTACTTGCAGACGAGACTTAATACACTCAAGGGGATATTCAAACAAAAACCCCACCATATCACGTGAAAAACCAATCATGACTGCTTTATACGTTGAACCCCATGCTTGAGGTTGCTCTTGATTGTTTTGCTCAGACATAATAAAGACCCTTTAAATCACATATCTTTTTTTTGATTGGTACTCGCATCTTCAGGCACGACCTCCATCTGCTCTGCTTTATTAAAAAATGTCGCGCCTTCAACAGCTTTAAGACTGGCTTCCCTTTGAATTTGCTGCGTTGCTATTTTTAGAGATGCCGCAACACTTAAGCTTACACCTAAGTAGTCTAATATTTTAATAAAAAATAACTCTCTAGGCTGAGGGCTTTCAAGTAGCTCTTTTCTTACAGCAGCGGTAATACCGAAAGCAGACGCTGAATACTCAATATGAGCGCCAGACAATACCGCCCTTCCCTTGCCACAGGTTACACCAACAACAGCCGCATTTCTGCCATCCTCAAGCCCGTCATACGTAGCAAGCACTTCAGAGGAAGTGCCTCCGTCACTAGGGAAGTAGCAACCGCCATTAAAATAGGAGCGAATTCCAGCAGTGGCAAATTTCTCACTAGAAAGTCTCGCTAGTTGAGAGCCCGCCTCAGAATTATATTCAAATCTATTTAAACCATAAGCAGGACCTTGAGCTACTCCTTCATAAAAGTTTAACGCCCCAGGGTCCAAAATTTCGTGGCGACCACCAGATTCAAAAACAGTTTCGGCCACACCATAATAAGCACCAGCACAAATACCAAAATAGCTGCCACCATGTTTTTCTACCATCTCTTTTATTTTGGTATTGCCAACACCAATATCTTGCAAGCGTCTCTGCTGGCCTTTAGGCACCTCTTCTTCCATCCATTTAGCAGCTAGCGCCGTGTAATATGGTCTTGCTCTTCCGCCCGGCATAACAAACAAAGCTGTGTCTTTTTGCCAGTCACACGCAACAACATAATCTGCATTCACAACCAAAACTCTAGTGGTTGCTTCATCCACAGTAGTAACAAGACGGTTATAGGTTTCTTCTACGCTACGACTTCCAGCCCCTTCATCATTGTAAATTAAAATATTTTTTTTCCGAGCGAATACAGAACTCATATGACAGAATTGACTGCCTGATAATAGCAAGTCTTGCTTTTCACAAGGATTTAGCACAGTTATAGGCGTACCCGTATCAACACTTCCAGCGCTTAGTGACTTCATTAGACCCATTGTTCGTTTAAGCGCTTTAGGCGCATCATCAGACAGCGGCCAGCTCGCTTGCTGCATAGGCTGCGAGGGCCATCTAGAATGAATCATGCATGAGTTTTGTCTACTATTATAGTAAAGATGTGAACTAAAAGCTCCTTGGTTAGAGGTCATATGTGTTGCCATTGTTTTCCACGAATGTTGGTATTGCCCATACATACCAGGCCTAAGAATAACCCTGAGAACTGATTCAAACATACTAACATTCTCCAAGATGCGAACCTCTGAACACCACTATTATTTTAGGCATTCAACTCAACTACTTAAACAGACTCATATCAGTTCGTAACCGGAGCGGCATTACGCTTAGCTTTCACTTCAACCTTCGGTGAGTTTTTCATCACCTCATCATTTAATTCAATACCCAAACCTGGTTCTTCTGAAACATGAAAAAAACCATCAACAGGTTGCGGATCTTGAATACAAAGCTCACGATTAAAATCTTTAATCGCATAAGTGTGATGTTCGTGAATAATAAAATTCGGAATCGCTGTTTCTAAATGTAACGATGCAGCTGTTGCAACAGGGCCTCCACAAACATGCGCTTGGATCTTTACATCGTACATATCGGCGTAGTCGCAAATCTTTTTAGCTTCAGTTAAGCCGCCGCATAAGCCAATGTCTGGTTGTAACACATCAACGGTTTGATCTTCTAAATAAGGACGAACGCCGTGACGCAAGTACATTCTTTCGCCTGCTGCTAATGGGACTTTTAATTTATCACGCAAGGGTCTGTGTAATTTTGAATTTAAATAATTCACGGGCTCTTCAAAAAACATGCAATCAAATTCTTCTGCGATTTCTCCAAGCTGAAGCGCTGAAGCAACACTTGGCAAACTATGGCATTCAAAAATGATATCGCCATCTTCACCTAAAGCATCGCGAATCGCTTGAAGGCGTGCGCGAATTAAATTTAAATGATCGCGACGAAAAGGAACGGTGCAATCATAAATCGTATCACCATTTTTATCGAACATCATTGGATCGACTTTAACGCTATCATAACCTTCTTTAACCACTTTTTCTGTTGCTATTCCGTAATCTTTCGGATCAGATAAAGTTCTGCGTTCTGTAATTTCCCAGTCGAATTGTAATTGACTTGCATAGGTACGTAATTTGTCATTCACTTTTCCGCCTAGCAGTTGATATACCGGCAAGCCTAACGCTTTACCTTTGATATCCCAAAGCGCTGTATCGATCGCACTCATCGCTGAATAAATCACAGGGCCGCCACCCAATCCCCAAAAACTTTCTCTTAACATACGCGCCCACAGTAATTCTGTTTGGAAGGGATCCCAACCCAAGAGCATTTCTTCTGCGATTTCTTGAATCATGCTTGCTGCAGCTGTATGACCCAAATCATAAGCAAGGCCCGCCTCACCTACACCACTAATTCCCTCGTCGGTGTGAATACGTACAAAAATAGGATTCCATGCAGGTCGTTTTGGGCAATGTGTGTCAAAGATTTCAATACGATTGATTTTCATTGGGTAAATTCCTTTCAAAATTAAGACAATGAGGGGTTTGTAATTCGAAAATTATACCTGGCATAAGCACTTTTGTCACATAAATGACAAGAGCCTTAGCCTTTTAACTTGACTCTGCAACTATCGATGACAAACTATTACCTGCTAATAACTGTTGATATGATAAGGATAATAGAATGGGACAAGAAAACGGCTTACAAGATTTACACTTGCATTTAAACGGTAGTTTGAGCGATGATTTTTTAGAAATGGTCGCCGAAAGAAATGGAGTGCCTGAGCTTTATCTAGAGTTCAAAAAAAAGCGTGATGACTATATTCAAAAATCTAATAAATACCTTAATGCTCAGCAACCCAAGGAAGTTATTTCTCTTGTATGGGAGCTTTTTAGCCTCATTCATCAAATAATGCAAACAAACCAAGATATTCAAGATGCCGTTGTTGATGTTGCTAAACACTCACAAGCTGAATATTTGGAAATTCGCTCTACCCCAAAAGGAAAAACAGAAAAGGAACGTGAAGCTTATATTCAGGCTTTCGTTTTAGGTTTAGAAGAAGCTAACAATCTCCCTGGAAAAATAGTTAAAGGGATTTTAAGCATAGACAGAACAACAACAACCGAAGAACAAGCTGACAAACTTATTGCGCGCATTGTTCAAGAAAAAAAAGCAACGGGTTCATTAGTCGGCATTGATATCTCAGGCAACCCAGCTGGAAACAGAAAAATCGCAGGTGAAACACTTTCTCACATAATAACATCTGCACTGGATCAAGGTATTGGCATAGCTATTCACGCAGGAGAAACTGAAAAATCACCTGAACCTAAAGATATTGATACCATGATCAGGACTTTACAAAATTGGCGTAATAATCAAGATATTCCCGAAGGAGAAAATATTTTTCATGGCAAAGTAAGACTAGGTCATATGATTTATTTTTCTGATGAACAAGCAGAGCAAATAAAAGAAATGGGGATACCTATTGAAGTTTGCCCCACTTGTCATAGGAGAATGAACTGGCTAACCGGCTCCAATGAACACCCTGTAAAAAAGATTTATGAAAAAGGGGAAAACGTAGCACTAGGAACTGATGATGAAACTATTTTTGGCAGCGGCATCCAAGAAGAGATGGAGCTCCTACTCCTTGTGTTTAAACATCTAGCCAATATCCCTATAGAGGAAATTTATGAACGACATTCGACATTCCGGTTTTTTCAGCCAGAACAAGAAGGAAGAGCTATGCCTGAGAGCGCGGCTTCTGAATGTCAGGCTTGAAGCGGCTCACGTAGGGTGGGTTCTTTGCAGAGCAAAAATCCCACCCTACCTTTCAAATTTCTTAAAATAAAAACCCAAAAGCAAACAAATAAAACCAATAACTCCGCTAAAGTACCACAACAAATCACCGCCGAATTTGTGATAAATAACACCACCTACCGCCGGGCCAACAACTACGCTTGCTGCATAGACTGTTTGATACATTCCCAAGCCTTGTCCTTTTTTATTTTCATCGGCTCTTTGATAACAAATAAGTTGTGTGACGGGCATGAAAAGCATTTCACCTACCGTATAGATAATCGCAGAAATAATAGCAATGAATACCGTAAGCGGCAATACAAGCATCAACGTGCCAGCACCCATCATGAATGCTCCGTAACCTGTTAGCATTACTTTATTGCTTTCTTTAAACCTATTAACAAGCGGTACTTGGAAAAAGACTATGAGTATTGGGTTAATTGCATAAATTAAACCAACACCACGAATCCCTATTTGTGGTAAAAACTCGTGGAGATAAATGGTATAAGTTGTTTGGTGCTGAATAACAACAAGACCTATTAGAAAAAGACTTAATAAAGTAACAATAAAAACTATTCTATCTGTTTTAGAGAATTTCTTTTTTTGAGAAGAGGAGAGACCTGAAGACGCTCTTGTGTTTTGAGTTAAATGATCACGATGTAAAAATTTCCTATGATTTGAAATCAAATAAATAGCAGCAACAAAAAGCAAAACGCCAGAAAAAATAAATATCTCATGAAAACCTTTATCTGCAAAAATACTGACAATCACAGCGGCTAAACCAACCCCCATATTCGTTGCGGTATATAATATATTAATAGCCTTTAATCTTTCAGCATGACTGTCACCCGTTTGCTTTAACACCCAGGTTTTATTAGAAACATTAAACCCATACATTGCCACACCATAAACAAAGACATTTATAATAAGCGGGATAAAGGTATGCAAGCGCACTAATGCAATAAAGGCGATTGACTCAATTAGCATGCAAATGATAGAAATTTTTGTTGGTGAGAATCTATCTGCGGCTTTGCCTCCTATTATGCCGCCACACATTCTTCCTACACCATAAAAAGAAATGATAATACCCGCTCTTGCAATATTCATATGAAGGTCTTTGACAAAATACAAAGAGAGGAAAAAATAAATCCCGCCAGCTGTTGTGTTAATCAAGCCTAAAAAAACTCTTTGCCAACATTGGTTTGGCAAGCCTTTGAAGCTGTTAATATAGTTTGTGAGTATTTTTTTCAACGTCTAGTTTCCATATAAGTTCAGATTCCTACTTGCGCAGGAATGACAATAGCTAAGCGAGGGATTCTTGATATTGACAAAAGGAAGAGTGCTTGGATTTAAGTGTAAATCGAAGCTGCAGGGAAAGCAATGCTTTAACCCAGTTTTTTAAGCAATAGCTCTCGTAATTGATCCAGCATAATTGGTTTCGTCAAAAACCCATCCATACCCGCATCCAAACATTTCTTTTGATCATCCGCATGAATATTGGCTGTCAATGCAACAATAAGTTGATGATCGTTTTTTTCTTCTGTTTTTCTAAACATTTCTGTAACTTCAGGGCCACTTAAATCAGGAAGGCTCATATCCATTAAAACAATATCGTAGGGATTTTTAAGCTTTTCTAACGCTTCTTTTCCGTTAACGGCAATATCTACAGTTGCATTTAATCGCTCTAACATATGCACAGCAACTTTTTGGTTAAGCTCATTATCTTCAACCAACAAAATATGACTGGATAAGACTTGCTGGCTATCTTTAGGCTTTTCTTTTAAATCTGCTTGGATTTTCGCGATCTCTTGTGAGTTTGGCAAACCGAAATCAAATTCGCAGGTAAAGCTTGTACCTTTTCCATATTCACTTTCAACAGTAATACTTGCGCCCATTAAATCAATTAAACGTTTTACAATAGAAAGCCCAAGACCGACACCACCATAGCGTCGAGAATACTCATCATGCTTTTCTGTACTGACTTGTGAAAACTCATCGAAAACTGACTCAAGCTTTTCTTTTGGAATTCCGATACCTGTATCTTGAATAACGAAGCTCAACCTAACGTGCTCTTTCTTTTTTGATTTTAATAATTTAATTTTTAAAGCAACATCGCCTTCATCAGTGAATTTCATCGCATTATCGCAAAGATTATAAATAATTTGACGAAGTCGTTTTCTATCTGCCACAATATATTCAGGCAAATGCTCAGGTTTATCAACAGAAAAAACAACACTCATTTCCTTAGCTCGAACAGTAAACTCCGTATCTAACTGCTGAATAAACTCATCAAAAGTAAAAGGTCTTGGCCTCACCTCAAGCGTACCTGACTGTGCTTTACTAAAATCTAAAATATCATTAACGAGCCCAAGCAATGACTCGCCTGAGGTCATAATTGAATTTAAAAAATTATTGCGCTCCTGCTCTGTGCACCCCTTATCTTGTATTAGTTGCGCCATTCCGAGCATAACGTTCAAAGGGGTTCTCAATTCATGTGTCATCATCGCCAAAAATTCTGATTTTGCTTGATTAGCTTCATCGGCCTCTTCTTTAGCTTTCGCTAATGCAAACTCTGTTTCTTTCTGCTTAGTTATATCAACTGAATTGCCCACCAAACCAACAACTTTTCCAGAAGAATCTCGCAAAGGTGATTTGTTCGTTAATTGATAAATTACTTTACCATCACCAGAAACAAAAGAGTTCACATCATCCAAAAGAGGCTCACCTGAAGACATCACCTTTTCATCGTCTTCAGCAAAAACTTCTGCCTCCAGTCTAGTACCACCCGAATGCTTCACAATATCAAAAATAGTTTTACCAACAACCTCTTCTTTATCAGAAAAATTTCCCATTTCAGCTGCTGCGTCATTACATCCAAGATAAATACCTTTCCTATCCATCCAAAAAACCGTCCCAGGGATACATGCGGCCACCCCTTCCAAAAAGCTGAGTTTATCAATATCACCTTTTTCATACTCACTAAGAATGACACCCAAAATAGAGTTTGCACCCGATGAGTCTTTAACAGGGAATCTATGACATATGAATTTCGTCTCTCCCCCCATCTCATCTTTTGCCTCAACAATTTTTTCAGTGAGCTGCTGGGAAGACTGCTTAACAAAATAATCTGTGTCATCTTTTAAAATGACATGAAGCTCACGATTAAACGAAGGAATTTTAGCCGCCAAATCATCAGTACATTTTCCTTCCAAATCGTTAGCATAAGTAAAACCAAACAAGCGAGCAAAACGATTATTTGAATAGGTATAAATGCCAAGCTCATTTTTTATATAAACATAACCCAGCAGATAATTTAAAGCATTCTTTTGAAGCAACAACTTAGACTCATCACTCAATATTACCAACTCCCTGAATCAAAAAAAACAATTACAAATACTTATCCAGCTCTTTTGCTAAATCGACAACATTATCTTTATCCAGCATAGTATCATGATCGCCTGGAATAAGGTAAACCTTAGGCTCCCTAGAAGCGTATTTATTCCAAAAATTATACGGATCATTAAAATCACGAAGGACCGGCAATAACTCTTTTGCTTTAAATAAAACAATATCAATCTCTATTTTACGATATTGATACTTAAATAATATTTCATTTCTTTGGACGTGCAAATCAACCCATAAGGTTGGCAGGCTATAGCCAACCTCATCAGCCATACCTTTAAGTCTCTTGTGATAGTCAGACAAGTATTTCGACAAAAATTGTTTACTGGTAACATCATCTGGGTAAAGCGCCCATCCATCAATCATTCCAAGGAGAGCAACTTTCTCACCCTCATTAATTAAAAGCCTTGAAATCTCATAGGCCACAGTTGCCCCAAAAGAAGAGCCCACTAAATAGTACGGACCTTTCGGCTGAATTTCCTTTATCCAACGCAAATACTCTTTTGACATTTCTTCTATTGAAAAAAACAGTAACTGACTCTCTTCCAAACCAGGATCTTGAATACCATAAATCTTTTTATCTGTTTGAAGCGTTCTTGCCAAATTCATATAGGGCAAAACACTTCCCCCAATAGGATGAAACAAAAATAAAGGTGACGTATCATTGCCCTCCTTCAAAAGCATAACGGAAGAGCGGGCGCCTTGTTCTTTAGATTTAAATATTTGAATTTTATTTGCAATGCCTCTCGGGGTTGGGCTTTCAACAAAGTCTTTGATAGCAAGCGAAGTATTAAAAGATTGTTTTATTTTACTAACTGCAGACATAACCAACAGTGAATTTCCACCGCTTTCAAAAAAATCACTTTCTTGGTGCAACTCTGAAGGTTTAACATTCAGAAGACTTGAAAAAATTAAAATAATCCCCTTCTCTTCTTTACTAAGAACTAAAGTGCTCAATTCAGGGTTCACAGGATGATGATTCGTAGCCAGGGAAATAAGGATCTTCTTATCAATTTTACCACTTGATGTTAAAGGTAACTCATCGAGCACAACATAAACTGCTGGCACCATATAGGGGGGTAAAATTAAAAACAGGCGCTTTCGCAATTCTCCAACATCGAAAGCATCAACAACCTCTTTCGGAACAAGCACATAAGCAACCAGATAAGCTGCATCACCTTGATTTCTCATTAATACAACAGACTGACTAACATCTTTTTGTTCAGCTATCACTACTTCTATTTCAGTAAGTTCAACCCGCAAACCTCTGAGTTTAACCTGATCATCAATACGCCCAATGAACTCTATCTCTCCTCCAGGTAGCGACCTAACTAGGTCACCTGTCTTGTATAAACGCCCATAATAAGAGTGATTAAGAAACTGTTTATTTGTCGTCTTAGGTAAATTTAAATAACCAAGAGAAAGCTGCGGACCCCCATGATATAATTCGCCTGCAGCATAAGTAGGCATTAACTTATTTTCACAGACAACAAGTCCAAACATATCTGACAATGGTCTGCCAATGGACGCTCTTTGTGATGAATTGATAAAACCTGGTTTCATTTTTTTTGCTGTTGAATAAACCGTAGTTTCAGTTGGACCATAGGTATCAATAAACCGCGTATCAGCATCAGGGCACTTCTCATTCCAAAGCCGAATCGACTGGTAATCAAGCCTCTCACCCGCCAAAAAAACGCGCTTCAACAAAAGCTGCTTAAGCAGCTTATCATCTACAGAAACCAATTGCTTAAAGTAAGAGGGCGTCTGACAAAGAACTGTAATTCGGGATTCATTTAAAAATTCAAAAAAATACTCAGGGGATAATAGGGTATTATCATTAGCAACAACTAGAGTAGCCCCTGATAAAAGCGACCCAAACAACTCCCAAACAGATACATCGAACGAAAGCGAATGAAACTGAGCCCAAAGGTGATAACTTGGAAGGTTAAATTTCTTTAACATTGCATCAATAAAATAAGCAACTGATCGATGCTCGATTAAAACACCTTTTGGTTTACCTGTGGTCCCCGAGGTATAAAGCACATAAATTAAATCCTGCGGTAAGATAGGTGTGAAAGCATCATTATAAACTTTTGTATGAGGCTCTGAATAAAATGCATCTAGAACTACGAGCTTTATGTTTTTATTTAGCTTTAAAGGTGTTTTTGAAAGAAAAAATCGAATGCTTGCATCTTTAAAAATATATTCAATCCTAATTTCTGGAAGCCTAGGATCAATAGCAACATAAGCGCAACCAGACTTAATAATGGCTAATATAGCAATAATCGTATAAGCTCTTTTCTCTGCAAAAACAGCTACTTTCTCACCCTTATTAACGCCCAGGCTTAACAGATGTTTTGCAAGCTGATTAACTTTCTGATTGAGCTCAAAATAAGTAAGCTCGATCTCAGCGTCCTTAAGGGCGATTTTAGATTCATGCTTAATCGCTTGCTCTTCAAAAAGGCGAATTACCGATTTAAACGGTGATGGAATCAGATCAACTACTTTTTTATTCCCATATGAAAGAAATGCTTTAAGAGTCCGAGGTACATACTCAAGATCCACCAAGGGTTTATCTTTTTTGTTTATACATTCCTTCATCAAATAAAGGAATTCCTTCATTATTGCATTAACAACACTTTTGCTAAAAATTGATTTATTATAAACAAATTCTATCTCAATTTTTTCTTCATTAAAAATTCTAACAAAAAGCGGGTAATTATTTGTGTCATAAATATTGAGTCTTCCTGTTTTTAAAAACTCCTTTGAGTAACTTGAATAATTCTCAATAGTTAGAAGTGTATCAAAAATATCATTTTTAACTTGTTTAGATACTCTTTTTATTTCATATAAAGGCGTTTTAGAGTGCTCAACAAGCTTCAAAACTTTTTCTTGAACCGAACGCGCAAAAGTTAAAAAACTATCTTTATCTTTAATATCAAATCGAAATGGAACTGTATTAATAACTGGTCCGACCAATGAATCAAGGTTTGCGAGCTCTTTATCAAGCAAACTTACCACCATCCCAAAAGCATTATCACTTGAATTATTATATATTCTTAACACAAGCAACCAAATGCTACTCACAAAAGAAAATAAAGTGATATTTGAATTTTGTATGAACTTATTGATTTGTGATGTTTCATGAAGCGATAACTTTACTAAACTTCTTTTACACTGGTAATCAATATTACTTGTTTTACAACCAAGATTCTCCGCCAAATTCTTGGAGGAATAATCTTTCAACTCCCTCTCCCAAAAAGACAAAGAAGCTTGATCAGGATCTCTCAAAGCCCAGGTAACAAAATCATTGTAATCGCCTTCTCTTGGAAGCAAGGGTTCCTTGCTTAACATTTTAGATTTGTAAATAACAAAAAGCTCTTTGAAAAGAATATCCAGCGACCATCCATCGATGACGAGATGATTATGAATGAATACCAAAGTGTACTTGTTTTTTGAAAATTTAATTAAAGTAATTCTTGGAAGCATCCTATCGTCAGGTGATGCGCCTTTCTTTCTATCCTCAGCAAGAAAACGATTTAATATTTTTATATGCTGGCTTAGAGGTAGCTTCGAAAAATCCTGATATGAAAAATTCACAATTGCAGAATCATTAATTTCTCTATAATAGCTATCATTCTCATCTCGTAAAAAGCTAGAACGAAGAATAGAATGCCGATCAATAAGCATCTGCCATGAGGCTTTTAGTCTATCCGCATTAATTTGATCGTATATATCAAAATAAAACTGAGCAAGATACCCTGACGCGCCCTCTTCATTGATATGATAAAGCATACCTAATTGCATAGGTGACAATTTCAACCGTTCGTGTTTTGAGCCACGCCCTTCCTCAAGAAGAGATTTTTTTAGAGAAAACTTGCCAATATTGCCTTGTTGTTTACACAAATAGTTAGTAAGCGACACTAAGGTTGGGTATGAAAAAATCGTCTGTACATCAAGCTTAAGTCCATATTGATAAGCAAGTGAAACTGCTCTCAATGCTTTTAACGAATCGCCCCCCAACAAAAAGAAATTTGATACTTCCTGAGAACAAGGACAGCCTAATATTTTATTGAAAATAAACTGTATTAAAGAATGAATATTCAAGAAGCAGCTGGGATCCTCTAAAAGTGATTTCTTATGATTCTCAATGTAGCCTTTTTTTAATTGCTCTCTATCAACTTTTCCATTTATTGTCATAGGTAATGTTTTCAGAAATAACAATCTAGAGGGAAGCATATGCTCTGGAAGAAATTTCCTAAGCTGAATACTAATCAGCTCATCAGTTAACGCCTCGTCTTCGCGCACTACAAACGCCACAATATCACCAGAAAAGCTTTCCTGGTCTTCAAAAAATATTACTGAAGCCTCTTGAACAAGCTTAACTTTATTCAATGCGACTTCAATTTCCTCCAGCTCAACACGAAAACCGCTAACCTTAACCTGAGCATCTTTTCGCCCAAGAAAATCAATTTTCCCGTTAGGAAGCCATCTTGCCATATCACCTGTCTTATATAATTTATTTTCTGAATGATCCACAAAAGGATTACAAACAAATCTTTCGCTTGTTAGATTTTCTAAATTCAAATACCCAAGAGAAACACCATCGCCTGAAATATATAATTCACCAGCTTCTCCAATCGGCATGAGCCTCATGCTCTCATCAAGAATATAACAAGTTGTATTAGCAATAGGTGCGCCTATCGGAATCGATTGACTAAAATTATCTTTTTTTGTTATTTCATAACAAGTTGTAATAGACGAATTTTCTGTTGGTCCATAGCCATTTAAAATATGGGCGGGACGCTTTTCTCTAGCCGCTAATTTCTCTAACACCTGAGCAGAAACAGCTTCACCACCCAGCATAAAATAATCCAATGTATCGTATATTTCAGGCTTAGAGTAAAAGAGCTGATTAAACAATGTTGGAACGGATACTACAGCGGTAATGGCATTAGAAAGAATAGCTTTATGAAAACGAAGTGGGTCAAGTAAATGAGCTTTATCAATCAATACAAGTTCTGCGCCATTGAGTAGCGCCATCCAAATTTCAAACCCCGCCATATCAAAAGAAAGACTTGCACACTGAGCAACGACATGATGAGCATTAATATTCATACAGTTATTATTTTTAGCGAAGCGAACAGCACCCCGATGAGTCAGCATCACGCCCTTAGGTTGCCCTGTCGTACCGGAGGTATAGATTAAATAAGCAAGAGCTTTCGCATCTTGCTTACTTGAAGAAAAGCTTGAGGAAGGTCCCGAATAAATCCCAGGATCGATAATATCAACAACATTAACTGCCGTTAAATCGATTTGATTAAGATATTTAATTTTATTTGCAGAAGTTAATACAAGCTTTGCCTCACTGTCTTTTAGCATATACTCAATACGTTCAAGCGGATAATCAGGATCGATAGGTAAATAAGCTGATCCTGCTTTCAATATCGCAAGCATGGCAATAATAGCTTCTATGCATTTATCCAAACAAATAGCAACAAATTTTGTTTTTTGTTTTGATTGAATAAAATGTGCAAGTTGATTCGCTTTTTCGTTTAACGCTTTATAAGTAATCGATTGATCATGGTAGTTGACTGCAATTTTATTAGGATTTAACTCAGCTTGCTCTTCAAAAAGTTGGTGTATGGTTTTATCTCTTGGATAAGGGCGCGAGGTATTATTCCACTCGTATAATAATTTTTGTTTTTCTTCTTCACTCACCAATGAAAACAGATCAACTTGCGCATTTGAAGCAGCGTCGTCTCTCTTTTTGCTTTCATTAGCATCCATAAACTATATCTCATCGCTTATTAGTAGAGGGCGGGGCTGCTCTATACGCCTAAAGCTTCCTTCACAAAGGGAATTGTCAAACGTCTTTTCGCCACCAAGGAAGCATGGTCAAGCGTTGATAATGCTTCAAATAATGAGTTCATATCCCTGTGCCATCGATTTAATAAAAATTTTGCAACATTCATTGGCACCGGCAAACCCCTTGCTTTTGCTCTTAACATTATTGCCTGCAACTTTTCTTCATCACTTAATTCTTGCGCTTGAAAAGTCATTCCCCAAGCTAAACGAGAAACCAAATCTTTAAGTGCCAAGCCCAATTCCTGTGGGGGCACGGAACCTGCCACAATCAATCGTTTATTTTCTTCTCGCATGCGATTATAAAAATGAAAAAAAGCTTCTTCCCAAGCCGGCCTTCCACCCATGAGATCTACATCATCAATACAAACTAAATGCAAAGATTCCAAGCCGTCTAAAACATCGGGGCTTAAATCTGCAATATTCTTAAATGGCAAATACACAGGTGATAGTTTTAACTTGTCAGCAACATGACAACACGCTTGTAACAAATGTGTTTTTCCAACACCTTCTCTTCCCCAAAGATAAATGAACTGTTCTCCACGCCCGCGTGCAATTTCTTGCAGCGCCGTAACAAGCTGAGCATTTTCACCAATATAGTAATTAGAAAATGTCGTATCTTCATGAAGATCAATGCCAAGCGTTAACTGCTCTGTCATGCTGACGCTTCCTCAACTCTATCTTTTTCAAAATACTGACTGCGTAAATAACGGAAGAACACCATAATGACAGCAGCAACAGGTAGTGCCAATAATACACCTACAAAACCAAACAATTGTCCGCCCGCTAAGACAGAAAAAATAACAGCAACGGGATGCAATCCAATTCGGTCGCCAACAAAGAAGGGGGAGAAAACAAAACTTTCACAAACCTCACCAATAGCAAAAACAATAATCACACCAATGATGGACCACCAAGTATGAATTTGTATAGCAGAGGCAATCAGCGCCATCGCGATCCCTGAAATAAAACCCAAGTAAGGAACAATACTAAATAAACCCGAGAGAATACCAATCAATAGAGCAAGATCAAGACCGATAATAGACAAACCAATAGAATAAACAAAACCTAAACCGATCATCACCAAAAGTTGTCCGCGGAAAAAACCCGCTAAAACTTCACCGCACTCTCGAATAAGACTAATCGCTGTTTCTCTTGCTTTTGGAGGCAAGGGAATTAAATTTTTTCCATCATGCGTTACATCGTTCCAATCAATAAGCAAATATAAAGTAACAACTGGAATCAAAACAACATTCATTAAAATTTCGAAAATCGTATGGCCCGAAGCAAAGATGGTATTCATTACAACCGTCACTGTATTGGTTCCGCTTGTTTTGAAATGTGCAAGAACGGCATTTCTAATCGTTCCAGTATCAAAGTGAACATTTAAATCAAACTTACTATTAACCCAAGGAACCAAGGTATTTTGAATCCAATTAAAGATCTCCGGGATTTTATCAATGAAGATCGAAATCTGCCTTTCTAACTTCGGCATTAACGTAAAAAACAAAGCGAAAACAATGGCAAGAAAAACCAAAAAAACTAAAAAAGAAGAAACGATTCTTGGCACTTTCCACTTTCGTAATTTACTGACAAGCGGATCCAAAAAATAAGCTAAAAGAAACGCCACTAAAAACGGCATTAAAACAGGGCTAAGCAAATAGACCAGCGCTAACAAAAATAGAACTATAATAAAGACAAACCATCTTGATGAATCTGACATAAACTTTTAGGAACCTTTCAATTGATAAACCAAACTTTTCTCATTCGAAAGCATACCACTATTTTGACTAGCGGGTAACAATTTGCGCCCTAAGTTTAACTGTTGCACAAAGGCGGGAACGCTCCCATCAAATTGAATATTGAAGGTTGCTTTTGAACCATTCAAACTCGAAAGTGTCACTTGCTTTACCCCAGTGACACTATTTAAATAGTGTTTAGCCTCTGCGTAATCGCCCATTTCATTGACATTCACTAACTGCAATTGAATCATTTGCGCTTTGCCGCTTGCTGTTTCATTAATGGCATATTGTTTAGTTAAATGCATCGTTAATTGATTCATTCCTTTATTGATTATTTGCGTCATAGAGGGCGCGGCCACTGACCAACTTTGCTCATTCCCCTGTATAAGAAGGTGCCACTCACTATTAATCTGAGATTGGTTACTATCATCTACACTGACCAATAAAATAGCATCAGGTGAATAACGTGCAGATGCCGCTTGAATAGCCACCCAATCACCTTGCACAAAATCATTGATGGAGACTTTCTGCATATCGATCAAGTCCATAATGGGCAAAATTAAAGGAAGCCCTCGTGCAACCGCACCTTTATTAACAAGCATTTCTAGCTTGCTATCGCTACTGCTATTCACTGCAGCCCACTCACCTGAGTCATTATCCACCAGCCACATCAAAGTGAGCGGTCTGGTCGCCCCCCAAATAGCAGAACCTGTTTGCGAAAGCCATTTATTCACAACAGAAGGGACAAATCCAACATGAATCATCAACTGCTTTGTTTGCTTATCATTATAATAATAGTATTGAGAAACATAGTTTTTGGCTGCTTTGACTTGCGCTTTTAACTGAGTACTCTTCATCACGGATGCATTACCACTCACTTTAACAAGCACTTTTGCCATGGCCCTGGGCATAATTTCTAATCGACGCCAAGTGACTTGCGAATGAATCGGCATATTGATTGAATATAAATTCGTCAATGTCACTGCTTGTGCAGTTGCTGCGATCAAGATAAAGAGTGCAAATATAATGCGTTTCATTAATACGGCCATCGTGCTTAAAGATGAGAGGATTATACGCAAGCTTCTTGGATTTGTCAGCGAACTCCACTGAAAACTTGCTTTATCACAATCTTACATCTATCTTATTATTAAATAGAGAGAAATAAGGAAGTCCTCCATGTCATGGTTCAGCAAAACAGTCGACGTACTTGAAGACAAACGCATTATCAAGCTTCGCCCCAAACAATGGAAAGCTCGACTTATCGTAAGCTTAATACTTCTTATACTATCAACCGTCGGCGTCATTATCACCGCAATCTCACCTTCGACCGCCTGGACCTACTGGTGCTACATAGCAGGCATTTTCGCACTTTTATGTATTTGGCTTAGTTGGTATATCGCGAGAAAGCATAATGTTGATAAAATCACCATTTGGCATGAAATTCTTCACTGGCTTGGGCTAATGATAGCCATACTCATCGTCGCATTCATTGTTAATAGCGGTATCATAAGCTACTTAACCGGCGCTTTATTTGTATTAATTCTATTGGGACTCACTTTATTTTTAGCAGGCGTCCATTTTGATGCCATTTTTATGGTGATTGGCTTGTTATTATGGTTACTCGCTGTTGTTTCAATCTTCTTTGTTAAGAACCTTCTTATCATCCTTATCCCTATTGCCATCATTATCGGGCTATTCTTTTTGTGGCGATATGTGACAAAAAGCAAAGAACATAGCAATGAAGGCAAAGATATTTAGATTTAGAAAAACTATTTAAATCAACGGGTTGATCCCTGAAAAACCCTTAACCTGTTGATTTAAATAGAATAAATGAAGTTATGCACAAAAAACGGCTCCAAAAGCCCTACAAAAAAACCTGCTATCTTCAACAAAAATAAGGAAATTTCGTGCAAGAATCGAAAACCGGTGCTAATATTTTCACTAACGACTATATGGACGTGAGGAACAAAAGATGATCAAGTCACACCTGATAGAAATCATCGGTCGCAAGCAAGATCACCTATCCGAACAGGATGTCATGCTTAGCATAAATACCGTTTTGGACAAGATGTCCGCCCACTTAAGTAATGGTGGAAGAATAGAAATCCGAGGCTTCGGAAGTTTCTGTTTACACTATCGCCCACCAAGGCAAGCTCATAATCCAAAAACGGGTGAAAAGCTCGTTACCCCGCCTAAATACGCTGTTCATTTCAAACCTGGTAAAGATCTTCGTGAAAACATTAATGGTTCACGTGATGTGCCTATTGAAGATGATTCGCATGAGGATGAAGGTGAAGGCGGCAGCAGCCATTTCTAAACAAAGTTTCTTATTACTTAAAGCCGGCTTCTAGCCGGCATTTTTTTAGGTTTCCGGAAGCGTAACCCCTGTCTGACCTTGATATTTACCACCACGATCCTTATAAGAAGTTTCGCACATTTCATCCGATTGCAAAAATAACATTTGCGCAACGCCTTCGTTTGCATAAATTTTCGCAGGCAAGTTAGTTGTGTTAGAAAACTCTAACGTCACATGCCCTTCCCACTCAGGTTCTAATGGCGTGACATTCACAATAATTCCACAACGCGCATAAGTTGATTTACCTAAACAAATCGTCAACACATCGCGCGGGATTTTAAAATATTCGACCGTTCTTGCAAGCGCAAATGAATTGGGTGGGATGATACAAACAGGTGCATCGATATCTACAAAACTCTCATTGCTAAAATCTTTAGGGTCAACGATGGCAGAATTAATATTCGTAAAAACTTTAAATTCACTTGCACATCGAACATCATAACCATAACTTGATGTGCCGTAAGAGACGATTTTGCCGCCGTTAGCTGTGCGTACTTGGCCTGGTTCAAATGGGCTGATCATGTCATGTTTTTCTGCCATTTCCCTGATCCATCGATCTGATTTTATACTCATATTTTCTCCTTGGTTTAGCTCTGTTGGTGGGATTTTTTGCTGCGCAAAAGAACCCACCCTACTCTTCTATAATAATCTTTGGGAACTTTGACGCGTAATTCCTTGGTCTTAAGGATAACTGAGCTGCGACCTTTAATGCAATAGTTTGATAAAGTTTTGCGGCATTTGATTCAGGATCGCTCACAACAGGCGGCTTACCTTGATCAAGTTGTTCGCGCACTTTGGGGAGCAAAGGCATTTCGCCCAACAAAGGAACATTAAATTCAGTGGCTAATTTCTCAGCGCCGCCTTGGCCAAAAATATACGTCTTATCATCACAATGCGCACATTCGAAATAACTCATGTTTTCCACAAGACCCAAAACAGGCACACTGACCTTTTTAAACATCGCCAATGCTTTCCTTGCATCGGCAACAGCAACATCTTGTGGTGTTGTCACAATTACCGCGCCACTTACAGGAATTTTTTGGGATAACGTTAATTGAATATCACCTGTTCCCGGCGGAAGGTCGACAATCAAATAATCTAAATCATCCCAAACTGTATCATTAATTAATTGTGTTAACGCGCCACTCACCATCGGCCCGCGCCAAATCGTTGCTTGACTTGCATCAATCAAATAACCGATCGACATGGTTTGTAAACCATGTGCCTCAACTGGAATGAATTTTTTTTCCATGGTGATCTCAGGTTTAATATTCACGCCTAACATTTGCGGTTGATTCGGCCCGTAAATATCAGCATCAAGCAAACCTACTCGCGCACCTTCTTTTTGTAAGGCTAAAGCTAAATTAACTGACGTTGTTGATTTACCTACGCCGCCTTTGCCTGAAGCTACTGCAATAATATTTTTAATGCCGGGGACGGCTTTAACGCTTGGCTGAACGGCATGAGCCTGGATTTTTGTATTGATTTGAAAGGTAAATTCGATATCAGGAAAAGCATGTTTTAACTGCTCGGCAAGATGGTCTGCAAAAACCTTACTCGGATAACCTAACTCAAAAGCAAGGCGCGCTTTAGCTTCGCTAAGCTCAAGAGATTTAAGGTTCTTTTTGCAAGATAAACCCAAAATGGGATCTTGATAAACCTCCAGCCACTTTAATAATTCTTCTTTAGACAGCATGAGAAACACTCAAAAATTTCAAAAACGCAGTATATCAAGGATATCTAGATATTTCAGTTGAAAATTCAAGCTTGATGATCTTCATTATAACTCTTTTAAAGCCTCTTATTTTTGTGTAGAATGCTATCAAAATAATATAATAATACGGAAAATAAAAATGAAATCTCATTGCAATGCCCCAAGCGAAGAAACAACAAAGGAAATATCGAAGATTCTAAGTGAGCAAATAAAAACCATGTTTGAGCTTCATGAAGAAGGCTCTGGTTGCAATGCAACAAGCTATCGTGCTTATGAATTAATGAAAGAAACCACTGATGCTGAAATAGATGAAACCCTGGAAGAATATTTCCCCGATATCAAGTCACCATCGCTATTTCAGTTAATGCTTGCCTTTCATTCGTTCATCCAATATCAAGTGTTTAAAGAAAGCTGGGATAAAAACATTGATTTTGTTTTATCACTCAACATCTATATTTTATTTAAAACCTCTGAAGCTCTAGATGGGTTGAAAGATGTTGGCAAGCTTAATCGCTTAGCAAATGCTAGCAACGAAATTAAAACTAGGCTCTTTACTCGAAAGCCTGTTACTGATTCAAATGATGATGCTCAGAGCCGCCCTTTTGTTACTAAAGACAATGAAGGTGTGAAAATTAATCGGTATGCATTTGAGGGATTAAATATTTTTTGTCAGGATTTTGAAGGTCGGCGCCTCAGTACGGAATTTAAAGAAAGAATTAATACCGAATTAGAAGAATTACTTCACTCCAGCAAGGAGACTTCTCCTTTAAATTAAAAGGAAAACAGGGGGCAAGTCTCTACCCCCACTTCTTTAAAACCGATACAACACATCAAAGTTCGCCAAACCCTCAACAAGCGGGTTCGTACTACTAGTATTCATCGAACTATTAGAATCCTCTGAAATACGATTCGCACTTAAGCGAAGCGCAATGTGTTGCGATGGGTCAAACTCAAGACCCAGACCGTAATTAAATGTGCCCCTCACATGGTGAGAGTTTTCAGAGAAAGAAGCGCCTGCTGTCGCTTTTTGTTTATGGCTCAAGATAGAGAAACCAAGCCCTAATTGCACATAAGGTGAAAAGTAATGCGTTACTGGGAGCATAAGCAAAACATTGGCTGATGCTAACGAGGATCTAAAAGTGACTTGACTAGCATAGTAGGACGCCTCTCCTCCAGATTGATAGTTAGTGGTTTTAATAACCGATTTCCCAAAGTACTGATAACTTAATTGTCCTGCTAAGAAAGCATTAACTTGATAACCCACAAAAAGATTATAACCAGGGTTATTGACCTTTGTAGTTACCGTATTAATATCTGAAGAGCCTCCGGTAAATGATAGATCGTCTGAAGAATTAAAAGAAAGCAAACCATTACGATTAACACCTAAACCAACATACACGCCGTGTCGCTTCGGCCATGATTTAGGTAATGCGCTTCCATCATTCATCATGCGATAAACAACGTCAAGACTAACCCAACTATTCGGCAAAGAAGAAGAAAAGCCATAAGAATTTGAGACCGAGTATTTCATAATGTTATAACTCGCACGAATAGCTAAAGCATTCATAGGTCTAAATTCAAGACCCATCCCATAGAGAATAGAGAAAAGTTTATAATTCGATTTATCTGCCGTTCCCGCTGCACTGAATAGACCGCCAGACACCCCAGGCGCGTTACTCTTTACGGTCACATCTTGATAGCCAGCACCCACACTCAAGAAAGGTGAAAACCATTTTGTTAGCGGCAAGAAACCCATAGCCTGCACATCAACGAGTCCATTTGTGGTTTTATATTTTGTTGTGCGAGAAAGACCGCCGGTTACTATTCTTTCTGCTTTGAGAGTACCAAAGCCATGATACTCACCCTGCAAAGCAAAATATTTATTATATTGATAACCCGCTAAAAGATTAAGGCCAGCTGGGGACTGTGTTGATTTATAAGTGTTGGTAGCTGTATTTGAAGTAGATTCAGACTGACCAAAATTGCGAGTTTTAAAGTCAAATGCACTTAATCTATTTAACCCCAAACCTACAAACCAACCATGCTGCTCTGGAACCTTGGCCACCAAGCCTCCCGCATTATAAAAGCGATAAAGCGCATCAAAAGAAACATAACGAGCGCTCACCTGATGATTGACAAGTCGAGTAAAGGCTTGATGAAAAAACTCTTGCTGCAATATACTTAAACGCAAACTTAATTGTTGAAGCGGATTAAATTGCAAACCAAAACCATAATTATAAAGCGCGCCTGAAACACGCTGCTTCAAATCTTCTGCTGTAAAAAACGGACTATTGCTTGACGATGTATTGATCTGCTTATTAGTGCTATGATAATAACCCGCACCAAGAATAACATAAGGTGAAAAATATTTTGAAACAGGTAAAAAAGCCAAACCTTGAATATTAAAATATTGTTGATCAAGTTTATTTGTGAAAGTAGTCGTTGTGCCTCTAGACTCTTGAGACCGCACTATTTTTGCTTGACCAATCGATTGGTATTCACCTTGCAAAGCAAAGTATTTATTAAATTGATAACCTGCAAATAGATTATAACCCAACTTCGTTGAAGCTAATTTATCAGAATGAAAAGTGGTTGTATCATGATATTTATGATCAGAAAAATTAATACTCGAAAGCATATTAAGCCCAAGACCGACGAACCAACCATGATTATCCGGTGCAGAAGTAAAGTGTATCGGCTTGCCCGTGAATTGATAAAGCGCGTCAAGCGTCCAGTAACGTTCGAATTTGGTATTAGGGTTCACGCCAATTGCATTACCAGTAATACCAAAATTATTGCTACCAATACCTGAAGGGTTAGAGAAGCGAGCATAATTTAAAGCGCCTCGAAAAGCCAAATGCTGTGTCGCATTAAATTGCAAACCTAAACCATAATTAATATTCCATCCACTTAAAGATTCACTCGTACCTCTATCAATGACACCATTAAGAGAAGCACGCATCTTAATAGCTTCATGATAATAGCCCCCACCTAAACGAACAAAGGGCGACAAGTGAGAGGTTAGAGGCCAATAAGCTAGAGCATTTAAATTAAGAAACTTGACACGCTGATAAGATGTCGCTTCTCTTTTATTGCTTGAAAAAGTTGATAAAGATGACGAATTGATTCTCAACGTCCCAAACTGCTGATACCCCAACTCCAAACCAAAATAACGGCTAAATCGATAACCCGCAAAAAAATTATAACCCGCTCGCCCCGAGTGAACTTTTTCATTTTCTGTATAAATAATGCTTTCTCGACCTTCCTGAACTCTAAAACTACTCACACCTAAAGCATTAAAATTCGCTCCAACCCCCATATAAAAGCCGGCATCATTTTTGACAACAGGTGCCGCCGCTGATAATGCGGTTGCTGATGATAAAACCAAGATGGCGATAGGCAATAATTTGAACTTTTGAGCAGACATGGGTATTTCCTTATAGCTAGAGCTGTATCCAGGGGAAATACTAACAAGAAACTTCACCAATCAAAAGAATTGAATCAAAAAAGGCTAAACTATTGAAGCGGTTAGTGTTAAGATTTGCGCCAAACCAGGCTACGAATTAACGAGATAAACTATGACGCAAAAAAGAAAAATCATTGTGACTGCTTCACTGCCTTATGCCAATGGTGACATTCATCTTGGGCATATGCTGGAATATGTGCAAACGGATATTTGGAAGCGCTTTCAAACTATGCGCGGACATGATTGCTATTATATTTGTGGAACGGATGCGCATGGTACACCTGTCATGCTTCGCGCTGAAAAAGAAAATATTGATCCTGCAAAGCTTGTTGAAAACATGCGTCAATCACATATTAATGACTTTAAAGATTTCTTTGTTGAGTTTGATTATTTTCACTCAACGCACTCAGAAGAAAATAAATACTTTACTGAAGCAATTTACAAAAGACTTAAAGAACAAGATGACATTGATGTCAAAACCATTAACCAAGCATTTGATCCTGTTAAAAAAATATTTTTACCTGATCGCTATGTGAAAGGCACGTGCCCTAAGTGTGGCGCGGAAGATCAATATGGCGACAGCTGTGATGCTTGTGGTGCAACTTATGATCCGCTTGAAATGAAAAACCCTGTTTCTGTTTTGTCAGGTGAAACGCCTGTTGAAAAAGCTTCGGAACATTTGTTTTTTAATCTCCCCAAACATGAAGCTTTTTTAAAAGACTGGATTCATAGCGGGCATGTGCAAAAACCTATTGCTAACAAGCTTAATGAGTGGTTTGAAGCAGGTTTAGCTTCTTGGGATATCTCGCGCGATGAGCCTTACTTTGGTTTTAAAATTCCAGGCTACGATGATAAATATTTTTATGTTTGGTTAGATGCGCCGATTGGTTATATTGCGAGTTTCAAAAAATATTGCGAAGAACATCCTGAAATCAATTTTGAGTCTTTTTGGGAGGCTGGTAGCAAAACCGAGCTTTATCATTTTGTTGGGAAAGATGTTGTTTATTTCCATTCGCTTTTTTGGCCTGCTGTCTTGAAAAGTTCAGGGCATCGTTTACCTAATGCTGTTCATGCTCATGGGTTTTTAACAGTGAACGGTAAAAAAATGTCGAAGTCTCGCGGAACGTTTATCAACTCAAAAACATATGTTAAGCATTTACAGCCTGAATACTTACGTTATTACTTTGCTTCAAAACTTAGCGATCAAATTGAAGACCTTGATTTAAACCTTGAAGACTTTAAAGCGAAAGTGAATTCAGATTTGATCGGTAAAGTGGTTAACATCGCAAGTCGCTCTTCAGGATTCATCACTAAAAAATTCGATGGCTTCTTAAGTAAAGATATTGCCGATAACGCCTTATTACAAAGCTTTATTGATGCGGGCGATAGCATTGCTGATCTTTATGAAAAACGCCTTTATGCCTTTGCGATGAAAGAGATTATGCGCTTAGCGGATACGGCTAATCAGTATATCAATGACAAAGCACCATGGGTTTTAGCCAAAGATGCGGACAAACAAAATGAAGTACAATTAATTTGTAGCTTAGGGATTAATTTATTCCGCTTGTTAATGATTTACTTACAACCGGTACTTCCCGTGCTCGCCAAAGAAGTCGCTGACTTTTTGAATGTCGAAACTTTCACTTGGCAAGACAGCAAGCAAGCTTTAACCGATCACCAAATCAAAACATTCAAACCTTTAATGAAACGAATTGAACAGGAGCAAATTGACGCTATGTTAGAAGATGCAAAAGAAGAGTTACAACCAGAAACAACTGCAACTGGCCAACTTGCTGATAACCCTATTAAACCTGAAATTACGATTGATGATTTTATGAAATTAGATTTGCGCGTAGCCAAAGTGGTTCACGCCGATCATGTTGAAGGCGCCGATAAGCTTTTACGATTAGAGTTAGATTTAGGCGGCGAAAAACGCCAAGTCTTTGCGGGCATTAAATCTGCTTACGAACCCGAAGACTTAATCGGCAAAAGTGTCGTCATGGTCGCGAATTTAAAACCAAGAAAAATGCGCTTTGGTATGTCAGAAGGCATGGTTATTGTCGCATCAGGCACAGACGGTTTGTTTTTAGTAACGCCGCAAGAGGGTGCAGAGCCTGGTACCCCTGTTAAATAACGTCACCCTATATAACACGGCATTGTTGCATAAACATGGCGTAGGGCGGGTTCTTTGCGAAGCAAAAATCCCGCCATTTAGGGTGCCCCTCATGGTGGGATTACTCGCTACGCTCGCGAACCCACCCTACACCAAGAACAATCATTCGATATGGAAGCTATGAAGAAATTAAATATCACAGTTGAAGCTATCAATGATGCGCTCCCGCAAACACAATGCGGCTTGTGCACCTATGACGGTTGCAAACCTTACGCTGAAGCCATTGTTAATGACGGCGACGCCATTAACCGATGCCCTCCCGGCGGCGTCCGCGGTTTAAAAAAATTAGCCTCACTTACCGAACAAGACCCAACCCCCTTCATCGAAGAAATGAAAAAAGAAGAAAAACCAAGAATGATTGCCGTAATCCGAGAAGACGAATGCATCGGTTGCGTTAAATGCATCAAAGCCTGCCCTGTTGATGCCATCATCGGCAGCGCGAAAACCATGCACACAGTAATCACTAATGAATGCAATGGCTGTGAACTCTGCATTGAACCCTGCCCTGTTGACTGCATTGACATGATTGAAATAGGAAAAGTTGAAGACTTAAGCGAAAATGAAGCCTATAAAAAGGCTAAGCATTATCGCAAGCGTTATGAATTCAGAGAAGAACGATTAGAGCGCATCAAAACAGAACGGCGTAAAAAGCATTTAAAGGCTAAAGTGACGTCAACAAATGGGTCGTCATTAAATATCACAGAAAAGAAGAAATTAATCGCAGAAGCGATTGCAAGAAGCAAAGCTAAAAAATAACTAAACTAAAACACCCCACGCAGGAATAAAAATAATTTTCTTAACCGCATCAAATTTAAATTCACCCATGTGAATATAATACGCATAATTTGTTTTAGCCTCATACTCACGAAAGGCTAGCAAATTACGAATTTTTTTAAGCTCTATACTCTGAGAACAAGTTACTTCAAAAGGAAAAACTTGAGGTGGCCTCTTAACAATAAAATCAACCTCTGTGCCTGACGTAGTACGCCAGTAATTCACATCATGCTTGCCCGGCGTTTTGTTTAGCCAAACTTGCAATTCATTTAAAAACCAATTCTCCAACCTGTGTCCCATTTGTCCTGTCTTAGCTAATACATTTAAATCGTAAAGCCCCGAAATAAAACTAATAAGTCCATTATTAACTAGGTAACCCTTAGGTGACTTCACTAAACGTCTGAGCGTTGAATTAATATAAGGATGTACATCTTGATACATCAATGTTGCCTCAAGATAACCTCTGTATTTACGCAGTGTTTCTCGATGACAACCTAAAGCTTTTATAATACGGGAATCATCTCTAATTGAACCGGTTTGCTCTGCGACAACATCTAAAATATTTCGATAAAGCGTAAGATCTGTAATCGACTCAACAGCACGCACATCTTTTTCTAAATAAGTTTGAAGATAATTACCCAAGTACTCTAACTTAGACGGAACATCTGGCTGCATTAATACTTCTGGCAAGCCGCCCCACAATTGCAAGTCTAGTAAGGTTTCCTTGAGCACGTCTATATACGGAGAAAGCTCGTGAAAATAATCCGCCCAATCTTGCTCTTTTTGTGTTTCAGCTTCAACAAGATTAAAAATATTCCCAGGGATACTAATGTTATGTTTTAATCTCATTGCTTCAGCTAAATTAAAAGCTGACAAATAAAACAACTGAATTCTTCCTGCAAGACTTTCTGCACTAAGCCTATGTAATTCAAGCAAGGCAGAACCGGTTAAAATAAATTTTATCGCGCCCTGATCTTTATAGGTGTCATATAATATTTTAACTTGATCAAAAACCTCAGGGCATTTCTGCGCTTCATCAATCATCACCCAAACTTGTTTATTTGGCTCAAAATGTCGCTGGATATGATTGAGAATAATTTTTTCTAAAGCGCCTGATTTAATTTGCTCGCGCTCGGACATTCTATCCATATTCAAACGAACAACATCAGCGTCTTCATGGTACTTATCAAGATAATGATTAATTAATGTCGATTTACCGACTCGTCTAGGACCCAATATACATGTGATGCTTTGTGTCTCAAAAGCCTTGAAAATTCGCTCTTCGTGGGTCCGTTTGATGTATTTCATGTTATCTCGCTACTTGAATGTGAATATTTCAAGGATATTTTTACATTGAAGCAGCTAAATTTCAAGGGGATTTTCATACTTGAATAAAAAAATGTAGCGCCAACATCAAACTAAAAAGCCATAACCCATTGAAATAATAGAGATAAAACACCTTGTTTCCCTCAACTACATCAACACATCCCTATAAAACAAATAATCTATTGTCTTCTCCCTATATCTCTAGCAGAATCTGTTCTCTGAACCATAAAGGCAATTAGCACCATGAACTCCAAAAAACGCTATGAAATTTTTGAAAGATTGCAGGAACATATTCCAGAGCCTACAACTGAGCTCGTTTATCAGTCAACATTTGAATTATTAATCGCTGTTGTTTTATCAGCACAATCAACAGACAAAGGCGTCAATAAAGCCACGGCTAAGTTATTTCCTATTGCGAACACACCTAAGAAAATTTTAGCACTTGGGCTAGATGGCTTAAAAACTTACGTGAAAACCATTGGACTTTATAATACAAAAGCAAAAAACATTCTAAAGCTTTGTGAGCTGTTAATAGAAAAACACAAAAGCCAAGTGCCTGAAACAAGAGAAGCATTAGAAGCACTTCCCGGCGTCGGCAGAAAAACGGCGAATGTTATGTTAAATACAGCTTTTGGCCAACCGACGATTGCGGTTGATACGCATATCTTTAGAGTATCAAATCGAACTGGGGTTGCGCCGGGAAAAAATGTTTTAGAAGTTGAAAAAAAATTAATGAAATTTGTACCGAAAGAATTTATGCAAGATGCGCATCATTTATTGATTCTTCATGGGCGTTATACTTGCATTGCAAGAAAACCTCGATGCTCTTCTTGCGTAATTGAAGATTTATGCGAGTACAAACAAAAAACTGACTAATTCACTAGAGCCCTAAAGTAGGGTGGGTTCTTTGCGGAGCAAAAACCCCACCATCGGATGAAGAAGAAAGGTGGGATTTTTGCGTACGCTTTGAACCCACCCTACAAAAGAGTTTAACAACATGTTCACAAACAACCGACAAGAACTACGACAATACTTTTTCGACGTCTGGAAAAAAGTAGAAAACAAAACACCTTTAATCCCACTTGAAGAACAAGTCGCTGCCGTGATCGTTGAACATCCCGAATATCACAACATCTTCCAAACACCTGAAAAATTCGTCGATAAAGATTTCTCATCCGAGCTCGGCGAAACCAATCCTTTTTTACACATGAGCTTACACTTAAGCATTCGTGAACAAATCCAAACGAATCGCCCGGACGGCATCAAAAATATCTTCCAAACACTCTGCAAAAAAATGCCTGCGCACGACGCCGAACATTGCATGATGGAAATCTTAGCTGAAATGATTTGGCAAGCGCAGCGACATGGAAAAGAGCCCGATCAAAACCTGTATTTAGAAAGATTAGCCCAACTCTAATTTTTTCGACCATTTCAGCATTCTCGCTAAAGTGGTCTTGACTTTTTTAGCATTCATGCTAAAATGGTCGGATTCTTCGTAACTTATTGAATTTTATGAAAAGATTATACGACCAGCTCATTCAAAATCATTGCGCCCAATTCCAGCAAATGCTCTTTCTCGCAGGCCCAAGGCAGGTGGGCAAAACAACTATCGCAAAACATATAGAAAAACAAGCTTCAACCTACCACTACCTTAACTGGGATATCGAAGACGACAAAGAGCTCATCTTAAGAGGCTCAAAGCAACTAGGCGAATATTTCAAACTCAATCAATTACAAGAAAAACCCGTCATTGTTTTTGATGAAATTCACAAATACGCCAACTGGAAAAATTTTTTAAAAGGCTTTATTGACCAATACAAAGGGAAAGCTCACATCCTTGTAACAGGAAGCTCAAAACTCAATGTTTATCGCAAAGGTGCTGATAGTCTCATGGGACGTTATTTTCTTTATCGCATTCATCCATTAACGGTGAGAGAGTGCATAAATCCAAGCTCTCCAAATAAACTTATTCACCCCCCGCAAACAATTAAAGATACTGATTACGATCGCCTTTTTCAATTCGGGGGATTTCCCGAACCTTTCATTAAACATAACCAAGCATTCTCATCTCAATGGCATCGATTAAAACAGCAACAATTATTCAGAGAAGACATTAAAGACTTAACACATATTCAGGAAGTTGCTCAACTAGAGCTTCTTGCAGAACTTTTAAAAAATCAAGCAGGACAGCTGCTCAACACAAACGAGCTTGGCAAGAGAATTGGCGTTGCAACAACAACGATCACTCGATGGATGAAAACACTCTCTGAGTTTTACTATTGTTTCACCCTACAACCTTGGCATAAAAATATTTCAAGAAGCTTAATAAAAACGCCCAAAATCTTTCTGTGGGATTGGTCTATTATTAAAGACCCGGGCGCTAAATTTGAAAACTTTATTGCATCACATTTACATAAAGCCATTCAACTCTGGGTAGATACTGGCTTAGGCGACTTTGGCCTTTACTATTTAAGAGATAAGGATAGGCGAGAAGTTGACTTTCTTATTACAAAAGATGACAAGCCTTGGATTTTAGTTGAAGCAAAAACATCTGAAAAAAACAGCGTTAGCAAGGCGCTTTACTATTTTCAAAAACAAACAAAGGCTGAATATGCCTTTCAAGTTACGCATAATCTTGAGTTTGTTGATCAAGATTGCTTTAAACATCATGAACCTTTAATTGTTCCTGCAAAAACTTTTTTGTCGCAGCTTATCTAAAATAAAAAAGGCGTATCGGAACCATCTCCCAAACACGCTGTCAAAAACACTAAGCGGAAATGATCTGGCAAGCGCAACGGACTGAAAAAGAACCCGATTAAACAAGTTATATCAAAAAGCTAAACTTGCTTTAAGCATAAAGCCCATCCTTTGTTAATAAAAAGTAATGCTAGTCCAAGGACGTGTAGGATCTTTCAGATCTGTTACCATCTTCCTCGCCAGCCGCGCCACTTTCCATCAGCTCCCGACTACCAGCATGGAGCGCCGAAGAACACAAAGAGACGAGCCCCTCCGAAGGACTACAGAAAGGCACTACTGCTAGAGAACTTGAAGCAGCTCCTGCACTCGGCGCTTCAGCCTCAACTCCTTGAAGATATCTCTGCGCAGCAGAAGGTAGCGTTCCCGAACCATCAGTAGCAATTCCACTCCGTGGTACTATAGCCCCTCCGATAGACACCATCTCCACACTCTCTTCACCCACCAAATTTTCAGGCGCGCCCTCACCCTCCCTTTTATTATCGAGCTGTTTTTTACGATGTTTTTTTATACGCTCAAACAAGCTAAGAGCGAAAACCATCACCCCTATTAAAACCAGCGTTCCTACTAGACTTGCTACTATAGCTGCCGCCAAAGAAAAAAGAAGTGCGAAAGTATTGTGGGTCCGCCTTATTTCATCTTCTTCAAAGAATTCTATGGCCTCATTATAAAACCCTACTGCGCAATCCAACATTCCTTGACCTGTTTGATTTGTCTGAGACATTAATTCAAGAGCACCAGCGGCCAAGGTCATGTTAGCTTTGTGCTGAACGCCGTACAAAAAATCAGAAAAAGAGCTGTTACAAGCAATGACGTTCTCCCAATAACGGCTAGCAAAGGAAGGGAGACTCTCCTCCGATATAACATACTCTTGTGCACCACACATACCTGCATGAAGCTTTTCTGTAACATTAGTCATGGCCTCCAGAAACCTTTTTTCTGAAAACGCGTGGCGATTACCCCCATAGAAAACCTTAGCGACAGTTCCTGTTGCATTAGCAGCTTGAATGTAAGCAGTTTTTAGAAGATAACAACCTTCTTTTTCAGTATCATCACTTGCTTGAGCTGTTGGTAGCAAACCAATTGCACCCGTCACCCCAGCGAACCCTGTAGTCATAAACGCAGGTACGCGAGAAGAAGCGCTTAAAAAAGCATGCATCCGAGGAGAAGCCTTACTTAAATCTACTGAGGCGCCATAACCATAAAAGTTAAAACCAAACCCTGTATTAGACCCAAAAGGCGTGTCAAAAAAACCAAACATAAAATCAATCCTTTGTTTATTATCAGGCTTTTATCTTAAAGCAAACAAAAACTGCATTCAAGACGGGTTGAAAAAAATCTTGGCGGAATAAAAATGGGATTAGTTAACACGCACGATCCCTACGGAAGCATGACTCTTGCTGAATTGAAAAAGATCCCGGCTCAAGGCCGGGATGACGCAAGAGACAAGATACCGTCACTCCTGTTTTGTCGAATCGAAGCCTTGACGAAGACTGCCGGAAGCAGGAATCTTAATACATAAAACAAAAAAGGCGCCCAATGGCGCCTTCCCCTAAATACAATAAAGTTTAAGCTTCAACACACTCTTCTTCATACAAATGCGCTTTATTCTCTGAAGTATGATGACCATCCGCAGCTGTTAAGGTTTCCTCTTCATCATTGCGCTTACAATGCGTTTCTTTTAAGAAAAACGCAAGAACCAAACTAAGCACAAATGCTGCTGGGAATAATAACATTGCATGTTGGTAAGCTGATAAAGAATAAATATGTACGCCACCCACTATCTTACCATTCCAATAAGAATCTAAAATCCAACCTGAAATCGGTTGCATAATAGCGCCACCCAAAACAACACTCATAGAAACAATACTAATCGCAGCCCCTGTTAAGACTCTTGGATTGCCTTCAGCAACCGTTGGGTAACTAATCACTTGCGAGCTTGTAATAAAACCTAAAGCAAAAAACAACGCTAACAATGCGCTGAAAGAAAGTGTCGTGTCATAAATAATCGGCAAGACTACAATGAAAGATAAAATCGCGCCGATAATCATAGGAATGCGGCGATTGCCTATTTTATCTGAAATCCAACCCATAACCGGTGAACCAAAAATAGTCCCCGTAAAGACCATGCCTGCAATAAAGCCTGCATCGGTTGGTTTGAAATGATGAATTTGTGTTAAGAACAAAGTTCCCCACATTGCGCCCAATAAATAAATCGGCAAATTCATAAGGCAAGTATAAAGACCGGCAAACCAATTTTGTCTATTGACAAGCACTTGCTTAATCGCACGCCAAAGACCCAGTGCTTTTAATTCTTTGTTTTCGTGATCCTTCATATCCTCTTGACCTTGAGGACGATCTTTAATCACTAAGAAAATCCAAGCCGTTAAACCAACACCCAACAAACCATTATAAATAGTTGCTGTACGCCAGCCGACCATTTGCACAAGTGCAATATAAGGTGCTTGAGCTAACCAGCCACCAATCATTGCCATTGTGACCAACAAACCTGTTAAAAGTGCCATGCGTCTTGGTGGAAACCAACGCGATGCTAAACGTACACCACCGAGAAAACAAAATGAACCGCCAATACCAATCACGAAACGGAAAATCGTTGCTTCAGTCACTGTGCTAGACATTGCAAAACCTAATGTTCCGACTGTACAAAGTACCATGGCAATAATGATCCACTTTCTCACAGAAGAACGATCTAAAATATTGCCTGCGAAAAACAAGAAGCCTGCATTTGCAAAAAAGTAGGCTGAAGATAACTGACCTAAACCATGTGCGCCGATATGAAAAGATTTCATTAAAGGTGCATTGATTGCGTTGATCATATTTAATTGAATGAATTCATAAAAGAAAAGAAGTCCGCCAGAAAGGCTGACCATCCAAGCAAGCAAAGGACTGTTTTGCATGCCACGTTTTTCAAGTGCGTTAGTTATAATAGCCATGTTTACCTCGGGTGAAGAAGGAAAGTGAGGATTCTACATTAGTTTAATAATAATGATAATACCTTATTTTGATACAATACTTGTTCCATTTATGCAATAATAGCTTCTTGATTTGTTTATATTCTTTAAAAACCTATGAATATCAAAGAATTACCCGATCTCATGACATTTGTTGCTGTTGCTGACGCAAATAGCTTTACGGGCGCCGCTCAAGAATTAGGCGTGACCCATTCGGTTGTAAGCAAACGTATTCAGCGACTGGAGGCGACCTTAGGCGCAAGGCTTCTTCATCGAACCACGAGGAAAATCACACTGACAGAGACGGGGCTCGCGCTTTATGAGCGTTGCTCTCAAATCAAAAAAGATATTGAAGAAGCAACTTCTGCGGTAACCGCTATCTCACAAAAACCTTTAGGCACACTTCGTGTTAATGCGCCAATGAGTTTTGGGCAATTACATTTAGTTTCTGCTGCCGCTGATTTTATGAAACTGTACCCTGATGTGAATATCGAATGTATTTTAGGAAGGCAGTATGCAAATCTTTTAGAAGAAGGTTTGGATATTTCAATTCAAATTGCAGATTTGCCTGATTCGAGTTTTGTTGCAAAACGGATTGCTAACAGTAATACAATTGTTTGCGCATCGCCAGAATATTTAAGAAAAAATGAAGTGCCCAGGTATCCCCATGATTTAAAAAACCACAACTGTCTTCTTTATCAACAAAGAAAACTTGAGCATCGCTGGCATTTTATTGAAAACAAACTTGATATCAATGTGCGCGTTGAAGGTGATTTCAAAGTCAACAGTAGCCAAGCTTTAGTGAAAGCTGCAGAAGCGCACTTAGGTATTGCACGCGTTGCCAATTATTTAATAAGCAATCAAATTGCTAATGGGACATTAATCCCTATATTAAAAGAGTTCTCTCCTAAGCATGTGGGCGTTCATGCTGTGTATCCACATCAACGACATCTTGCAGCTAAAGTAAAAGTGTTTATTGAATTTTTAACTGAACGATTTCAAGATGAGGGTTTTTGGCCGCAAATATAATAAAGTACGATGCAGTGTATGCAGAGTAAGCTCAAAATGTACGTAAAAATTTCACTATTTAGGATGCTCCCGATGGTGGGATTACTTAGCGAAGCTCCCGAACCCACCCTACTCGTTCGTAACGATCTCTATTTTAAATTGGGGTGGCTCTATTGGGGTAGGGTGGGCTCAAAGCGTACGCAAAAATCCCACCATCGGGAGCATCCTAAATGGCACGGTTTTTGTGTGACGAGATCAACCATTCAATTTCTTCAACAAATCAACCGGCACAGGAAAAACAATCGTAGACGTTTTATCGCCCGCAATATCCATTAACGTTTGCATATAACGTAATTGCAAAGCTTCTTCTTGTTGCGCTAAAATTTGCGCGGCTTCAAAAAGCTTTTGAGACGCCTGAAACTCACCTTCGGCATTAATAATTTTCGCGCGACGCTCACGCTCCGCTTCCGCTTGCCTTGCAATGGCACGCACCATGCTTTCATCTAATTCAACATATTTAATTTCAACATTGCTCACCTTAATACCCCAGGCATCTGTATGTGCATCTAAAATTACTTGAATATCTGCATTAAGCTTATCTCGCTCTGCTAACATTTCATCAAGATCATGACGACCTAAAACAGAACGCAAAGTTGTTTGCGCTAACTGGCTTGTAGCTTCAAAATAATCTTCAACTTGAATCACCGCTTTTTCTGGATCAACCACTTTAAAATAAACGACCGCATTCACATGCACAGAAACATTATCATGAGAAATCACATCCTGCGAAGGCACATCCATCACAACGGTTCTTAATGGTATGCGCACCATTTGCTGTATACCAGGCACAAGAATAATCAACCCAGGACCTTTAACACCAGTAAATCGCCCAAGCGTAAAAACAACAGCTCGCTCATACTCACGAAGCACACGAATGAAACTTAACAAAATCAAAATAACCGCAACGATTATTACATAAATCACATAACTCATCTTTTTTTCCTCATTAAATTTTCTTAACGTTTAAAATCAAACTATCTCGACTTAAAACCTGTACGCTATCACCCTTGGAAAGCACATCGTTACTTTTAACTTGCCAGCTCTCTCCCTCAACAAGCGCCAAAATAATACCGTCGCCAATACTCAGCACTTTTCCTTCCACACCAATAAGCGCATCTCCGCCACTTACAACAGGACGTCTCTGAGATTTTACTGCAATTCGCATTAAGACTAAAAAGAAAATCGCGGTAATCACAGTGATTGTAATAATCACTGAAAGTGCAATATGAAAACCTGGAAGATTTTTATCGAACAGCAATAAAGAACCAAAAAAGAAAGCAATAATACCCGCGACCGCCAATATTCCAAACGAAGTGACAAACAATTCTGCCGCCATTAATAGAACACCCAAAAGCAGTAACAACAGACCCACAAAACTTACTGGCAATAAATGCAATCCATAAGCTGCAAATAAAACACAAACCACACCGATCACGCCAGGCGCAATTAAACCCGGATTTAAAAATTCAAAAATAATGCCGTACATGCCCACAAGCAAAAGAATATAAGCAATCGTTGGCGATGCAATCACAGAAAGCACTTGAATACGCCACGAAGGTTTGAATTCAGTAACCGTTGCATTTTGTGTTTGCAATTGAACTTTGCCTGATTGCAGCTTAACTGATTGACCATTGATTTGATTTAAAAGCGATTTTGTTGTGGGCGCAATAATGTTAATAATGTTTTTCTTTAAGGCTTGTTCGGCCGATAAACTTTCCGCCTCTGTCACTGCAAGTTTCGCCCATGTTTTATTTCTATTGTGAAACTCTGCGAGACTTTGAATATAAGCCACGGCATCATTCTTTGCTTTTTTCATTGAGGTTGATGCTTTATTATCTTTAGCTCCCTGCCCCATACCTAAAGCAACGGGAGATGCCGCACCTAAATTTGTACCTGGCGCCATTGCCGCAATAGGACTTGCATATAAAATAAAAGTTCCCGCACTTGCAGCTCTTGCGCCACTTGGTGAAACATAGGTTGCCACAGGAATTTTTGACGATAATATTGATTGAATAATTTCACGCATGGATTTATCTAAACCGCCCGGCGTGTCTAACTGAATCACAATAATATTAGCATGCGTTTTTTCAGCCTGCGTAATACCTTGGGCAATATACTCTGCCACAGCAGGGCCAACCCCACCTTTCACTTTTAATAAAAGTGCTGCATTACCTTCAGCAACAAGATTTCCAAAGATTAACACGAGAAAACAAACAACGATCCATCGCCATAAGCGCATGATTACACACCCATCTATAAAAGTTTAAAAAAACCAAAATGTGCTTGATTATGTCACTTATTCGCAAAAAAGACAGCCTATCCTTGTATCTTCTGCAACAAATTGCTATATTTCTGCTCCTAAAGCAACCAATAAAAATAATGCAAAGGAGTTCACTCATGCTTCCAGAAGCTTCGAATACAGCCGGCAAGGCAGAAATAGAAAAAAACCGTATTTACTCAACGGTTGTTCGCCCAATACGAGAGAAACTCATAGAAAAAGGTGAGGCCTGCATAACAAGCCACAGCCAAAGCCAGCTTCTAAAATACTATGGACAAAGTTGGCAAAAAGATTTAGTAAGCTCAGATGACCCTATCACAACAAAACTCGCAAGCCTCTTCAAAAAAGCGATAAGCTGGCTCATTCAACTCCCTAGAAACTCAAGTACTGAATTCAACAAACGGGGCATGAGTTCAAACGACGAACCATCCAACCCAACAACAAAACTCATACTTAGCATAACTCAAATGTCTTACACAGAAAGCGGCTCCCAAGAAACGCCAGCAGTCCAAGCAGGCAAAGAATCTCAAGTTTACTTTTTACTTCAATTACATAGGAGTGGCACCAACCCTAACCCCTCTGCGAGTGACTCAAAGAGCTCTCTGATGAACCCTGGTAAGCCTTAAAAAAGCTATCTTTTTATAAATACGGGCTATAAAAGCAAACTTGACATTTGTGGCTATATTGTTAGCATGCCGGCTTGAATCACAAAAAATAAGAATGGAGAACACTATGTCAGGTTATGGTCAGGCTATAATGCTAATACGGCAAAAGGAGGCTCAACAAAAAATTACTGATAGCGCCAAAAAGAAAAAGAAGCCCTCAGAAGGAAAATCCGCAAAAACAGGCTATCTCGTCTCAAGAGCTCAAAGCATGGTAGACCAATATGGTGGTGGGCATTCAGCTTTCCATGTACAAGCGCAACAACCAACTGCGAGAGCTTCAAGACCACAAGCAGGAAAAAGCACAGGGGGGGGTCAAGAACTTACAACTGATCAAGCTCCCGCAAGCTATGGAGAAACAAGAGAACACTTAATGGAAGGCGAAGTCCCAGCAACAGGGCCCAGCACTTTCTAAATTTCTCTCAGCCTCAAATATCAACTTGCGCATTGCTTTGTAAACATTGCTTAACGTTTTTAAAAGAGACTGTAACAAGCCAAATATACCCTTATTATCAGAAAGGTTCATTAGCTTGACTTTTATAGAAAAAAGCCTAGGCTGAAGCTTTATTCACTAGGAAGGGGGTAATTATGCCTTTTGCAAATGGGGCTCTGATTGCCAGAAAAAACGCTGAAAGAAAAGCAAGAGAACTGGCTAGCGCACGAAGAAGATCCCAGACAACGAGCAACCTATTGAAAGATTTGGATGGAACAGGAAAAGCACGCACTGAACGCAGCAAAACAGCAACTGCGCCACCTCCAGCACAGAAAGAGACGAGACCAACTGAAGTCCTGAACTTTCGTAAAAAGCCAGAGGAGGCGCCAGCAGAAAAAACTCCAGACGAGCAGATTTTTGCGGATTGGTGAAATTACTCACATGCACATACCGGCGCCCCACGCCGGTCGACGAAACACAATATCCCCCATTAAGTTAAGCATCTAGCTTCAATAATTCCCAATAATGCACATACAAAGCCATTGCTAACCAGTAAAAGCTTGCTTGCTCTAAGCGCCAGAAAAACTAATTAACAAATAACCTTGACTTTTTTGGTTAAATTGTTACCATTTAGGCTCTAATCAAAAACAATAACAATGGAGCGAGATATGTGGTCATCAGCAGCAAGAATTAACCTATTAATAAAAATGGAAAAACGCCGAGAGCCACCAAAGAAATCACACAGTCTTTCAAATGGCTCTGGAGCTGAGACCAGAACAAGTCAAAGGGCTCTCGAGGCAATACGCCGAAAAGCAGAAGCACGTGAGCTGGGAAACCACTCATACAGCGACCCAACAACAACCAGCCTAGCTGGTATGGCGCTTATTCCTCAAGAAGAAAACCCTGAGCTCGAAGGAGAGAAAACTATACTCGGCCGTGCTGCCTCAGCATGTTAAGCCAAAGCCTTTCAAGCTTCTAATTTCAATAACTCCCAATAATGCATATAAAGGGCCGTCGCTTTCGGCCCAACATCATTTTCAACTTCCGCATTTTCTAAAAGCCTCTGTGGTGGATTAATTATTTTATTCTCTCTTTGTTTTTTTGACATTAATTTTATTGCCGCAAGACTCGGTGAAGAATAACCTTCTTTTAAACTAATCATTTTTGCAATCTTTGGCTCGTTGATGAAATTTATAAACTTATAAGCATTTTCCAAGTGCGGCGCTGATTTGACAATCGATGCACAATCCATCGAGATAATCACTTGGTTTTTTGGAAAAATAAAATGAAGCTTTGGATTGGTTTTAACAATGGCATCTGCATCGCCACTTAATACCATCCCGACAGTTGCATCTTCATCAATATAAACCGGCCTAACCGCACCATTATTAAAAAGTTTAATATTGGGCAATAAGGCTTTCAAATGCTCATAAGCTTGTTTAATTTGTTTAGGGTTTTTAGTATTAATCGAATAGCCAAGCGACCTTAACGACATCGAAAAAACATCACGCACATCATTTAATAATAACAATTGATTTTTAAACTTAGGCTTCCAAAAGTCTTGCCATTGGTTAATACTACTTTGAGAATAGTATTGCGTATTAACAACAATACCCGTTGTTCCCCATAAGTAAGGCACAGTATAATGATTACCCGGATCATAAGATAAGTTTAAAAGCTTATGATTATCATATTTAATATTAGGGATTTTTTTCAAATCAAGCTTATGTAATAAACCATCTTTTGCCATGCGCTGAACATAGTAAGTTGAAGGAAAAACCACATCATAACCCGCATCAGGATCAGCCTCTAATTTCGCATAAAGTGCTTCATTACTTTGATAAGTTGTATAATTAACTGTGATGCCTGTTTTCTTTTCAAACATGCGTAAAACTTTATGAGGAATATAAGCGCTCCAGTTATAAACATTCACAACCTTACTGTTTGCAAAAAGGCTAAATGGCATGAAGATTAAAACAATCAATAAATAGGCTCTCATCATGACTTGCTCTTTGCTTTGCGAAGTGTCAATAATGACAACAAGGTCAGCAACATTGTAAAACCTAAAATCAAAGAACAAAGTGCATTCAATTCAGGGGTAATGCCTAGCTTAACTTTTGAGAAAATGTAAAGAGGTAAAATCTGATAACTAGGGCCAGATACAAATGAACTAATAATCACATCATCAAAAGACAAAGTAAAACTCAAAAGCCAACCTGCAATAATACCCGGCATCATTAAAGGTAAAATAACACGAGAAAAGACTGTCATATCTTTAGCGCCCAAATCTTTTGCTACTTCAAATAAATGTTTATTCGTTCCTGACATACGGCCCATAATGGTGATCACAACAAAAGGAATACAAAAAGTAATATGGGCGATTAGCAAAGACCAAAAACCTAAAGGCATATTAAACGAATGAAATAAAATTAAAAAAGCGATACCCAGCACTAAATCAGGGACCAAAATCAAAACAAAGACAGTCAGATTTAAAATGTTTTTTCCAAAAAAACGGTACTGAAATAAAGCAACGGCGCCAAGCAAACCAATTAAAGTTGCTATCGTTGAGGCTAAAAAAGCAATCGTGACTGAATGCAAAGCAATACCAAATAAATTTGGATCATGAAACAATTGCTTATACCAATGCAAAGTTCCACCATGCCAAAGACCAGAATAAACCGAATGATTAAATGAAAATAAAACTAAAACAATAATTGGCAAGTATAAAAGAAAGTAAATAAAACTCACATAACTAACAGGCAAGAATCGATTCATAATAACGCCTGCCTTTGCTCTTTATTCGTGAATTTTGAATAAACCCAAAGAAACAACAGCATAATAACCGTTAAAGCAATACTCATTGAGGCGCCCATCGGCCAATTGCGCACCTCTAGGAATTCATTATAAATTAAATTGCCTAGCAACAAAGATTTCGCGCCGCCTAAGACATCAGGAATATAAAACAAAGTCATCGCGGGTAGCAAAACCAACAAACATCCAGATAGAATCCCTGGCACACTCATAGGCAACACCACTTTTCTAAAGGCTTGTCTTTTGCTCGCGCCCAAATCGCGTGCAGCGTCGACCAATTGCCAATCAAACTTTTCAAGCGTCGCAAAAAGGGGTAAAACCATAAATGGAAACAAGGTATAAACCAAACCAAGCTGTGATGCCCACTGCGTATAAAGTATTTGAAGTGGTTGATGAATAAGGTGCAAACTTAGTAACAAACTATTTAAAAGACCATGAGCTTTTATAATCGTAATAATAGCGTACGTTCGAATCAATGAGCTTGTCCAAAAAGGGATAATAATTAAAAACAATAAAACTGTGCGCATTTTTTCAGGTGCTTTTGCAATACAATAGGCAAAAGGATAACCCAACAACAAACAAAGCAAAGTTGTTGTAAAAGCTGCGGCCAATGATCGCAGAAAAATATGAAGATAAGTCATTCGAAATAAGTGCTCATAATTACTTAAAACAAAATGCCAACGGAATAAATGAAGGTTACCCATTTGTAAAAAGCTTGAACCTATCACCAACACAAAAGGCAATAGCGCAAGCAAAACAAGCCAAATCGATATTAAGCCTATTGTAATTTTTTTAAATAATGTATCTGACATTTTTTTCTCAATAAAGTTGCCGAGGTTTTTCGCTTCGCGCAGGGTGGGTTCTTGAACACAGTGAAAAACCCCACCAACTTAAATTCAACTACACGGAAGTAAAACCTCCCACCCTAACATCCACTCAACCCAAACCTTTTCACCCATATTGTAATCAAGCCTCTCATCATCCTCATCAAAAAACTCTGTGGCTGAAAGACGTTTGCCTGATTCTGTTTTTAAAATCAAATCAACGGTTGAACCTTTATATATAACCTGCTCAACAACAGCAGGAATCAGGGCATCAATATTTTTATCTACAATCTCTGTTTTATCCCAGGCTTTTAAATCTTCCGGACGAACCAATACATCAACACTCTGCCCTGGCTTTGCTTTTCTCTCATTATCTAAAGTAAACAGTTTTCCTTCAATGCGAACCTCAACATGCTCATCAGAAACTGACAATACTTCTGTATCAAAAATATTGGCTTCACCTATAAATTTAGCCACCGACAAATTCGCGGGCTCTTCATAAACCTCTCGCGGCGTTCCTATTTGCTCAATCACACCATGATCCATCACGACAATACGATCAGACATCGACAAAGCTTCTTCTTGATCATGGGTTACTAAAACAAAAGTAATCCCTAATTGCTGCTGAAGTGATTTCAACTCTATTTGCATATTTTTTCGTAGACTATAATCCAACGCGCTTAACGGCTCATCCAACAAAAGCACTAACGGTTTATTCACTGCTGCGCGTGCAATCGCGACACGCTGTTGCTGCCCACCACTTAATTGATGCGGTTTTCGCATTGCAAGCTCGGCTAGCTTGACCGTGGTTAGCGCCCTCATAACTTTGTCTTTAATTTTGGATTCAGATTCCCTTTTACAGCGCAATCCAAAGGCTACATTTTCAAAAATAGTCATATGGGGAAACAGAGCATAACTTTGAAAAACCGTATTCACATTCCTTTCATTGGGAGGAACCCCTTTAATATCTTGGCCTGCTATCTTGATTTGGCCTGAATCGATGGTTTCAAAACCCGAAATAAGTCGCAACAAGGTTGTCTTACCACAGCCCGAAGGCCCTAAAATCGTGAGGAACTCGCCCGCATTGATGCTTAGGTTAATATCTCTCAATACCTGATCGTCATGGAAGTGTTTGTTTATATTATTAATTTCAATAATAGCTTGTGACATTAGCCATCAATCCAAAGCTCCAGCAAGGGCGATATTGTACAAAAATGTTTCTTACATGCCTAGTTATTTTTGAACTATAATTAGAATAAATCGACTCTAACAAGGATCATAAGAATGCCCAAAACGCTCTCGAGCACAGAGCTCATTTTAGACAGTGAAGGACGAATCTATCATTTACACCTCAAGCCCGAGAATCTTGCTGATACGATTATCCTTGTCGGCGATCCAAGCCGCGTTACAGAAATTAGCCAATGTTTTGACGGCATAGAATTCAGGACACAAGAAAGAGAATTTGTAACAGTCACAGGCTACATTGGCACAAAAAAATTAAGCGTTATCTCAACAGGCATTAGCACAGCTAATGTAGACATCGTTTTAAATGAACTTGATGCGCTTGTAAATATTGATTTCAAAACTCGACAAGTAAAAACGGAACACACAGCGCTCACACTTATTCGACTTGGTACATCAGGAAGCTTACAGGAAGACATTCCTTCTGATAGCTTTCTTGTTTCAAGTCATGGTGTCTCGCTTAACAGCTTATTTGCTTTTTATGATACCAAAGGTTTACAAGATGAAATTTTGCTTAACGCTTTTATCGAGCAAACAAGTTTTGAAAAAAAAGGTTTGCAAGCACACTTGTTTGAGGCTGACAAAAAACTCTTAAGCGTGTTTTCTAAAAAAGCCAAACAAGGAATCACCGTCACATGCTCAGGTTTTTATGGTCCGCAAGAACGCTACTTAAGAACAAAAAATATTTATCCAAGGCTAATAGAAGAGCTTAATGAATTTCAATTTGAAGGTAAAAAAATTACAAATTTTGAAATGGAAACGGCCGCGCTTTATGGTTTAGGTAAAATTTTAGGGCATCATTGCATTTCAATTAGCGCGATTGTGGGCAATCGGATTAATCATCAGTTCTCAAGCAACCCCAAAGCAACGATTGATAAGCTTATTCGTTATGTTCTAGAGATAATCACGTAGGGTGGGTTCTTTTGCGGAGCAAAAAATCCCACGATCGGAAACAGCCTACTTAAGACAGATAAAATAAAGCAACTCAGAACGTTCGTTTACCTCACCTTGCTCAGGATCCTCGACAACAACTTCAGAAAAAACTTCATACAATGCTGCCTCAATAACTTCTCTATCAAAAGCCACCTGCTGCACATGCGTTGAGAAAAGCTCTTCTTGCTTATCCTTCGTCACATTAAAGCCACGCACAAACCAATCTGTTGTTCGATCATCTGTCATAGAAAATTCACCAATCGCAAGCAATTTCCCAACCCGAGTAATCAAGGGCGAATTTAAAACAAGATTGTATAAACAAACTTCAGTAAGTACATCAAAAATAAAAATGCCGCCAGGATTCATATGATCAGCAACATTTTGAAAAAACTTTTTCCAATCTTCAAAATCCAACATATGATTTAAAGAAGCAAACAAACAAGTAATCACATCAAAGGTTTTATCTATCTCAAAATCCAACATATCTTGATGATAAAAATTAGCTTTCGGCAAACGTTTCTTTGCTTCTTCAAGCATATCGAAAGAAACGTCTAAACCAGAAATTTCAAACTTACGAGGCAACGCCTTTTCAACACGACACGTACCGCAGGCAAGCGCCAACAAAAGTTTTGCATCAGGATGAAACGCTTTTAATAATTTCTTTAAATAACGGATTGTTTGCTTACGACTACCATGAATTTTATCGTAAAAGGGAGCAACAGGATCATAATCAGACATTTTAATAGCACTCTTTCAAAAACTTATATGCACAATAACAGCATATTCTTTTTTTTCAACAAAAATAATACAAATTATCGCATTCTCAAGAGTGTTGCTTTATTATGATATAATCAAAATACGTTCAGGACGAACCTATGAAAAAATTAAACCTACTCTTCCTTTTAGCAACGACAAGTACCGCTTTCGCGGCAACCCACATCACAATTACTGATTTTAGCTCTTACTACTTAGTGAGCAAAGCTGTGCTTGGAACTCAAATTATGTCGGGGACGAAGATCAATGGATGCATTATCAAAAGCCACACTCAATGTCCCAACGCCAATTTAAAAGGACACGATATTCAAGGAGCTTTTTTAGCTTATGCCAATTTGGAAAGTGCCGACATGCAGAAAGTAAACATCATGCTTGGCGATATTTCTTATACTTATGCTTCTAATGTTAATTTACGCGGCGCGCACTTGTCAGGGATAGGCGCCAATAACGCAAATCTTTCAAATAGCAATCTTTCTTATGCTCAAGCTTTAACTAGCTCCTTTGGAGGCAGCAATCTATCTAATGCGAAACTTAGAAATGCCAACTTTAACGATGCAAGCTTAACGGGAGTGAATTTAAAAAATGCTGATCTTAGACGTGCGCATTTTAATGGCACAAATCTCAGTGGCGCCAACCTTGAAAACACAAGAATTGACAAAGCTAACTTCAGTAATGCAAATCTCTCAGGTGTTCAAAACTGGAAAACGGTACGGGGCATTAATAGTGCCATTTTTTGCAACACAATCATGCCTAACGGGAAATTAAAAAATAAAACTCGCAAGCAATGCCCTTTAATCAGCTCATCGCCCAAGGGGAAACCTATTAAAGTTAGTCGCTACAACCCTTTCTACGTACTTCTAAAAAAGAAATCCCCGGTTACTTTTGGTGAAACTATTAAGAACTGCTCTATGCAACCCTATTCAAATTGCGCATCCAAAAATTTAAGCGGGCAAAGCTTAGTTGATGCAACTTTATCTTATTCCAATTTGCAAAGCATCAACCTCTCAAATGCTGACTTACAAATGACATCCCTTGATCATGCAAAAGCTAAATATGCAAATTTCGAAAAGGCTAAAATGTCAGGAACATCCATGGCTTACGGGGATTTTGAAAACACCAATTTCATGAAAGCTACTATGCACTTAAGTTCTCTCGTCAATGCAAACTATACGAACGCTAACTTTACAAAAGCCAATCTCGCTTTTTCTAACTTAAATGGTGCAAACTTCACAAATGCTAATTTAACAAAAACCAACCTCGCAAGCACCGACATTAATGGCACAAACTTCACAAATGCCAATATGCAAGGCGCGAATTTAAGTGATGCTGATTTTACAGGTTCTGATTTTACGAATGCTAATTTAAAGGACGCCACTTTTTGTAATACAATCATGCCAAATGGCATTGTTAAAAACCCACATAAAGGACTTTGCCCCGATCAACCAGAATGATTTAAATATCGAAACTCTGGTTCAAATTCAGGAAGCTCATAGCCCATAGATTCTGCAAGAATACTCGTTGCTTCTGAAATTGATTGAGGCAAGCGAAGGTCGCGCCACTTTAGAGCTAACTCTATATCAATATCATCATGTTCGTAAAAACCAGGGTCACCTAAAGGAACATATTTTTGGGCTTCCTCGTTTTTATTTTTTAGAATAGCTTTATACATTTTTTTGGAATCCTTATAGGGATCTAACATACCTCTACTAAAACGCAAATTAAGCTTTTTACAAATGCGTCGCATTTCGTGTTCGGGATTTTCCACCAAGCTTTCATAGCAGACCTGAATATAGCGATTCTTTGGCACTAAATCTTGCAATTTCAATGCATGCATATGACAAGCCAACCAACCCGCTTCAGCTTCCAGTTGAAATTTTTTATGCCTTACTTTGCCAAACGTTTTTTTCTTCGCTTTAAATTTCCTAGCTGTTTGTTTCAAATGAGAGTCAATAGATGAATAAGGATGACGATACAAATGAAAAAAAACAGGTTTATTGAACCTCTCAATTGCCATTAAAAAATTTGATAAATGCGTGACATTATTCGGCGTCTTATCAACTAAGGTAGCATCACCTATCTGGCTTTGAATAAGCGCATAAACTTCGATAGTTGAAGCGTTTTGCTTCTCAAGACCTTCTGCTAAAGTTTCCGCTTCTTGATAGGAAACATCATAAACCTCAGCAAAAGTTTGTATCAATCCTTTTTTTAAGTAGGGCTTGTTTCGAGAAGCGGTTGCACGCTGTTTCATCGTATCATAAGGGAGTAAATATAATTCAGGAGGACTATAAAGCTTTGGATGACCATTAAGCATATTGCGAAATAAAGTAGAGCCAGAACGTGGTGGCGACATGATAAAAATAGCTTGATCCAAGACAAGTAAGTCATCAATATATTTTGGCATGCCTTCTCCGCATTTGTATAAATAATTTAACTATTTAATTAACTAGAATGAACCAAATAGCGATACTCTTCTTCAAATTCAGGTAACTCATAACCCATAGATTCTGCAAGAATAGTCGTTGCCTCTGAAACTGGTTGCGGCAAACGAAGTGTACGCCATTTTTGCGCTGTTTTTTTATCTATACTTTTATGCCCATAAAAGCCAGGGTCACCCAAAGGGAAGTGTTTTTGAATCTTTTTATCTTTACCTTTGTTTTTACGAATAGCTTTACGTGTTTCATTAGAATCTCTATATGGATCTAACATAGCCTTACTAAAACGTAAATTAAGCTTTTTACAGATTCGTCGCATTTCATATTCGGGGGTTTCTACCAAACTTTCATAACAAACTTGAATATAACGATTTCTTGGCACTAAATCTTGAAGCTTTAATGCATGCATATGACAATTTATCCAAGTTTGTTCCGCTTGCAATTGAGCTTTCTTATGCCTTACTTTACCAAAAGTTTTTTTACTCAATTTAAAATCCCTGGAAGCTTGTCTTAAATACGAATCAACTGCTGAATATGGATGGCGATATAAATGAAAAAATATAGGCTTATCAAATCTTTCTACCGCCATTAAAAGGTTCGACAAATTTCCAACATTGCTCGGTGTTTTATCAACTAAAACATCATCACCTATCTGACTTTGAATAAGCGCATAAGCTTCGATGGTTGAAGCATCTTGATCTTCAAGACCTTTTGTCAAAGCTGCTGCTTCCTGGTAAGTCATCTCATAAAGTTCAGCAAAAGTTTGTATCAATCCTTTCTTCAAATACTGTTTACTCGGCGCCCTGTAAGCCGCAGCACGCTGCTTCATCGTATCATAAGGTAATAAATATAATTCAGGAGGACTGTAAAGTTTTGGGTGGCCATTTAGCATATTGCGAAATAAAGTAGAACCAGAGCGTGGTGGCGACATGATAAAAATGGTTTTATCTAACACAAGTTGATCACCAATATATTTTGGCATTCTTTCACTCCCTGATTTTATTGATAATTAATGTTAATTGAGTATAGTCTATTGAAAGTGTAATTTAAAATAAAAGGAATCAAATTAACATGGAAACAAAGTCAGACATCACATTAGAATCTTGGAATCTCACACCAAGACAGCTCTGTGATGTAGAGCTCATTCTTAACGGTGGCTTTTCCCCCCTAAAAGGCTTCCTTTGCCAGCAAGACTACCAATCAGTTTTGGAGACTCTTCGCTTAGCTGATGGAAGTGTTTGGCCTATACCGATTACTTTAGATGTTTCTGAAGCTTTTTCTGAGAAATTAGCTTTAGGGCAAAGAATAATCTTACGCGACTTGGAAGGCTTGCCTATTGCTTCGCTTACCATCGAAGATAAATGGAAACCAGATAAGAAAGAAGAAGCCAAAAAAGTTTTTGGAACAGAAGATATAACGCACCCTGCTGTTTCTTATTTATTTAAACAAGCTGGTGATATTTATTTTGGGGGAACACTAACAAAAATCAACCTCCCCACACATTATGATTTCACACACTTACGCTTAACGCCACAAGACTTAAAAAAGCATTTTAAAAAATTAGGTTGGGATAAAGTCATTGCCTTTCAGACACGCAACCCCATGCACCGCGCTCATCAACAGTTAACCTTAAATGCAGCAAAAGAAGTAGGCGCAAATGTTTTAATTCACCCTGTTGTTGGCATGACAAAACCTGGCGATATTGACTATTTTACACGCGTCCGCTGCTATGAAAAAATCATTCCGCAATACCCTACCAATAGCGTTATGTTAAGTTTATTGCCGCTTGCCATGCGTATGGGTGGTCCGCGAGAAGCACTCTGGCATGCTATCATTCGAAAAAATTATGGCTGCACGCATTTTATTGTGGGAAGAGATCACGCCGGCCCTGGCAATGACTCAGAAGACAAACCTTTTTATGACCCCTATGAAGCACAAGCCCTTGTTTCAAAATATGAGGATGAAATAGACATTAAAATGCTACCTTTTCAAGAAATGGTTTATGTGAAAAATAAAAAACATTACAGACCACTTGACCAGGTGAAGGATAAATCTCAAATCGCAAAAATCTCTGGCACTGAATTTCGACATCGTTTACGCACACATCAAGATATTCCAAGTTGGTTTTCTTTTCCTGAGGTTATTCAAGAACTAAAAAAAACTATTCCACCAAAAGATCAACAAGGTTTTACTGTGTTTTTTACAGGCTTATCTGCAGCCGGTAAATCAACGATTGCTCAAGCACTCTTAGCTAAACTTCTTGAGGTCACGAGCCGCCCTGTCACTTTGCTTGATGGGGATATCGTCCGGAAGCATTTATCAAGTGAGCTTGGTTTCTCAAAAGAACATAGAGATATTAATATTACCCGAATTGGTTATGTCGCAAGTGAAATCACAAAGCATCGCGGTATTGTCATTTGCGCCCCCATTGCACCTTACGCAGAAACACGCGCGATAGTTCGCGATATGATAAGCAAAGAAGGTCAGTTTATTGAAATCTATATTTCGACACCTCTCAACGTATGCGAAGATCGCGACCCCAAAGGTTTATATGCAAAAGCACGCGCGGGTATTTTAAAATCTTTCACAGGCATTAATGACCCTTATGAAGCGCCCATGAATCCAGAGCTGACGATTGACACTTCAAAAACCTCTGTTAGTTTAGCAATAAATACTATTTTTGATTATTTACTAAATAACAGCTATCTTAAAATAGAAGCATAAAATATGACAAATGAGAAAATAGATTATCAAGCATTATTGCCAAGCATCTTAGAAATAGCTAAAAAAGCAGGTGAAATCACATTATCCTATTATCATTCGGATGAAGCTATTGAGTATTCAGAAAAAAAAGACGCCTCCCCTGTGACACAAGCCGATTTAGCTGCGGATCGTTATATCCAGAAAGCATTAATCTCATTAACAGATTTTCATTACCTCTCTGAAGAAACAAAAGTCGCGCCCTATGAAGAACGCAAAGACTGGGAAACGTTTTGGATTGTTGACCCTCTCGATGGCACAAAAGAATTTATTAAAAAGTCAGATGAGTACACTGTTAATATTGCATTAATGCACAAAGAAGAATTGGTTTTAGGTGTTGTTTATGCGCCTGCAAAAAAAACCTTATACTATGGCTGCAAAGACTTAGGTGCTTATCGACAAATCGACGAAGGTTCTATAGAAAAACTTCCTCTAAAAAGAGATGACAATGAAGTTAGAGTTGTTGTTTCAAAATCACATTTAACAAAACAATGCGAAGAATATATTCAAACACTACAAAAAAAATGGGGTGAGAAATTAAAAACGGTTTCAATCGGGAGTTCGTTAAAATTTTGTCTCTTAGCCGAAGGAAGCGCCGAAATTTATCCGCGCTTTGGTCCAACGATGGAATGGGATACAGCTGCAGGACATGCTGTTTTGATTTATTCTGGCGGTGAGATTCAAGAGCACGCTCTCACCTACAATAAACGTTTATTAAAGAATGGTAAGTTTATTGCATTCAGCTATCGAGCCTTTCAATAAGAGCATAGACTCTACCTTGCATGACCACTTCCTCCACCATTATTAGTAGTCTGGCATTTTTTTTCAGACTCACCACCAGGACCACAATAATTACCGCCCCCAGGTGTATTTGAAACAAGGACCTTACCTTCTCGCACCAAAGCGTTACCCTCTCGCATTAAAGCCAACATATACTCTCCACTAGCTTTCTTAATAGCAGTTTGAATATAGGTTCCTGTTTTAAAAGCATTTGAATTCGCCTTAACTAAATTTTTATTCTCAGCCAAGTAACTCTTTCTTTCTTTAGTTGCCTGCATTGCTTGCAATTGCACACGGTCTGCTCCAATCTTACTGGCCGTCATAGATGAGTTATCAGCTTGATAGCTTGCCACCATCTTTTCAGCTTGAGCTGTTGAACAAGCTAGGACGGTAAAAGCGATCCCCGTAGAGACAATCGTATACCACGTTGCTTTTTTTGACTTTTTCATAATCTACTCCCTTTAAACGAGATTATTTGTAAAACGCATCCTGAAATATCAGCTAATGATCTACTCTCACTTAAAACTATCAAACAGCAGTAGGATTATCATTAGCGCATTCTTTAGCGCCCCATAGCTTGGTGCATGGAGCTTCAATTTCCACCAAATCACTACCTCTCTCTATTTGACCTTTTGTTTCTGCAATGACTTTTCCACCTTTTGCATTCAATAGCTGTATTGTATATTGGTTTTTAGCTTTATTAACTTTAAGCTTAACGTATTGCTGAGCACCGACCCCACCACTAGCTTTGACCATCTCTTTCAATTGAGCCTGAAAGCCTTTTCTCTCTTCAAAGCTTTTAATCAATTGCACTTGATTTTTCCCAACAGCATTTGCTGTCATCGATGATTGATCATTTTGATAGCTTGCCACCATCTTTTCAGCTTGAGCTGTTGAGCAGGCCAAAACCGTAAAAGCGATCCCCGTAGAAACAATTGTATACCACGTTGCTTTTTTTGCCTTCTTCATAACCGCTCCCGTCACTTGATTACTATGGTTTAATTATAGACGTAATGTGCGATTTGTGTAAATAAAGCTCAGCTGGGCTGGGAGGGATTTTGCCAAATATAACAATAGCTTGAGAGAGGACAGCTTACTTTTGTTCGGACGGAGGAAGTTTCATGTATTTATCAATGCCAAAACTACCTTCAAACCCTTTATTCCGCAACAAACACATAAACAACCAAAGCTCTCTCCAGCGCAAAGACCAAGTTTCAAGAGAGCGCCAACTAAATAAACGGTGTAATGGCAGCATGTCATACTCATAAAAATTAAACAGCGCATCTAAAATTCGGATATATTTAACATTCTTTTTATAGGCTCGATAGCAAACGCGCTTACTAATCGATAAGTGAGAAAAAAGATCAAGAGCAATACATTGTTTAATCATAAAAGCGCTCGTATGCACTTGAAGTGGATTACGCTCATCATCATAGTCTTTCAGCGTTTTAACTGTTCCGTGAAAAATATCAACTTCAAATAATAATTCTTCATCACCTTTTTTTAGAATATAAGTAATGGGATGGCGCTTAAATTTATAACGAATAAAAAAGGGAATCGTTTTTGTAAACTTTTTAAAATAATTTTCTAGTTGTTCCCGACTCACTCCAACCTTTGCTTCTTTTTCTGCTTGATTTTGTAAACTTGGAAAAACCCTTTCACGATATTTTTCAATTTCTATTTCTCTATTAGCAAACCAATCATAATTTGATAACTGAAAACCCTTCTGACTATCATAGGAATCTCCTGACACCATGACTTTGACTTCTGGGGTATCAATATGATGACTTTCAAAAAACTGCTCGACCAGTTTTGGCGTTTGCACAAGCTTATTAAAGCGCATAACTTCTGAATGAAGAAAACAATTATTACTTGCAAAAGGAATAGCATATTTTGCCCCTGTCGCACATACTGTGCCAGCAAAACTTGCTATATATTGATTAATATCATCCAGCTCAACATCGGGATCGTCAATGATTTCAAAACATAAGCGCCCATTAGCCGAGCTATGGCTTCTAAAAACAAAGTCAATAGACGGATGGCAGCTAGTGATCTGTTTTAAAGTAGGACCCATGTGTTTGGAATCATTTAAGTTTAAAAGTACTTTTCCATCCACTTCAATGATTAACGCACTATCTAAAAGAACACTATACTGGTAAGACGTTATCTTAAAGTTTTCACCCAACTCAAGTGACTCTCCATGCTTTAATTCGACAACATTCTTAAATCCTATCTTATTCAAATCACGCTTAATACGATTGTTATTACCTTTAGGAATAATAATTTTTTTATCTTTGCCTAATTTACGCAAGGAGTCACCATGAAAGTGATCCCAATGCATATGCGTTAAATAAATAAACTCAGGATTAAGGGCGTCCACCAGCGCTTCAGAAACAGGTGGATAATTCCACCAAGAACGCCAATAACAGCTACCTAATATCCACGGGTCACACATCAATGACGTGCTTTGATTTTCAATCAACAACCCGGCATGTGAAATAACTTGAAAACGCATTTATATCTCCTATAGCACTGACCAATTACTCATTTCCGTCATCTTTTAGCAATCTAGCTAGCTAACTGGATATGTTACGCTCTGTTCAGCTAAAGCATGTAAACTCACGTAAGTCGGTGAAACAAAAAATGCCGCCATTCAGGATATTTCTGGTGGCAAGATTTTTCTTACACTTTAGACTCACACCCTACATGAGTTAAATTTAGTTAGCTCAAACAGCTATTAAAATTCGCTTTACAATAATCTCTATCAGCTTGATAAGTTGCTACCATTTTCTCAGCTTGAGCATTCGAACAAGCTAGGACTGTGAAAGCGATCCCCGTAGAGACGATCGTATACCACATTGCTTTGTTTGACTTTTTCATAGCATGCTCCTTTTATTTAACTGCTACGCGATAAGTATAGGTGTAATACTATGGCTTGCACAAATAAAGGTCGTCCAAGCTTAGGGAGTTTTATCAGATATAACAATAAATTATCTGAATTTTCACTTTAATTTGATACCCTTGAAATAAATCGCCGCAAGGATTAATACGACAATCAAACCATAAATGCCGGGTCTAACGCTTGGTTCATGCAAGGTCGCAATCACCGACAAAATAGCTAAAACAATTCCAACAATAGCACCAGGCGTTCCTACAATACTCCATATCACTTTCTTCTGCTTGCTTTCATTACGCTTCAACTTCACATAACTCATCAATACTAATATATAAGAAAGCAATGCTGCAAACACCGCCATATTTAAAAGCACAGCACCAATAAAACTCGCCGACACATATTGCATAATGAACATTGCAAGCAAGCCAATAACACCACCCGTGATCAACGCACTTGCGGGCGCATCAAAACGATTTAACACACCCAAGTACCTCGGCAACGCGCGATCACGTCCAAGCGCAAATAAAATTCGTCCGAAGGCGTACACTAAATTATGCACACTTGCGACGAGCCCAATTAAAGCGAGCAAAGTAAAAATAATTTTTGCAGCGATGCTATGCCCATAAATCGAAAGAAAGCCCAGCATCAAAGGCGCATCCGAATGCCCCACGCTGTTTGCACCTTTACCCGTACCCGAATTTATAACCACAGTTAAAATCGCCAAAATAGTTAAAGTAATAATAGAAATCGCAAGTGCCTTTGGCATATTTTGTGTAACATCTTTAGTTTCTTCAGCGGCCATCGGCATTTCTTCAACACCAATAAACAACCAAATCGCCAAAGGTAATGCAAACCAAATCCCCCAAATACCACGAGGAAAAATAGAATTATGTCCCACTGCAGGATGGATAGAAAACAATGATGCCCAATGAAAACTACCACTAAAAATACTGCTAAAATAAAAAAAGAATAAAACTAAAACCGATAATATAGTTATTACACAACTAAACTTTAAGGTAACGCTAACACCTGTAATATTAATGCTTAAGAAGATAATATAAGCTGCAATCCACCAAAGAAAAACAGGCACATGCGGCAACAACGCTTGCAAATAACCACCTACCCCCGAAATAACAACTGCGGGCACAAGAATATATTCAATACAAATACAGACACCACAAATGAATCCGACAAAACGACCAAAAGCAATTTCAGTAAAAGTATAAAACCCACCTGCTGAAGGATGCATTGTTGACATCTCTGCAACAGAACTCAATAAACAAATATAAAGTACAGCGATAATTAAGGTCGCGATCAACATTCCCAAAAAACCACCGGCCAACAACCCAAACTGCCAACCAAAAAAGTTGCCCGACACAACTGCGCCTACTCCTACTGCAGTTAGTGAGAACCAATTGGCTTTCTTTTGTAAGTTTCGTTCTGACATATCAATGCTTACTTTGTTGTATATTTCCACCATACTCTATTTTAGAAGAAAAAGTTGCTGAGAATACTTTATCCATACGAAAAAGGACAAATTTTATCAAAAATTAGCAAGCTAACAAAGCATCTCTCTTTTTATTTGCTATTTTGCTTAAATTTTTTTCGATTCCCTGAAAAAGAAACTAAATACCATATGTTACTTACTATCAATCAAGCTATATAAGCGAAATTATTTATATAAACCCAATAGCTCAAAACTTAATAGCCAGCATAGGCATTACAAAAGGAAATATTTGCTCCTCGCTCTTTTCCCCCTTAAACTCCCAGCTAGTTAAAAAGTAAATGAAAAAAGGACTTTATGTATTTACAACATTCCAAGCCATGGCCAGAGAACGCGGTTATCTACCAAGTCTATCCCCGCAGTTTTTACGACAGCAATAACGATGGCATTGGTGATTTAAAAGGAATCACACAGAAGCTTGATTACATTGCCTCACTTGGGGTTGATGGGATTTGGATTTCGCCTTTCTTTATGTCGCCAATGAAAGACTTTGGTTATGATGTTTCTGATTATTGTGCGGTTGATCCTATCTTTGGGACGCTTGAAGATTTTCATGAATTGATTCATGAGGCACATAAGCGTGATTTAAAAATTATGATTGATCAAGTGCTAAGTCATACCTCTGATGAACATGCTTGGTTTTCTGAAAGCAAGCAGAATAAATCTAATCCTAAAAAAAATTGGTACGTTTGGGCAGACGCAAAAGAAGATGGAAGCCCACCCAATAATTGGCTTTCTGTTTTTGGTGGAAGCGCTTGGGAGTGGGAAGAATCGCGCGGGCAGTATTACTTACATAATTTTCTCACACAGCAACCTGATTTAAACTTTCATGAACCTCAAGTAATTAAAACATTAGAAAGCGTTTTGAGCTTTTGGTTAGATCGTGGTGTTGATGGTTTTCGTTTGGATGCGGCTAATTTTTACCTACATGATCGCTTGCTAAGAGACAACCCTATTCGAAAAAATGGTGAGCCTGGCGCTGAAGGTGTCCCTGCAGACAATCCTTATTCCAGACAACACCATATATATGATAAATCTCAGCCGGAAAATTTAATTATTTTACGGCACATTAGAAGCATCATGGATCGGTATCCTAACATCCTAACGATAGGTGAAGTTGGTGATGATAATTCAACTGAAACATCTGTTGCTTATTGTGAGCACTTGAACCATGTTTATAGCTTTAAATTACTAGAACTCCCCTTCCAAGATAGACTCATACAAGAAACCATTGAAGCGTTTGAAAAAGCTTTTTCAAAAAACACACCTTGTTATTCTTTTAGCAATCATGATGTTGTTCGCGCTATAACTCGCTGGGGAAAAGAGTATCCAGAAAAGAACTTTGCAAAGCTTTTAATTACTATGCTTTTAACTTTACGCGCCACTGTTTTTATCTATCAAGGCGAGGAATTAGGTTTGAGCGAATCTGATATTCCTTTTGAAAAAATACAAGATCCTTACGGGAAAGAATTTTATCCTAAATTCAAAGGTCGTGACGGCTGTCGAACACCTTTACCTTGGAAGCAAGACCAAGCTAATGCTGGCTTTTCAAAATCAGAACCCTGGCTTCCTGTTGATGAAAATCATTACACCAAAGCGATTGAGCAACAAACTTCTGAAGCGCTTTCTTTATTGAATTATTATAGGGAATTAATTCACTGGCGAAAAAAGCAACCCGCTCTTCAAAAGGGTGATTTGCAATTTCTTGACTCATCAGAAGGCGCGCTGGTTTATGTGCGAAGAAATGAAGAACAAATCCTGCTTATTATTTTAAATCTCTCTAATCAGCAGAAAACTTTTGATTTAAACGCCTATCCCCATTACTCTATACTATGTGATTTAAATATTGATATTATGCTTGAAGGATCAAGATTAAAACTATCGCCGTTTGGCTTTGCACTTTTGGATATTACATGAAGGGATTCCGCCAGTTATTTTTTAGCTTATTGTTAATTTGCTTAACAAACATTGCTTTTGCAAGTGGCGGCGAGCTAGCCTTTAATGACAATGGATATACCTATCATCCCATCAAAGGAAAACCCATTCCAAGTTACAATATCTGGGGATTTGCACAAGGACAAAGCCTCAATATCAGTAAAAATAATTTCAAATTAAAGAATCAAGTTTTTCTCCACGCACTTTTTTTAGAATTTCATGCAGACTTTAACAAAGATGTTTCGTATAACATTTCCGCTTATTTCTTAAGACAGCCAATGATCGAAACAGCTTACTTTCAGTACTCAGGATGGTCGCATACAATTATCCAGGTCGGCCAAATCTTTGCGAACTTTGGTTTAAATAATACTGATTCCAAAGGTGAGCTAAATTTTATAGAATATAACTTACCTTCCTCTGCTTTTTCAACACCCTATAGTGCTGGTGGTGACGTCACTTTTTACAATCATCAGTTTTCAGCTTTTTTTGCAGCCTTTGGACCACGAATGTCTGTTAACTATAAGCAGCCCTATCCTTTTGGCTTAGATACACGCGATATATGGTCCCCCATTCATAATGATAATCAAATGTTTGAAACAGGTTTTTCTGTTTGGTATCAACAACCTGATGGCAGTAATACGGGAAGCGTAGGAACGGTTCCTGAGTTTGATACTCGCAACTCGATTCAATTAATCAATACAGGTACCATTATTAATATTGGTCACTCAATGGCGTATGACGCTGAAATTGCTTACCAATGGCATTCATTTTCAGTGATTGGAGAATATGTATTAAATCGTATTTCACGCATGAAAACCTCACCTAATTTAAATTTCTCAGGCTATTATGTTTCGCTGAGTTATTTTTTGACAGGCGAACATCATCCTTATTCTTTTCCTGGCGCAGATTTTTCTGATGTTTCTAAAATCAAGCATCGCTTTGGTGCTTTAGAACTGGCAACGCGATTAAGTAATACCAATTTAAATTCACGTGATACTTTAGGTGGAAGAGAAACGAATGCGACGTTAGGCTTTAACTGGTACTTTAGTTCGCATTTAAAAATCATGATTAACTATATAAGAATTTTTTATAGGAATGGGCCTACGCATAAGAATCATATTTATAATGCAGTGGCTGCGCAATTGCAGGCGACGCTTTGATGTTGGTAGGGGCTTTTGAAGGTGTAGAGTGGGTTCGTGAGCGTAGCGAGTTATCCCACCATTGGGAACATCCGATTGGTGGGATTTTTTGCTCCGCAAAAGAACCCACCCTACTCGGGTGGAATCATCTTAATGCAAAGTGAAAATACTGATGAACGTGTAGGGTGGGTTCGCGAGCGTAGCGAGTTATCCCACCATTGGGAACATCCGATTGGTGGGATTTTTTGCTCCGCAAAAGAACCCACCCTACTCGGGTGGAATCATCTTAATGCAAAGTGAAAATACTGATGAACGTGTAGGGTGGGTTCGCGAGCGTAGCGAGTTATCCCACCATTGGGAACATCCGATTGGTGGGATTTTTTGCTCCGCAAAAGAACCCACCCTACTCGGGTGGAATCATCTTAATGCAAAGTGAAAATACTGATGAACGCGTAGGGTGGGTTCGCGAGCGCAGCGAGCAATCCCACCATCGGAGCCATCCTAATCGTGAGATTCTCTGCATACTCTACTTGATTTGATTTAAAGCTTTATTCCTATTATTCTAGGTTGTGTCATTTATTTTGGAAATTGAATGAAAGGATTTCTCCGCATAGCTTTTTGCCTCTTGTTTGTTTGTTTATCAAGCATAGCGTTTGCAAGCGGACGCACCTTAGTCATCAATGACAATGGACTTGTTTTTCATCCCCAAGGAAGCCAGCCTTTTCCCAACTTTAATCTTTGGGGTTATGTTCAAGGAGAAGCTGTTAAATTTAGCCGCAATACTTTTGGCTTAAAGAATCAAGTCTTTCTTCATGCTTACTATTTAGAATTAACAGCCGATTTTAATAAAGATGTTACTTTTAATATTTCTGCTGACTTTAATCAACAACCCATGGTGCAAACCGCTTATTTTCAATACTCAGGATGGGCACATACGATTGTTCAATTCGGACAAATCTTTCCAAACTTTGGTTTAAACAATACGGATTCAACGGGGCAAATTAACTTTATTGAATTTGCATTACCTTCTTTTGGTTTAGCAACTGCTTATTATGCCGGTGGGGATGTGATGTTTTACAATAAGCAATTCTCAAGCTTTATCGCAGCTTTTGGTCCACGCATTGGCGTTAGGTATAAGCAACCCTATCCTTTTGGGATAGACACTCGAAATATTTGGTCACCCGTTCACAATAAGAAGCAGGTTTTTGAAACGGGTTTTTCAATTTGGTATCAGCATCCTGATGGAAGAAATATTGCAACACTAGGAAGTGTTCCAGAATTAGATACGCGTGAAATGACCGAACTCGTTAATACAGGCCCCATACCTAATGTTAGAAGCTCCATGTTTTATGATGCAGAGATTGCTTATCAATGGCATTCATTTGACACAACAGCTGAGTATTTAATTGATAGAGCATCACGAATGAATGGTTCACCTAATTTAGATTTTTCAGGTTACTATGTCACACTTAGTTATTTCTTAACGGGTGAACATCACCCCTATTCTTTTCCTGGCGCTGATTTTACTGATGTATCGAAAATCCAGCATCGCTTTGGTGCGCTTGAGTTGACGACACGATTAAGTAATTTGCATTTGAATTCGAAAGATATTTCAGGGGGTACTGAAACGAATGCGACACTTGGTTTTAACTGGTATTTTAGCTCGCATTTGAAATTAATGATTAACTATATCAGGATTTTTTATAGAAATGGGCCTACACATAAAAACCATGCCTATAATGCGATGGGCGCACAACTACAAGCAACGATTTAAGTGGTGGGATTTTTTGCTCCGCAAAAGAACCCACCCTACTCGGATGGAATCACCTTAATTCAAAATGAAAATACTTATGAACGTGTAGGGTGGGTTCGCGAGCGCAGCGAGTAATCCCACCGTTGGGAACATCCGATTGGTGGGATTTTTTGCTTCGCAAAAGAACCCACCCTACTCCGATGAAATCATCTTAATGCAAAGTAAAAACACTTATGAACGTGTAGGGTGGGTTCGCGAGCGCAGCGAGTAATCCCACCATTTGAAACATCCGATTGGTGGGATTTTTTGCTTCGCAAAAGAACCCACCCTACTCCAATGGAATCATCTTAATACAAAATGAAAACACTTATGAACGTGTAGGGTGGGTTCGCGAGCGCAGCGAGTAATCCCACCGTTGGGAACATCCGATTGGTGGGATTTTTTGCTTCGCAAAAGAACCCACCCTACTCCGATGAAATCATCTTAATGCAAAGTAAAAACACTTATGAACGTGTAGGATGGGTTCGCGAGCGCAGCGAGTAATCCCACCATTTGAAACATCCGATTGGTGGGATGTTTGCGTGCACTCTGAACCCGCCCTACTTTAGTCATTATAACGTTTAATGCTATCAAGAATTTCTTGCTTCGCTTCTTCAGGGCCTGTCCAACCATTAACCTTAACCCATTTACCCGCTTCTAAATCTTTGTAATGTTCAAAGAAATGTTTAATCGAAGCTAAAAGTTCAGGCGATACATCATCAACTGTTTTCACATTACGATATTTTGTTGTTAATTTATCAACCGGAACAGCTAATAATTTTGAATCATGACCTGCTTCATCCGTCATATCCAACATTGCAACAGGACGACATTTGATAACAGCGCCGCTGATTAATGGGAAAGGTGTAATCACTAAAACATCCGTTGGATCACCATCTTCAGAAAGCGTGTGGGGCACATAACCATAGTTACAAGGGTAATACATGCTCGTGGACATAAATCGATCAACAAACATCGCGCTAGACGCTTTATCAATCTCATATTTAACTGGGGCACCCGTCGCAGGGATTTCAATCACGACATTCACTTCATCAGGGGCGTTATCACCCGGTCCAACCTTTTCAATTCCCATAAGTCACCTTATTCATTCGCTCAAAAAAAGAATGATTATACAGAGTTGAAAGGAAGTTTAAAGCGCTGGATATAACTTAGAAGCTTAGCAACAGACCCAAGCACTAGCCAACAAACTGGAAGCCTGTTTCGCCACTAACTAATGGCGGTTCAACACCATCTTTAAGAAGAGTCTGATGAAATAAAAAGTCTTTCTCAGACAAACCGCTAGCGACTTTAAAAAAGCCAGGATCGACTTTACTTTGAGCAAGGCTCATTAAAAGCTCTTGGTTAGCATGCTTTTCAAAAACTTCCGTCATATACTCTTCTCGACCATCCACATACTCTTTTAAGTCTTCCTGAGGCAGTAGACTCGCTCTATGATAGCGTTTCAAAACACTATCAAAGCTTTGAGATAAGTTTTCCAATACCTTCGAGCCATACTTAGGCAACTTCTCGTGAAGACGCCCTTCATACTGAGGACGTAAATCTGCAATAACCTCTTCTACACTACGAACTGGCTCAGCCACCAAAGACTGCTCCAAGAGCAAATAATAATACTCTCTTAGCAATTCATTTTGACCAAGATCACAAGAAGCTTCCAACAAATCCCAAGTCTCGCCTGCATCACCATTAAAAAGAGACAACCTATCTTTCTCACGCGCTTTTAGGCGATAAAATCTCTCCATCATTGTGCTTGTTGATGGCATCTGTTGAGCACTTTTTTCACTACCGACTGAATTTACAGCTTCATCTTCTGACGATAAACCCGATGACGACGCAGACGTAAATGAAGCATGAGAAGAAGGTGACGGCACAGCATCATCAGAAGAGCCCACACTATCTCTCCTTGACGAAGCAAAACTTCCATTCAAAGAATCATCTAAATCATCTGAACTGATATGATCTTCAGGAATAATCTCAGCACCACAAGCAAGAAACAAAAAAGCCAAATCAAAGTAACCTTCTTGTACTGCACAATGCATAGGCGTAAGTTGAGCATCCTCTGAATCATCATGAAGGGAAGATACATCAGCTTTAAGCATCTGCAAAATTTCTAAAACCCTGTACCCCAAAATTTTGTAATGCAGTGTTTTTTCAGACTCTTCCTTGACTTGTCTCGGAACCCAGGATGATACATCGTCTCGCATACTTGCTATTTCACCCATTAGCTCTGCACGCTTGCCTGAAGCATCAAATTCTTCTTTTTGAAACACTTCTTCAACCTGCGCAGTGCATACATTGAGAGCTTCTAGCGAATATCCCTTTTTCTTTTTAAAGGTCTTATTAGACTTAGATTCAGATTTCAATACAGACTCAAGCTTTGAATAACACTCCCAAACACACCCAGCAAGAAGCTTCTGATAATCATCAACCCACACTGCAGTAGCCGCATAATTAAATGCCACGCTCTCACCATCTTCAATATAAAACCCACGCTCTTTAAGTAGGCCTCTATAATCTTTTGTTATTTCAGCTAGGTTACTAGAAAGAAACCCTTCCTGGAATTGTAAAATTTCTTTCTTAGTAAATCCGTCTCTATCTTTCGCTACCTTAAATTTTACATATCTCTCTTGTGCTACTCTGCGTATATCATGCAACATTTCTCGCTGTATTAGAAGACCAGATTCCTGATCCTGCAATCTCAGCAACTCTGAATAGCTTTCAAGATATAACGCATTGGCTTCTTCATCTAATTTGATTTGCTCTAATTTCACCCTGACTGCAACGTGGTTTTCCCACCACTTTTCAAGGCCACCATTGGAAGGGGTTGTCGTTGTTTCGGAAGGAGGCATAAGTATCACTCCTGTGAGCACTATGAACTGCAGGAAGTATAATCCCAAAAATGGCACACGTCAAAGAGCTTTTATGCGTTTAATAGGAGCATAAAACAACTATAGATAACTTATTCTATTAAAAATCACTAGCTTAGGGTCATTTTTCTATTAAATTCACGCCTCCGCTGTTAATAAATACTCCCTCAAAGGATCCCTGCCTTCTGCTGCCTCAAGCTCATCCTTCCGGAAAAGCCATGAGAAAACACCACGGGATGAAGGTTTTCGATATGACTCTTCAATTGCTTTAACCTTTGGTTCAAAACGCTCCAAAATCTCTGTCTTATATTCAGCAAATTTACTAGGCTGATCAGGAAGCTTCTCTATAAAATCGTCCAAACCTTCGACTGCCCCGAAAGCAGAAGCACTCTCAAGCTGAGAAACAAGAGCTTCTTTTGTATCCGCATTTGTTAAGCAATCTCGGCACCCTAGAATGAGGTCCGGCGTCCAGCTCTTCAAGGAAGCTTCCACCGCAAGCAACACAGTCTTCAAATCAAAATAGTCAAGCAGCTTACGCTTCAAGCAAATATACTCTTCCTGGTCCTGATTTTGAGACAAGGTATCCAGAAAATCCCAAATAGGTGATGCAATTTTTCCACTACATAATTGATGAGCATTGTCATCTCTTACTGCTCGAGAAAGTGCTTCTGGGTTATCATGGGTTTTCAATAAATTAATAAATAAATCAAGCGCCTCATCATTAGAAACTTCAAACATTTTATCAAGCGATTGTGTTAACTTCAGATAACGAATTGAAATCAATCCATCCGTCACTTTATTCAAGGTTTTTTCAGAGGCTTCATTATGAGAAAAAAGATTTGCCATACCTTTTTTCGAAAACAAATAGCGATATTGATCAACGTCCATCGTTTTTAATGTTTCTCGAATATAGGTTCGCCTACCTCGGAAAACTTTATCTTCCAAACCTTCATAAATTTTAGTGTAGCTTTTTTCAAAATCCTTATCTTCTATAGATCGCTTGATAACAAGGCTGTTACTTTGCCGTGCCCATAATTCAAAAACAGAACGATAATGCCTTGTTTGGGCAAGCATACTGACGAGGGGCTTAACAATATCTTCATCTGCAAACTGAACAAAAGCCGCTAAAACTTGCATAGGATCAGGCGCAGTTTGAAGAAGAAATTCTAAAACAAGAAATTGTGCAAAAGCAGTTGAGCGTACATTCCCCTTTTTAATTTCATCACTTAAGTCAAATAACTTGTCTGGCATTTTATTATTAAGCTTATGCTTTTTCATGAACTTAAGTTCAAGTGACAAAACACATCGTGTTAAAATATCTTTACCATTACTCTCCATATAAAATCTTTGATCGGGCTTGGGTGGCTCCTCTGGATATAAATACGTTTTAAAATAATCCCACCATGAATCAGCCGTTTCATCAAGCGAATCATCTTCATCTTCACACATTTCTTCAATTTCTTTTTCATTCAAACCCGCTTCTTGAAGCTCTTTCGCCTGGTTAGCAACAAGCTGTCTATAAGGTTCGGCATTATCGACATCTTCATAAATCAAATGATAAGCATTCTCCACAGCACCAGAGTAAGCGACACCCTTTTCAACTTGTTTTAACACTTCATCTAGACAAGTTCTTAAAGCCGCAAGCTCATTAAAGCCTGGCGTTAAATAGCGATCTTTTTTATCATAACGAAGATACTCGTACATGATCTTTTCGATTTTTAATATATAGTTTTCTAATTTTTGTTGGTCAGGTAGCGCGTCTGAAAAATCAGAATCTCTCAGAAAATCATCTAAAACTTCATTTGGAACCCAGCTCTCTTTTGTCTTTGTTCTAAAACCTTTTCTTTTCTTTGTCTCCGTTATATCTTTTAAAAAATTCTCCGACGCCATTAAAAACCATTTCAATAAATCAACTTGACCCGATTGCAAAACAGAAAAAATCGTATCAAACCATTCTTTCTGATGAAGAACAAACCCTGGATGAAAATGTTGGCTTTTTTCTGTTTTGTTTTGTTGATGCTCAGGAAGTCGTTGATCGTTAGCTTCAATACGATTACCTTCCAAATCCGTATGAATTCTAGCACTGCAAGGAGCAGCCTCTTGAGTTCGATCACCACCTTTAAGCTCATCAAGCAAAGCTTCACCACTGCAATCATGGTATTCTATCGTTCGCGTTTCATCTGATAATTCACAAACACCAAACCCATAACGCAAACCAGATTCAGTATAAGTTGTATACGCCGACATTTTCTGTTTATTTTTACTTGATGTTGCTCCACCAGCACCAAAAACAGCTTGCATACGTGGAAAAAGTTTTTTTATCCTCTCATCTCGAACACGCGAAAAATCTAAAATTGACACATCATGTGAATGCGCGCCAAGCAAGATATGCCATAGACTTAAATCACGCTCACCTTCCTCAGAAGAACTTATTGCAAAGGTGCGATGCAAATTACCCGCATAGCCTTTAGGGTTTGGATAGACTCGCTCTTTTTTCTTCTCTGAACGTTTATCATCACTCATGCCTTTTATGTGATGTGCGACAGGCATTCTGTGTTTGACATTGGGGTATTTCTTTTTAAGTTCGATATCAAGAAGGTCTCGCCACCATGTTTGTTGCTCTTCATCGGCATTATATAAAGTTGAATCCATATAGGCGACAACAGCAAAAGGATTATCGATAAGTTTATTGTTTAAATCTTCTCTTTCGATTTCCGTCAAAAACAAACGTATTAAATTCACTTCTTGTATAGTAAATTCAACCTCAGTATAAGCTGAATTTTCCAGACTAAGACCTTGGATTTTAGAGCGCAGTTCTGGAGTAATGATACTCGTATCAGCTGAAAAACTAAGTAATTGCTGCTTTAAGCCTTTTAATTCCAGCGCTGAAAAATCACGAAAAGCAAAGCTCAAAGAATCTTCTTTAAAGATCAATTCAGTAAAATATCGATCAGGCATAAGGTATTGCCGAGTATCACTGTCCTCAGTTAGGCCTGTTAATTTGGCTTGATTTCTATAGGTATCCGGGTAATTAGTTGAGGTTTCAAGTTTCTCATGAAGCTCTTCATCATACAAATCCCTAAAACCCTCAACAAAAGCTTCCGTTTTTTTAAGATACTCAGAAAAAGGAACTTTGCGAAATTTATATTTCATCCATTGCCAAGCTCCCATGAGCAAACCACCACTCACATGCGCAGAAGCCTCATGATTCCCTGGCACTATGCGATAGGGAAGATTTTGATCCGCCGCACTATAAACACCAGGAAAATACTCATGAATAGTATCAATACGTGACTGAATACTTTCTACGACTTTTTCTTTTTGTGCCTCACTAAGCTCATCATTAAGTAACTTTGCTCGAAGCTCAGGATCAATAACAGGCACACCATCTGGATAAATAGTATCACCATCATCAATAACCATAGAAAGATTAGGAGCACATTTCTTAAGCTCCAAAGCAACACGCCGCTGAGGCTCCGTCCCCGAGGCAACACCCTCACGCTTAGGATAATGATCCCCCGCACAACCAAAAGAAGCTATACGCAAAGCACCGTCTTTAGTAATGACGGTGCGGATTTGTTTTCTGCCTGAGTCAACTTTTTGACTTTTAACTTTAGCTGCTATTTTTGCTTTTACTGCCATGGGGTCTCCGTATTATTGTTAGTACAATTTCATCAATTTTTTAATCTTCACCGCCGCTGCTACCGTCTCCAGCTTGAATTTCGAAGCTATCATCATCAATAAATAGCGCGACATGGTGCAACTTCTTGCCCACTAAATTTAAGTGCCCCCCTTTTATTGAAGTTATCTGAAAGCTCAATGCATCCTTAGCTTGATTATATTGAGGGTTATTTAATGTAATAAACTGCGTTTTCTTTTGATGACGGTTACTCATATCCACACCCGCCACCATGGCCGCATTTGGCGGCAACTTAGCAAAGCTATTTTTACCTTTAGCCCAATGATTAGCTAACCAAGAAGGCTTTAAAGACCCAGCTTTTCTTACAGGTCGATCAGTAAAATAGTGTAGTGTTGGCTTATTAAGCACCAAACGATAAACATTACCACCCTTAGCCTGCTGCATAACCTTTCCACCTTGGGCATTCACGATAAAAAGCAAATTAGCTTGAGTTGAGGCAATAGCACTAAAAGAGAATACCAATAAAATACAAGAAACTAAAAATTTAGGCAAAGAGAACTTCATAATAACACCTCCGTGTTCCATACATATCCCATCCTGGGATTGATTGAAGTTACGATACATCTAGATGCCCTACAGACCCCATGTCCACAAGAGAGCAACTCATGTTCATTTTTATTATAGCAGAATCTGACCATTTGCAAGTGCTACGACGAATAATTTGAAACAGAGGGCTCGCTGTCATTTGGCTGACTATAATCTCGGGCCTCAAAAAGAGTCCAAAACCAGGAACCCCAATAAACCTTTTTTTCTCGCTCTTTAGACTTTCCTGAAAAAACTTTAGCACATGACTCCTTAAGCTCAGCCTCTTTAGGCTCCTCACCAAACGCCTGATCAACTTCCTGCTCTTCTGCAAAGCGCGCTGTCTTCTTTCCATAAGATTCTTTAATCACCTTAAGAATATCAGGTATAGCTGCAACCGAAACACTTAAAGAAGCAGCAATAAAAAGCAAAAAAAGCCCAGGATTTTCAAACCAATTAATAAACTCATCTGTTAGAAAAAAGCGCACAGCATCAAAGGCAGAAAACATTTGAATATAAGCAAGCAGCTCTGAGGTCGTTGCACTTTGAAATTTACTGACTTTATACCAGAACATTTCTTCAATCTCAGAAAAATCATATTTTCTTGATAAGCGATAATCTGATAAACGAAGAGCCAATGCTATTAAGCCCGCAACGAAACCTACTGTCCAACCAATACTGGCAGGGGCAATAAGAAAATAAACAGCAGTAAAAAAAATAAAATGTGTAGAAACAGCTGGTGCCAACAACTCTCCAGCAACCCCTGCTATCCTAAGCAATGATTCAAACAGGCTCCATAATCTTGACCCAAAATTATTTTCACCCTTATCACCCTCACGAACCTCTCCTTGCGCATGTGGAAGTCTATGCCCACTAGCAGATCGAACGGCACCTTTTTTATAATAATCAGGATTAGCCCACTTCAATGAAGCCAAAAACACTCCCAATGCAAAAAGTGCCGGAAAAAAGCGAGCATCCCTTTCGAATAAAAAAGCTGACAGAGCGACCGCTCCAAAAGCCAACTCCTGCCATTCCAAAACATTATCTGTATGCCTATTAAACTGCTCTGTCATTTTTTTTATTCTTTCAATAAAATAGCGTATCTCCCCCACCGAAAAATTGGCCCCAGTCATTAAAAAAACTGGCGATAAAAGCTCCCTAGGAAATTTAGCCTCTCCTGAAGCTGCATATGAAAGCAATTTAAATAAAAGAACAAAAGATCCTAGTGATTTACCTGAGTTAATTGCATTTAATATAGCATCATAAGCAAAATCAGATGTCTTATCCCAGCTCCAGGTCAGCCATGACCAGCCAGCTACTGTAAATGGTCGAACATACTCCTCAGCCCATTCTCCCCAAGACTTAGAGTTTTCTTCTGCAGTTTCAGAAGGGAACCAATACTTCCGCGCACCCGCTATTGTGTCCCCCCAAGAATGTGTAGCACTTTGCTCACTGTCTTGAGGTTGGCTATCAAAATACTCTTCATCTCCATCAGAAGCAGAAGCAGAAGCAAAAACTTGAGACCCTTTAAGCTCTTCAAGCTCGACACCTTCTTCTTCATCATGCTTGCTTTCAGAATTACTATCACTACCTCGACACCAATGCCAAACAGCTTGAGCACCACCTATAATTTTTTTTGCTGGGTATGTGGCAACGTAAAATAAATGCTGCATAAGAACAAGTCCTCTTTGTTTTTTATTAATGAAGCTTCCAGAAGGAACTGGAAAAGAATTATGTCACCAAGAGAAACTTACTACAAGAAAAAGAAATAAAAAACACTTCAATTTAAAGCTTCAGGACAAACATATGCATTAAAATCACTACCTTAGACCAAAAAAATAATCTTATGAAAAGCAGTAGAGGGCCCCAAAAGAATACCCCCTCCTGAAACCTGACATAACAAGTTATCAAGCACTACTCTTCTTAAATTTTCAGATAGCTTTTCTCAATCCTCACCAGAATCACTACCACTTCCTGAGGAAATTTTCTCAGCATGGTGACCCATATATTCATCAGCCTGAACTGATGAAATAGCGCCAAAAGAAAAAACTACTAAAACCAAAGTGAATATCAACCTCTTCATAATCAACTACCTCCTGTAGCAACATTAAATTGTTTATTATTTAAACGATCCTTCGATTTCAATTATAGACACTCGCCCCAAGACTAAGAGGACCCGCCTCATAAAAACAAATATCTGAAAAAATTCAAAAGCCTAAGAGGAATTTTCTAAATGAAATTAAATAAACATACGCGCTAAGCCTTTCATTTTTAAGCCGCAAGCTTAGCAAATAAATATTTTGACTATTTATTAGTATAGCATAAAAGGAACAAATCTATTGATTATTTCAATAAATGGTAATTGCTCTGACACATTATTTGTATTAAGGCTATATCATCCCAAAAAAGCAAACTCATAATTACTCAAATCTGACTTAATGATAAAAACAAGTATCCATGCCAGGCCGTACCATTGCACTTTTCAACTATTGAATATAATAAAAAACGGGTAGCAAGGAAGATACAAAAACACAAACCTGGCATCTCTTGCTTATAAAAGCGTTAGAGATACTCTTGGCCTGGTTTTGACCGGAAAAAATGCAATTCATACAAAACACAATATAAGCAGAAAAGAACAAAAGCGGGGAGTATGATTATATTTGTAACAAGATTAACAAAATAGAAAAAACAAAGTACGAGACAAAGCACGAATAGCTTTCTTTGCTCCATTTTTCTTATCAAAAAGAAAACGAGTAAAGACATATAAAGCGAGAAGGACAAAAAGAAATACAAAAGCAAAAACCAATCTAACCCCCGCATGAAAAGGAAGAAGTCTAGCTAAAAAAATTGAGATGAGGATCAAGGTCACAAAAACCAAGACACCAAAGGTAACGTTGAATATATAGGAAAGCAAATGTTTAATCTTAATCATGTCTAATACCAAAATCTCTTGCTTTTTTAATGTTATATTTTATCAAAGTATACACTGCCGTAATCATAACAAAGAACACAAAAATAAAAACCGCTTCATATAAAGACTGGAAAGCTCAGGCAACCCCTACCAACACAATACTGCTGCAGCAAACAGAGGCCAGGTAGACAATTACCGGCCCTCTATTTTGTTTTGAAGAGCTTCTTCTGAAATCACAGCAAGAGTAAGCTTAAATATTTTAATTGACATTAAATCTCCGGCGATTTGTTTTGCAAGAACGCCAATCCCAACACCGAGAACAATAGCGCCTATTATTATCGTTTGAATATCGGTGCCTGGCCTGGCCTTGGCTTTAGTATTGCGACAATTAAGGCCAGGCCAGGCACCGATATTTTATTAAAGAAACCCACTTAAAGTAGCGGCACTTTTTTTGTTAATGAAGTTGCGCGGTTAGGGGTCACGATCAACCTCAAAAACCCTGGCGTGCCGCAGACCAGTTTACTCGCCTTTGGGTAAATGGCTTTACCCTGGGTGGCGGTTTGTTTCTTCAAACTTACTGCTTGAAAAATTATTACTGTGAAAATTAACTTTATAGATTCCAACTAGAAAATCGTCGATTTGGTTTTCAAAAGACTTCATTCGGTGATAAAGCTTCGCCAAAAGATGAAGCTGGTAATCTGTTAGGAACTCCGTCTTATTTAGATCGTTACTACAGAGCAAGCTATCTATTTTCTGCGTTGAGGCGCGGATAATCTTTGAAATGTCGATTTTTGTAAAGCACTGGTTTAACAAAAGATCATTAATCATGTCGCTGGGTGTTGCTAGTTCTCGTTGCATTAGATGCTCCTTTTAGTACCTATCAATATTCGCTCTATCTCATGAGCTTTTGTATACACCTTCCCCATATTATTATTGATTTTGGTAACATACCTTGCAGAAAACTATTGTTTGAATTTTATCCTGCTGTCTTATTCGAGGAATTCTCTTGAGCGTTATTAGGCTTAAAACTGCTCTGTTTCTACTCCTTTAGCTCCTCTTTGAGAGATCCCGTCCTCATAACTCGATAGAATATGCTTTGAATCAAGAAAAATCAATACTTTTTGTAATTATTAGCGGGCAAACAAACACTTAAAGAATAAATGCTTGTATCTCTTATTGCATTTAAGGTAGAAAAGAAGGAGAATCACTTGGCTTTTATTCTAAAACCGGAAGATGACTCTTTTTAACAGTGATTATTAAATAAAGGATATCCCAATGAAGGAAGATAGCGCAGCAAAAGTTTTAGATTTTTTTAATGGGTGGGCGGAATCTGGCCGGCATGACAAGATGGCTGAAGGTCATTATGAATCTGTAGCAGAAATGCTAGCATTAATTGCCTGGCCTGTTTCATTTAGTTTTCTTGATGTTGGGTGCGGCAACGGCTGGCTAGTTAGAGAGGTCGCTAAAAAACAAGGGGCGCTTAAAGTCAAAGGTGTAGATTTTTCTAGTGAAATGATCGCTCATGCGAACAACCGAAAACAAAAGCCCAACGAAGAATTCCAACAAGCAGACTTTACAACTTGGCAATCCAAAGAAAAATTTAACATTATATTTTCAATGGAAGCTTTCTATTATTTCTTCCCCGTAGAAAAAGCTGTAGAATATATGTTTCATCTTTTACTTCCAAACGGCGTCGCGCTCATTGGCATTGACTACTATGTAGGAAGCAAACTACTTCCTGCATTTCCAAGCGATGAAGACCTCCCTAAAAACTTATATTCCGAAGAGAAATGGAAAAGCATATTCCGGAATGCAGGGTTTTTTAATGTCGAAACGCGTTTTGTTGATGCAGCAGCATCTAAAGAAGAGGAAACGGCCGGAGCTCAGACGCTTGTAATCATGGGAACTAAAAATGCAAGCTAGGATTCAGGTCTATCCAAAGTATTTTTTATTTTTTGCTATAACATTTGTGACAGTACTGCTTGTTCCAATTGCTACGGCATATCATATCGATCAAATTGGGCCTTTTATTTTATCTGGTGGAGCATTGATTTTTCCTCTAGCCTATTTACTAGCCGATATAATTGCAGAAGTCTACGGATATAAGTTTGTACGCCAATTAATATGGGCTGCTGTTTTAGCCAAGATTTTAATGGCGGTTTTTATCTTTTTACTTATCAACATTAAAGCGCCCGTATTCTGGCATCAACAGAAAGCATACAACGTGGTCTACGCACATGTCTTACGCTTTGCTCTAGCAAGTGTAATTGGCACAACAACAGGTGCCTTTGTAGACGTCTATTGCTTTTCTAAGCTCAGAATACTCTGGAAAGGGCGCTCATTTTGGTTGCGGTGTCTTATTGGAAATGTTGCTGGAGATATAATTCTAACACTTGTTGTTTATCCTATCACCTTCTTTACAGTTGCTGATAAAAGTCAAATTTTTGGTTTCATGATAACAGCCACACTGATAAAGATTATTTACATTCTAGTAGGCTCCCCTATTTCTAACCTTATTGTTATATTTGCAAAACGCATTGAAGGAAGCTTACCAAGTGATGAGTCTTCCGACTTAAATCCTTTTGTATTCAAGCTTACTAAACAATAGACGTGAATATTTTTAAAAATATGTAGCCGTAATTTATACCCTACTTATCTTAAATTTCGGGAGTTAATGAGAAATGTTTTTTAATATTAGGATCTAATTATTATGAAAGCTTTTTTACATAAGACTAAAAACATGATAGCCGCATTTTTCTTCAAAAAAGGGCCTGTTTATCAAATTGTTGAGATTGATCTTTCGACACAAAAAGTTTCTTTTAAACTTAAAAATAAATCAACAGTTTTAAAATATGATTTACTAGAGGCTTTGACAGATAAAGATATTATCGACGGACTGTCTTCAACTGAAGCTAGCTGGATTGGCGGGTATTTTGGCAGAGCGTTAAGAGAAAACTCAGAAAGTAGCATCGCCAAAAAGCATACTACGGCAATGGACAGCTTTTTAGTTGATACCAATCAGAGCCGGTATAGAGTTACCTGTAGACATAGGGATGGAAAGATTAGCTATATTGATAAAAGCACAAAAAAAGAATATACCGAGCACCCCGTTACGATTGTAACAACAAATCATGTCATTACCGATTTCAACCCTAGTCAGGCTTGCTATATAGGTATATTAGCTGGTCTGCATTTTGATAAAGCGCAAAAAGAGCTTCAATCAGATAAACAACCGGGGAAAAAAGCTGCGCTCAAAGAACAACCCAAACTCAGATTAATTAAGTAAAATTCCAAAACATAATTGAGCTACTTAATACAGAAACCTTGATTGAATTACACTACCAATAACATGAATTGAAGAATCTAATTTCTCTGGCAGCGTATTTCTATTGAGTGGAAGAAGCAGCTTATTAGGCCCATCTAGTGAAAGCTCTCTTACCGTCGCCTCTGAAGAACCTTTATGTTGAATAATAACAAAGTCCCCATCAATAGGCTTAGAATTGGCATTAATAATAAGAATTGTTTCCCGGGGAAAGCATGGCTCCATTGATGGTTTTGTTATTAATCCGAAAATAGAGCTAGTATCTATATTGCCATCAACAGCAGCCCAGTGCATCCAGTTGGAAGGCTTAAGTTTACTTTTGACATCTAGTGCATTATCACAATCTTGCCAAGTTAAGATGGGAACAGATTTATTCGCACTTTTTATTTCTTCTGCAAAAAAATGTTTATCAAAACATAATTGATCTAGGGTAACTTCAAAATAGGAAGCAATAGACTTTAAAGTAGACATTCTTGGGTCAAGGGTTTTTCCTGACATTATTTTATGAATAGTGGGCTGAGGGAGGTTGGTTTGTCTTGCGAGCTCTGTCTCACTAATGCCTCGACTCATAAGAAGTTGACGAAGGTTTTCAAATAATACTTCGTTAGGCATAAAATCATTGTAGTTTTTCTTTAAAGCAGTCATTAGTTTAGTTTCTCAAAACGAACACAATGACCAATTATCACTTTAATTATTAAAAAAGTCATTATATTTGATGGGAAATCATAAAATTACTACAGAAGTAATTAGCTGACGCCCAGAAAACCAGCCTTGCTCAATAATAGAACGATATTTGATTCTAAATAATAGCAAATAATGCCAGACTTGTATCGCACTCACTGTAAAAAGCTTCTGGTGCCAAGCTTCTGGTGCCTGGCCTGGCCTTGGCTTAATTGTCGCAACACTCAAGCCAAGGCCAGGCGCTCTCACGATACCTAGTAATTAAAAGCATTTGAGATCACATTTTGTGTCCTCAAAAAATCGCATTTCCAAACCTGTTAGCGCTAATTTTGAAGTTATTTTACGTAATACCTGGCCCGGTTTTTTCAGAAGGAGAAGAAAGAGGAGCTTGCTTACCTAAGCCTGATTCCAACACTGAACAGAAAAAACTCCTGCTATTATTTGATAAGAAGAAAGGGGGCAATATGCTAGGAGAGGAGAAAAAGAACGATCCACTTCCATTTCCAGTTTGACTTCTTTTAGCCGCAGTGAAAAAGGTCTCTTCAACAAAGGCCTTAGATCGCTTCCGCTTTCCGTTTCGTCCTGAAATCACAGGCCGATCAGATTCCTGTCTAGAGCCATCACAAAGGAGCGAAATAGCATTAAGGTTATTTACCATACGCAAAGTGTTTTCTTCTTCTGGCGTTAGCGCAAAAAATTCAATTAACCGATCCATCTCAATACTGGTAACTTTAAAGCTGTTATATACTTTTTTATCTGATTCTACTTTAAAAAAGTTAGAACACCTTAAGGACTCACCCAGGTTATTAAGCGCTTTCGATATCTTCTTGTAATTAGGTTCGCCGATGATTCCTAGCTCTTCACTGATAATAGCTCCTTGAGGGCAGCCATTTTTACTTTCCGATAATTTGATAATGGCTTCTATCATTTCTAGCTCTTCACTAGCAAAAACCATATGAGAATAGCAACCATTGTTTTTCGCTAATTTGCTGATGATGGCTTCTATCTTTTTTAGCACTTCATTGGTAACAAATGCGTGAGAGTAGCAGCCCTCATTTTCTGCTAGAGAGCTTAACAGAGAAGCCAAATAAAACCTAAAGATGCCTCTGTAACGAGTTCTTTTAAGATTATTAGGATAGGGTATTGGCGAAGATCTTCTTGCTTCTTCCTTAAGTTCAGGTTTTTTGCCTGGCGTCCTATTGCTTTCATTTTCTTTATCTTTATCTAAATAAGATAGTTTTTCAGCTACTTCAACAAGAAGCATAAGGTTGCCAAAATCCAATTGTTCACGAGCGTGTTTCTTGCTAGGAGGCATAATTTTTCTCTCTTTGTATTATTGTTTTGATCGGATTATACACGGAGAAAGGGCAAATGCTAGGAAATTATTGAGCACCCTGTAGTCGCTAGCAACAGTCGCTAATGTCCTTTATTCTTATTTTTGCTTGCGGAATATCGGTGCCAATATCGGTGCCTGGCCTTGGCTTAGTTGTCGCAATACTAAAGCCAAGGCCAGGCACCGTTATTTGACAAGACTAACCCTTCCCTATTTCATCAACAGCACGCATCAACTTATGAATATTTTTATAATTCATCAACTCAATATTCTCTACTCTCTGTTCATGATCACCCGCATAGAGCAAAAATCCAATAGGTGAACGCTCTCCAGATAAACGCTGAAAATACTTAACGCCTTTCAATAAGCTTGGATGAAATCGTGACGTTGATTTAATTTCGATAGGAATCAATTTATCGTGCACTTGCATTACAATATCAACTTCATGTTGATTGCTGTCTCGAAAAAAATAAATATTAGCGTCCTTACCACGATTGTATTGATACTTTAGAAGCTCCATAACAATTAAATTTTCAAACATTTCCCCTCTTAATTTTTCATGTGTCATTTGGTTAATTGATTGAACATCCAACAAATAACTTAGTAAGCCTACATCTGTAAAATAAAGCTTAGATGACTTAATAACGCGCTTACCAAAGTTTTCAAAATAAGGCTGTAATCGATAAATGAGATACGAGGCCTCCAAAACAGATATCCAGCTTTTAATCGTATTTTGAGACACGCCAACTTCATTCGCTAAACTTTCATAATTAATCGTACTCCCCACCCTTCCTGCGCATAGTTTTATAAATCGCTGAAAGCTATGCAAATCTTTAACATTAATAATTTGACGAATATCTCTTTCTACATAGGTTTTAATATAATTCCGCGCATTAGTTATTGGATCGAGATGATGTTGATAGACAGCGGGAAAAAAACCATTTAACAAATATTCATTCACCGAATATTGAATACCATTGTCTTTAAGCTCATTAATCGAAAGTGGCAACAATTCCATTAACGCTGCTCGGCCTGCCAAAGATTGTGAAATAGCTGCGCTCAATTCTAGCTGATGACTGCCTGTCAAAATAAAAGAGCCTGTAATACGTTTTTCATCGACTTTAACTTGTATGTAAGAAAGCAACTCTGGAGATCGTTGAATCTCATCCAAGATGACACCCTGCTCTAAATCAATTTGATTAATAAATTCGTTGGGATCGGCTTCAATAAAAGCACGTGTATCAGGGTTTTCTAAATTGTAATAAGCTCTATTGGGATAACAGGATTTAACAAGCGTTGTTTTTCCTGACTGTCTAGGACCCGTCACCGTTACGACCGCATACTCGGTCATCAATTGCTCAAATACAGTTTGCGCAGAACGGTTAAACATATGCAAATCCTCAGTTGAATTTCAGTATTTCATAAGTTTAGCCTCGATAACCATTAAAATCCATTAGTATTTATGTAAATCTGAAATTCAATTGCGGATTTTCATGATTTCCTAGGTGTGGAATATGGTGCCTGGCCTGGCCTTGGCTTAATTGTCGCAATACTAAAGCCAAGGCCAGGCCAGGCATCGATATTGGCACCGATATTTCAAATTATATTCACAGCTAAACGCCTCATTAGGTTGATACTCAAAACATAAATAATGCCAGGCATCGCAATTCTTTTAACTTTTTAAGTTTTATCTGGGCCCCATTTCATTCTGTATTTACTCTTACCACAGGCACAGTTCGATTCTAAATATCCTAAACTCTTATCTTCATTTATTTTAATTAACCCACCACATTCAGCGCATTTTATCTCCTGATTACCCACTTTCTTATAAAGCTCTATTGCTTCCAGTGTGTTTTTCAAACGCGGATACTTACTTAAAACATTTTCAGGTAATTTACTATTCATACTAGCTTCCATCAAGTTAAATCAGGCTCATCAACTCCATCTAAACCTAACTCCTTCATTCCAATATAATATGGTTCTGCATGCTGCTGCATTAATGTCGCAATTCTATAAAAAGCAGATAAATAACCATCAGCAAATTCTTTTTCGCTGCCAGGAGCAGCTTCAGCACATTTTTGCTTTGCCTCTTTAGCATATTCAGATATAACCTCACCCAAGCTTTCAAGATAGGCTTGATATTTTTCATTAATCATTTTCTACATCTTCCAATTGCTTGTCATGAGCAATCCAGTCTACACTTTTTGCATCAATCGAATAGGCTAACGTTAATGATTTTTTTGGTTTAAAATCATGCCAGGCCACAATAATAGATAAATTATTTTCTGTAGCCTCAAGATCTATTAATACCCCTAAAGAATAAACTTGTGAAATAGCATCAACCCTCTCTTCATCAACACTAATTTTACTGATACCTTTCAGCACAATCTCACCCTTTATTTTTTCTCCAGAAGAATTTTTAACATCTTCCAGGCTAATAAATAAGCTATCATTTTTTGTCTTGATATTTATAACTGTTGAATCGTGAAACGAAAAGTCATTAAAATTTATCATACTGCTCCTCTGGATAAATATGTGATGAATAGTCACTGCATACCGCGACTATCTGCTTATGCTAATTTATCTCTTAATTTTTCAGCCCTTTCCAGCGAGAGTTTCACAAACAAATCGGGATTGGCCAACTCATGAATAATTTCTTTAATTAATAGCTCATTATTAGCTTCCATACCAACATCCTCTCTACATTCAATTAGATTTTCCCAGCTATCAACATCATCAGCTTTGATTTTATGAGACGAATATAAATCGAGTACATTTATTAAATTCTTACTAGAAAGCAGCACAAGCTCTTCGTCAGCATCCCAAGGAAACTTAGATAACTCTTCGTTAATTTTTTCAGGTTGAGTTTCAAAATTAACGAGCTCAATAAGTAACTTTTTTCTTTGCATAAAATCTCCAGAAAATATTTTAAGAGTAACCGTGCCTTGTCAGGCTTTGAGTTAGTTGCTATGGAAATAGTTGCTTTACAAGAGTTAATAATTTTCTTGCAAACTTTTTTGTATTTTCATTATCTCCCTCAAGCCCCATGCATTGAGTCTCCAACAAATGAAGGTGCTCAAACACCTCCTCTTCGGTTGCTCCGTTTAATATCAATTCATATGTATCCTCAAGATAAGGATCGTACTCATTTTGTGCCTCATGTATCGAGCCAACACCAATCGGATCCCAATCTTCAATAAAAGCTTTTTGTAATTTATGGGTTATATATCCTTTTAACTTTGTCATATAGAGCCTCATCATCCAAATCTAAATCATCCCTCAAATCAGAGTCCTCACAATAAGAATCAACCGCAGTAAATATCTGCTCCATCATTTCTTTTTTTTCAGCAGTAAACTTATCAAATGCATTGTTTTCTCTGTATTTTCTCCAAAGCTCTAAATATTGCTTTTCAAATGAACTAGCAGAAACTTGCCGCTCAAGAAATGAAGTTATTAAAAGTTTAAATTCGCTCATTGTAGGTTCCCATGTTTTTAAAACCCAACTTCACATAAAGCCAATTCTTTAGAGCTGGCTATCTTAATCTATTTTTAATCTTTGATTCTAATTTAGAATCATTTGAATAAATTTCCCAATCACCACAATCAACCATTTCAACAGTAATCTTATTACCTTCTCTCCATGAATCAGTGTTACTGAATTCCTTTATTTCTCCAGAAGACCCGGCCAGAACAAGGTCATAAGTTTGACTTATATCTGAGGCTAGTTTTAATAAGCCACCATAGTTAACCTCAACTCCTGATTTTTTTTCTATAGCAGCATCTGAAATTTCGTTAAAATCAAACTTTGACATAGGAGCTAAACAACCATCAAATTCGAAAATCGTCCAGCGATATTCAGAGACAGAGCCTAAAACAGAGGCCAGTATATCTGCTAAATTAAATTTTTTACTGTCTACATAAGCTTTGTACAACATTATCACAACCTCCGCTTAAGTATCTTTTTGAAATAAACCAGCCTAATTTGAATTAAATATCAGAAATGCCCACCTTATAAGGAATGTAAATAGTTCAAAGCTTTTTTATATTTATTAATACGCCTTAAATCTTGATCATTTAAAAACTTTAGTCGGCTTATATCTAAATTATCTTCTATATCCGCAATTTTGACTGCCCTAGCTAGCTTATTCTTTGAAAGGCGCTCAATAAAGTCTTGATAGATTTCATTTTGATTGCGTGACAAACAAACAACTGCTTCGACAATATCATCTGAGAAACCATGTTCAACAAGATCAGTTTCTGTAAGCTCTGTATCTTCCAAAATATCATGCAAAATTGCTATGCATTGTAGCTTTTCATCATTAAACTTTAGCATCACACGAATCGGATGAAAAATGTAAGCTCTTCCAGCCTTGTCTTTCTGTCCTTGATGATTTGTTAATGCCAAGTTAATCGCTTTTTCAATGCCTACCATAATCTGCCTATTTCTCTAATAACTTTAGAGCCTCTATTTCAGTAATTCTATCGCACTCAGCAATTGAGCCATCCATAATCCATAGATTAATTTCTTTATCCTGAGTCCAGCCTTCATGCACCGAATAACGCTCAGGGAGCTTACCGCTTTCAGAAAAAAATCTTACTAGTAGCTTTTCTTCTGCGAATCCGGGAAGCGAAATTAAATAATACTTTACATCTTTATCCATAGAGTTTTCTCCTCTAAGGCTTGCTTTTAATATTTGTGACCATTTCTGGCATCGGTATGCTTTCAGAATTTTGTCGCATCTTTTCAATAAGCTCTTCAGTCCTTACCTGGCTAGTCGTATGTAAACGAGCTTCTTCATATAGCACATGATTTGCATTTTGCTTCACTTCAAAACTTTTGAGAGTGTGAAACTGAACCTCAAAAAGCTGGCCTCCTTTAGACCTAAAAGCAGTATTAATGCCTTTATAAACATTACCTTCCTCAAAAGTATTCTTTAGAACAGTATTAATAAATAATTAATGCCAGGCTGGCATTACTTCTCTTTTCAGCCTTTACTTCTTATGGCATTACCTCTTAAAGGTGCGAAGGTGTAACCTAGCATTCTTCCTTCAACCTCCTTTGATAATACAACCACTAACTTCATCATATATAATATTCTTCTCTACAATTAACTTAACTGTCACTGGAAACTTAAAATGCCTTTCTAACTTTTCAAAATTAAGCTTGCCAACCAGATCACAAACATAGCCCTCCCGATTACTACCCCAAATATAGTCATATTTTAAAGAGCAGCCATTCTTAAGGAGAAAAGCAACCACTGAATCTAAATTCTCATGGGCTACTAAAGTCTTAGACTTTGTCTCAACCAGAATTTTACTCATTTTCTTACCTCACTAAAATTATACTCTGGAGCACCATTATTCACCGATCTCTCAAGCCTTAAGGCTTCAAGCTTATCGAAGTTTTCTTTATTAATAAATAGTTGCATTAAAGAATCATATCCATCGGGGTTTAAATGAGAGTTTTCCTCTGTTTTACCAACAGCTACTTCTCCATATTTCAGCTTTTCTTTAACTCTATAGAAGTAAATATTCTTTTTGAAATTTGATCTTGGCTTCCCTGTAACAGGATCATCGCCAACGTAGACCTGCAATCCTTGATTCAATTTATTGCCATCAATTAAACCTTCATTATTTCTACAAGCGTCTATCACACTCTCCGTAGTAAAGTATTCGCTTATTGGCACCCCATCGTCCCTAAAGGTCACTTGGGCCAAAAGATCCCCCTCTTCTAACATAGTATTTTCCATACTATCTACGCCAAAATAAGGGTCTTTGCCCTGAAATAATTGAGACCTTTCTTTTGCTGTTAACTCACTAGAAGAAGCAGTGATCTGAGAAGCTTTTGCTCTCAAAACCTCATCACTACCCCCCTCAACTGTCTTCGCTTTTTTAAGCGTATCAACATCATCAGCAATCTTCGACAAACATCTACCTGTTTGTTCGGCGTTTTTTGAAGCAAGGATACTGCTTCCGCTTAGGGCTGCTTGTGTGGCGTCAGTTGCTTCTGCTGTTTCGCTTGTGGCTTCTGTTGCTTCTATTGCGCCGCCTTCGCCACCTGTGCAGAGAATCAGAAGAATGTTGAAACTTAATCCGCCGGCCATTTTGGCTTTTTCTGTGCTTGATTGATCTTGAAAATAATTTTTTGCAAAACCTGTTAACAGGTTTCTTGTTGGGCTATAGTTTAATAGCGTTAATACTTTTTTGATAAGCTTCTCTGTTAAGAAGAATTTTTCTTTTTCGTTTTGTAGGGCTTGTTTGATGGCTTTGATGTTATTGTTTTTTAAGTCTTCAAATAATGTTTCACTTGCGCTTGTTGCTTTTTCTGCAAGTTTGACTAGGCCTTCTACGCCATCTTTTGCGCTGTCGTATAAGCCTGAGACAAAACTTTCTGCGTACTTATATTTTTGGCCCAAGTAACCTTTTTGTTGTAGGGCTTCGTTTTGTGCTTTGGCTTTTTCTTGGATTTCGTTTAGCATGGCTTTCAATAACACTTTCAAACGTTTTAATTTTTTTTGTAATGCATCTTGAACTTGTTCTTTTCTTTCTGGATTGCCGTAGGTGACTTTTACTGGGCCTGGGCTTATGGCTTCGTGGTGGGCTTGGCCATTAGCATCTAATTTGCTGTAGAGCTTGCTTCCATCGGAAAAATTGATGACATAAGGTTGATAGGCAATTGGGTCGCCGTCTTCATCTTGATAAGCTAAATCTACCCAGTGGGTAGCTGATTTTGCTTGCTTTTTTTGATTTTGGTTTTTTAAGTTTTGTAAGGCTTGATCGCTGGCGTCTGTGCCTTTAGATGCTGAAGGAAAAGGTTTCGGTGATTGATGTTGGTTAACAGTGCCAGAAAGGCTCGCGCTTCCAATACTTGTGCCATATACTGTAATTTCACCGCTTGGTTCTAGCTTGATACCTGCGCCACCGTTCGTAATATGAATAGGTGACTCTGATTTCATTGTTCCGCCGCTGCCATGCAATAAAACTTCGCTTGATTTGCTTGCTAAATTTAGAGACTTTGCTTTTATGTTTGTCGATGATTTGACATTCATTTGTATATCGCGGCCTGCTTGAAAGCTGTGGTTGCCTTGTGATTGTAATTGTTGTTGTTCGCTTTTAAGATTCCAATCATGGCCTGATTGTTCTTGTATGTTTTGTTTTGTGCTTTGTAATTGAAAATCTTTTTCAACATGGTGATGACTATTGTGATCGATAGTTTCATGCCAGTCTGAGGCTGTTTTTTGGTGCAGGCTTTTTTTACTGAAGTGAAGCACATTGCCTTTTAATGATTGCAGCGCGACATCATTCGTTGCTGCATTATCTTGCATGATTAATGCATTTTCTTTTTTAGCGGTGGAAATCGCCATGCCTGATTGTTGTTCATTATCATTCATTAACAACTGATTGCCCAAAACGGTTTTGACTGTATTGTCTTTTGCATTGTTTTTATTTACAGGTGTTGGCTGATCTTCTGTTGGAATACTTCCAATAATCACAGGTCGATTAGGATCTTGGTTAATAAAGCCCACCAAGACTTTTGCGCCATCACGCAGTGGGAAATGTTCGCCGACAGATTGATTGCCGACACCTGTTGCAGAAGGATTGCCACCGTAATAGCTGATGCAACTTAAAGGAATACTCGCTTCAGTATGCGACTTACCCGACTCATCGAACAATAATCTTACTTGATAGCGGCCCGATTGATCGATGAGTGTGGAACTTTGGCCTGGGTAAGCTTCGATGACAGCTGGACAAGGGCCAAAGTGTGGTAATGATTTTGGAAGCGGTGTTGTTATATCGTTTTCGATATTTAGTAACTCCCAAGTGTTTGAGTAAGGCACAATATCCCCCGATCCATCGCCTGGCATAGGATATTGCGCCTTGTGGTAAACTTTTTTGATGACGTGTGTTTTTTTATCGCCGGCTTGATAAGCTAATTCAACTAACAAACTCGGTTGTAACTCTACTTGATGGCTCTTGCCGCTTTCACTTAACTCACTCATTGCTTTATATTGATTTTCTTGATCGGCAATCGCTTGAAAATTTACTTGTCTTGGGTGAAGCCAACCGTAGTTTTCCCATTCACCTGTTGTTTTTTGATTATTTAAGCGTGGCGTTTTTAAAACTTGCGTATCAAAACCTTCTTCGTCATAATTACTCCAAGCAGTATCTGATTTTATTTTTTGTGATTGTTTTGCTGACTTATAAAAACCTTGATCAGCGCCTAATCCGTGTAAATCATGCTGTTCTAAAGGATAATTGAGGCTTGGCAATAGAGTAGCGCTTTGAGAAAAATGGATTGCTTCTTCGCCATATTGATCGGTCGTGAGCCAGTAGAACCAACCGGCTTGCTGCAATTGTCTTTGCATAAAATCAAAATCATTTTCTCCTGGTGTTTGTAAAACAAAATCTAAATTGGGTGAGAGTAATTCGCCATGCCAAAATATTTGATGATCTAAATAGCCGGCATGACGCTTTAATAATTCATTAACAAGGGATTGAACCTTTTGATTTAAATAAACACGCGCACCTGAAAATTCAAATAGTCGGTTTAAGCGTGCGGTTAATGTTAGTTTAACTTGTGGGAATTTACCGGCAGATATTTCACTAATATGATTAACTTCACCTCTAATAATGCGCTCATTGCCTTCTGAATCCGTGATATTTAGCCATGCCGGATCGTGTATATTGAAAATGGATTCGTTATTTTCAAGGGGGATTGTTAGCTCAAAAGCAAAAGGTGAGGACAGCATCTCTTCACCCTGTAAAGCAATGATGGGGTAGCTTTCTTTGTTAATTGTTAAATTGGCTTGCTCGGTGAACATTAGGGCTCAGATCCTTTGGGTAAATAGAATGGTGGGGGTTTTGCTTACGCTGTAGAACCCACCCTACGCGGAATAGAAATGGATAGACGCAGGTGTGGCGTTTAAGGCTGAAAAAGGGGAAAGATTCCTGAACGGATGTGCTTACTATATCACAAGAACTTCTTTAGCCAAATCTATTTTTGATTGAAATCATTTTCATTAGAATAATGCTAAAAAAACTAGCCACGCTCAATAACAAAGCATAGACTAATGAATGCCTTACAAATAAGCTTGGTCTTGTTTTGATCAAAAAAATATTCGGACAATGTTATGAAAAAAAGAAACTCCATCTTCCTCTTGGTACTTATCATTATCGTGCTTATTATCATTGCTTATTTTTTTGTGATGAAGAGCAGCACAACTCAAAAAGGCTCAGTGAATCAAACGATTGCTGTGCAAATTCAAAAACCAAAAGTCATGCAGCTTGCGCAAAACATTACGGTGGTTGGAAGCATTTACGCACCTAAGCAGACATTTATTACACCTCAAAATAATGGTTACATTACGAAGATACTTTTTAAAGAAGGACAATTTGTTAAAGCTAATGCGCCACTCATTATTTTAGATAGCACTAAGTTAAAAGCGCAACTTGCTGCTGATGAATCAGCTGAACTTACATCACAGCACCAATACGTTGCCGATAAAAAACTTGCTAAGAAAGGTTATGCAGCGATTCAAGATTTAGAACAAGCTCGTTCAGATTATCAAGCAAAAGCATCTGCTGTTACGCAAGATAAAAAATTATTAAGTGAAAACACATTGCGCGCGCCTTTTTCAGGTTACCTTGGAAGCAAAACCATTAGTGTTGGTAATTATGTAACTGCCGCACAACAACTTGTTGAAATTGTTGATCGTGATCATCTTCGTGTTAAATACGGGATTCCTGAAACGGATGCGGATAATATTCAATTAGGCCAAACGATTACCATCAAAAATCCCTACTTGCGTAAAGATATTTTCAAAGCGTCTATCAACTATATTGCGCCTGCGATTAATACTGATACAAGAACGATTAGCGTGCATGCAAATATTGATAATACAAAACATTTACTGACGCCAGGACAGTTTGTATCGGTAATTCAGCCACTAAGCCATCCCGAATCTGCGCTCTTTATTCCCGAGGATGCTTTGCTTCGCTCTATTGATGGCTTTTACGTTTATACGCTTAAAAACAATCATGCTATTCAAACAAAGGTAAAGCCTGGAATCCATCAAAAAGGTTTTGTTCAAATCATGATGGGGCTTACTGCAAACAGTGATGTCATTACTCAAGGACAATTTCAATTAAAAAACAATCAAGCTGTTAAGCTACCTTCAAAAAAAATCACGAATAACAAAAAGGAAAAATAATGTTTCTAAGTGACATCTGTATTAAGCGGCCTGTTTTTGCGATTGTTTTAAATCTTGCTTTAATCATGTTTGGATTGATGGGCTATAACAATGTTGAGACGCGATTCTTTCCTAACTTAAATCCTCATGTTGTTTTTATCAATGCTAGCTTTGGTGGCGCAAGTGCAAAGCTTGTTGAAAGCAGTATTACTGATCCCATTGAAAACGCCTTAAGCACGGTGCCCGGCATTAAGCGCATGACCTCCAAATCATCTCGCGGTGCAAGCTCAATCAAAATGGAACTACAGCCAACCGCAGATTTAAATCAAACACTTGCTGAAATTCGAAATGATCTTTCTTCTGCTGGAAAACAATTGCCTGACAGTATTGAACCACCCACGATGCAAGTCGGCTGGAATGAAAGTAGCTTTATTTCGCTAGGCTTTACTGACCTCACGAAATCACCTTTAGCCATTCGAGACTACATACAGCACTATGTTGTCAATACACTTCTTGAAGTACCAGGCATGGGGAATACACTTATAGATGGCGCCGATCCATATGCCATGCGGATAAAACTTAATCCAGCTAAAATGGCTGCACGTGGCATTAGTGTCGATGATGTGCAGAACGCCATAACCAGTAGCAATTTAGAAATGCCTGCGGGCATGATTAAAAGTCATTCCATTGATTACCCTGTGAATGCTGATACGCGCTTAAAAAAACCCAATCAATTTGAAATGCTGGCGATCAAATCTGACAATGGTCATATCGTTCGCTTAAAAGATATCGCAAAAGTTGAACTCGGCTCACAATCAAGCAATAAACAACTTTTACTTATCAATGGCCAACCTGGTGTACGCTTGAACTTATACACACAATCAGATGCTAGCTCTATTGCTGTTGCGAAGGCTTTAAAAGATGTCATGGTACAAATCAAAAAAACACTGCCTGCCGGCATGAAAGTAAAAACTATTTTTGATATTTCACATTATTTAAAAGCTTCAATCGATGAAGTCTATGTTGCTTTGAGCCTTGCTATTTTTTGTGTTGTGCTTGCTGTGTTTTTATTTCTAGGCTCGATTCGATCAACATTGATTCCAATTGCAACCATTCCTGTTTGCATCATTTCTGCCTTTGGCATTATATATGTGCTTGGTTACACTGTTAATATGATCACATTGCTTGCGCTCGTACTTGCTGTGGGTCTTGTTGTTGATGATGCGATTGTGATGCTTGAAAATATCCATAGGCATATTGAAAATGGGCTTGCGCCCATGGAGGCCGCTTTCAAAGGAAGTAAACAAATTGCTTTTGCAGTTATTGGCATGACAATTTCACTTGCTACCGTTTATGCACCTGCTGGATTTATGCACGGTGTTATCGCATCAATCTTCCAACAATTTGCTTTTACACTTGCAGGCACTGTTATTATTTCAGGTTTTGTTGCATTAACATTATCGCCCATGATGTGTTCTTTGTTATTAGTTGAACGGAAAAAACTTTCTCGTTATGACATCTGGCTTGATCGTTTTTTTGAAAAACTTCGAAATGGCTATCAGCGCATCTTAACTCAAGCTATACGCTTTAGAGGCATAGCCGTTATTATATTATTACTGATCGCCGCATCAGGGGTTTTCTTATTCAAAGGCATGCCCAATACTTTTATGCCGCCGGAAGACATGGATTTAATTATGGCGATTGTTAACACCCCAAGTGGCGCTAACTTTAATTACATCAAACATCAAGAAAGTGTCATGAGCCATATCATCACTTCAAATCCCAATGTAAAACACACCTCTGCACTCATGGATGATGCGCCCGATTCTTTTAATAGCATTTTCACCGTATTAAAACCGGCTAATGAGAGAAAACTTAGCGCTCAAGAACTTGCAAATCAATTTACTGCTGAGTTTCAGCAAATCCCGGGGCTTAATGCTTTTGTATTTGCACCTTCCCCTTTTAGTCGTGGCGCGCATCAAGATTTGCGTTTCACATTAATGACTAATGGTAGTTATAAATCACTGATACAACTTGCCGATAAAATTAAAAAAGTTTTGGGACAATACAAAGGCGTTAACAATGTGAACACGTCTGTTAACTTTGATAATCAACAATATAATATTACCGTTAATCGCAATATTGCGGATTCGCTGGGTGTCACTGTCCAAAGCATTGATAATACACTTGCAACTTTTCTTGGTGGCGCACCTGTTACGCATTTCAGCATGAACAATGATAGTTATGATGTTATCTTGCAAGCCAAAGATTCTTCACTGCATAGCATTAATAACATTCGACAATTTTATGTTAAAAATTCTGCAGGAAAACTTGTGCCACTCGCAAATCTTATCACCATCAAACCAACACTAGGTGAAGCAACACTTTCACATTACAATCATCTTCGTTCAACCGACATTCAAGCTCAAATATCCCCGGGCTATAGCATGGGACAAGTTGTAGAGCACATTAATGCAACACTACCTAAAGTATTGCCTTCCAATGCCACTTACACTTTCCGCGGTATTGCAGAAAAAATTCAAGAAAACTCTTCGAGTATGGCGATTGTTTTCTTCATGGCGATTATCTTTATTTACCTTGTGCTTGCAGCATTATTTGAAAGTTTTGTGGATCCTTTTATTGTCTTGCTTGCAGTTCCTCTTTGTATTGTTGGCGCTATTCTTGCGTTAAAAATCTTTCATGGTTCTTTAAATATTTATACTGATATTGGTTTAATTACTTTGATTGGACTCATTGCAAAACATGGCATTCTTATCACGCAATTCATTAATGACATGCGAAAAGAAGGTGTGCCCGTAGCAGAAGCCATTACTAAAGGTGCGAGTGTTCGATTACGTCCTGTTTTAATGACAACGACTGCCATGATTGTTGGTGCGCTTCCACTTGTTTTAGCCTCAGGATCTAATGCGGCTAGTCGCTTTCAAATTGGTATTGTGATTATTAGTGGGCTTTTGTTTGGAACGTTTTTCTCGCTGTTTGTCGTGCCGATTGCTTATTCTTATTTAGTTAAATTCAAACGCCCCCTTGAAATTCAAAAGGAGAAACCAAATGAGTGATTGCTTGTTTTGTAAAATCATTAATAAAGAAATCCCTTCAGAGGTTGTTTATGAAGATGATGACTTGCTCGCCTTTAATGATATTGATCCTAAGGCGCCAACACATGTACTTATCATTCCTAAAAAACATATTACAACGATGAATGATTTGACTGAGAAAGATAATGCGCTCATCGGACAAATGTTTCAAGCTGCAAAACATATCGCAAAAGAAAAAGGCCTGGCTGAAGACGGGTATCGCGTTGTGATGAATTGCAATAAAAAGGGTGGCCAAGCGGTTTATCATATTCATTTGCATTTGTTGGGTGGGCGCCAGATGACTTGGCCTCCAGGTTAACGAACATAAAGAGAATTAATATACGCTTTCATGGCTGGATCTAATACTCTGTAAAACCCAAGCTCACCCATATAAACTAAATCTTTATTAAGAAGCTGTTGCATTGCTTGTTTTTGACTAGCGATACCAAGGCTTGTTTTTAACATAAATGCTTTTGCATAGGGCTGTTTCACTGGAGATATAGCTAAGGCTCGCATAAGAAGTTTTTGATTATTACTAAGCTTCGATAAATCACTTACAAAAATAGCTTTCTCATTTTCTATATAATCGATCCAATATCTCATCAAAAAATCTTTTGTTGCCAGCACCCCTTTTTTCCATAAAGCATGGCAAAGCAAATTAACATAAAATGAATGTCGTTCTGACAGGTTTAAAACAAACTTAATTAACTCAAGATCAAATTCTTTTTTCCATGCTTCTTTTGCATGTTTCTGAATAAAATGAATATAATCCTCTTCCCTCATCCGTTGCAATTTCATCACTTCACACAACCTATAAAAAGGCCGGCTTTGGTCACCAAACATTTGAAGCAACATATGTCGATTACTTCCTGAAAAAATATAGCTTACATGCGTGCTACGTTCCGCAGCATGTCGAATACTTGCTTCAATAGTATGATTATCATCAAGTGCACCTATTTGCTGAAACTCATCCATAAAAATAACAACCGGTTTTTTTGAAGCGGCGGCAGCTTTATCAAGATTCAGCAAAATATCACAGATAGTTTGCTGACTCGAATGATTCTCTGGTAAATGCAAAACAACTTTTTGACCTGCAGCAGAAAAAACAATTTCAGGCCTCATGGTTTTGAAAAAATTCAATACCCTGTCTCTTGCTTTTTTAGTTTTAGGCAAAAGTTTATGAAGAAGCTCGCCCACACTTTTAAGTATCTCTCCTTCAACCGTTGTCAAATTTGCTGAAAGCAAAAAATCCATTTCACAAGAAAGGTAGCCAAGATCCTTGATCACCTGATTGACCAAGCTTGTTTTGCCGTAGCGTCTCGGTGCCAATAAAACAGTATGTCTTATGCTTTTTATATTGTCTGACAATATGCCTCGCTCTTTAACTCGATTGCAAAAAGCATCACCTGCCGCAATGCCCTTGGGAAATAAGTCTTTCACTGCCTTCACCTCTTCTCAGTTTCAAGCATATATTAACATATATATCATATAAGTATATATCATATGTATGTGATATTTTACAAAGGGAAAAACGTGCTTATCCTTATATTTCAACTGGTTATAATTATTTTTATCTAAGAAAGCCAAAGAAAACACATAAAATAGCTTTAGTATCTCCAGCTTTCACGAAACATAGCAAAAAAATGAAATGGTCTATTACTTCCCTCCTGTAGTGGAGCTTCTCTCTAGGCACACTAAAGAGATTAGTTTTGAAGTAGGTCAGGTTCTTTTGCTTAAGCAAAAAATCCTGACATCGAATGAAGAAATTTGGTAGAGTTTTTGCTTACGCTTTAAACCTACCTCTAGATATTAAAAAAACTATTTTTAGTTTTTTAAGAAAGCTGGAGTCGAGGCTTACGCCTAAACCACATCAACGCAGCAGCGATGACTAAAGACGTTCCGCCAAATTGAATAAGCGACATCGCGTGGTCATGGAAGAAGTTATGAACTAACGGCGCCAAAATAAACGCGGCGATAATTTGTGGAACGGTGATCGTAATATTAAACAATCCTAAATAAATTCCCATTTTTTCTTCAGGCAACTGCAATGATAAAATTGTATAGGGCATTGTCATGATGCTACCCCACGTCATCCCAACACCAATCATCGCGACAAGCATTAATGGACCTGAATGTATTTGACCCGCCGCCAATAAACCTACGCCGCCAAATAACAATGAAACCGCATGCGTTGCTTTGAGACCGATTTTTTTTGCAATCCTCGGTAAAAATAAAGCATAAATAAAACTAACAAACTGATACGTTGCAAAACAAATACCCGCCCATGCTGTGCCCTGTTCCAACAGATAAGCCATATTTGGGTGACCTGCAACTTTGACGCCCGCAGGTAAGCCATAAACATTTTGCGCAACACCAATAGCAAAATAGAGCCACATGCAAAACAAACCGATCCATGTGAATAATTGCACGCTATAAAACTCGCGAATACATTCCGGCATATTACGAATATTTTCAAACAAGCTTGCAGTACTTGCTTTAAAGGATTCCCATAGTGGTAGTTTTTCTTCTTCAGGCAAAGGTTCACCTGGCTTTTCTTTGGTGGTGAAAACCGTCCAAGCCGTTGCTAACAAAAAGGCAAATGCGCCAATATAAAAAGCGCCTTTAATTGCATCAGGAATCGCATGATGCGCGGTGACTCGTGGATCCACATTAAATAAATGTAGCAATAGCCAAGGAAGTAAAGCAGCAATGGTCGCACCCGCCCCACTAAAAAAAGCTTGATAGGCAAATGCTCTCGTTCGCCCCTTCCCTGTCGATTGCTCCGCAATCAAAGCGCGAAAAGGAAGCGTCACACCATTATTACTTGTATCTAACAACCAAAGCAAAGCCGCGGCCATCCAAAGCGCGTTGGAATTCGGCATTAAAATTAAACTCACAAAAGCAAGAATCGCCATGAGCAACATATAAGATCGGCGCTTACCAAAACGCGAACGGCTCTTATCACTCATTTGACCGATGATAGGTTGTACAAGTAAACCTGTAACAGGCCCTGCTAACCAAAGGTAAGTTAAATGACTCGCATCTGCGCCTAAAAACTTATAAATACTACTCATATTGGCCATTTGGAGCGCGCTTCCAAATTGGATGCCAAATGAGCATATTGTAAGATTAATTAAACGTCTGAATTTCAAGCGAATATCCTTATTCTTTTTGAGGAAGCCTTATGACGTTATACCTGAGTCGCTTTGATTTCGAAAGAGCAAGCAGGAAGATTCAAGGATTAATTGCACTTCCGGTAAAATTATCAACAACTGAGGACTCGCCTGAAAAACTCCAGCGTCTACTAGGAGCATCTGCTTTCTTACCCCTTTCTAAAACTTCTGAATCAGAAGCATAACCATTCCCCCCGTCCTTGACGAGCTGATCATCGTCGGGCAAAGCTTTCCCCTCCACGGATGAAAGAGGAGGAGAAGATGAATCAGTAGATAAGAATGAACTGTCACCTACCGAACCATGCCCAGCTTTCCCCAGCTCTTGAACTAGTAAAGGTGTTGTTTCTTGAGGCTGAGTATGAGTATGAGCGGCATATTGAGGTAATACAGGCTTCCTCTTGAAACATTCTTTTAGATGATAAGCAACACCCTCTAATAACGTATCAACTCCAAGACCTCTAAGGATAGATCGGACAATCATAGCTACAAAAAGCACCGCTAGAATGACTACAATACCTAAGCCTATCAAGTCTAACTGTTGGAATTCAGGTGACTCTTCTACAGAACTTGAATCTGTCATTGTTATTTTCCTTTATTAGTATTAATATTTTCATATTGATTATAAATTAAACAGTTCATAAATCAAGCAAAACATGCCTTCTTTATTGAAAAGCACCACGAGGGATTTATTGTAAGTAAGATTTTGTAGAGTGGGTTCGTGAGCGTAGCGAATAATCCCACCATCGGGAACATCCAGACGGCGGGATTATTCGCTACGCTCACGAACCCGCCCTACAGAAATGACGGATTTTATTGAAGAAAAAAGATCCCCGCTTTCACGGGGATGACGGGATTACTTATTATTCTTCAGTTTCTTTAGGCGCTTCCGCAGCTTCAGCAGCAGGCGTTTCAGTTTTAGGTTCTAAAACAGAAGGCTTCATACTTAAACGAATGCGACCTTGACGATCAACTTCAATGACTTTCACTTTAAGTTCCTGACCTTCTGTTAGGAAGTCAGTTACTTTCTCAACACGCTCTTCTGAGATTTGAGAAATGTGAACCAAGCCATCTTTGTTTGGTAATACAGAAACAATCGCACCGAAATCTAAAAGTTTCAAAACTTTACCTTCGTAAATTTTTCCAACTTCAACTTCAGCAACAATATCTTCAACCATTTGTTTAGCGGCATCACCTGCAGCAGCATCAACAGCAAAGATAGACACATTACCTGCATCATCTAAATCAATATTCACGCCAGTGGCTTCAGTAATACTACGAATCGTAGAACCACCTTTACCGATAACTTCACGTACTTTATCAGGATGAACTTTCATAGAAATAATTCTAGGTGCAGTTTCAGATAATTCAGTTTTAGGTTCTGAAATCACTTCATTCATATGACCTAAGATATGATCACGAGCAACTTTCGCTTGCTCTAATGCTTTTTCCATAATGAATTTAGTAATGCCTTGGATTTTCATATCCATTTGCAATGCAGTAATACCTTCTGATGTACCTGCAACTTTAAAGTCCATGTCACCAAGATGATCTTCATCACCTAAGATATCAGTTAAGACGGCAAATTTGCCTTCTTCTTTCACAAGACCCATCGCAATACCTGCAACTGGTGCTTTAAGTGGAACACCTGCATCCATCATTGCCAAGCTTGCGCCACAAACCGTTGCCATTGAACTTGAACCATTAGATTCAGTAATTTCAGACACAACACGAAGGACATAAGGGAAATCTTCTTGTGAGGGTAACACAGCTGCAAGACCACGTTTTGCTAATTTACCGTGACCAATTTCACGACGCTTAGGACCGATCATCATGCCGCACTCACCCACACAATAAGGAGGGAAGTTGTAATGCAACATAAACGTATCACGAGATTCGCCTGTCAAACCATCATTCAATTTAGCATCACGAGAACCACCTAAAGTAGCAACGACTAACGCTTGTGTTTCACCGCGCGTAAACAAGGCAGAACCATGGGCTCTTGGCAAAACAGCTGATTTAACATCTAAAGCACGAACAGTACGTGTATCACGACCATCAATACGAGGCTCGCCATCTAAAACACGTTGACGAACGATTTTCTTTTCAAGACCTTCAAAAACTTTTACAACTTCATCAGACGTTAATTTGCTTTCTTCAGTAACTAGTGATTCAACAGCGCTATCTTTCGCTGCTGATAATGCAGTACGACGCTCTGCTTTATCAGCTGTTTTATAAGCCGAAGTAATCGCTTCTGCAAATTGCTCTGTGATTTTCGCAGCAAGTTCTTCATTGGCTGGCTTAGCTTCCCAAGTCCAACGTTCGCTACCAGCTTCGTCAGTTAAATCTTTAATCGCATTAATAACCACTTGCATTTGCTCATGACCATACCAAACAGCTTCAAGCATTGTTTCTTCAGGTAAGATACCCGCTTCAGATTCAACCATAAGTACCGCTTCTTCAGTACCTGCAACCACTAAGTCTAATTGTGATTCTTCTAACTGAGAACGATCTGGGTTTAAAACAAACTCATTGTCGATATAACCAATACGTGCGGCACCGATAGGGCCAGCGAATGGAATACCTGAAAGGCTTAATGCAGCAGAGGTTCCGATTAATGCAGGAATATCTGGATTAACTTCTGGGTTAGCTGAGATCACTGTTGCAACTACTTGAACTTCATTCATGAAGCCTTTTGGAAACAATGGACGAATAGGACGATCGATCAAACGACAAACAAGTGTCTCATTTTCACTTGGACGACCTTCACGTTTCAAGAAGCCACCAGGAATTTTACCTGCAGCATATGAACGTTCTTGATAGTTAACCGTTAACGGAAAGAAATCTCTATCTGCGCGTGCTACTTTCTTGCCAACAACAGTGACTAATACAACTGTTCCTGAAACATCAACTTTAACAGCCGCTGTTGCTTGTCTTGCCATCTCACCTGTTTCTAATACAACTTGATGAGCCCCGTACTGAAATGATTTTACAAATTTTTTCATGAATTACCTTTATATATAATAGCTGTGAATTAGATAGTATCGCGCAAACCTAAACGTTTTAGAATTTGACGATAACGATCAAGATGTTTTGTTCGCAAGTATCTTAATAATTTACGACGATGATTTACTTTTCGCGTCAAACCTGTGCGAGAATGGAAATCATGTTTATTTCCTTTGAAATGCTCTGTTAGCTTTTTGATATCCGCAGTCAAAAGTGCGACTTGAACTTCGACTGAACCTGTATCAGCGTCTGCTAATTGATACTCTTTTAAAATAACCTGTTTTTCTTCGGCTGTTAACATTTATAATGTCTCCTGATAAATAGTTTAGATTTAATTAATTACATTCAATTCTGACATGGACTTATGGGAAAAATCAGGCATTCTTTAAGCACTAGAACGCGAATATTTCGCATAAGTCCAACTCTGTCAAAAGTGCGGTATTCTATCGTTTTGTGCAATAAGTCACAAGTCGTTTTTTCAATGATTTAGACTTAAGGTTCAGATAAATATGCAGCCATGCGAGCATAAGGCTAACTTATTGATTATTTTATGGAAAAATCTAAAAACCTATGCTACTTTTACCTTAAATTTATTGATAGGGGAACGTGCTCTGATGCTGAAACTGCTCGCTACTGTTTTTTTTGCGCTTTTTTTGACATTTTACTTCTATATTGTCTCAGCTGAGCCCAAACCCAAACAGCGCCTTATTTGCCAAACGCATCCTATGTATTGCAAAATTTTGGAAATGCAGCCCAAAGCGAACAAACAATGGGCTATGCGATTTGCCAACGCCTTGATTCGCTACGGCAAAGATTATCAGATGGACCCCTGGCTCTCGCTTGCGATTGCAATGCAAGAATCATCGTTGAGAGAAATTCATCGCAAACATACGACAATCGTTTTCAAAGATCAGTGCAAAAAAGGCAAGTGTCATAAAACCTATCAAATTATTCATGGCTACACGGATTTGAGTATTTTCCAGTTTCATATTGCAACCGTTCAAGCTTTTAATTTTGATCCTATTAAACTTAGCAATAATCTTGATTACGCCGTTAAGTCACATTACAAACTCATGCAAAGAAAGTTAAAAAAATGCAGTTACCTCGGCAATGAAGCTTGGAGCTGTTATCACAGTCGCACAAAAAAATATCGCAAGCGTTATACTAAATTAGTTAAGCGATATTATTTTGGTAAGAAACAAATTTTGAATTCAACCAAAAGAAGCATGAGCCCTCAAAACACCCTCAAGGCCAGCAGCTGAAGCAGGGCTGGGAGGGCTTGAAACCCCAATCATAAATTCAGGAGGGTATGAACTCGAACCATTCATCACTGGATGAAAATCTCTGCATGTGAAGTACACATTAGCCGCTTGACAAAAAGGCAATTCCTCAAAGGGCACATCTCTTTTCTCATGCCGCTCCACTTGAACAAGTTTAAATGGCACATCTTGCATATCTTCTTCTTTGACTTCCTCATCTGCACATTTGCACTCTTCTCTTAATAATTTATTAACTTCAACTTCCTGATCTGTATCTTCCCACAACATAAGTTTAATTTTTTTGTAGGAACAAGCTCTTTAAGTTTATTTACTAACAACTCCAAGAAGTAGCCTTTTGTGCAAGAAGAACCTAAAAAAGTAGAAGGCAGTGGATTCGTTCGACTAAGAATTGGCATAAACATATCTAGGCCAGCATACTCACCTTCTTTACTTGTTCGGCTTGTTAAAATAAGAGGAACAGCATCCACAGAATTTAAGAATTTCTCCCAATCCTCGGCACTACCCCCGTTTAAAAAATACTCGCCGACTTTTTCATGAGACCCCAAGACTACCGTGCCATCAATATCGAGCGTCAATAATTTAATAACATCAGCTTCAGCAAATCGTGCTATTATTGCATCAACTAAAATGTTTAGTTGCTCCCCTGCATTTAAAGGCGCCCTAGCAACGTGAGAATAAAAATGTTCTTGCTTATCTAGTCGATAGACTCCATTTGAACGAACATCATCAACCGAAGGATCGATAGGCAAAAAATCTCTCGGGAAATCTTTTCTCATATGGTGAGTCATCCCTTGCTGGAAAAAAACGTCTAGCCACTCATCAAATATACCTGCTTCAAAAGCTTGCTCTTCTTCTTTTGGATAAGCGGGTTGTTTTTTAATGATTTCAGACTCCAAGGAACTATAAATATTTTTTTCCTTTGTTTCAAACCCATAAACCTCGCCCCACGTAAGATCATCTGAAAATAATTTTACAGAACTTATCTGTTCCGCCTCTTCTGCCTGCAGCAGACAATCGATAACATCTGGAAACTGTAAAATACCATTAGTATAAATGACCGAAGCATCCTTCAAAATCTGCTGTATTTCTTGATTCTTAACCTTTAGAGATTCGCCATAGGGGCACGGCTTATCTGATAAAATGATTGTTTGATATGCCGATTGATCTCCCTGTACTTTTTGTAGCGTTTTCAGTCTTTCAGGATTTTTTAACAACCATTCAAGGTCAAGAAAGACAAATTGCTTCCGATCTTCATGAATAGCTTTTGTCATTTTGAGCTTAGATGCATTAATTTGAGCTTTAACAGAATGTTCTTCAAGCGTTTTTCCCTGATTGTGCATCCTCTTTTTTATTTCACACTCAACTTCTAATTTCTCGCGCACCCATAAACGCCTTTCTTTGAGATATTTTTGATTCTTGTCAAGATCAGCAGAAAATGGATAAAAACTTCCCTCTTCTATCGCTGAAGTCATGCAAGGAAAGCATGCTTTTAATTTCTCAAAGGAAGCTTCTTTTTCACTTTTCTTTTCTTTATATAAAGCGGGATATTTTTTTCGTAAAACCTCAAAAAAGTATTTGCTCTTAGTTCTAATATTTTTGTGAGGAGCATATGCAAGCATTGGGGAGGTATAGCCAGGGTATCTAGCTAACCATCCATGCGACCATTCGCCAAACACTCCAGAAATAAAAGCATCAACATCTTTGTTGATTTCTTTTAATCGCTCTTCTTCGCACTCTGCTGCCGTTATGATTTTTACTTTTTTGGGTGGTCGCCCCCGCTCGGCTGATTCACGCTTTTGCTTCATTACTTACCTCATTGTTATTTTAATTTTCTTATAGCTACATTTACTTTGAAGCAAGAGGCGAATAATCGCCGCCTGAACTCTCTGCCATAGAAAGGCCATATAGAAATTCCCTTTGGTATGGTGGTGCTTCGCCCTTAGAAGGCTGAGATAGCTTAAGTGGAAATTTTTCTTGAGCTCTTTTGTAAAAATCTAATGTTTCAAAAGTTTCTCCATTATACATAACATGATGTTGCTTCATAAGATAGAACTCAAACATTCTACCTAGTGCTTCATGTGCAGCTTGCTCTTGAACGTTATCCTCTAATTGCATGCCTCTAATTTCTTTGCCTGGACAACGCTTTTGTAACCCCTCAAGAAGCAACTTCCAAAAATAAGCTTTTGTACAGGTTCCCCCAAGAAAAACGGGGGGTAATGGGTTGGTTTTCTCATAGGTTGGCATAAAAGAATCTAAACCCATACATTCACCGATAATACGAGATCGATTAGACACAAGAAAACACGAAGCGCCAAGAGATTTTAAAAGCGCACCCCACTGCTCATCCGTCCCGCCATTTAGTTTATAGCTACACTTCGATGGCATAACCAATGTGCCGTCAACATCTAATCCAAGTAAGTCAATAACACTCTCATCAGCATAACGCTCTACAATAGCATCTATTAAAGCGTCTATCTGTAAACTTACCTCAAATGATGGAACCTTCAGATGGCTATAACATTCAGCTTGCACTTTTAATCGCAATTCACCGTTATCACAAACCTCTTTCTCTTCTGTAAAACGCTTCAAAAAAGGAACTTTCTTGTTTTTTTCATTCATATAAAAAACTATTGCTTGCTGAAAAAATGCGGCCGTCCATTCATCATATTTATCAGTCTTAGAGCAGTCTTCAAATTCAAAAGCAGCAGAAGGGAAAGAAGCAGTATCCAAGGATGCGTGATCGCCCCTCTCATCGTAGCCATATATGCGAGCCCAATCTAAACTCATTTTATTAGAAAACAAGCTAGCCGACTCAATGGTTCCTAGATTTTCCAACAGGCAATCCATAACATCTGGAAACTGCATAACACCATTCGTATAAACAACAGAAGAGCTATCAAATAGCGCCTTTATTTCTTTATCTTGAATTTCAATCGACTCAGTATAGGGCTTATTTGAAAGCAAAATAAATTTAACATTAGATTGGGCTTCAAAACGCTTTTTTATTGTGGCCAACCTACCAGGATCTTTCTGCAACCATTCTAAATCTAAAAAAACAATAGATTGCTTATCACTCTCTTCAGAAGACAAAGACTCTCGAAGGGCTGCAATTTGAGAGCGAAGTGCGACCTTCTCAAAATTAGCACCCTTATCATGTATTTTCTGTCTTATTTTAAACTCAACCTCTAGTTTAGTTCGCATCATTTTTCGCCTATCCTTTAGATAAGCTTCTCTATCCTCTTCCTCCATTTCAGGAAGGTTAGAGGCTTGCTTTACAGAAATAAAGTTAGACAAAGATAAATATTCACTATCAAGCGATGAAAGAGCAGCACTGTAAGCAGCCATTCGCTCACCGCCTAAGCCACTATTGCTTACAGCTCCTGAAATTAATGGCACACTAAAGTTAGGAAAGCCCGCCTCCCAGTACTGGGATCCTTCAGAAAACAAAGCTGAAACCAGCTTGTTAGTACTTTCTATTAAATCTTCTAAACTCATTGTTCACCTCATCGTTAGTTTAAATCATTGGTATGCGATTTTTTCCTTCAACATGTCTTGCCGATCCAAAGCAAATTTAACAGTTAGGAGCAACACCCTCATAAATATCTCCTAATAAAGTATCTTCAATGGGTAGTCCATATAAAAATCTTGGGGGATAAGGGCAAGCTGGATTAAGATAAGTATCGCGACCAAAATATTTTAGAATATCTCTACAGAAAGGCAATGTTGAAAAAGGATGTTTTGCTGACGGAGGATACTGCCGAACTTGAATCAAATCAAAAGGCTTTCCAACTTCTCGGTGTGCCTCAACTTCTAAATCAGAATCTTCTAATAACAAAACTCTAATATCTCTATCTGGAAATCGTCTTTCAAGCTTTGCTATAAGTAATTCTAAGAAATAAGCTTTACTGCATGAACACCCCAAAAACACAGAAGGTAAAGCGCCTGTCTTTTCTAAAATTGGAGAAAAATAATCAAAACCCGCATAGTCGGGCAAACCAACATCTCGACTCGTTAAAACAAAATGCGGCGCCCCAAGAAAATCAAAAAGCCTTCCCCAGTCAGCAGCTGATCCGCCATTAAATATATAGCCACCATTACTATATTGACCCAGGCATACCGTATTGTCAAAGTCGCTGGCAATAACTTTTATTTGTTTTCCATTGTCTGGCATGCTCTCTATCTTCTCTTCAAGAGAATGAAACAAAACCTCAATTTGTTCGCGCACTCTCAAGCTTGGAACACCAACATATGAAGCAAGCTCATCTTGCAAATCAAGCTGCCGCTTACCTTGCACTCGCACACCTTCCTTATAGAAAGTTTTTTCAGGGCAATGTAAAGATTCAGAATATAGCTTTACAGCAAAAGATAAAAAAATTTCTATCCAAACCTTACAGACATCTTCTGTGGGAGGCTCATATCCATCTAAAGAAAAATAAGAAAGTCGCTTAAATAAATCTTCTTGTCTTAACTCTGCGAACTTCACTGAATCTGGATGTTCATACATAGCAAAACCATAAGTTTGACTAAACCGAAGGTCATTCTCGTCTCCAAAAATTTTTACAGATTCAATCTCAGGCAAACCCTGCAAATCAGATAACATATGATCCATAACATCTACCATTTGCAACATTCGATTAGTGTAAATAATCGTTAAGCCTGCAAGTAGAGCCCTAGTATCATCATCTTCAATATCCTGGTATGGGTTAGTAGTATAAGCTTTGCTTGATATTAGAATTATTTGTGAGCCTGGATACTTTTCTAGTAATTGTTGCACACCTTTAATTCCGAGCTCACTCTTCAGCAATTCTTCAAAGTTTATATAGATAAGATGCTTGCTACCCTCACTCATGCGGTTTTGAATTTCAATTTTTGCTTTCTTTATCTGGCTTATAACAGCACTGTTTTCCAAGCTTTCACCCTCATGGGAAACGCTTTCTCGCATTAAACGATCAACTACAAGTTTGTCATATGTATATTGTTTTCTTTCACTCCAGTAAGCTAAGGTATAATCATCTTCAAGTACAAACGGGTAAATTTGACTTTTACGAGTACATTCACTCATATGGGAATAACGTTTCCTAAGTGCTTCATAGGAAGCTCTATAAGGCGCTTTCTTGTCCCCACCTGGGCGTTTGTTTCCTGCAAGCTTAGGCAATGCGTAAGCAGAGAAATGGGCCATCCAGCTGAACGAACTTTCTTGAAAGGAATTTGCAGCTAAAGCATCAAGATGCTCTAGAAACGGGCCCAAGCGATTTAAAAGCATTTGTTCTGAGCTATCATTATCTAAAGGAGGGTTATCAAGCATACACGTTACCTTTTATTATATTATTGACACATTCTTTTTGCTTTCAAAATTCCGTGTTCGTTTAATAGGGCTAATCCATAAAATCGATTTTCAGCATAAAGCCTAACTATCTCTGGTTTAAGTTCTGTTTTAAAATCCACAAGCTGACCTTGTTTTAATTTAAGCGCCTGTTCTTTTGTAATCTCTATCTTTGGGAGGTTAGCTAGCAACACATCCATGGGTAATAAGTTGGCGCGCAAATCTTCTAATGTTTTTCCTTCAACTTGTTCGAGCGTTTGCATTTGTGCTTCTTTAAAAGGTCCTGCGCCTATGCGTCTAAGTTTAATGACATGTGCGCCGCAATTTAACTGTTGGCCGATATCATCGACGAGGTTTCGAATATAGGTACCTTTGCTGCAACGAACAAAAAGTTCAAGTTGATTGTTCTTGGAATTTAGAAGCTTTAATTCAAAGACATTGATGTTTCTTGGGGCGCGCTCTATCTCAATACCTTTGCGCGCATATTCATACAAAGGTTTTCCTTTGTGTTTTAAAGCGGAATACATAGAAGGAATTTGCATAGTTTCGCCGCGAAATTTTTCCAAGACTTCTTCAATAGCTTCAGGCGTTAATTCAGGTACGTCTTTTTTTTCAACAATCTCGCCTTCTGCATCACAAGTTTCTGTGCGCTCTCCGAGCTTTGCTGTTGTAACGTACGTTTTATCCGCATCAAGAAGGTATTGTGAAAATTTTGTGGCTTCGCCAAAACAAATAGGAAGCAACCCAGAAGCTAAAACATCTAAACTACCTGTGTGGCCTGCTTTTGTTGCATGAAATAAGTGCCTGATTTTCTGCAAGGCTTTATTGGAGGATATTTCAAGCGGCTTATCTAAGATGAAAACCCCTGAAATATTTTGATAATCATTCTTCATCGTCATTGTTTATTTGAACATTTTTTAATAGCGCATCCATTTTACTGCCGTAAATAGAGGCTTGGTCATAATGGAATTGTAGCTCTGGAATAACACGCAACCTTACTTCTTTGGCAAGACGCCTTCTTAAAAAACTTGCTGCACCATTTAAGATTTTTAATGACTCTTTAGCTTTTGATTCATCTCTTGCAACGATATAGATTTTTGCGTAGGAAAGATCGGAAGTGACTTCGACGCCCGTAACTGTGACGATACCCAGCCTGGGATCTTTGATTTCGCGTTCAATTAACTTAACCAGTTCAATTTGAATGGCTTGAGAGATCCTATGGATTCTTGGATTGTTTTTTTGCATAAGTTAATATCTCATTATTGGTCTTGGTGGGATTTTTGCTCTGCAAAGAACCCACCCTACGTAGGGTGGGTTCGCGAGCTTCGCTAAGTAATCCCACCATCGGAAATACCCTACAAGGTTCTTTCTACCTGAACACGCTCGAAGACTTCGATTTGATCTTTTGGCTGAATGTCATTGTAGTCTTTCACACCGATACCACACTCAACACCTTTCTTAACTTCACTGACATCATCTTTAAATCGGCGAAGTGATTCTAACTCGCCTTCAAACACAACCACGTTGTCACGTAAGACACGAATAGGCTTATTACGCTTTACTATGCCATCAAGCACCATACAACCTGCAATCGCACCCAACTTAGAAGATCTAAATACATCACGGACTTCAACAAGCCCAAGGATTTCTTCTTTAAATGCTGGCGCAAGCATACCTGTCACAGCACGCTTAACTTCATCGATCGCATTATAAATAATACTGTGGTAATGGACGTCTAAATCATCTTTAGCAATAATTTCTCTTGCCGCCGCATCTGCGCGAACATTGAAACCAATAATAATAGCATCAGAGGCAAGCGCTAAACTCGCATCCGAGCCTGTAATACCACCCACGCCTTTGGCAATAATGTCGACTTTCACTTCTTCATGAGTAAGTTTTAGTAACGCTTCTGACAAAGCTTCTAACGAACCTTTCACATCGGCTTTTAAAACAATCTGTAATTTACTTTGCTCGCCTTGACCCATTCTTTCAAAAAGGTTCTCAAGTTTTGCTGCCTGATGTCGCGCTAACTTCTCATCACGGGATTTTGTTCGGCGTAAATCAGCGACTTCTTTCGCTTTCTTTTCATTCTCAACGACAATCACTTCATCGCCCGCTTCAGGCATTTCAGAAAGACCCAGCATTTCAACGGGGATTGAAGGCCCCGCACTTTGAACACGTTTACCATTCTCATCTAGCATCGCTCGAACACGACCCGTCTGCAAACCAGCAAGAATTATATCGCCCTCATTAAGTGTACCTTCTTGCACTAAAACTGATGAAACAACACCACGGCCTTTATCTAATCTCGCCTCTACAACAAAACCTTTTGCAAGCCCTTCATCACGTGCTTTTAACTCAAGCACTTCAGACTGCAATAAAACAGCATCAAGCAAAGCATCAATACCATCACCTGCTTTTGCAGAAACGTGGGCAAACATGACATCACCACCCCAGTCTTCTGGAATGACGTCATGATTAGCAAGTTCTGTTTTAACACGATCAGGATCAGCTTCGGGCTTATCCATTTTATTCACTGCAACAATCAAAGGTACTTTAGCTGCTTTTGCATGCTTAATAGCTTCAATTGTTTGCGGCATCACACCATCATCAGCAGCAACAACTAAAATAACAATGTCTGTAACTTCGGCACCACGTGCACGCATTGATGTAAACGCTTCATGTCCCGGTGTATCTAAAAAGGTAATCATACCTTTTTCTAATTCTACATGATAAGCACCAATACCTTGCGTAATACCACCCGCTTCTTTATCTGCAACTTTTGTACGGCGAATATAATCAAGTAACGTTGTTTTACCGTGATCAACGTGCCCCATAATAGTCACCACAGGAGGGCGTGGTTTTAATTCACCATCTACGCTTAAAGCTTCCATAATATTCTCTTCAGCCTCTTCACCCGAGACAAGCTTTGGTGTATGCCCCATTTCTTCAACAATTAATACTGCCGTGTCTTGTTCAATTGTTTGATTAATCGTTACCATATCGCCCATTTTCATCAAAGCTTTAATCACTTTTGCAGCTTTTACTGACATTCGTTTTGCAAGCTCACCCACTTGAATACTTTCAGGAATAATCACTTCCCTAACAAGTGCCTCTGTCGGCGCCTCGAAGGTATGCTTATTACGAAATCTAAGGATTTTATCGTCATGATGAAAACGAGAAGCGCCTTGCTCATCCTCTTCATCAAGATTAATCGAACGCAAATCAACTTTTCGTCCTGTTTTTTTAATTTCTTCACGAGATGCCTTGCTCGCTTTTTTCTTACGTTTCTGACGTTCTTTTTCTTCCTCGCTAAGTAAAGCTTCTGCCGCTCTCTTCTGAATTTCTTCGGGCGTCAGAACTTCTTTCTCTGGTTTGAAATGCGGTTTTTTCTCTTCTGATTTTTTAGCCGCTTCCTCTGATATCTCAGCAGCCTCAGATGGTTTAGCTGCAGCTTTTTCTTCTTTTGCTTTCTTTGCCTCTTTTGCTTCCTTTGCTTTTATTAATGCCTCATCTTTAATGCGCTGTTCTTCGGCTTCTTTTGCCTCAATTTCTTCTTGCTCTTTCTCAATGACTTCCCGCTTAACATAAGTACGTTTTTTAATGACTTTAATATTAACGGTTTTCTTATCGCCTTGAGTGCCTGTAACTTTCAGCTTGCTTAAAGTCTTTCTTCGAAGCGTTACTTTTTTCGGTCCCTCTTCTTCGGAAGTTTCTTTTGCATCTGCAGCAGCAGGTTTGTCCGCTGACGCTTTTTTCTTTAAACTTAGCTTTTTAGATCCTGGTTTTTTAATATCTGTTTTTGTTTCTTTCATGTCGCTCGCTTTTTTAACTTCTTTTTTTACTTCTTCCTTCTCGGGCTTTTTATCAACGTCTATTGTTTCTAAATAAGCCTCTATTTTCTTTCTTTGAGCAGGAGAAATCATTTGATCAGCATCTTTTACCCGCATATGTGCAGCTTTGAAATGTTCTAATAACATCTCAACTGGAATACCGATTTCATCGGCCAATGCAGAGACTAGTATTTTTTCAGCAACCATTGTCGCTCTCCTTCTCGTTATCTTACATTTTACTCGGTAAACCAAGGCGCTCTAGCTGCCATGATTAACGCAGCCGCACGTTTTTCATCTAACTTAACCAACTCAACAAGCTCATCAACAGCTTGTTCAGCCAAATCTTCTTGAGTAATAATATCATGTTCAGCAAGTTGATAGGCCAATGCTTTATCGACGCCGTCTAGTGCTAATAAATCTTTCGCAGGATGCTTGATAGCAAGTTCTTTTATCGCTTCTTTTGCACGATTACGCAACTCTTCAATAATATCTTCATCAAAACCTTCAATGCCTATCATCTCTTGCACAGGAACATAAGCAACTTCTTCTAGTGTTGAGAAGCCTTCTTCAACAAGCACAATCGCAACATCTTCTTCAACATCTAATTTTTCCATAAACAACTTAACAGCATCTTCTGATTCTTGTTGCGTTTTGTTTTCAGCATCTGATTCAGACATCACATTCAATGTCCAACCGGTTAGCATAGAAGCCAAACGAACATTCTGACCACCGCGACCAATCGCTTGCGATAATTGATCTTCTGCAACAGCAATATCCATTGCATGTTTATCTTCATCCATCACAATCGATAAAACTTCAGCTGGCGCCATACCATTAATCACAAATTGCGCTGGATTTGCATCCCACAACACAATATCAACACGCTCACCGGCAAGCTCATTTGAAACCGCTTGAACGCGCGCACCACGCATACCAATACAAGCACCAATAGGATCAATTCGACCGTCACTTGTTTTCACCGCAAGTTTTGACCGTAAACCTGGGTCACGCGCAACCGCTTTAATATCCAATAATTCTTCACCAATCTCTGGTACTTCAATGCGAAAAAGCTCTTCCAACATTTCAGGACAAGTTCGACTAGCGTATAATTGCGGGCCTTTATGATCTTCACGAACTTCATATAAGTACGCACGAATTCGATCGCCCATACGAGGATTTTCACGTGGAAGCATTTCATTGCGTGCAATAAATATTTCTGCATTATTCCCTAAGTCTAGAATCACTAACTCACGCGTTGTTTTCTTAACAGTACCACTGATAATTGAATTAAGTTTATCTGCATAAGCTTCTGCCACTTGAGCACGCTCTGCTTCACGAATTTTTTGTATAATCACTTGTTTGGCTGTTTGAGCTGCAATACGACCGAAGGCAATAGACTCCATAGGCTCTTCATAAACATCGCCTAGCGCTAGTTCTTTTTCCTTTCCTTGCTCAATCGTAAAATGTTTATCTTCTACAAATTCAAGCTCTTCATCATTCTCATCAACAACAGTCCATTGACGAAAAGTATCATAATCACCTGTCAGAGGATCGATAGAAACACGCACACCGATATCGGCACGATTTTTTTTCTTCGTCGCTGTTGCCAAAGCCATTTCAATAGCTTCAAAAACTGCAGGTCTAGGAAGCGCTTTTTCATTCGCTAACACTTCTACCATAATTAAAATTTCTTTATTTGCTACTGCATTCATTTTCTATGCCTCAATTTTCAAATACTAAATTTGTTTTAAAGATCGCTTGCAACGGAATACTAATGTCTTTTTCATTTTCATGAACCACAAGCATACTCTCGTCTACCGATTTCAGATAACCTACAAAGTTTTTCTGACCGTCTATCGGTGCAATCAATCGAACTTTAACTTTACTACCAACAAATCGTTGATAGTGCTCCAGTGTAAATAAAGGTCTTTCAAGACCTGGCGAAGAAATTTCTAGTTGATACTGACCTTTAATAGGGTCTTCAACATCTAAAACCGCACTTAATTGACGACTAACCTTCGCACATTCGTCAATATTGACTCCCTTCGACTCCGGGCTATCTATATAAACACGCAAAAGCGAATGACGACCCTGGCCCATCAACTCACAACCCACATATTCAAACCCCATTCCCTCAACCACTGGCTGGAAAATATCGTCTAAATCTTTATGTTTCGCTGTTAACATCAAAACCCTCACATACAAAAAAACCCCAAATGGGGCCTTTATCGCTTCTTCTTGTTGCGTCTGTCACCAAGCAATATTGGTAGCGGGGGCAGGATTTGAACCTACGACCTTCGGGTTATGAGCCCGACGAGCTGCCAGACTGCTCCACCCCGCAACAAACAGGACGCCAATATACAAAAAAGTACCTTTAATATCAAGTTAATTCGGTATTATTTACTCAAAATAAAGAGAAGTGTTATTTTATCCAAATCACTCTGTTTTTTACTTGAAATAACCAATAAGAGCTATTATAGTAGCTGCTATTATCAATAATGCCTGTTTGTAGATACTATGGTAGCCATTAATGAACCGCCAAATCAAATAATAAGGTCCATCGCCCAAAGATCAAGGGAGCGGCGTCTTGAGCTTGAGCTCACTCAAGTTGGCTTAGCAAGGCGCGCGGGGGTTAGCTTAGGTACATTAAAAAAGTTTGAACACACTGGGCAAATTTCTTTAGAGTCGTTGTTAAAACTAGCTGTTGTTCTTGATAACCTTGAAGACTTCACTACACTTTTTCAAAAAAGAAATGAAAGCTATCAAAGTTTAGATGAACTTCTTAAAAAAAAGCACCAACGAAAAAGAGGGCGAATAAAATAAAAACATATTGCGAGGTAATTCCATTGACGTAGGGTGGGTTCGCGAGCGAAGCGAGCAATCCCACCATCGGGAACATCCGAAGAGGTGGAATTTTTGCTCCGCAAAGAACCCACCCTACAATCTGAAAAATTAAGACAATAACCCTAACTCTTCCAAGCGCTCATGCAAATAAGATTGCTGTGTATGGCGCTCTGAAAGCTTAACATCAGGTTTGGGATGAATAAATAAAGGAATTGAAAAGCGAGATTTTTTGGCTTCTTCGTCTTCAGGGTTAATCACTCTATGTTTGGTTGCTGTAAGATAATGGCCCGTTGCTTCTTGAAGCATATCACCTGTGTTAACAGCAATTGCGCCAGGATCACACGGAACATCATACCATTTGCCGCTTGTATGCAATGCTTGCAAACCCGCAGCTGTTGCTGAAACCAAAAGCGTCATAAGGTTTATATCTTCATGAGCCGCTGCGCGAACAGCACCTTCAGGTGCATCGCCAGTCAGTGGTGGGTAGTGCAAAATACGAAGCTGTGTTTGTTCTTGATCATCAACCATTTTGGATAATGGCATGGATAATCTTTCTGAGACCTCATTCGGTAATTCGGCTTCAACCCAATTTAAAAGTGTTTTTCCCATTTCAAGCATTTGAGCACGTAACTCTTTTGTTTTGCCTGATAAGGATTTAGGTAAAGGCGCTATCGGATAATATTGATAAAATTCCTTAAGATCGAGCACCTCAGCACCTTTGGCTTTCTCAGCAACCTCAGGGGGGAAATAACCATCTTGCACACGATCAAAATCACGCTTAAACATATGATCAAGCTTTTCATCAGAGTAAAAAAACTTCGCCCATTCTGCGAAGACTTCTTCTCGAAGTTTATTTGATACAGGGTGATTCTTAACGACACCAAAACCCGTTTCTTTGAGGGACTTAAAAAAATCTTCAGACGCTGAAGAAGACTTAAAATCGACAGTTAGAATCTTTGGCATGCTCTACCTCATGTTGATTATAGTTTTATCAGAGAAAGATATCATAACTTAAGGCTTTTCCCTAGCAAAAAATAGACAAATATTGAGCTATGTCAAGCTGTCGCAAGATGTGAGCATAACTTATTAATTATCTAATGATATGCCAGCTGCTCTTTCTTCCAGACCATCTTTAACAGGAGGAAATATAGCCTCTGATTTGTCCGAAAGTGTAACCTGATCGCTAAAAGTTCTCTCTTCGGCACGTAACCTTTCAACCTCTTCACAAAAGCTTTGAAAACCCACTTCTACATTTGCTGCAGACTCAACAGAATCCAGCTTACCCGCTAACGTCATAAGGGGTTGCGCAAGCTTAGCATCTGCAAACGTTGTATCAGCATATCTAAGCCAAAGCTCAATTGATTTAAACATATATTCGAATATAGTTAGAGCTTCATCTCTAGTGTGATTATTACCAGCAGTAGGATTAACAGGGATAACCTCTCTTATAAGCCTTTGAACCCCGCTGACTAAGCCAAATACAGCGTCCAGCCCCTCCAAAGGAGACTCGCCAACTCTTGTTATCAGAAAGTTAAAACAACGCTCGAAATTCTTTTTAAAATCATCAGGCAGCATCTTAGCACGCTCACTACGAATAATGGTACGCATGGCAAAAGCTAATGGCTGCATTCCTTGGATCTGAGTATCTTGCAGAAGCTTATTACGGCTTTCACCAGCTCCACAAAATATTTGAAACTCAAGGTTTAACTCTTTTGTACTGTCTGCAATCTTAGTAAGCCTAGAATAAACTGCTATATCAAGACAAATTTGATTCTCACCAAAGGCAAGAAAATCACCATAGACTCGATCAGCTATAACTTTCATTAAGCATTTTCGCTGCGCTTTATATTTACCAAACTGCTGTAGAAAACCTATCCTTGATTCGCCAGACTCTCGAAATGCGATCCCCATAATTTCAGAGCTTGCTTCTTCGCTCTCAATATCAGGAATTTTCTCAAAAGCACCACCAAAAGATGTTCTTATTTTTTCAACAAAATCCTTCGAAAATTGATTAGCACTCTCTCTAGCTTTTGCGTCTTCAACTGGACCACCCATGCTTATTCTCCTCTGTTAATTTAGAATTATTCAATTAGTAACTTTAGATATAGTGAGAGCCCATCTCGAAACAGATGTAACAGTACGACGTATATCATAAAGAATCAAGAGAAACTAAAAGCGCCTAACTTTTAACAAATTCATCAAAGAGTTTATTAAATTTTTTCGGGTGCTCCATTTGAGGAATATGCCCGCAATCATCAAAAAGCTCCAGGCGCACATGTGGCAACCACTTTTTTATCTCAGGTACATGCACTTTCGCAGACAATAAATTATCATCCTTACCCCAACAAACCAAGGTAGGGATTTCTCGAATCTTATCCATATGATCCCAAATAGGTTTTAACGTTGCTGCTCTTATGCCTGCCAAATCCGTATTATGTTTCACGATATACTTTAATGTTCTAATGGCTAAGGGTGCTTGGTTCAAAGGATAAAGTACATCAACCAATTCATCTGAAATAACTTCGCCATGATGAACATTCCCACGCAGTGCAAAAGCAAAAAGCTTCTTACTTAACTTTAAAAATAATCGCCCAATAACGGGCACAGCCATCAAACGGAAGAAAATCGTGACTTGTTTTGCAAAGCCGACATTGTCAACTAAGATAAGTTTTTTAACACGCTTACCATGCTCAATCGCAAATTGCATCGCCATACCGCCACCCAACGAATGGCCCACAACAACTAACTCTTCACACTTCATCACTTTGCAAAATTCAGTTAAAAATTCGCTATAAAATTCTAACGTATAATCAGCATCAGGTTTATCAGACTTACCAAAGCCTGGCATATCAACAGCAAGCACACGATAATTTTTACTTAATTCATGAATGTTTTTATGCCAATACTCAACAGAAGCACCAATACCGTGAATAAATAAAACTTGCGGACCGCTATCCCCTTCCGCCCAATAACGCGCCTTTAATCCATTAACATTAATATACTTATCTTCAGGAAATTTAATCATACTACCATCCACTTACCATCTGACAATCGCAACCAACCTTTAACAATGCGATAAATAAACCAAAAAAAGGCAAACGCCAAAATAAACCAACCAATAATAACAACCGCTAAAATGCCACCAACAATCAGCATAGCTAATCCATACCAAAACGTTTGAATTTGCCAGCGATAATGCGACTCCAGCCACGTCCCTCTAACATCATCAAGACGAACATAATTAATAATAACGCCAATGATTGCTGTTATGCCATTAATAAAAGCTAAAGCTTGCAAAAAATAAACAACGTTCGTCCAGGTTAGCTCTGTAGGTTTTTCGCGTGAAGATTTCATTTTAGAGTCGCTCTTGTATAATTCTCATCTCACCATCGTCATTTCTGCGAAAGCAGGAATGACGGCTAGCTTAATATGACTAAACAGAGGTTAATTTAATTACAAAAAAAATGCAAACATTTTCAAAATCAGCTAGCATAAGAACTCTCTTTACTTACACTCATGGATGAGATGACGTGAACAAACGATTAGCTTTAAGAATCTACGAATATGACCCAGGCTTGTTACGATTAAAACAAGCTTTTAAAACTATTCTTGCTGTCATCATCACATCAGCCATTTTAATTCAAGCCAACGTTATTATCGTTGTTTGCGGAGGACTTGCTTCTGGGTTTTCGATGCAAGGTATTTATGGCATGACGCGGATGGAGCAAACTAAATCTGCTCTTATCAATGCTATCATTTATTTAATTGCTTATAATATTGGTGCCTTCACTCACCCTTACCCCTATTATGCAACAGGCTTTCTTGCCATCCTTGGTTTTTTAACTTTTTATAGTCGCAAATTTGGCCCGCGATTCACCGTCATGCCCATGATGGTTTGGGTCTTGAGTTTTTTGGGGACTATCCTTCCCGTGCCTGCGGATTTTACTGGAATACTTCATAGCTCACTTGCTTTTTTACTTGGGTTTATTGTTTCGCTGCTTGTTTATATTTTAATTTTCCCCGTTCGCAAAGAAAGATCTTTTTTTAATAACTTAGAAAACAATATTGATGATATACATACGATTTTAATTTGGTTAAAGCGCTCTTTTCAACAATCTTTCGATAGCAATCAATTTAATGTAACAAGAGAAACAAAGCTTTCAAGCATCAGGAAACTGTTATTATTGAACGAATCGACTATGGAATATTTTACATCGGCTCACAACAAATTCTCCGAAGAAGCCAGGCGACTTTATTTAATAGAGTATACTTTAGGTAAAGCAATAGGCATGCTCATGGAGTCAAGCGCTCAAGTTTTAGAAGACCAAACTGGTCTAGAAGATAAAACAAGAAAAATGATTACTTCAACGTTTAATTATTTCATTCATCTCACTAACAATATCCAAGTTGACGTCTCTTCCTTCAGTATAAAATCCAACATAGAAAAAGAAGAAACAAAAGAAGTTCTTTATCATTTCAAAGATATGCTAATCGAAAATCATAGCATCATGAACCACAGTATGATTTATATTATTAACATGGGCCTTGGTTTTAGACAGCTCTGGAAAAATTTAAGCCTTCTAAATACCGGGAATCGAAATGCGCTTTAAACTTTCTCCCTCAGCAAGACTAGGTACGCAAGCCGCTATTGCTATTATATTAGCTTTTACTGTTGCACAGCTCTTTGGGATTTCGCGCTCCTACTGGGCGCTAATGACGGCGATGTTACTCATTTCCCAAACATGGGGAGAAAGCGTACGAAAAGCATTTACACGAGCAGGAATGACAATACTTGGTGGCATTGTTGGCACACTTATTTATTTTTTAATTAAAAGTGACCCACATGTTATTTTTATTGGCATATTGCTTTGCGTTTTCTTTATGGTTTATTTTTTTGAAACTTCATATTTACTCACTGTTTTTTTTATTACGATGTTCGTTGTTTTTCTCTTTGCTGCGATTGACAACTGGAGCATTCATCTCCTTGAAGCAAGGATTTATGATACTTTAATTGGCGCAGGTATTGCCATTATTTCAAGCGCACTTGTTTTTCCCATCACGGCAAAAACAGGATTTATTAACCAATTTCCCGAATACATTGAAAAATTAAAGAAATGCACTAATGTTTGCTTTGCTTTATTCGATAAAAAAGAAATTAATGATAGAGAAATCCTAACACTTCACAAAGACTTACTAGGAGGCCTCCTTCAACTCCAAACAAGTCAAGAAAATATGAATTATGAATATTTATTTAACTACTACCCAAAGAAAACACGAAAAGAAATTATGCTTAATATCTCCATTCTTCATCACTATGTAACTAGCTCAATGGAAGCTTATGCCTCCATCAGAAACTCTCCTAACTTAAAGTACATTGAAAGTGACTTAAAGGAAATCCAAGGCTTGTTTAACAATAACTTTACTTTGCTTATCGAAATTCTAGATCACAAAAAACCAAGGCTTAGCTTTCTAAAGATTATCGACATCAGAGAAAGAATACAGAAAGAAGTCATTAAAACGATTAACTCTTCATGCTGCACTGAAGCTTCATGGTTTGATTTCTTTTCATTTTTTTATTTCTTGAGAAAAGTTAATGGTGCGATTTTAGAGCTCACCAATATTTTAGGCTTCAAGGAAACTTAAAATCATTTTTTGAAATTCCTTAGGATATTCAGCCACAAAACCATGCCCGCCTGGCAATGTTTTAAATATCGAATTAGTGATTTGATCTGACATCCATTTAACATCATTCAAAGCTTTCAAATAATCTTCTTCTGCTGCAACAACAAGCGTTTCTGATTTGATTTCATTTAGACGCTCAGCCATATCAAAAGATTTTACGGCTTCAGTTTGTGCCTCCAACCCTTCGACTGAAGGTGGGTAGGGCCTTGTACACGCCATTTCAATCCACGCTTCAACCTGCGCTTTGTCTTCAAAAAAACGATTGGAATAAATCCAAGGAAGAATTAATTGCATTTGCGCCTCCTTATCAATCGGTAATTTAGCGATCTCTAATAGCGCTTGAGATATCTCTTGATTTAAAGCCGATGACTTTGCCGTCGCTGCAACCAACATTAGTTTTTTTACGCGTACCGGATATTGAATCGCAATGTCTAAAGCAATAGACCCACCAAATGAATAACCCAACACATGCGCCGAATCAATTCTCAAATGATCAAGCAATGCAACACTATCTTCTGCTAATTGATGCGTCGTGTAGGGCCCCTCAGTTACAGAGGAGCGCCCCGCACCACGATTATCAAAGACAATCACTTTAAAGTGCTTCATCAAACCAGGAATAAACAAGCGCCAACTTGTTAGATCGCCACCTGTTCCAGAAATTAGCAACAAGGGCTCCCCCTCACCATGCACTTCATAGTACATATCTATATTATTAATAGCTGCAATTGACATAGTAGAACCTTACGCAAAAATCATTAATGAATCATTATCTTAAAAAGCTTGACGGCATGCAAACAAATCGGTTTAATAACGTCCTTTCCGCAGCCTCTCAAAGCTGCGCAAAGAGTGGCCAGATAGCTCAGTCGGTAGAGCAAAGGATTGAAAATCCTTGTGTCGGTGGTTCGATTCCACCTCTGGCCACCACTACTATGAGCAAAGCTGCCTCACTCTGCTCACCCAAAAATCCGGGAATACATCGTCATATATACTACCCAACCCTCAGTCGATAATCTAAACTTAAAAAAGGGCATATAAATGACTAACAAAAAATTCTTCATTATTTTAACCATCAGCTTAATTTATCTTACTTTTTCTTTGGCGTGCGATCCGTTGGCCTACCGATTGATAACTGTTTTTGGTATAACGATTAGTGGCTCTGTCATGCTTTACTCTGGGTTATTCCCAATGCTTGATATGTTAACACGCTTACTGGGGCGATCATTTGTGATTTTGATGATACTCCTATTTCACTTATGTGACTTCTTGTATTCTTATGCTTTATATCTAGTAAACTTAATGCCACATCCAGCAAGCTTTCATCATTTGCTAGCTTATAATATTGTCATTTCACCCATCCCAAGAATGTTTTGGGCCGGCATTATAGGGTCAGTTGTTGCTGGAATTGTAGAAGTTTTTATTTACAGTCTACTGCAAAAGAAAATAAAAACCTTTTTCATTGCATCCTATCTATCAACCGCCATCATTGTTTTTGCCCACGGCATTCCGACTGACTATTTTGCTTTCAATAAAGCTTTCCCCAATCAAGTTTGGCATTTAGTGTTTAATAATATAATAATGAATATTGTGATCTTGACTGCCTATATCATTATTGCCTCAACAGCAATGAAACTTATAGGCAAGCAATATTACAAAAAAACTGATGAGCCTTTGAATATGGAATTTTCTCCAGGCTCATAAAATCTATAGCGGGTTTGTCTCTTTATTTAAGCTCGATGAAAAGGCAAAGAGGCAAACCTGTTATGGCTAACTTTCTTGTATTCATTACCTTCTTAATAGCGAACTTTTGCGCTCTTCAACCTATACTTAATCCAAACATATATTGAAAAAAATATGATAAAGAAAGCTAAGGTGAGCAGCACTTTAAACAAAGGATAAACAGTTAAGACGTCGCCTAACAAAATAGCAATAATGAAAAGTATCAAATAAATAATGACACTTATTATCGAACCAAACAAACTGGGCAGCAATCTTGACGCCTTCATTTTCAACCCTATTCAAACTGAGGATGCCTTAGTATAAGCAACTTTATGTTTTTTTAAAAATGTATTTAAAGGTTTTTCTACCATAAAGTATCCCATATCTAAATTTCTTATTCTTAACTCATGATATATGTTAGGGTGATGCGCTTTTAGGAGCTTGCTTGCAGCCTCAGCTTGCTCAACGGTTCCTTCATAAAGCGCAATCGCCAATGCGGCTCCCACTACTGAACTCAAAACCTCCCTCAAAGCAAGCTTAACGCCACAAGCGCACATAATCTGTTCTGTTAAAAATTCAGCGAGCACTGGAACTAGAATAATCTTTCCAGCCCTCCTAGCAAAAAGCAGCCCCAGACCTTCAGCTGTTTTTTTGAGAGCGTCTTCTGGAAATTGCTCAAGATACACTTTTACAATGATATAAATAATTCTGTACAACGGACCATGCTGAACAAAGGGTGTTTTAATTAAAGCATATAGGAATTCGACAAACCGGATATTCGACAGCCATGAAGAAAAAAACTTCCTCTTTCCAGAAAAACCAGACATTTTTCCAATTTCTTTAACGCCATTAAATAAATTCACTGGGACCCTAACAACTGAGCGTTCAACAACCCCGACTAATTCTAACGCGTACTCCATCAAGCTCTCTCCAACCAGGTGTCTGAAGCCAAAATATTGCCATCCAAATAATCCCAAGTAATTTTATCGTAACTAAAAGAAACTGCTTCCATATAATCAGAACCACTACCAGCATCAACAATAGGTGAAATATCAACAACGCGAGCATCATTTAAAATATACTGAAAAAAACCTTTTTCTTCGCCGTTATCGTTAATTTTGTATAAAAGAATTTTAATGTCTTGAAGCACTTCGCCATTACAACAAGCTTTATTTAAAACAGGCGTTGCAGAATCAATAGGTTTAACAACTGTTAGGGCTTTATGCTTTCTTGTTGCAGTAACTTTTCCGGTATCATGATCGAAAGGAATGCGAACTGAATGTTCAACACTAAAAATATTACAACTTTTTTCACGGCCTTGGATTTTTGAATCACCATTAATCGCTTGTCCTTGATGATCTTTCAGCCACATATTCACACTTCCAGTCATACAAAAATCTCCTTTTTTTAAAAATCAAAGAAGCGATGCTTTTATTGTTATGTGGCCAGCAGCGATTAGGGAGCTCTCTGCTTTGTGCAAGTCCTGGCGCATCGCAGGCCAGTCTTTTCGCTTGGGTAAGCATGAGCTTACCCTCCTGGGTGGCGGTTGTGTTTAGCTTGCGGAACCCATGCAGCTCTCATTCGCATCAAGATATAAAGACCAGTGATCTTCGTAATTTTTCATGCGCCAATAGATTCTTTCAATTCTTGAGAGCTGTCTATCGTTAAGTTTTTCTTGATTAATTTCTTGAATACTCGCCCTAATAACTCGGCTAATCTCACGTTTGGTTATACATTGATCTAAAATCAAGTATGCTAGCATTTCACTAACGGATATTGATGCCCTCATCGTATTAATACTCCTTATTTCATCGAAATTTGCCAAAACTTGTGATATATTTAAAAACTAATAAAATACCAGGTGGTATTATCAATATATGATAAAATATATCATTATTTGATAATAAGTCAAGCAGGGGAATCTAAAAAAACAGATTAATTGCCTTTTTATCAAAATAACGGAGTAACTATAAAGCGAGCCATCTATTAATGAGCAAAAATTCAGCTTTAATTACAATTGGGATAAATAGATATAAAGACGCATCCACTCAGCCGCTACTATTTTCCGTAAGTGATTCCCTGCGAATTAGCAGATTCTTCAAAACATTTAATATGTGCGATACTTCTGTATCTCTAATTAATGAGGAAGCAACTTTAGCGCGCATTCTTAATGAAATCACACTGCTATCAAAAACATTTAAAAATATTATTATTTATTTCTCTGGTCATGGTAAACGCATAGATAAAAATTCATATTTATATCTTTATGATTCTGAGAGGGCGAACTTAAAAAATACCAGCTTATCATTAACAACATTAGTGGAGCTAATTAAGCAAGCATCATTTCAATCATCTATGTTTATTATTGATGCCTGCAATATTTCATATGACAAAAAAACTCTCGAAAAAAACATAAAGATATGCGCACCAAATAAAACAAAAACTTATGAAAGCACATCAAAATACGGGGGTGAATTCACCGAGAAATGGCTAAATAAATTTATAACGCAATCGAAAGAAAAACACCTCCAAAGACACGCATCAAACAGACAACAGCGAATACGGTGGGAATTAGAAACCCTACTAACCAAAGGAAATAGAAAAATCCTAATCACAGGGGAATCTGGCGTTGGGAAAAGTTACTTTCTTCAACAACTAGCCAAAAATGAAAAAGATATTTTTTATATATCAATACCAAAAGCTAAAAGTCTAAGCTGCGAGCTAATATTAAACATTATAAGTGAAGCGATAACCTATGCTTCAAAAAAATGGAATCAACCCTCTTTAGATACAGACCCCGAAAGACATATAAGATTTTATTCTCAAACAAATTTCCATGCTATTTTTTTAATTGACCACATAGACCGACTGCATTATAAAACCCTATCAAAGCTTAATACTATTTTATCTGAGCTCCCTACCTCAGCAATACTGACCTCAAGATCCAAGTCGAAATCTATAGAGAACTTTACCACTTATCTTTTTCCCAAACTATCAAGTCAAGATATAACGCGCGAACTTAAGACCATTGGTATCACACAAAATAACATCATCAAACACTGCAGACAAAAGATAAATGGGAACTATTTAAAACTTCTAAAAACAATCAATGAAAAAACTTTCCTAAACAAAGAATCAAAAGATAGTATATTTTCTAAGGAGTCCATGAAAAAAGCCATATCATCCATTGTCATAACCGGAGGATTTATTCAGCAAACTTTATTTACAGCCACCCACAAAATAAAAAACAAAGACATAGAATACTTAAAAAAATCCGGGATGCTAATACTTCACAACAACTATTACTACCCTCATGACTCGATTTACGAAATAGCTGATTATAAGAACATTAAAACTCTCAAGCAAAGAGCGTCTCTATACTGGAAAAAAGAAATCGTCTCTAATAACTACAGCAGCATCATAGCCATACATAATTATGTTCTAGTACTAAACCAATTCAACCCAAACCTTTTAAAGGAAGACGAATCATTCTATATAAAGCTACTTGATATCTTAGGGGGAAGAAAAAACATCACGTTTATCTTTATGATATACGAATATCTCAAAGGAAAAAACTTATCTAAAAAAACCCGAATCATCCTTGCTGAAGCATTAATTGATATAGGAAAATTCAAAGAAGCATCGCTTATTTTAAATGAAACTCCAAACGATAACTCCCTTGAAACATTAACGCTGAAATCCGAAACTTTATGGTGGCAAGGGAAATTCAAACAATGCATAACATCCTCAAGTCGCCTTTTAACCAAAGCACCTCCTCCTAACATCAAGCTCCAACTCCACTGCATCCGAGGAATTGGACAATTTTTTCTTGGCGCATGGGACTTAGCTGAAATTGACTTAATAAATGTTATTGATAACAAAACCAGCGGCTCAGATAAAAAATCAGTTTTCCTATCCTACTTAGTCCTTGCCACAATACAAGGCATAAGAGGCACAAACTTCATTGAAAGCGTAGCAAACTTTAAAAAAGCAATGCATATAGCCAACAAATCAGGGAAGCTTTACTGGCTTTCACTTACATACGGAAACATTGGCGAAACATTATGGAAAGCCGGGTTCTATAAACAAGCTATTCAAACTCTTGAAATAGGAAGTCACGTAGCCTATATGACTGGCAACGACCCAGTAGAGCTAGAAATGAGCCGCAATCTGTTACATGCTTATCACTATTCAAACAAGCTAGATAAAGAAAAAAAATTACTATTAAAGCTAGAGAGCATCTTTAATGAAAGCATGGATAGCTATGTTCAGATGCAAATTGTTAACTCTCTTGCAACACATTATCTTTTCTCAGGAAATTCAAAATATAAAATTTTTATTAAAAGAGCAAAAAAACTAACGCAAGATAACTTAGAATATGAAATCTATACAATAGCAAATCAAGCATTGGCCTTTCTATATGAAGGATTCAGTGACAAGGCAAAATCACTGATGGAAAAAGCTTTATCGCTTTGTAAGAACGGTAAGAATTGGCTAGCCATCAAGCAGATTTTAAATGATTGGGATGAAATTATTCGCCTTCACCAGCCTCATTTAATGGGTTCACAACAAGCCTTTCGAAAATGGCATCAAATGCTTGAAAAAAGACTTTTGCCATTTCTTTCTCATCTTCTATGTTTGTGTGAATATCTTGAACGGCTTTGAAAATAGTAGTGGCTAAATAAATTTTAGTTGAGTTATCAACCTCAACCCGATGCTTATCACATAGCTTCTCAAGCTCTTCATATATTGCAGGAATAATATAAACATCCGTCTCTTTAACTGTAGAATCAACTCCCTCACCGCCTAGTTTGTTTATTTGATTTTCGCTAAGCAACGAGGAAACAGGAACTTTTAAAACGCTTGCAAGCCGAGAGAGCATATCTACTGTTATTTGTGTTTCTCCCCTTTCTATTCGACTAACTTTTTGATATCCAACACCTGCTTGATCAGCAAGATCGTGCATTGACAAGCCTTTTTCGCGCCGTATATCACGCAGCTTCAAAAGTATTTTTTTATCAGTTACCTTATCTGTCATTTAGTTCACACCCATAATTGTTTAAACGCCATTAAAAAACTATTTTCATCTTCCAAAAATGGATAATGCCCCACGCCCTGAAGAATGGTTGCATGCTTTCTAAAAATAGTATCATCAATAAAAAAAAGATCTCCCTTTCCTGCAATACATCGCCAAGGTACAGAGGTAGTTTGAAGCAAGTTTCTATCATCATAATCATTAACTTGACCTGAAATTTCACTGCATGAATTAATACAAAAAGGCACCTTCAATTTCGGGACATGCTTTTTCACATAATAAGGCATTAACTCATTAAACAATTCAATGCCCTCTTTATCATTCTCATCAGGAGCGTTTAATTTGTTTAAAAGCTCTTCTGGTAAGCTGCTACCTACCTTAGTTATAGCTTTTTGCCAATCATCAAAAAGCAAAGGCATTGGTGATAAGAGAATTAGGGCGCAGATATTCTCCGGCGCCTTATCCAGTAGTCTCATAGCCAAATAGCTTCCAAACGAATGTGCGATTATTCCGTATTTTTTTAGATGCTTTTTTGAAACAACATCTAAAATTTGATCTAGCAAATCGTTTATTGAAACATCATTTTGCTTAACGGAGTCTGGCGCACCAAGAAGATCAAAAAAATGCAATTTATAGAATGGCTGCAGAGATGACAACCCTAGCTTTAGATACTCTGAAGATAGGCCCGGACCTCCAGGAATAACAATCCAATCTAGATCTTCTAAATCTCTGCCCTCTCTCACTAAACTTTCCTCTCAAAAGCACACATAAACAACCCCATCTGAAAAAAAGCTTTAGGATTTTGGTACCACTTATTAAGCTCATCAACAACTTCTTCAGAGTAATCTAACATATTACTTGTGATAATCATGTAATCTCTATACATTTTTTTATAAGAAGGCAAGAGACTAGGGATATAATACTCTTCTTTATCCGACATTGAAAAACCCAGCTCACCCATTTCACTAACAATAAAATCTTTTACATTGCGCTTTGCATCTCCAGAACTTAGCACTCCCCTTAAATCCTGCAACCTTTGCATAAAACAGGGTAGATCAGGCTCTAATTGAAACTTAGTATCCAGAGGATCAATGATTATTATTTTAACATCCCGATCTAAGCGTTTTATTAAGTCCGTCAAAAAAGACGGTCTATTTTTTATTTGATGTAAAACTAATCGCAAAACTACGACATCAGCTTTTTCAACAATATCATCAATACTACCCAGCTTAACAATGAAGTTATCGTTTTTTTTGTATGATTCAGCTTGCTTGACCATGTCCGCGTTATGGTCATAGCCCACATACGATGGATCTGGAAAACATGTTTTTAATTTATTGAGAAAATAAGCATTACCACAACCAACCTCAACAACAGTCGAAACATTATTTAAACCATGCTTATTAAAAAAACCGTATTCAAATGGGAAGCATATATCTACTTGTTGCTCTAACATGCTAGAGTATGCTTTATTGTTGAGCATTTTAAACCGCCTTTAAGTCAACATTGTTATTTAACAGCCAATTTACTCTGAAATTGTGCCAAAATCTTCTGTATCATAACATCTTTATTAAATATTGATAATATCATATAAATTCTGATTGTAACCCCCAGAATACAATAGCTACCCCTACCTTCCTATAAGCAACCTTTTATCAATAAACCGAGCTATGCAAAACAACACCAAAGCAGCCATTCCTGTCATGAGCGCTATGAACAAGAATATATGCGAAGAGTTAATCAGCGTCAGATGATCAAGACTTTGAGTGTGAGTTAATAATTTACTAGACTTACTGATAGCGTTATCAATGTAGCTAGCTAAATAGCCTGCTAGCGCCATAAAAAAATACCAACCTCCCATCATTGTATTTGACACACTTTTAGGACTAAACAAACTAATTGCGCCTAATACAGCAGGAGACAAACAAATTTCCCCAGCACCAATAAGCACATAACCTAAAATCAACATGAATAGAGTTATAAAACGATGGTCATGGGCAGAAGACCCAGCGGCCATCCAAAAAACAACAAATCCCAATGCTCCAAGCAGCAAGCCATATACAAGCTTTATTGTTGCTGAAGGTTCTTTTTTTCTTTTTGCCAACATACTCCATAGTAAAGTAAAAAATGGCGCAAACAGTACAACAAAAAATGGGTCTAGCGCCGCAAAAAAAGCTGTTGGTACCTGCCAGCCAAACAAGTTGCGATTTACAAGGCGCTCAGTAAAGAGTGTAATTGAGCTCCCTACTTGCATGCTTGCCGAGAAAAAAAAGATAGCAAAAAACAACAAGAGAAGAATCCCTAACAAATGACGGCGCCCAATACCTGTCTGCTTCGACATGATACGGAAAAACATTATGATAACAAAAATCAACAGTCCAATTAAAATCAATGCGAAATAATTATGAAGATAAAAAGAAAATAGAATAAAAAAATAAATCAAGAATATAGAGAGATACCTCACTTTATTTCTCTTTGGCTTTTCTTGGTTATGAGAAATAATATATTGTAGAATTTTCAGATTCAAAGTAATAACAACAATAGAAATCAATAGCCCAATAGCGCCAAAAAGAAAAACCATATTCCAGCCCATCAATTTTGCAATTAGACCATACACAATGGGACCAGCTATTGCTCCGCAGTTTAATACAGCGTAAAAAAAAGTATATGCGCCATCAACTTTAGATGAGTCTTCGCTATAAATAGCACCAACTAAATTTGTTAAAGTTGGCTTATATAAAGATGTTCCGCAGATGGTAGCAGCCAATCCTAGAAATAAAAAATTTCTACTTTCAACCACTAGTAGAATATTTCCAACAATTAACAAGGCGGCGCCAATATAAATACATGGCAAATAACCCATGAGCTTATCAGCAATATAACCACCTAAAATGGGCATTCCGCATAATAGAGCCAGATAAATTCCATAAATAGCGTAGCTTAACTGATCAGAAAATAAAAAAACTTTAGTAGAATACAGAACAAGGATAGATACTGTTCCAAAATAACTTAAGAGCTCCCAAAATTCTGCAAACGATACAAGAAAGAGAGCGTGACGTTGTTCTGTCCGCGTCATTTAATAATTCCCATTATCTAAAACAAGAAAAACCCGCCACTTTATCTACTGATTAAAAGAGACAGGCTTTACAGTTCTATCTATAATTTGAGGCCTAAGATGGGCAACCTTCGATAGATGGGCAACCGTCAATTGAAGGACAACCTTCGATAGATGGACAACCGTCAACGTTAACTTTATATATATCGTTCATAACTAACTCCTTAAGTTTAAACAAAAATTTATGCCTGAATTTAGAGAAACTCAAAACATAGCCGAATATTATCATATTTAGATATATTTACTCAACTTTTATTATAAATATATTATTTTATAATAAAATAGTTAAAATATAAACATTTCAAAGAGGGAAAAAGACCTTAAATTCAGATACTTAACCGAAAAGTTCATTCAAATAAACACAACCGTTCAGCGAATTAAGCTCTAAGGCAACACTCAATTACCCGCAAGCTTGCACCTTGAAGTGCGACGGGGATAGAGCAAGACCAGAAAACAATAACAGGCTTGCCTCAACCAACCCTCGCCCTCACCTTAATCATTTACGGATTACTTATTTAGAGCTGATATCACAGAAAATGCTATCCAGCATCTCAAACATCGATAAATGCCCTGCGCCCGGAAAGATAGTAAAACTAGCATTAGGTAAATGCTTCGCTTTAAACTCTCCAAAGCTATAAGGCACAAACAAATCTTGATCGCCATGATACAGTTTTACGGGATAATCAATGTCAGACAATTCAAAACCCCAATTACGATAAATTAAAACCGCATCATAAGACATGCCCTTTGCGCCTTGGTGAAAAGATTCAATTAAATCATCATAAAAAAATCGGCTGTGATGCTCTAACCATTTCGCATCAGCTTTGCATAATTCTTTTTTAAATAACTTTTGAAGTTTATTGGGGCCAGATTTTTTAATTAACCACTCAAGCAAAACAAAACTTAAGCGCAAAAGCCAAGGGAACTTTAGCGCTATCATCGCGTAAATTTGGTCTTTTCCTGACAATTGCTTGCGCATGCTAGATTGATAGACGGGTGCTGCGCCAGACATATCGACTGCAAAAGTTAAACGTTCTGGGATAGCGCGCGCACAAGCTAACACTTGCGGACCACCGCCCGACAAACCCATCACACCAAACTGTTTCCAGCCTAAAGCATCCGCCAACTTTGCTGTCATTGTCGGCATGTCGAGTAGTGTTCGGTTCGAAATAAAGTCAGATAAACCCATACCAGGTCGATCGAATGCAATCACATAATAACCGTGTTTAATTGCAGCTTCATTTAGTGCCTGACCTTCAAGTCTTGAACCTGGCGTTCCGTGAAAATAAATCATTGGCTTGCCTGTTGGTAGGCCATAGGTTTTATAAGCTAAGCGATGTTTTTCATCAATCTGAAAGAAGAGTGTTTCACTCATAGAATATCCGCAAAAGAAAACGATAACATAGCTAACCAAGCTTCTTAACAAACTGAGATTTTAATTTCATTGCGCCAATGCCATCGATTTTACAATCGATATCATGATCGCCTTCGACTAATCGGATATTTTTAACTTTTGTGCCGACTTTCACAACGGAAGAAGAGCCTTTGACTTTTAAATCTTTTATGACAGTTATAGTGTCGCCGTCTTGAAGTACATTGCCATTAGCATCTTTAATGATACGCTCATTGTCGACTTCTTCCATTTCACTCTTTGTCCATTCATGAGAACACTCAGGACAAACAAAGAGCGCGCCATCTTCATAAGTATATTCTGACTGGCATTCAGGGCACCGGGGTAAGCTAGTCATTATTAATTTCCTAAGTTCTTATTTAAGTTCTTGTTTAGATTTTCTTTCGCTTTAGACATTGATTTATTGACATTTAACTTGGTTTTGTTCTCAGCAGAGCCTGTACGCATATCACAGCCTGGGTAATTCACATTTTGTTTAATGTTTTTTACTGATTGGATGTTGCCTGGTGAGGGCACCTGTATGGCTGCTTGAGCAATGCCAAATACACCTGCAAAACTTAATACTACCATTGTCATCACTAATTTCTTCATTACCTATCTCCTTAAAAATTAAGCTTCAATCCGTTTTAATTCCGAAAGTTCGCCTTCCTCATTAACATTATAATACTCTGTCACACCACTTAGTGAAAAATCTGTTAGTTGTTTTCCAAAGTTTTTTTCGCGTTTATATAAAGTTATGGACTGATCTTTCTTCCAGAAATCATTGGTGATCTTCATTAAAACCACAGGATCTGTTTTTTTATCATAAATTAATGCGGTTGCATTTGTGCTTGATGTTTTTAAAAGTTTTTCTTCTTCTAAAATACCCATCATGCGATCAAAGCCAATGGAAATACCACATGCGGGTGTATCAACACCGACAAGATCACCGACCATTGTATCGTAGCGCCCGCCACCTGCGATTGAGAAAGGATAATCTTTATAAGTCACTTCGAAAACTGGACCTGTGTAATAACCCAAACCTCTTACAAGCGTTGGATCAAAAACACATTCAAATTTTCCTTTTGAAAGATCACTTATTTCATTAATCATGATTTCAAGTTCATTCACCACTGAAGGGTCAATATAACCTTCAAGCAAAGGCAATAACTCTTTTAAGCTGCGTGGAGAATCCTGTTGAATGATTCTATCCATCAACTGCTCTATGGTTTCATTATTCAACCCCAGCCCGTTTAATTCTTGTTTAACTTTATCCATGCCAATTTTATCTAACTTATCAAGCACAATAAAAATTGAATCGCGCAGATCATCTGAAATGCCAACCGATTTAACTAACGCCGTTAAAATTCTTCTATCATTGACAAGAAGCTTGAAACCTTCAAAACCTAAATCAACAAGTGCACGCGTGCTTGCTGCAAGTAATTCAATTTCCGCCAAAAAAGATGCGTTACCAATGATATCAATATCACACTGATAAAATTGTCGATATCGCCCTTTTTGCGGACGCTCTGCACGCCAGACATTACCGATTTGAATGGCCTTGAAGACTTTAGGAAGTTTTGCTCGATTCTCAGCGTAGTATCGTGCAAGCGGCAACGTTAAATCAAAGCGCAAACCTAAATCGGCTAGTTGATCACGCTCATTTTTATCTAAAGCTTTTGCTAACGCATCACCGCGTTTCATGATGGCAAAAATTAATTTAGTATTTTCACCGGCATTAGCCCCGGCAAGATTTTCCAAATTCTCAATTGCAGGCGTTTCAATTTCAGAAAAACCAAATTGCTGATATGCATTGATGATTCTTGAAAAAGCCTCGCTTCTTAGGCGCATTTCACCCGGCAAGGTATCTCGTGTGCCTCGGGCAGGTTGTGTTGATTTTTGTTTCATTAGATGAACCTTTCGATTAATTTGAGAGAAAGTTTAGCATAGCTTAGCCTTTTTTACATTGACTTCGAGGCTTTTAGCTGGTTAAATGATGATCGATTTGGTCCGGATAAAGTTGATATGAAACTTCATTTAAAAGAAAATATTTCACTCAAGGTCTTCAACACATTCGGGGTTGAAGCCAATGCTCGCTATTTTGCTGAAATCCAATCGGCTGAAGATTTTCTATCGCTATTGCAATCCAAGGCTCAAGACCAATCGATGTTTATTTTGGGTGGCGGAAGCAATATTTTATTCACACAGGATATTAATGCGCTTGTCGTTAAGAATAATATTAAAGGCATTACTACACTCAAAGAAAATGACGAACATGTTTGGCTGAATGTAGGCGCAGGTGAAAGCTGGCATGACCTTGTGCTTCATACGATTGACCAAGGCTACCAAGGTTTAGAAAATTTATCTCTTATCCCTGGCTTAGTGGGTGCCGCACCTATTCAAAATATTGGTGCTTATGGCGTGGAATTAAAAGATCGTTTTGAAGCATTAAATGCTATTAATATTGAAAATGGTCAATCTGTAACACTGAATAACCACGATTGCCAATTTGGTTATCGCGACAGTGTTTTCAAACGTGACTTGAAAAATAAATTCTTGATTACACATGTGACATTGCGTTTAAACAAACAAGCTAAATTTAATCTTGAGTACCCCGCATTGTATCAAGCTATTCAAGGGCTTGATAACGAATTATCACTTAAATTAATTAGCGATACAGTGTCTCAAATAAGACGAAGTAAACTTCCCGACCCAAAAGAAATCGGCAATGCGGGTAGCTTCTTTAAAAACCCCTATGTTTCAGAAGCTCTATTCAAAACGCTACGTGAAAAGCATACTGATATACCCTATTTTGAGGTAGATACCGATAATATTAAAATACCCGCGGCATGGTTAATCGAACAATGCGGATGGAAAGGCAAACGTTTTCATGAGGCGGCTGTTCATGATAAGCAAGCGCTCGTCCTTGTGAATCCAGGCAATGCGCAGGGTAAAATAATTCAACAGCTTTCTGAAGAAATTCAAAAATCGGTTTATGAAAAGTTTGCTATTCAGTTAGAAACAGAAGTAAATATCATCTGAGTGTCGCACAAAATTAAAATAAAAGAACACTTCTTCATCCTAAGAATGAAAAAGTGTTCAGCCTCCTATTGTTAAACTTGCGTATACCCATTTCGCTCAGGTCTAAGCTCCCCAGTAGCACAGCCTGTTCCAACTCCTGCCCCACATGCTAGAACAGTCGCCGGGGGGCAGCAGAATAAACAAGCCGCAGTTCCTGTAACTCCCGCAACCGCTGAACCAAGCGTACTTGCAGCAGCAAAATAAATAACGTCTGCAACCACTCTATTTGCACCAAGCGTGTGTTCAATTGCTGATACACCAGCATCGTGTAACTCAATAGCTTGCCAAACACTTAAACCCGCACCTACAGCACCACCTACAAGTGAACTGCAACTGTTAGCCAGCGTAAATGTAGCCTTGCCCGCAAGCCCTGTGAACGTTGTTTCTTCAGTCATAGCTTTCTCCTCACCTTTTTTAATAATCGTGTGAAGAGATTAATTGAGAAAAAGGCTTTCTATAAGATAGCTTTTGAGAATTTGAGTGTTTCTGAAAATGGATTAATCGTGACGTATAAAATCATAATAGGCTTTAATTGGGCTTTTTGCTTGCTCAAAGAGCCCGCCCCATACAATGATCTCTAGCTTTGATGCGCTGAAACAGATTGCCAAGAAGTGATTTTGCCTTTTTTGATTTTTGCAATAACGATGACATCGTCTGTGTATTTTAGTTTTCCTTTAGTAATATTTAATCGATAGCTAAATGCTGCTGAATCATTTGTTACAACCAAACGATCAAGCGGTAAAACAACGTGCATACGCTTTGCTTGAGTTACCATATTCTTAAAGCTTTTTTTGAGCTGTCGAATATTGTTCGCTGCCAACTGGTTGTTAACGGTATATTGTATGTCAGTACTAAAAAATTTCTGTAAACTTGCTGATGTCAGTAATTTTGGATTTTCACAAGCGGCATTAATCCATTGATATAAATTTTTGATTAAATGCGTATTGGCTTCTGCCATTTGAGAAGTTTGATTGTTGATAATTAATCCAGCCATGTTTGTTGTTGGTGTTACAGCAAACGAAGCCGAGCAACATAGTAGCAAACTTAATAATAAAAAATTTTTCATTTTTCCTTCCTTGAAGCTAGAATCCCCAGTTTATCGCCAGAGAATTTTAATACAACTTGTAAGCTTTTTATAATAGCTTAAATCCAAGTGTCGAATGTCAAGACTTGACCCCTTTCTTAAGATCTTCCAAAATATTGTTAATAAACTGTTCATCAAAATGCGGCATAATAACAATATGAGCAATGTCATGATAAGGTGCGAGTTGCCATTTTTCTATGAGGTGCTCAGCGGGTCTTGGGAAAACGAGCGTCGTCGAATTCTTATTACGCCAAGCAGGAATACCTGCCTCATTAAAGGCCTTAACGGCATGTTCCGTTAAAGCTAAGCATTCATCCACCAAGCTTTTAAAACCTTCATGACCATAACCCCTTATTGCATACCATAAAATTAACGATGTAAAACCATTACGTGAACCACTAATCGTGCTGTCATTGATTTTCACATAAGCAATATTGGGCTGTGAAACAGCGGGGGAATCTTGATTCGTAACAACAATACCGCATGGAATGGGTGAGCCAATAAATTTATGTCCGCTAATTGCAATTGAGTGAATGCCATCTTCAAAATTAAATGCTTGCTGTGATTCAACAAAAGGAAGTATCATGCCAGACAATGCTGCATCTGCATGCAAATGGTAATCTTTAATTTCAAGCTCATCAAGTATTGTTTTTATTTTTGAAAGGTCATCGACTGCTCCTTTCATTGTTGTACCAATATTTAAATTAATGATGACAGGCTTACCTTTATTTTTTTTAATACTCTCTTTAAGAAGGTCATAATTGATTTCACCACTTTCCAGTGCTGGAATTTTTTCAACGGGCGCGCGTACGATGCGAGCTATTTTATCAATGCTATAGTGTGTTGTTTCTGAAAAATAAAGAATGCCATCAGGAAAGCGTTGCAAACCTAAATCAATACCAAATAGATTACCTTCTGTACCACCATTACAAACATAACCTCTAAAATTATCACCTGCTTTTAGAAGCTTGGCAAAAAATGTCACGACTTCACGTTCAAATTCGTGGGTGTTAACTCTGTAGTTGGTGTAATTAAAAGGATCGCCGATATTATTGATACTGTATGTCAAAAAACGGTGTAACTCAGAATAATCATATTTAACATTGCAAGGGTAACCGGCAAACGTATCGGTTGAGTCTTGAAGCTCCTCAAATAAATGATCAAGACGCGTTTGATCGCTTTGGCTTAATGGTTTGAAATGCCGCATTGTTTTTCTCCTAAAAGCACATCGTCAATAGGATGATAATAATAGCCAAAGGGGCAATATAGCGCAATGAAAAATGCCAAGTATTATAAATACTGGCATTATTCATCGCAAGTTGTGCTTGTGTTGTCTTTTTACTTAGCACCCAGCTCACAAACACAGCAACCAACAATCCAGAAACAGGTAAAAAGAAATTTGCCGTTAACTGATCAATAAAATCAAAAATACTTAAACCCAAAATTTTTACGCCTTTCCAATCATTAAAAGATAAAATCGTCGCAATACCTAAAATCCAACAAGCGATGCCAGAAATTAAAGCGGCCTTGGTTCTAGAAAAAGAAAATCGGCGCATAAGCCAAACGACTGAGGGCTCCAACAAAGAAATCGTTGAGGTAAGCGCTGCAAAAACAAGTGCAAGAAAAAAAATATCTTCAATAAAAATTCCGCCAGGCATTTTAGAAAAAGCTAAGGGCAACGATTGGAAAATTAAACCGGGACCACTATCAGGTTTTAATCCACTTGCAAAAACAATAGGAAAAATCGCCAAACCTGCGAGAAGAGCAATGATCGTATCGGTTGCAGCAATAATCACCGAGGATTTTAATAAAGATATTTTTTTAGGAACATAAGCGCCATACATAATCATCGTTCCAACAGCGAGACTTAAACTAAAAAAAGCGTGGCCTAAGGCTTCTAAAATGCTATGTGTGCTTAGCTTTGCAAAATTAGGATGAAATAAGAATACAATAGCTTTATAAAATCCGCCCGTTGTCGTCGCATAAATAATCACAACACCAATTAAAACCACCATCAAAGGGAACATAAACATAACAGCGCGTTCTAAGCCTTTTTTAATCCCTCGAATAACGATAGCAATCGTGACAAACATGATAACAGATTGCCAAAACAACATTCGCCAAGGGTTTGCCATCAGCCTTTTAAACGCGCCACTTGCTTGTGAAGCATGTAAAAAAGTAATGTGGTTTAACAGTGCTTTATAAAAATAATCCAATACCCATCCAGCAATAACGGTGTAATAAGATAAAATTAAAAAGCTAGACAAGATACATAGCAAGCCCACCAAACCCCAAGCGCGAGATTTTTTTTCATTCGCTGCAATGAGCTCCATACTTGCCGCCGGATCCGAGCGCCCATAACGACCAATCATAAGTTCCGCCATAAGCAAAGGGATCCCAATAAAAAGAATGCAAGCAAGGTAAATTAAAACAAAGGCGCCGCCACCATTTTCTCCAGCGATATAGGGGAATTTCCAAATATTCCCAAGACCTACAGCTGCGCCTGCTGCTGCAAAAATGAAAATATATTGTGAACTCCATTCCGGTGTTTTTTTCATAACTCATCCTAAGTGTCGTATTTAGGGGGCTGACCCCTGTTGGCTATGACCTTGTTCTTCGCCACAAATCACCCGGAAGAAAAACGATGACTGCGATAATTGGAATCACAAGTCCCGCTATTATGACAATCCATAACAGCGTACCTAAGTGATCATAATTGGCCGGCACGATAATTTTTCCTGCCGCATTTTTAATTTCACGGGTTATTACCCAAATTTTATTTAAATGTTTACTTGCTAAACCGCCGGCTGCAAGTGATAAATTCATCAGTGAGCTCATCAAGGCAAACCATGTGCCTGCATTTCCTTTAGGGGCATAAATAGCAATTAATGTTAATAATGGAATCATACTCAGCTGTGCGAAAGGTGATGCGACAGCGGTATCAACAAGTGCTATCGTGTGTGCGCCAAAACCAAAAACTCTTTCTGTCCATTCGTGCAAACCATAATATAAGCCAACCACAGGAAGACTTAAGAAAAAACTAACGATTGTAAGTGTAATAAAAATTTGGCCGATAGGTTTTTCTGTGACCCATTTTGCAAAAAACCACATGCCGACAATTGTAAGTCCTGCGCCAATTTGGCCAAGCGTTCCAAAAAACGATTTACTAAAACCTAGAACATCAATTTCCCACCACTGCAATCCTGGGCCCACACCCGGCATTGCACGAAAAATAAAAATCACTATCGCTGCAAACACTAATTTTTTTAAATGGGACTTTGGCAGCCCTTTTGTGATGGAATACATAAAGCCAACAATCACAACAAGGCTCACCACAAAAATAATTTCTTGATTATAAGGCACATCAAAAAGCCCCATACAAACAACAAAGGCAGCGAAAACCAAACCACCCCCAAGAATCGTCCAATTAATGGGTTTAATGGCGGCAACATCGATTTTAACAAGCAAACAACCTGTTAATGATATTAAAGGAATAATCAGTGACAAAAGAAACATCGCTTTATACGATAAGATTTGTGCTAACCATCCGCCAAGCCCCGCCACAATAAACATCGCAATACTTAAAGAAAGCCGCCCCAACAATTGCACCATTGCCAAGTCATGATTAATTTCTTTTTCCGTACGCCCTTTTCTGGGCACAACTTCTACTGTCATCGCATCAGCCACAACATCTTGCAAAACAATCCCCACAACACTTATCAAACTTGATGCAAAGAAAATCGCTTCCGCAGAACCTAAGTCCATAACCCAATGCCAGTGCGCCGCCAAACCTGCAAGCAAGATACTTCCAAAAGCCATTAACCCTGCCGCAATAAAAATATAAGCGCGCCTGATCGAACCAAATAAAGGAACGGAATCAACTAACTGGCCAAAAACCATTTTAATCGTCCAGGGTATGGTTAGCCACACCGCTAACACCATAAGCTCGTGTGCAGATAATTTTAAACGTTCTTTGACAAAGAAACTTTCAGCAATGCCTGAAAAGGTTGAGGCGCCAAAAGCAAAATAGATCATCATAAGCGGCAAATATCGCAAGCGAAACGCTTTGATTGGCGCGATAAGATAAGCATTCAATGCGGCTTTCATTCAAGTCCTGTTGAAAGATGGAAATAATACCTCCTATTTTGCTGAAAAAGCTCATTAAAAACAAGCTTTTATACTTACCTCACTTTTAGAGCTTTACTTCGATCAAACTTTAGCTACAATGCCCAGCCATTCGCAACAACAATAAAAAGGCAGCACCATGACAGAAATCCTTACGATGCTTAACAGCGCCGCAGAAAATTTCATAGAAGCTTTAGAAGAGATGGAGCCAGCTCTCATATTAGCCAAATCTAACCTTTTAGGGCGTAGAATAGCTGCCTGGAATGCTAGCTCTAGCTCGCACATCAATGCTATCAAAGATCAAGCCGAGGCCGTTCTAGCTGCGCTAGAAAACGATCAGTCACTTCAGGACCCTTTATTAAGAGCAGCTCTTAAAGCAAAGACCTCTTTAATTTTAAAAGGCTTCCCTGAGGTAGAGCAACACCACTCACTCGAAGCATTAAAAAACCTTCCTACCGAAGCACCCATCTATGTTGAAACATCTCTATTACACGAAATGTGCATAGCACTACTTCATGATACGTTGCTTTATTACCGCGACCAATATGAACTAATGAAAAGCTCCTACGCTGAAACTGACTGGGCAGGGGATTACTTCACACAACTCAAAAATGAACTCTATTATGAAGACCAAGAAAAAAATGAAGCCCCTCTCTCAAAACTCATAGAATTAGAAAAATTACTTTCAAGTCGAATCACCTACATTAAAAATCTCCCTCAACTTCAACAATCCTCAGACACTATAAGAAAACTAACCCCTTTAACAAGATATTTAACAAGTCAATGCACTTTGCTCGAAGAAATTAAACAGGTCCTTCGAGAAGAAGCTGCGCCTGGGTATAGCCAAAGCCCCCCGAGTAAGAGACCGGCGGGAATGTGGCGATCACCTCTAGGCCGCCCAAATCCTTACGCCCCATTATTTAATCCAGGAAAGAAGTAACACTTGCCCTCTACTCAATACATACTTAAAATTTAGTGGCGCTTCTTTAAGCAAGGCTTTACTTAGCTCAATAAAGTGCCTAAAATAGACTCATTAAATAATAATAGCGAGACCTTAGTATGCCCTTAGACTCAAGTGAGCTTGCCGCTGCTGCTGAAAATTTTAGAAGCGCTTACTTAAAGAAAAACACAGCTTGTGATAATGTCCAGGAAAGTTTTGACTTAGAAAATACACTCCAAAAAGAAGCTCAAACACTAAGTAATGCAATTAAGCAGTGGAATACTGAGTATGACCCTTTTGCCAGCTGGTATTACATCGCCACTGAAGCAAGTGAGCCATCAAATTGTAATAATTATATCTACGATACAGAATGGATTGAACCTTATCTCAACTATCTCATTTACATGAAGGAAACCGCCGAACAAGACAGCACGGGAGAAGAGCTAGAAAATTTAAGCGGGCGTATCATTACTTTTGAAAAATTTATTTGCGATCAGCTCAACGAGCTAAATGAAGTTATTACCGAAGCCTCTCTCACTAAACAATTAAACAGGCAAGACTCGCTTGAGCTTTATTTGACAAAAGAGAAGACACTGCATAAAAAACTATTAGAATTGTACAGAGAAGTTCAACGAGGTGTTTATACTGCCCAAAATCGCAATGAAGTGATAAGCGGCTTAATTACTGAAGTTGTTTCTAGCTTCTTATTTAAAAAACCAGAAGGAACCGCCGAAGAGCTCTCTGACATATCAAGCAAGCTAGGCTTTACTAAACTCGAATAATAACGCTTTACATCATTTAAATATTGACTACAATATCGCCAATAATTTCTAATAATACTAATAAGCGAGATAATAATGAATAAAATTCTCCATGAGATTCAGCAGAATGCAAAATCCTACACAGCGCCAGAAACACTTCCAGATAATGCGCCTAAGCTAAAAGCTTTAATTCTTTATAAGGCAGAATATCTTAAAATCGCGCATGCTGAATGGATGAGGGAATATCAAAATGCTTTGCGCACTAAACCTTGCCCTACCGAAACTATGGAAGAATTTGCTTTTGACGCGGAATACTTGGTTGATAGTGATCTTTTTCAAGAGGCTATTGATAAAAATATTTTACCTGAAGGTCTTTGGTCTACCATGACTGCAATCTGTAAGAGCAGACTTCCCAGACTAGAAATGATTGATAATCAGTTAAACCTTTTGGGGGTTTATTCTCAATGCGAAACCGAATACCATGATTTAATGTTAGACCTTTATAGCTTTTTAATTCGAGTTAAAAAGCTTTACACGGCGCCTGCGCAAACAAAACAAGTAGAGATTACTATTGAACTCTCATGGATGCCTGAGTACTTCAAAATGGCCGAGGAAGAATTTAACACCAGCATCGATCTCGATGACACTAGCCAGCAAGCACCTACGCTATTCAGACTCAAGAACTTTCAAGCATTCATTCAAGCACAAGAAAAAGATGAGATTTCCCCTCTACTTAAAGACAACCCTAACAACACACCGCTTCATGAAAACCTTAAGCTCTTAAACAGTCTAGATAAGAAGCTCAAATCAATGATCGAAGCATTAGATGAAGCCATCAAAAGAAACAAAAAGTTAGATACGGCTATAACTAACACTGTCCACTCTTTCCTCTTTGCTGGAGGCGCTTCTTCACTGTCTGGCTTTCTTGATACCTCAACTAAAGGCTCAAAAGATGGCGACAATAAAGAAAATTGCCCCGAGCCCCTCAATAGGGCTCCTGACAGGAGCGGCATCACCCAATAAAACCGCTTTTTCTTGACGAATGAAGCATACTCCATTAGATTCTCAGGATCATTACCTGGGACCTGTCATGCATAGCTTAAATCAATTTAAAGAATTTTCAGCGGTACTGACGCTAGTCGTTGCTGTGGTCGCAGGCTGGATTCCTTTTCGGCAGCACTTGAAAACCTTAAAAGGTAAGGAATTCCCGAGAAGCGAGGCATTAGCGAGTGGTGTTTTCTTAGGCGCCGGCTTGATTCATATGCTTAGCGGTGCATCTTCCGAATTTGAAAAGCTCAATGTTCATTATCCCTTTGCCTTTTTGCTTGCGGGCTTTAGCTTTTTGAGTTTATTGCTACTTGAGCATTACGCCTCTGAAGTGAAACATCATGAAACGATTTCTTCCCCTGCTATTGCAACCCTTGCGGTGATCATGTTGTCGGTTCATTCGCTATTCGCGGGCGCCGCTTTAGGTTTAAGCAATAGCATCACAACCTCGCTACTTATATTAGTCGCCATTATTGCGCATAAATGGGCAGCTAGCTTTTCACTTGCTGTGCAACTCAACAAAAGCCGCCAACCCATCAAAAGACAACTTGTCTATTTTGCCATTTTCGCTGTCATGACACCGATTGGCATTTTGCTTGGCGAGCAAGTGGCGAATATTTCAAACCATCATAACTATATTGAACCGATTTTCACCTCGCTTGCTGCGGGTACTTTTTTATATATTGGTACACTACATGGGTTAAAGCGCTCTGTGATGATAGAGCGCTGTTGCAATTTGCGTGATTTTTCTTATGTGATCGCAGGGTTTTCTTTGATGGCAATTGTTGCGATTTGGACTTAGTTTTCTCCTGGGGTACTGGCTCCTCCGCCTCCAGGATAAGACCTTGGTGGTGGCGTACTTCTCACTTGCGGACCAGCAGTACGTGGCCTTGCCTTCGCCTTGCAATAAAAAGAAGGTGTACCGTTCGGTCCATCAATAAGAATGCCAGGTGTACCGCTGCTTGATGCTGCAGACCCTGCTCTGGATTCACCCTCCTCCTCATCAACTCTAACCTCTTGAAAACGATCGCCCAACTCATCTCTTGAAGTACTTTTATCAGATTTCGCAGACCCTAGCTCTTCTTCAGCATAACTAAGCTCTCTACGAACGACACCCAAATCTATTGCCAGACCTCCACCTGTCCTAGGTTTTTTGGCGTCTGGGGAGTCACCAGGACTCCGATCCCCGTGTAATCTAGCTAATATTTTTCCGGAGGTCATCCGAACACCTTGTGGTGGCTGAAAACCGCCATTAAGTTCCAGCTCTCTTACAACAACGCTTTTCTCCAATTTTTCTTGCATGAGCTGATTTAATGGGTCTAAATTAATTTCAAACCACCATGGCATATCAAACTGTTTAAGCACATGATAAGCATCATTAACAATAGATGCGCACTCTTCAGGTGTCCGCTCAAGCGCAACCGTTAAGCCTCGATAAAGTTCTTCAACATTAGCAATAAGGTTTCGCTCTTCCGGTGATAGATTTTCTTTTCCTCCCAAGCAAGCTTGCTCATAAAGCCCACCCAAAGCATACTCAATATCTTCAACAACTTGAAGCGCAACCATCGAGCCTGCAAATTTCCCTTCACCATTTTCTGAATGAAGTAAACGAGAAGCTATCCCCATATTTTTACTAATAAGCAATGAAGCACTCTCAACGCCTTTGCCATAAAAAGCAAGGCAAGCTTCTGTAGGCGTCATGCAAAAACCATCAGCATAAGAAAAAGCGCCAGCAACTTTACATGAATGGAAAATAGCTAAACGTTCATCAGTATCCACGCCTTTGGGAAAAGTTAAGATACTACCAGGAAAGTCTTTATTGATTTGAGCAACAAGAGTAGCCGTCTCCTTAGCCGCTTGAATGTAACGAGGATTATCTTGACGAGTTGGCTGAGCTACCAAAATCAATTTCACTCGAACCCCTTCGTTTAACAGCCTTCTAACTGTTTGTAACTGTAAAAGTATACCCTTAGTAATGTCACCTCTTTGCACTGACATAATACAAGGATAAGGCTCTTGATTCTCATCATCTGGCGCCGCTTCTCTAAACTTAAGCACTTTAGCCCGCGTTCCATCGTAAATAGCTTGATCTTTAATTTCAGCAGCACTCATTTCTGTACCAATACCTGCAACAATAATCAGCGGTCTATCTGTTACGCTAAAACTATCGAGTGCAGCTTCAAGTCTTACTTTATCCTCCTCGCTTTGCACACCAATAATAGGCATCATCACAAGCGCATCCATAAATTCGTTTAGATGAGGCATACGGGCTAAAGACTCTAAACCTGGAAAGGGGGAGTGAAGAAAAAAACTACTTGCCGCCACCGGACTTTGTTCTTGTAGCATCTGGGAAACTAAATACAAATGATAATCGTGTATCCAAACCATTTGTTTTTCTAGAGGCTTGCTAGCAAGCACTTCAGCAATGACCCCTGAAAACTTTTGATTCGTCTCTACATAAGCCTTCCAACATTTTTCAATTTCTGCTAGACCACCTTCTTTTTTTATTTCTAATCCATGGTTCACCATCCAAGCAATATCATTTGAAAAGCCATTATAGGAGAGCTTGGTGTCTTCATCGGTTAAGCGTACAAACCGTATTTTATAGCCATACTCTTCTTCTATTTGTCTTTCGATTTCGAGCTGATCTGCTTCACTAACACCTGCTTTCTCAAGATCAATACCCGCCCAGCAAACAATTGTAGTATCAGATCCCTTTAAGGCAGCGTACATATTAGCAAGTCCGCCTGGCGCTTGACCAAAGCTAATACGCTTCTCACCTGTCTCAGGGTCTCTAATAAGTTTTAATGTAACTGGGCCTCGATTGGCAGCTACAACACCTGGGAATAAAGTTTGCAGCTCTCCTGAATGATCTTCCTGATGACCACCCTGACTAGCAAAACCATTGGCTACTAATGGGGGCGGCTCCGACCCTACCTCCATTGGCGGTAATTCAGATACGGATGTGGCATCAGCGTTCAAACCTTCTTCTTTTTTGGTAGGAGGCATTCTAATTCCTTATTATCATGTGTTTTTATTAATCTAGACTCTGTTATTAGTTTCAAAAAACGCTTAACAATTTCTAGCTCCATGCTAGTTATCTTACCGATGCAAAACAAGTCGACAATTCGCCAATCACCGTAAGCATAAAACTACGGCGCACTTGAATGTTATTTATTAAGCAAATCACAAGCGAGCAGTCCATTTTTTTCTAAATAATGTTGATGTTTTTCTTCCGCGGGATAAAAAGTGGTTGCCGCTTCAATAGTTGTTACGATTTCATCATCATAATCTTCTTGCAAATCATTTTTCATTTCTTCTGCAAGCTCTTTTTGTTCTAGCCCATGATAAAAAATGACAGAACGGTATTGAGATCCTTCGTCTGGCCCTTGTCGGTTGATTGTTGTTGGATTGTGATTATTGAAAAACGTTTCGAGCAAGGCTTCGTAAGCTATTTTTTTAGGGTCAAAAACCATTTCAACGGCTTCTGCATGACCTGTTGTGCCTTCGCATACTTGTTCGTAGTGAGGATCTTCTAGGTGACCGCCTATATAACCAACGCGGGTGGACTCAACGCCTTTAAGATTTTGAAAAACGCCTTCTGTAATGCCCCCACTTAGTCAAGCCACATTTAAGAGAATGTCATTAGCAAATTGCTGAGGTGTTTTATATCCCAGCGACATATGAGGAAAGTCCGTGTTATAGGCTTCCACCCAATCATTAAACGC
>Ga0233437_1000140_pt1 | contig 183376 bp, 126 predicted proteins | sample SI_122_August201_FD_182714 | JGI IMG/M metagenome (GOLD analysis project Ga0233437, IMG submission 182714) | Seawater microbial communities from Saanich Inlet, British Columbia, Canada - SI_122_August2016_200_MG | ecosystem: Environmental > Aquatic > Marine > Inlet | place: Canada: British...
AAGATAATAAAAAATTCAATTAAACAAATAAAAAGATTAAATTTTGTTGAAATATCTTTGATGCTACTTTACCCTCGATAATTATATCTTTAATATTATTGTAAATATTATATTTAAGATATTGATTCTCTGGCTAAAAAATTAAATTTGTTTTAAAACATATTGTTGACAGTTAATTATTTATAACGGTGGATTATTTTCTCATTTTCGATCCTTTATTCACATTATTTATTTAAAAGTTTACATATTATTAAACAGAACTGACTATTTACAACGCGATAAACATAGATGTTTTTTTTAATTTATTAAATACAAACTGATATATATCATAAATAAAAGAAGTAATACATCGAATTAAATCAGATATTTTTGATCGGGAAATTTGAGCAAATTTTTTGAATGAAGAAAAAAAACCTTGTCTCAATAAAAATGAAATACTTTGGATGTTTGCAAGACATTTAATGTGCTATGTATTAGTGATTTTTCTGACATTAATAATATCAGACGAAAGCAATTTGATTCAATGATTGAAATTGCTTAAAATTAAGCATAAGTTATTCAGTTGGTTATGAAAATTCATTAAAATTATTAACTTGCTGATTTACACAGTTATAAATTGCTACCAAGAGAAGACAAAATATCCCGTAAAAAGTATTATCAGTAATAAAATTATTTCAAATGTTTTCCTAAAATCAGTTTTTTTCATATCCAATTTTTTAATTAATAAAACTTAAAATATGTTTCTATATAAAACATGCCTTATATTTGCATTATTAATTATTAAAATAAAATATTAACTATGAAAAAATTAAAACTAAAAAGTATTTCTATTACTGTTATAGTAATATTATTTACTACTCTATTAACGGGATTTATTTCACCTGAAAAAGAAGGCTCAAAAGAAACAACAACCACTCCGGGCGAAGTAACTTTTACAGTAAGAACTGTTACTGAAAACGGTAACCATGCACCAAAACATGTGCTGGCTATTTGGGTAGAAGATGCAAATGATTTTGTAAAAACAAGACTTGCAATGGCAGGAGTACGAAAAATTTGGTTATTTAAATGGAGAGATGCGTGCAATTATAATGTTGTTGATGCCATAACCGGGCCAACCTTAACTTATCATCAATCACATACTATTACATGGGATTGTACTGATCTGGATGGAGAAGAAGTTCCCGACGGAGAATATACAATTTGGGTGGAATTTACCGAAAAACATGCTCAGGGACCCTGGACGACAATAAATTTCACCAAAGGACCTGAAGCACAGCATCTGGTAATTCCTGATGAAACTTATTTTAAAGATATGGTATTAGACTTTGTCCCTGAAATTGTTCCTGTTACTCAAACCATTAGTTTAGAGGAAGGTTTTCAATTTGTTTCAACTAATGTTGAACCAAATGATCCCGATATGCTACTTGTTTTGTCAGACATATTAAATGATAATTTGGAATATGTGCGGGATTCAGAGGGAAGTATGTTAAGAAAAATTGGTCCAAATTGGATAAACGGTATTGGCGATTGGATTACAATTGAAGGATATTTATTCAAAATGAATGGGCCTGAGCAATTACTTATCGAAGGATTTAGAATTGATCCCCATACTCCTATAAATTTATTTGCCGGTTTCCAATTTGTATCTTATCTTCCGGAAAACCAAATGGACGCCTTAACAGCTTTTGAAAGTATTTTGTCTGATAATCTTGTTTATGTTAGAGATTCAGAAGGAAGTATGTTAAGAAAAATTGGTCCAAACTGGGTTAACGGAATTGGTGACTGTGCTGAAGGTCAGGGTTATTTAATAAAAATGAATGCCGACGACATTTTAATATATCCTTAGGAAGGTCGAATTTCAGGTTTCAAGTTTCAGGTTTCAGATTTTCGATCAAGGATTTAGGATTGACAATTGATTATCTTTCTTTTAAAGAGTGTTTTATGCTTTTATTAGTGTAAATTTGTGAAATTCGTGTCTTTTTTTAAAGTGGACGGTTAGACACTAAACATCAGAAAAAGCAGAATGAAAATAACTTTTCGAAATATAATACCTTTATTAATCGGATTGTCAATAGCAACTTTGTTATATGTTTTGATTGGATGGTGGGGTTTTTGGGTAATTTTCCCATGGATCGGGTTTTCAATTTCAACAGGTATGTTTGTTAGGTCAATCCTTAAAGGAAAGAAAAAAATAATAGGACGGAAAATCTCTATTCTAATGATAATGCCATGTTTAATGGTTTTTATTCCTGTTATTAATAATGAGAATTTTCAGTTGGAAGGAGTAATGCTTATCGTATTGGTTGGATTTTTCAGTAAAGGATTTATACATTATGCAATTGCAAAAATATTTGGCCCATTGATTTGGGGACGAGGTTTTTGTGGGTGGGCATGCTGGACTGCAGCAGTTTTGGATTGGCTACCTATTAATGGCAAAAAGAAGAAAGCGGATCCCAAATTAAAACATCTAAGGTTTTTAACTCTGTTAATTTCAATTCTAATTCCGGTTTACCTTGTATTTGTTATGAATTATGATGTATGGGGAAATTATATTAGTAAGAATGAAATGCTTTGGATGTTTACAGGAAATTTGGTGTATTATGCATTTGGAATTCCCCTGGCATTCATATTGTCAGACAAAAGAGCTTTCTGCAAAATTTTGTGTCCGGTTTCGTTAGTGATGATACCATCTAGTAAATTGAGTTTAATAAAAATCAAACCCACCGGAAATGAATGCATTGTATGTGGAAATTGTAATAGAGCTTGTCCGATGGATATAAATGTGATGGAATATGTAAAAAAACAGAAAAAAATCAATCATTCCGAATGTATTCTTTGTTCCGATTGTCAGGTTGTTTGCCCGACAAAGGCGATTTAATTTAATTGTTTGTTTTTTCTTGTAAGGTTATTTTGGGTTTTGTTTTTTTTCTAAGCTTTCAATAGGATTATTATTTCAACCAAAACAATATTTTTTAAGTTTTATGGGAATAATAAAAGGTAAAATATTCAATAATATTTAATTTCTTACTAATAAATAATAACTTATTAAGGCTTTAATTCCAGTATATCAATCAAATATATTTTCTAAAAAAAACAAAAAAAATTCTTTTATTATTGTAATTAATAATAATATCTTTGCACACCTTTTTGAAGGAAAAAGTTCTTATAAAAAATGAAGTCATTAGTTCAGTTGGTTCAGAGCATCCCGACTTAAAAATCGGGAGGGTCAAAGGAATCAATAGTTCTTTAAAATATTGAGGGCGATTAGCTCAGTTGGTTCAGAGCACCTGCCTTACAAGCAGGGGGTCACTGGTTCGAATCCAGTATCGCCCACAAAACACTAAGGATGTTCGTTTTTAGGACATCCTTTTTTTTATGGAATATTTTTTCTATATATTATTTTCAAAAACGCTTAATAAATATTATTCTGGATATAGCCAAAATCCTGAAGATCGTTTACAAAAACATAATACTAATCATAAAGGATTTACAGGGAAAGTAAATGATTGGAAAATTATTTTGTTAGAAAAATTCCAGTCAAAATCTGAAGCTATCGAAAGGGAAAAACAAATAAAGTCTTGGAAAAATAGAAATCGCATCGATCAATTAATTAAAAGTGGTTCAGATCATCCCGACTGATAAGTCGGGAGGGACACTGGTTCGAATCCAATATCGCCCACAAAAAAGGGAAAGTCAAAAGCTTTCCCTTTTTTTGTATAATGACATTTTATTTTTACATATTGTACTCTCATCAGGCTGATAGATATTACGTTGGTCATACAAATGATTTACTCGAAAGATTACGTAAACATAATTCAAAACATTCCGATTTTACCGGTCATGTATTTGCTTTTATGATAAACTTAGAATAATCTCGCTCATTCCTTATACCTTTGCAAGATGCATTTTTTAACATCTATAAAGTTACCTGCTTTTATTTTGTAAAAATATACACCTGATAATTCATTGTTCACAGTCCAATCCACTGTGTATGTTCCTGCATTCTGAGTTTTATTTACTAAAGTTTTTACAAGCTGACCTGTAATATCATATACAGTTATTTCAACATTAACAGTTTTTGGAATGGAATAGCTAATAGTAGTTTTCGTATTAAATGGATTAGGGTAGTTGTTTTGTACACTAAATCCGGTAGCATTGAAAATTTCACCATTATCATCATTGATGCCGGATATTCCTCCTTCCCAATAAATATCATCGAGGGCAAATTCGCATGAAGCTCCGTTTACCTCCAATATCACAAATTCATAACTCAACATTCGCAGATCTATCAATTCGCCCCTGATATCGGCCACAGGTATTGATGCCTGCGCCCATTCACCATTCCTTACAAGACCATAAGTTGTTTGATTCGCCGGAAAATCAACATAACTTTGATTTCCCCATGCATCGATAATACCAATTTTGAAACTTATATTTGCCGGAATTTTAATCATGAATTTTAAATTTCCATCTCCAAAATTGAATAGGTTAACCGGTTGAACAGACATAATTCCAGCTCCAAACCAACCTAAACCTGTGGTGATCCATGAAATCCCGTTTTCGCCTTCATAGGGTGGAATTGTGCCATCAGTTAGTGTGCCTTCCCAGACATATATTTCAGAACTCACTCCAGCTTCCAAACCACCATTTATTGGTGTATTGTCTGTGAATATGCCAAATGTTCCACTTTCGGCATTGGGAGGCCCAACATGAACTTCACCTTGTCCGTTCCATTCCATAACTTTAATGTAGTCAACATACATTTCAGCGGGAAAAGGCATGGAAACAGGTTCTCCGCTGCCCGGATCTCCCAGATTATAGGCATCAGTAAATGCACCGCCAATTGCAAGGTTCGATATTAAATAAAATGGTTTTTGAAATTCCTCAGAAATGCTATCAATAGGAAAAGGATATGTGTAAAGGTCATACTCAACACTATTATCTGTAACTGTAAATCGAATACTATCCTCATCCCAATACATTCGATAAATAAGAAATCTGTCGTTGAAAGGTGAATCGTAATTGTAGTATGGCCTGCAATATTCATCATCAGGGTCCCATGAAATACTGGCCGCACCGGATGGATTTTCCGGTGTAATAGCATCTTCTGAGAAGAATATTGCATTGGCTCCAACCACTTGATTAACATTTGAATTATTAGAGTTATTTCCACCATTGTGTCCATCGTGCAAGTCTCTGAATGCTTGCGTATGCCCCATTTCCATCATGTCGATTTCCCCATTACGAGGCCAATTATAGTTTGCTGTACCTAATAACCAAACTGCAGGCCATCCTCCAAGATTAATGTCCGGCACTAATACCCTTGTTTCAATTAATCCGTATTTAATTGATATTTTTGCTTTTGTGTTAACTTTTCCCGAAGTATAATTCAATGGATTTCCCCATTGATCAACGATGTCGGGGCCAGTCTCTTGTTTGGCAGTAATGTGAAGTGCAGTATTCCCCGGTTCTCCGGGAATTGCATCAATCACTACATTCTCTTCCTTGTAGAATTCCAATTCACCGTTGCCCCATCCCCAATAACCATTGCCAATAGCTTTGGTCCAGTTATCCAGAGTATTAAAATTCTCTTCCCAGATTACATCTCCTATTTGTCCATGACATAATTCCGCAAATAGAATTGCAAATAGAACTACTAATATTTGTCTTGCTCGTTGTGATACTTTTAATAATTGTTTCATCTCAATAATTTTTTTAAAAATTTTCACTATTTAACAAAAATATTGCAACAAAGATCGTCACTAATTAATAAAAAACCAAAAATTCAACTTCATAATTAATACAACAATGTCATTTATAAACTACATCATTTTTACATCAAATCAATTAGAAGTCTTTGGATGTCAATAAAAAACAATTCCTGCCATGGTGGATGATTGAACAGATAAATAAAGAACAGAAAGAAAATCCATAAATATCTACTGGAAATTTTGGAGAGTTAGATATGGAGTTAATTTGACCCGGCCTTAAAACATTGGCTAAAGTTAGAATATAGAAAAAACTTGATTACAGGCTTTATTAATAAAAAAAATTAATTTGCCTGGTTTGCTTTATTTCTTCAAAAACATACCTGCACAGATAGTAACCGGGGGGAATGTTTACAGTAAACTTATTTAATGATTTTTTTTCGACCTTCACAGTCGTAAGCAATTGGCCTGAAATGTTAAAAATCTCCATTTTATCGCCCAGCAATTCCGGTGAATTGCACTTCATAAAGATAGTATTCGGGTTTGAAAAAATGTTTATTTCAGGTTTTTTATCGCTAATAAAACCTGTGCCAAGCATTATTGAACTGCTGGTTAAATCCTCAAAACTATTGAGAATTTTTGCTTTAAGAGTCAGCGATATTTCTGTTGACCCATTTGCACTACCAAAGAAAACAATGGTTGCCTGACCGGCATTTTGGTAGATCACCGTATCAATGGTCAAACTCTGTGGTGCATTATTTAAAGTAAAATATTTCTTTTTCAATATTGGCCGGCTGAAATAATCGTCGGTTAGCGTGATCGTTAATTCAGGTATGTTTCCAGACAATTCTGCAGAGGGGTAAAGCATGCTGCCGGATATATTGTAATCTATCCATGATACACGGTTAATAAGCCAAGTTTCAAAATACTCCACTTCATCGTCGTAATCATTTCCTATCCAATTAAAGTTCGGCCAAACATATTGCCCCAAAATTGGCCATCTTTCATAATTTCTCTGCTGGGCTTCATAGATGTAGTCTGTTATTGAATCAATAACAAACGCCAACTTATCATTACTCAATTCATTCTGTCTCAAATTATGCCATCTGGTTTTAAAGAGGTTTTCGAAATACTGATCTTCCATTAATCGTTTCCACCAAAACATAATACTCCAATCAACCGGTTCAACCATAGGATAAAGCCAACCCGAATAATCGTTACCCGGCGGCCAATAATCCACATTAGAGTAGCCCAGGTTAAAATCCCAGGCCGGCCCTGCAAATAATTTCCCGCCATCGCTGTATTTTTCCTTATAAAAGAAAGTACTATACCTGTATTTATCAACTTCCTTTGAAACTTCACACAATATCATCTGGTCAATAAACGATCCGGTATTTAAGAATTTGTTGTAGCCAATATTGGGATCCGAAAAGCTTGGTTTTGTTAATGAATTTTCTGCAGAGGTAATATAATTAATGATATACATGCTTTGTTGTGGCATAATTTCATCTGCTTTCGGATAGTAATACTGAAATGTTATATTCATTGCGTCCGGATATGGAGGTGAGGGTGTTGACAGCCAGCCATCAATACCGTAAACAAAATCAGGATCAATTTTATCAACTTTTACAATATACCCACCTGTGAGTTCATCACCAGAGATATCTTCAGGTTTTAAGGTTGCAATATTAACCCGGTTTTCATCCTTTTTAATTTTCTCCATGAGAATATACACACCTTTGTAATCGTTGTTTACAATAAGTTCACAATAAACCGTTCTTGTACAATACGGATCCAGTTTGCTTCCAATATAAAATGACATGAAATTCCTAAGCATTGATTTATCGCTGTAAGGAGCGTACAATATCCAATCGTTTTCCTCAGGCATACCAAGCAGCGACACATTGAGATTTCCACCCTGATCATCCCTGGTTTCGAAGCCATAAGCTTTTTTAGGAAACATTTGTGAACTTTGCCCCCGAATCTCGATACCAATCATGCCATCATAATTATTGAATGGGTCGTACTGACTATTCATATTACCGGGGCCGTTATCAATAATGCCCATGTGGCCGGTTATTTTTGGTTCATCAGGAATTTCTACACCACCTGTATTAATTACAACAATTGGAAGGTTGGAAATAAGGTATTCTGCTGTACCGGAAGATTTGATAACATCATCAACATACCATTGGTTTCTGGCAGTTGAGCCCAGAAAGTCGAAAAAGATCACCATCCTGTAATACTCATCACCTGAAGTTCCTGAAAAGTCGAATTCCAGTTCATCCCATTGACCTGGTACAGGTGTTTTTACAATCTCCTGCCAGGATGTGTTTTCGAGGTTTTGAAACTTCAAAACAACTTGCCCTCCTGAAGCGGGTGCTAAAAATTTTATTCGATAAAATGGATACTCGTTGAAATTTATGGGTGAAGTGAAGTCTGTATAAATCAAATTATAAGGGCTTGAGCTGGTAGTTATTTGCAGGCATATAGCTGATGGATTTATGCTTTGCGTTTCAGGATTTTCAACAACCTCGCCTGCAGCAGCATATATTGTCCAATCCACAGTAATATTATCCCAATTAGAAATTGTATCGTTCAATTGTGGAAAAATTGGATTTAAATAAGAAATGAACAATAAAAATAAAATTATATATTTATACCTGATAAAATACATCCTTTTCTTAATTTTTATAATATTGTTATTAAGTTGAAATTTAATTAATTTATGCATCAAAAGTAATAAAATAAAGCGAAAGTTGGCATGCTAAGCAAAAAGAAAAATATATATTTTCCTGCAAGTTGTTTTGCTTGTTGGTATTTCTCGGCCTTAAAATCAATAACAAAATCTTCCATATCAGTACTTATCCGAATAATTATAATTTAACATGTACAAGTTGGGTTAAATCAAAAGTTTAATAATGAATTTTTAGAACCCACTTTTATTCTTTTAGCACCTTAAAGCTCTGGATGTTTTTATTGTTCAATATTCTGAAGAGGTAAACGCCCGGATTAAAGAGTTTCATATTATAAAGGTGTTGACCTGATTGTACTTCAAAATTGTCAATAAGTATGCCCCGAATATCATATATCCTCACATGATTTTGGTTCCTTTCAAATTTCAAATTCAAAAAATCCCTCACAGGGTTGGGAGTATATTCAACAAATGAATTGATATCATGCTCCACAATTTGTGCAGTTGAAACACAATTGCCAACTTCAAAAGCAAGAACCTCATCAATAGTAGTATGTTCACCTTGTCCGGGATATGAGTAGGTATAGTAAAAATAGACTATGCTTCCTTCTTCTGCATTAAGTTGGTAGGGGACGTTTGGTGTTACACCGTAACCCGGGAAGGGCTGATTTGGTGAAGTGCTGTAGTACAACAAACATGTTGGGCTTCCAACGCCGGGAATTGAAGGAATAAAAGTTAAAGTTGGATTTATGACATCCGGCGAGAATTCATAATCAAATTCACCATTTGGATGGGTGCCATCGCATGGAGGCGCATCAACACAAAACAGGTTTATTTCCGGGGACATTGTTGTATTTCCATCATTGTCGGTGGCCTTTGCGGTTATCACATATGAGCCAATCACCTGGAACATCCAATCCAAAGCGTATGGTACTTCTGTGGTAGTTCCTATCAACTCATCATCTTCAAAAAACTCCACTTTTTCTACTGTTCCGTCCAAATCAGAGGCTTCGGCAATAATTGTAAATTCCTCTCCTTCTATGAATTCAGCATTGTTATCAGGGTAGATAATATTTACAACCGGTGGAATAACAGCGGTTGTACTCACTGTAACAAATAGCTCGTCAGTATCAGAATATCCGCTTTCATTTTCAACTTCCAGTTCAATCAAATAAACACCTTCAGCCAAAGATGATATTTCCGGATTTGGAATCGTGTTGTCAGAGAAAATTACTATTGATGGTCCGTAAACTTGTGTCCAGTTAAAGCTTAAATTTTCAGATCCCGGGTCGTAACTATTTGATCCATCTAAATTTGTGCTGGTTGCGGGTAAAATCACAAGGGTATTATCCCCGGCATCAGCAACTGGCTGATTGTAATCAAGCGGTGCAACATAAGTGAAAGTCATTTTACCAAGGTTAAATTCACCACTTTCGAAAACAACCCTCAGGATATGCTCACCTTTCGAAAGCGCTACTTCACCTGCCGATGAACTTACCCAATTATCCCAACCTCCGGTATATCCTGTTGGGATATCATCCGAAATGACATTGCCATCCAATTCAAGATAAAAGGGGCCACCTCCATTGATGTTATCGGACGCATTTCTAAAGGAAAGGGAATAATAACCTGGTTCGTCAACAATTAAAGAATATTCAAGCCATTCACTAGCTGCAATCCAACCAACAGTAGCACCTTCATTGTTAACCAATGAGGCATCAACATATTCTTCAGGGCGAAAGCCTCCTTCGTTTTCAACAGAAACATCAACATAGGAAATATCCTGTGCATTACCACCTTCGAATTTATCATACAAACCAGCCTCGACAATTCCCGGTATTGCAAATGCTGCTCCGGTGTAGGGCAGTTGGCGGCCAACAACCACTGTAATAATATTGCTAACTGCAAAGTCCTCACCATCGTAAATCCTGGCATAAAACGCGTGCTTGCCGGGAATTAAGTTTTCAGCTTTAAATGTATAGGGTACTTGCAAAACTTCACCAATTAATTCCGAACCATCGAGAAACTCAACTTTTGTGGCAGTTCCTCCTTCAACTGTTACAGTTAAATCAACACTGCCGTTAGGAAATGCCTGAGTAAAACTACTGCCCAACGTCCCGCTGATGGAAATATCCCTGCTTGTTGCCATCGAAGCTGCCGGTACTATTAATTGATAACCGTCAGAAAATGACACGGTAACCTGTAAGTTTGTATAATTGTGGGCAACATATGTAATCTCACTATCTTTTTCAAATGCAGCAGCTATCGGGTAATCAGCAGATATTGATGCCACAGGAAAACCGATTGCATTCATTGAGTGCAGCCAGTAATAAGTTTGTGCTTCCGAAATTCCAAATTTCAGCGAACGTTCGGGATAAGAATCGTACAATTCAATGGCGCTTTCGGGGTCAAGGAAAGCCTGGTATTGCCAATACACATCGTGCCACAAATTATCATTGGCCTGATTGTTGAGAATTCCCGTATTTTCTGTCATCTCGGTCCATAATTTCTGTACATATTCCTGATTGTGGCCAAGGTACAAGGATCCCCCGTGTATTGGATACAACTCGATGCCATAGGCTGCGGCAATATCCGATGTCCAGAATGTTTGGTTATCATAACCATTGCCCCAAATCCTTGAAACAAGACTGAAATCATATTCCGGCTTGAAGGTACGTTCATTTTCATCAAACCAATATTCCTGTAATGCTGTGTGCTCGGTTGTGTAAAGATAGATGCCGAGGTCACGGATTTCGTCGTTGCCTGTAATTGCTCCCCAGTGAATGAGAGATGAGCTGAATTGCATACTTTCAGAAGATGATTCCTGATCGTTGCCAAACGGAAAAGTGGCAAAACCATTGGCCCAGGAATGGCCGGCATAAGGACTAAAATTTCTTAAATACGGAAATAGCTCATCGTTCCTGTCTGCAGTCGCGGCGTCCCGGACAAGGTGGTTAATCATTTCTCCCCAATCATCAGCCCAGCCCGGGTCGAACTGCTCGACAAATGCTGCTGCATGAATAAAATATCCCCAATGAAAATGATGGTCGTTAAGGTTATCATCCTGGCCATGACCGGCAGGGTAACCGATGAGTGCTGTCCAGTCGGAGTTATAGTAAAAAATAAAGGCTACTTCTCCCTGCTCGGCTTTCAACCAATCTTCCAAACGTTCTTTAATGGTAGCCAACATTTTGTCCCTGGCTCCCACATCACCGGTCAGGTCAGCGATGCGTGCAGTTTGTATTAGGCGGTTCATCACCTGTCCTTCGTTGTAGGAATCGGTCCAGGAAGCCAGGCCATCATTTTCAATCAACGAAATTTTTTCGTTTAATAAACTTGGGTCAAATCCCTGGCTGTAATTATTCAAATAAGGAAGTGTTGGTAAAATTCCATAAAATGCATTTTCCACTGAAAATTCGTTTCCATCCAGGGTTTTAATATTTCCCCTGATGGAGGGATAGTTGTATCCATTGAGTGTAGGAGAATCAGGTGCCAGGTTGCCCCACTGGTGTGGCAACAATCCTAAAAGAACGTTTGTTTCACTACCTTCCATAATTTCGGTAGAAACTAAAAACTCAGTACGCATCACTGATGTCGCCTCATCATAGTTCCATGATGTTGTAGTATTTACCGGAAAGACATAGGCATATTTTTTATACTCATTGGCAACTGTACTTACATTTACTGCAGATGGCGCAAGATAGGCTGCCGACCAATAATTTTTTCCATTGAGGGTTGATGTGTACTTACTTCCACTTTGCTCCCATACAGAACCAAGAGGTGCATAAATGGCAAAATCGGCACCCTGATGGGCATTTTCAATAACAATCATTTCGCCGGAAACAGTTACTGAACCTTCGTTGACAGTTATGCTGGCCTCATCCTCATCATTTTTTGTAAAATAGAAAAAAGGCATGGCAATGCCAGAAGTTGCGTTGAAGCTGTGTGTTGAATTTGACCAGTTGATGGTAACTGTCCAGTCAGAGAAATCTGAAACAGTGGGCTGGGAATCATTAAGGCCTTCAACACCAACAATTATTGGCAGGAAGTCATCCATCGGTTGGCTACTGCCATTAGGGCCTGAAGGCGCTTCGATATAGCTAAGTACCAATCCTTCATTGATGGTCCTCATTGCTGTTGGGTAATTAAAAAGGTTGTTCACATGCGGCTCTTTCACCTTCGATGACCACCAGTCGTTGGTAGGAACAGGTTTTTCTGCAGCCACACCCGAAGTGTATGGAGTACCAGAAGGGTAGGAATTTCTTCCAGCAGGATCGACACCTGGAAAAACAGTTGTGTAACTCCCGCTACCCACGGGAACAATTTGACCTGAAACCGGAGTCAAGAATCCTAAGGCCAAAATAATTGCTGTGAAAAAAGTGGTTGTGATTTTCATTTTTAATATTGTTAGTGATTTGATAATGTGGTGATATTTTAGTCTTTTCAAATATGGATAAATATTTGTATAGCCACTATTGTGAAATTCTTCTTTTCGATATTGTTTTGTTTGTTGTGATACTTTTAATAATTGTTTCATTTCAATAATTTCCTTTTAAATTTCAACTATTTAACAAAAAATTAAAAGGCAAAGATCGTCACTAATTAATGAAAAACCAAAAATTCAACTTCATAATAAATACAACATCGTCATTTGAAAACCACATCATTATTACATCAAAACAATCAAAAGTCATAGAATTTCAATTAATAGTAATTCTGTAATTAATAAGTGTTCGTTTCTTTAAAAGAAATTTGAATATCGAGAAAACTTGATTCCAGGCTATATTTTTAAAACAAATAATTTGCCTGGTTTGTTTTTTTCTTGCTATTAATTTAAAATTTAATCAATTTATGCATCAAAATAAATAAAATTAACCGATAGTTGGCATTCTAAGAAAAAAGAAAAATATATATTTTCAATGATAGAATAAATAAAGGCCACTCCCAAAAAGGAAGCAGCCCCTAAAATCTATTAATTTACTATTTTTACTTAATAGTCAACTTTTCGGTTTTTAAACCGTCGCTTGTTTCAACACGAATAATGTATAATCCTTGTTTGAAACTTTCTGTATTAATTGTTATGAAATTGTTATTAACTAATTCATCATAAACAATTTGTCCTGTACAATTAAATATCATAACTCTGTCGATATCAGTTAGAGAATTGATATTAACAATTCCATTGGCAGGATTAGGATAAATAGATAAACTCAAATCATCAGCAACAGAACTTTTTGTAATATTCACAACGCTGAATTCTCCGTCATTTGAAGGATATACGTTTTCATTATATGAATCATAAATGCTTTCCATCTCGAAGTCAACTGAAACTAATTCATTTGTTTTTGCATTATAAACTTTCAGGATTATCGGATTGCCTGCAACATATCCTTGTCCTACAGTTACAGTACTAAATACAGGAAGTGCATTAAATAATTCATTATCGGATGTGATCTTTGTTGCACCAACTAAAACATCTTCGTCGTATGCAGCTAATTCATCACCAATTTCCAATCCTTTTACATAAATAGTATAAACAGGATCAGCAGCATTACCGCCATTAAAATTAAAGTGTGTTGCATTTGAATTTAATATTGAAGATTTTACACCTGTAGATAATTCAAATTCATCGAAATAATATTCGGTTCCATCACCGTAATTACCGAAGTCGAAGAAAATAACTATCCTGACATAATCAGCAGCGGGTGCACCGCTAAAGTCGTATTCAAGAACTTCCCATCCTACAGCAACAGTATTTGTAATATCAACTTCATGAGTAATACTTGCATCGGCATTTTCAAGTTTTAGTTTAATAACTATACCGCTAACAGGCGACCAGGTTTTAACTATTACATTACTGTATGTATCAAAATCCAGAGGTTCTGCTATTTCAAAGAAACAACCGGCCCAAACTTCCGCACCTGCAGTTTTTATCATCTTAGCTGAAGTATTGGTTGTGTTTGCACCTGTTGGATCAGGATTAGGTACGATCTCAATATCCGCAATACCTCCAAAAACAGTAAATACCGGCGGATCACCTTCGAAATCTTCAATTACTGGTGATGGAGAACCTCCGGTATAAATTAAAGTACCGGGATTCAACATTTTAACGAGATAACCTTCACCAGGATTTGCATCACCTATTCCATTCACCCATACCGGGCCGATTTTTCGTAACATATTACCATCAGAATCTCTGATATATGCCAAATCATCTCCAATAATAGTTTCGAATGCTGTTATTGCATCCATAGGTGTAATGGGCAGATAACTTACAAAACGGAATCCTGTTGGAATAAAAATGGGTGTGTTATCAGGAACTAAGTTACCTTCAAAAGCAAAGGTTTCTGGTCCAAATACTTTAAATAAATAACCTTCAGTTGATGTCCAGTCACCGATACCATTTATCCAGTTTGGACCGATTTTTCTAAGCATTCCGCCATCAGAATCTCTAACATAAGCGAGATTTTCAGTTAAAATATCTTCCAATAAAACCAACATATCCATGTTTTCTTCTGCAACATAAGAAGAAACAAATTGGTAACCTAAATCTAGTGAGAATGATTGTGTTGTTCCAACTGTAGTTGGAAGTAATTCAAAGTTGTCAAAATAAAACAAACCCGGTTCCAAGTGGCCTTCACCACCTAACTGAACAACTACCTGGTCGTAATTCACGCTGTCGGCAATAGAACTAAAATCGAATGATAAAGTAACCCATTCATCAAACACTAAAACATCAAGTTTCACCTCTGTTTGAGTACTCCAGGCCATACCACCAAGAAGACTGTTTTGCAGTTTTATAGCAGCGGTTGGTGTTAATGCACCTGTGTAATTATTGCTTGAAGGGAAATAAACACTCATATCAAATACATTTCTTTCCGAAAGGTCCATTCTATGATCTAAAATAAATTGAACATTAGTCCATTCAAAGCTACCGGAACGATTATATTCAGCTACATGGTTAGCAGCATTCACCGGATCTTCAACAATGGTGAGGTCAACAAGGTCAGGATCCTGAAACATCCAGGTTGTTATAGTTCCCCAACCATCATTTTCAAAATTATCCTGAACATCGAGAGCCAGCAGTGGTTTAGGTCCCGGGCCACCAACAAATTCCATATCATCCCAAAAATAGGTTTGCTCACCTGCTTGTGCTCCGGTTGTTCCAAAATTAAAGAAAATAGAAGCTTTGTTGTAGGTATTGTCAAGGTTAAGTGGAGCAGTACCTGGAGCTTCATTACTAAAATCGAAAACCAGTATTTCCCACTCCGAGGCTACAGTTGTGAGGGTCTCGGTTTCAACACTGATTGTTGGATTAGTGGAATCTTCAACTTTTAGTCGGATAGGTGTTCCGGCAGTTGGCGACCAAATAGCTACACTCATTAAAGTTGAACCTGCAGCAAAAGGAATAGGTTCGGCAAAACCATTTGTTCCGCCCACAGTTGTTCCTGCCCAAAGCTCAGCTGTTTCAGTTTTGATTGTTTGAACAATATTATTAGCTGCATTGAGAGGATCAACAATGATTTCAGAGAGGTTTCCACCAAAATCAACCAGGTCATAATTTACCTGAGGATCATCAAAAGTAACAGGTAAAACAAGAGGTATTACCGGATCACCAACAAATTCCATATCATCCCAAAAATAGGTTTGCTCACCGGCTTGTGCACCGGTTGTTCCAAAATTGAAGAAGATCGAAGCTTTGTTGTAGGTATTGTCAAGGTTAAGTGGAGCAGTACCCGGAGCTTCATTACTAAAATCGAAAACCAGTATTTCCCATTCTTCGGCAACAGTTGTGAGCGTCTCGGTTTCAACGCTGATAGTTGGATTAGTTGAGTCTTCAACTTTTAGTCGGATAGGTGTTCCGGCGGTTGGTGACCAAATAGCTACACTCATGAAAGTAGAACCCACAGCAAAAGGAATAGGTTCAGCAAAACCAACTGATCCGCCAACTGTAGTTCCTGCCCAAAGTTCAGCAACCTCGGTTTTGATAGTTTGAACAATATTATTGGCAGGATCAAGAGGATCAACAATAATTTCAGAAATATTACCACCAAAATCAGTTAAGGCGTAATTTACTTCAGGGTCATCAAAAGTAACTGGTAAAACAACCGGCTCACCAGGGACACTTCCACCATATTCAGGCCCTACAATATCGTCAAAGTAAAAAGTATTTTCTACACCTGTGGCAAAATCAAAGAATATCACGATTTTATTATAAACTCCTGATTGAGCTCCCGTAAAATCGTATTCTAATTGTTCCCAAACATTTGGAGTTGTGACATTTCCCATTACTTCGGTATTAGCGCCACCACTACCTTCAAGTTTAAAAAGTACTTCGCAAGCAATAGGAGAATACACTTTCAATTGAAAACTTGTTCCGGTTGTAAAGTCAACGAAACCATCTAACTCGGCATAAACATGTGCCCATTGTTCTGTTGAGCGATTCCATTCAGCAACATTGGCACTTGTATTAATTCCTGATACATCAGGATTGGCAACAATAACAGGGGCATTTGGCCAACCTGCAAAATCTACGTTCTGATTTCCATCGAAATCATTGTAGATGAATTGTGCATTTAATGTTACAGTTAGTAACATTAAAGTAATAATTGAAAAAACATTTTTCATAATAAAAAATTTTTAAGTTAATAATTTACTGTTAGTTATTTATATTAATTTTTATTGTTTCATAAATTTTCCTGTAAGTACACGGCCGCTGATCTCATTAATCCTAATGAAATAAAGACCTTCACTGAGTTGGGATACGTTTATACTATTGTTTATAAGATCACCTTTAATCATTTCCTGGCCATTTATATTGTAAACAGTAACTGATTGAACTTCTCTAAGATCATTGAAAAGTAATACGTTTGTAACAGGATTTGGATAGAGTTCCAATGTTTCAGTATCATTTTCCTCAATTGAGGAAGTGCCTAACAAAACAATATCATCAAAATAAAACAATCCGGGTTGAAAATGGCCTTCACCTCCAAATTGAACAACAACCTGGTCATAATCTACAATATCTGAAGCTACACTGAAATCAAATGAAAGTGTAACCCATTCATCATACTGTTCAACCGTAAGTTTAACCTCTGTCTGTGTAGTCCATGCATTTGGGCCAAGAAGGCTGTTTTGTAATTTCAGGGCAGCGGTTGGAGTCAACTCGTCTCCGTAGTTATTGGTTGACGGGAAATAAACTCTTATATCAAATATATTTCTTTGCGAAAGGTCCATTCTATGATCTAAAATGAATTGTGCATTGGTCCACTCAAAATTTCCTGAACGCATGTACTCTGCAACATGGTTTGAGGGTTCTATAGGATCAGCAATAGTAGTTAAATCAACCAGATCAGGATCTTGAAACTTCCAGTCAGTAATAGTAGCCCATCCATCATTCTCAAAATTATCCTGTACGTCAGAAGCGAGAAGTGGTTTCGGCTCAGAACCACCTACAAATTCCATATCATCCCAGTAATAGGTTTGCTCGCCTGCCTGAGCACCGGTTGTTCCGAAATTGAAAAATATTGAAGCTTTGTTGTAGTTATAAGCCAAATTAATAGCCGCAGTACCTGTTGCTTCATTACTAAAATCGAACAATAATATTTCCCATTCATTAGCCACGGTTGAGATTGCTTCGGTTTCGACACTGATAGTAGGATCGCCTGAGTCTTCAACTTTGAGTCTCATAGGTGTTCCTTCAGTGGGTGACCAAACTGCTACACTCATTGTGGTTGATCCTTCTACAAAAGGAATCGGAGTAGGAAAACCAACAGATCCTCCTACAGTAGTCCCTGCCCAGGTTTCAGCAGCCTCGGTTTTGATGGTTTGAGCAATATTGTTATCTGCATTATTTGGGTCAACAATGATTTCAGAAACATTGCCACCAAAATCAGTTAAACCATAATTTACATTTTCATCATCAAAAGTAACGGGTAAAGTTACAGGGTCACCTGGTGTACCACCACCGTATTCAGGCCCTTCAACATCATCAAAATAAAAGGTGTTATCGACAGTTGTTGCAAAATCGAAGAAAATTACAACTTTGTCATAGGTCCCCGAAGCAGCACCACTAAAATCATAGGTCAATTGCTGCCATTGGTTAGGTGTTGTAACATTGCCCATAACCTCAACAAAGGTACCAGCGTTTAGCTTATCTTCAAGTTTGAATAATACCTCGCAGGCTATGGGTGAATAAACTTTCAATTGAAATGTTGTTCCTGTTGAAAAGTCGATCTTTCCATCAAGCTCTGTATAAACATGCGCCCATTGGTAGCCTTCACCACGTACCCATTCGGCTACATTAGCGCTGGTATTAGTTCCCGAAACGTCGGGGTTTGCAACCACATTTGGGTTGTTTGGATCACCTGAAAAAGGTTCATTTTGATTTCCATCAAAATCGTTGTAGATGTACTGTGCATTTACTATTAATCCTAATAGTACGAATGCGAAAATTGTAATTAGTTGTTTCATAATTTTTAATTTTAATTTATAAATGAAATTTAACTTTAACTATAAAATGATTTTTATTTTTCATATACTATGAGTACTTAATTTATATTATCCGCCTCCTTCCTCTCTTCTGGCTTCCAGGTCTTTTTGCATTATTATGCATGTTTTATGATCGATACTATAGAAATATAATAGTATAGCACATGACATGTACAGAATACCCGGAAAAACAGAGATCATTAGTTTAATCCCTGTAAGTGCCGTTACTGTTTGTTCAATATTAGGGATAAAGTCATACAAGGCCAAAAGCCATCCTGCCAGTGCACCACCAATTCCCCATCCTGCTTTTTGTGCAAAAGTGGCAGCTGAGAAAACAAGCCCGGTTGCTCTTCTGCCATTTTTCCATTCCGAATAATCTGCTGTATCAGCCAACATGGTCCATAAGAGAGGGACTGCAGGTGCATACGTGAATTTTGCCAGAATATTAAAAATATATATCGACACAATATTATTTGTACCTGGAAGATATAACATAATGAAGAAAAAACCGGAGATGAGTGAACTTGCTACATAAACATTTCTTTTTCCAAAGCGTTTAGATAAAGGCTTAGATAATGGTATTCCAACTATGAGGGCAATGGTTCCTATTACATTGAATAATTGCACACTTTCTTCATTACCAATATAATATTTAAAATAATATGCGATGGAAAGGTTTTGCATGGCAAACATGACAAACGAAACGATACCAACGAAGAAAAGAATTACCCATGGTTTGTTTTTGAACAAATTTTTCAGGTCTTCTTTCAGATTTTGTTTTTGTTCTTTAGGAGGCTCAACTCTTTCTTTCGTTGTTTTAAAGGTTATCATGAAGAGTATAAAACTGATAACTGCGAAAAGAATTAAAGTGTATTGGTAGCCTTTTGCATTATCTCCATTTCCAAAATACAATGCCAGCGAGAGGGCTGTACCTGTTACAATAAACTGGCCAATAAAAGCAAAAATGAAGCGATATGAATTTAATCCCGCTCTTTCATAAGAGTCTGAAGTCATAACAGCTCCAAGAGAAGAGTAGGGGAGGTTAATTGCAGTAAATACTGTCATTAGTAAAAGATATGTAACACCTGCATAAATTACTTTTCCTGTTTCTCCCAGATCTGGTGTAGTAAAAGTCAATACAGCAAGAACACTATATGGTAAAGCCATCCATAAAATATAGGGGCGAAATTTCCCCCAGGGTGTATTAGTTCTATCAGCAATAATACCCATTATAGGATCACTGACCATATCCCAAACACGTGCTATCAGCATTATTGTTCCCGCTGCAGCGGCAGAAATTCCAAAAGTATCAGTATAAAAAATCAGTATCCAGAAACCTACCATATCCCAAACAAAATGAGATGCAGTGTCGCCTAATCCATAGCCAACTTTTTCTTTTATTGATAATTTTGTTTTTATATTATTCATATTTTCTATAGTAGCTCTTTGTATTTTTCTTTTACTACCTCATAAGCCATTTTCTTGTTTCTGTCAATATCTACTATTCCCCAGTATTCTTCATTGGCAGTGCCATCATAAGGAACACCACTGCTTTCCGGAGCCCAACCTCCCGGATCTAACTTATTATTGTTACCGGCTTTCCATAATTCATCAACAAATGCAAATAATGTTACCCCCGAACAAATCTCCTGATTCCTGAAAACGTGATCCAGAATATTCTTAATGGCATCAGCCTGAGCTTCTTCATTTTTACCCTTTTTGTATCCATTACTTAAAGCTGTCATATAGCTATCAGCTCCGGCTTCAGATAAATACATAGGTTTAGAGCTAATAGAACTCCATTCTGAAAAAATATCCTCCGGATTATCCCAGCGATATACATTCATTCCCCATACATCAATATTCGGGCATAATGAAAGTATATTTGAATTGGGTAACTCACCATGAGCCGTTGCAACAGGATGAGAATTATCAATTTCATGTATCATATTCGCAGCATTATTTAATGCCGAATACCAGTTCTTAATGTCATCATTAAACCACTCAGGATGATAATTGTATTCATTACCAAGCTCCCAAAAAAGAATAGCATTATGATTCCTGAAAGTTTTTACATAATTTAAAAATGTTCCTGAAAGAATATCAAAATGTCCTCCTTGATTATATCCGAAACCAATAATAACCTTTAGTCCGGCCGCATCTATTTCGTCTAAAATAGCTTTATCATCAATTGGAACATAGACCCTGATAGTGTTTATCCCTGCCTCTTTCATTAAAGTAAGATCATCTGTTAAATTATTGAAGCTTCTGTTTTTATCGCCTTTAGGTACCGGATGATAGCATATCCCCTTAATTGTATAAAGAGAATCATTTACAAATATTTGCCTTCCTGAGATGCTAACCGAATTAGCATTTGCATTGATTATGCTTATCAGGAAAATGCCTGTGATCAGAATTAATGCTCTTATTTTTTTAAATATTCTCATTTTCAATACTTTCATTAGAGGGTGACCACAATAGTTTGTAATGCCTCCTTGCTTATTCTTACATCAACCGAATTTTCACCCAAAGACAAATTTATATTTCTGGGTTCTGAATTCATATTTAGAATTACAACAGCAATTGTTCCGTCAGGGTTCTGGGCTGCTGTCATCATAAGTGTTTCATCTTTATTATTAAAACCAATTCGAACTGCTCCGGGTCTGATAAATTTGCTGAAATGCGTCAAGGTATAGTACAATGGCGTAAAGTAAACTTCATCATTTTCAGGATCAACAATAACAGGTGCCACACACCAGTTTTTAAACCAGTTTGGGCCGCCTTGTCTGTCTAAAACCATATTCCAATCCACCCAACCGTCAACCCAGTTGTTTAGGCAACCTATAATATCTCTTGCATAACGATACACCGGAACATATTTTGGATGAAACTTCTTTTGATCTTCTGGAGCCCAATCCCATCCCCAATCGGTTGCCTCTTTTGACCAATACCATTTATCCTCTTTCCAATGAGGAATCTCTGAATCAATACATGCCTCGGATTGAATAAGATACTTGCCTGGAACCATTTCATGTGTAAAATTCAATGACTTTGGAAACCAATCAAATGTACTTGCATACCAGTGAATCGCAAAGCCATCGAAATATTTTGATGACGTTTCATCTTTGTAAATTACTTTTGCCCATTCTATTAACTCCTCTCCACGATTTTGATCATAAGCGAGGATTTTCACAGTTTGCTTTTCTGATTCAAGTTTTGGGCCAAGATAATTATTAACGAAATCAAGCATTTCCTCTGCACTGTAATGCATGCTTTCCCAATTGTTGCCATTTCCCAATGGTTCATTCTCAACAGTTACGCCCCAAATATTTATGCCTTCTTTTTTATATTCTGTGAGATATTTTGAAAAATATAAGGCCCAACTATCGTAGTATTCAGGTAGCAATTTGCCACCCACCCAATTATTGTTATCCTTCATCCAGGGTGGTGCAGTCCAAGGTGATGCAATGATTTTAAATCCTTCTTCCGAAATTGACATTGCATCCCTGATCATGGGAATGATATCATCCCTGTCCTCATCAATTGAAAAACTTTTTAATTCCTTGTCTCCCTGGTCGGGAGCGTAAGAATAGTTACTCAATGAAAAATCACATGAATTGATGTGTGTGCGGGTTAATGAATACCTTGCGCCTTCCTTTCCAAAATATGCTTTCAAAATCAGATCACGGTTTTTCTTACTTAATTTATTTAATAAATAAGCAGAGGCTTCGGTAAACGATCCGCCAAAACCTGTAATGGTTTGATATTTCTTATCAGGGATCAATTTTATGGATACAGTTTTACTTTCAGAAGGAAATTCAGTAATTTTTTTGAGTTTATTGCCATTAGCAGAAGTCTCATAAACATCAACCGACAATTTATTTTGCTGTACATTGCAGCCCATTAAAATGGTCATTAGTAATATGTTTATGAATAAATAAAATACTTTCATTTTTATTTAATTACTGATTTTTTTACATCATTATCTCCCTGATGTTTTACCCTGCCACGCCTTGCAATAAGAGCTTCTCTGATTTCATGAGCCTTTTGCTCAGATACATCGTATTTCCACATGATAACTATTGCCATTATACCTGTTATCGCCGGAATCAAAATATCAGCAATTCTCAGGTTAGTAATTGTTTCAGCAGCTTGAACTGTTGCATCTTTATCAAATCCTACAAGGTTTAAAACAGCTCCACTTGTTAGTAAAGCAACAGCAGTTCCCAACTTTACCATCCACCAATAAACCGCTCCAAAAGTACCTTCACGACGGGTTCCGTTATTAAGCTCATCCAAATCACAAACATCGGCAGTCATTGACATCATTAAGGTAAATAAGCCACCAATACCAAATGAAATTAAAGGAAGCGGTAAAAACATCAGATAAGGATTGGATGGATTAAAGCCCCACCATTTTAAAATATATCCCACAATTGAAATTACAGTAGCTATGATAAAAGTATTTTTTTTGCCGATTTTCTGCGAAATATAAGTGATTATCGGAATTACCAGAAATGCAGTAGCTAATGCACTTACAGTTCCAAACCAGGCCGGCCATTGCCCTGCTGCTAAAATATCTCCATTAAACAGGTAAAAAATTATGATAAAGAAGGCAAACTGAGCTATTGTTTGAAAGCCATTAAATACAAAGAATGTAGCACCACATAATCTAAGAAAAGGTTTACTTGTAATGGTTTGTTTTATACCTAATACGAATTCTTTGGTATTTGAAGCCATTCCTTCCATGGACAACTTTGATTTTCCTTTAAGATCAGGAAGTACAAGTTCTTTGCAAAAAAGAGCAGGCATTATTCCGAGAACCATGCATAATCCTCCAACCCAGATCGACAGGTTCCGGGCTCCTTCAGGAGCAGTGCCGTATAAAGATTGATTATAGATAATTACCCAAAACCATGGTGCAATCATCCAGGCAATTTGACCCATCCACTGAGAAACAGCCATCAATCTGGTCCGCTCATTATAATCCGGGCTCATTTCATAACCCAATCCAATAAGAGGAGTCGCGAAAATTGTATAACCAATATAAAAAACTAGGGATAAGCTTAAAAAGAAAAAGAAATTATAGGTTTGGCCGTTTTCGGGATAAAGCTGCCACATGACCATAAAAGATACTCCGGTTATCACACTACCTAAAAAAATATAGGGTTTTCTTCTTCCCCATCGGGATCTGGTATTATCAGATACATAACCCATAATGGGATCAGTAAGGGCATCCAGCAGCCGGGGGAGTGCAGCAAGTAATCCGGCCAGAAATGGATCCATTTTTAAAGCCAATACAAGGATAATCATAAACACACCTAAAGCAGCAGGAAATAACTGGTTTGCTAAATGTCCTGATCCAAATGCAACTTTCTGTCCAAAAGGGACAACATCTGCCGGTGCTGTTTTATAATGTATCATTAGGTTATTTATTTATTTTATAAAATTGCTGCATTACTCTTTTTGGTTTACGGTCAGTATTGAACAAGCCCCAATGTTTTTCTGCCCCCATCATATTATCTGAATTACCTTTCCAGTCTTCGTCAAAGGCCTCAAAAAAGAAAGTTGTAATGTTCATTTCATCCGTCCATGACATTAGTTCATTATAATACTGCTGTTGTTTTTCTTCACTTGCGCGTTCTCCAAATTCTGACGCAACCGAAGCCCAACCTGCTTCAGTAATAACAATTTTGCCATCAGGAAAAGTGTTTCTTACTTCCTGTACGTTTTCAATGGAATATGACATTGCTTCATCAATATCTTTACCTTCCCAGGCAGGATAAATGTGTATGGCAATAAAATCAACTACTTTTGCCAACTCTGAACCATTATCGATCCACCCTCTGTAATTATCTGCAACAGTAACCGGCTGCTCAATAGATTGTTTAACTTTATTAACATAAGAAATAATTGTATCAGTATCCACTTTATGGTCGTTCCAATCTACTAAGGCCTCATTGCCTACATTTACCGCAATTATAATATCTTTAAATTTATTGGCTAATTTTATTCCTTTTTCAATTTCAATTAGGTTTAACTTCTTGTTTTGTTGAAGCACTTTTTCAGGAATGGGTTCGGTTAACCATTCACAACTTTCGTGATTACTCAATTCGGCCTTAAGCCAAATTCCAAGCATTACTTTGATATCAATGTCATTTTCTTTAATAATTTTTAGGACCATTTCGGAATTTTCCTGACTATCGTATAAACGGATAAGTTGGAAGTCTGAATTTGCAGAAAGAATATTAAGGTCTTCTAAAATTTCTTCATAAGAAGGATTCTTAGCTCCATTTCCCCTGTCGGGATGTTGGCCGCTCCTGAAACCGGAATAGCATACTGCTTTTGAAACACCCATCAATAATTCACTTTCAGTTTGTTTAATATCATTTGTTTGATGAGTATTTTCTCCCATATTATTTTGTTTTGTATTCATATTTTGGTTACCAGCAATTACGCTTATTAAAGCAACAACAAGAAGTAAGTTAACGGTATTATTCATGATTATTAATACTTTAGCTTTTCGTTCATATTCCAAAGCCCCCAATAAGCACCAACATCACCTTCATCATTTATTTTCCATGACTCATCGAAGGATGAAAAGTAGAAAATATCAATATTTTCTTCCACCGACCATTGTTGTGTATTCAGAAAATACATCAGCGCATTTTTAACGGAAGGTTCAGCACCATAGAACTCCTCTCCCTTATTTGGCCAGCCTGTCTCGGCAATTATTACTTTTTTACCATTTGCTGCTTTTAAAGTTCTTCTGTACATATCTTTCATATAGAGTAATGAATACTCTATGTTACATCCTTCCCAAAAAGGATAACAATTTGCCAGAATAACATCACATGCTTCTGTAATCCCGGGATGATCTTCAAATTCATAATAGGCATCGACATATCCTACCGGGATTCCTGGAATTTCATTTTTTACGCGGTGTATATACATCAATAGTTCCGCTTCGGTCAAATCACCACGATACATGACTTCATTTCCAACAGAAACAATATCGGCATACCCATCTTTGGCAATTTGAATCAAATTGGCAATTTCCCGTTCATTAATATTTTCATTTGTGCCTAACCAGGCTCCTACCAATGTTTTCAAGCCATATTCGTGAGCTATACGCGGAATCATCTCGTTACCATCAGTACAGGAGAATGACCTTATCCATTTTGTAAATGGCTTAATAATTTCAATTCTTTCTCTTATTTGCTTTTCAGTTAATTGTGAACCAGGTTGTTGCTCGTCATGATAAGGACTGAAGCATAATCCATGCATTCTATATTTTAAAAACTTATGAAACAGTGAAATTAATTCATCCTGAGTTTTATGTAAGGCATTTATCCCTGTTAAGGCCAATATTTTATCGCTATAACCTGACATATTTATTTGTTTTTGATTGTTACTTCAACTAATTTTATCTTACCACTTCTGTTAAAAATCAGACTACTTATCTGCTTATCAAGTGAATTTCCCTGGATATTTTCACAGCTACCATTCTCAAAAGAAACAGATATTTTATCCTCGTCCGAAAAGGTATAAACCACTGGTACCTGACACAAGGTTAACCCAATTTGATTTTCATTTAAATATATCTGTTGAGATTCTCCATTGATTGAAAAGTATTCAAACACTTGTTTCTTATCCAGAATTTCTTCTTCATTCAATAGTGCTGTTTCAAATAATATTTTTCCCTGATCAATTACTATTCCCAGTTCGCCCATTCGGGAAATAATATCTTCTTTAACCTGGCCGGTTAAACCCGGTTGTTTAACACCCGAATTCGCAGGCGTATGTGAATAAGCATCCGTTGGGAAAGCTCCGTATAATCCCGGTGTTTTATATAAACCAATTCCCGCCTTTATTTCATAATAATGATCTTCTAATTGATTGGTAATCCAATCTTCTGCTCCTTCATCAATTGCTTTGAAATAGCATTCCTGAGTTGCAAGTAATAATTTGGAAACCATGTGCCAGTAAATTGACCCCAATCCTTCGTATCCATAAAAAGTTCCTGACCTCCCGGTAAAAGATTGATGATCAAAAATCTTTTCATAGATGGCAAGTATGTTGTCTTTCTCAATTTCAATAAGATGACTATAGCTTCCAATTCGTAATTTATTTAAAGCTTTCTCCAGTGCTTCCGCATTTCTAAAGGTTCCATTAAAATGATATTTACCTTCATCATCCACTTTGATTATGGAAGTTTCTTTATCATCCAATAGTTGTTTAAATAAGGTCGATTCGTTAACAAAACTTTCCGGAATTATGTTTTTATCAATAAACCGGGGCAGTTGCCGGTCGGGGTAGAGCATATAACTGTACTGATCGGACCTGAATATTTTGCTGTTCTTCAAAGAATTTAAAACCTCAAGGCTTTCTTGTACTGACAAAAAACCAGAGCTTAATACTGCAACCTGGCCTTCAAGCATTTCATACAAATTCCGGATGGAGATTGTATCATCATTTATTGAAATCAAATTATAAGCGTGATAAAGGCCATCTTTTCGTTTATTGACTTTAATGGAATGATCAATATATTTTAAACAGAGCCTGATAAAATCAAGCAGGTCTTTAACCTGGAGCAGACTTCTTACACCTGAGAACGAATAGTTGTATATTTCATTCCTGTATTTCCCATGTGCCTGTCCAAGTTTGTCGGCAAAATTTCTTCGATCGGAATCAGTAAATCTTTTTGAAAGAATGTCTTCATTATCAGTAAAAAAGCTATGAATACTTTTAAATAATGCTGCTACTTCTTCAGAAATACTGATTTCGCTAATTGAAATACTATCGAATTTATTTTCCCAGAATTTCATTGCTCTTCTGAGATAATACAATGTTACCATAGAAGTACCATTGCCCACAAGTGCATTGTTGGCATCGTTCCATTCCGGGCGTTGAGTGTTTAGCCAAATGCCTGCTTCCGGAATAAAATTGCTCAGTTTAGATAAAAGTGAAACCAGAATTTTCTCCGTTAAATTAACTTTGTAAATCTGATCACCTGATTTATTTTTTAGTAAGCTTGCATCGGCTCCTAAATGTGCTGCTTCAGTCTTTATTTGTCTATTTAAGGCCTCGTTAAAAACAACTGTATCCTTAGGATTTTGGACTATTTCATTGTATGATTTAATCTTGTAGGGTACATTTGCATAGGTGAAAATTTCTTTAACAAGAAGACTGTCTAACTTCCCGGGATGAAAATTATTGGAGAGTTCCAATAATTTCTGGAGGTAAATAATCTGATGATCACCCCAATATCCAATATATGACCAGGGATCGTTTGGATCAGGACATTCCCAGTCAATGCCATCACGCATGATGCGGTATGGATTATATCCATCAATTGTTGAAGCATTAACAAACTTGCAGATTATACCTTCAACAAATTCGGGATATGAAAAACACAATGCTTCCCAATTTTGAAAAATATCACGCCAGTTTCCTTCATAATAATATTTTACCCTGCCATCTTCGTTTTTGGTTTCAATTGAAAAAAGATTCCACGGCCTGCTTGGATCACCATGCCTTCTGCTAAAAGTTAATGGCAAATATTCATAGGTTATTCTGAGTAAATCCGAATCATTAGTTTCTTCAGCTAAACTAATTAGTGCGGAGTATGAAATTTCATTTGGTAAATTTCCCAGCCATGCTTGATATTCTTTTGTGAGTAATTTGTTAATCTGCCATAAATAGTGTTTGAAATCATTTTTTTCAATAAAATAATTGTTTGCGAAAATTCCGCCTCGCATTATATTAAATAGTGTGTTTGAATAATGACGTGCATAACACAAATCCGTATTGGTTATTTGAAAACCATCAGCAAATGACACCATCTTTTTTAAATTCACAGTTCCTTGATCAATATCACGATTAATCAAATCTTCAAGTTTGTCAGTTTTACGAACGAAGTAGTTTAAATTTGAAACATCTGTACTGCCCTGGCTGATTTCAGCAATCGTAAACCACTCCTTAATAGCATTTTCAGCCAGCTCTATTTTGGCATTTATAAAGTATGCTCCTCTTGAAGCCCTAACGTCATACTCAGATTCAATAGCTTGTCCGTTTTTAAATCTGTTTACTTGTTTGTCTGATATCAAAATTTTGTTGTCATCTTCTAATCCAATTGAATATACTGTGGTAGTCTTTAATGCTTCACTGGGTTCAGCCCTGTCAACAGGAATAGAACTTAACATGAATAAGCCCAGGGTGCTACCTTCAATCCGCTCACTTTTTTTATAGGCATCCAAAAGGTTGCTGTATTCATTTTGAAAAGCATAACCAATACCATGTGGAAGGATGTTTTGAATACCATCCAGCACTTCAAAATTAGATTTTGTTTTATTATGATTGATGACGCAGGACTTTTTTACAAAGCCATTCTTTTCACTATTATACCATCCATATCGGAAGCTAAGCCCAAGATCAGAATTAACTTCTTCGAAAATGATTTTATTACCATAAATACTTTTATACAGGTTTCTTGTAATTTTGTAAAATTTCCGTGATTCGTCAGTGAAGGGTTCCCAAAGAAAAGTTTTTCCGTCTTTCTTAACGAGGAAATAGGTTTTACTTCCTGTAATATCTTTATAATCATGTATTTTATCGACTGTATAATAGGAGAACAAGGCATTTTCGCGATCCTTTCTTCCGGCTGATAAAGAACCGTTACTTGAAAGAAACATCCAGTGATCGGAGTCACTGACAATACTTATAAAGAAATCGGGCATTTCATGATAATTCTGTATCTGATAGTATTTTTCGTTATCAATATCGACAAATTGACCTGAAATTTCAGATTGAACTGTATTAATTTCATTTTTACCCAGATATATTTTACGTTTTTCCATTTACACTTTATGAAATACTTTTTAATTATTTTTACATTTTTTTAGAAATATCACTTGCAGTTCTTCGAGGGATTTACCCTTAGTTTCAGGAACTTTTAGGAATATAAAAATTAAACCCAAGGCGGCAAATAGGCCATAAATAAAAAAAGTTGGTGCAGTTCCTATTGAAGATAACTCCCATGGAAATATTAACTGAACCAGAAAGCTAACTACCGAATTTATGAAACCAACAAATGATATGGCAACAGCTCTGACTCTGTTGGGAAACAATTCAGAAAACAACACCCACATTACCGGCCCTAAGGAAACAGCAAATGATGCCACAAAAGCAAGTATTCCAATTAGAATTAATGTGGAGTTTACTTGTATAGCTTTTGGCAGTATTTCAGATTCATATTGGCTTGCCGTTGAAATTCCTAAAGCTTCATTTAGAGCCGATTTAAAATCAACATCATTTGTAAATTTTATATCTTTAATATGAGCGAGTTGTTCGGAATTTAAACCGGCAGAAAGTGAAGTAATTGTTTCATCCGAAATAGTATATGTTGCTGAGTTAAATCCGTAAGCAAGCACAAACATCGATATTGCAATTCCTGTAACTCCGAAAATTAACAATGGTTTTCTGCCAATTTTATCAATAAGAGCCATTGCAAGAATTGTGAAAACCAAATTTATGAGGCCCACATATATTGCTTGTGAAAATGAAGCATCGACTCCCAATCCGGATTGCTCAAAAATCATTGGAGCATAAAAAAACACTGAATTGATCCCGGTTAATTGCTGCAAAACGGCCACTACAATACCAATGGTAAGGACTGTTTTTAGAGCAGGATTAAAAATTTCTTTCAGATAAACTTTCGTTTTCTGCGAAGCAGATTTCAGACTTTGTTTTACTGCTTCCATTTCCGAGATTGCCAATTCTTCTCCACTTGCCTTGCTCATAATAAGCAATGCCTCTTTATCCTTTCCTTTCATAATAAGCCACCTGGGGCTTCTTGGAACCACAAATAAAGCAAGAAAATATAGTATTGCCGGTAAAGTTTCAAGGCCCAGCATCCATCGCCAGTTAAACCTATCTAATCCTAACAACTTGGCCCATTCAGCGTCTGACTGACCAAATTTAAGAATGAGGTAGTTCGTAAAAAATGCGGCCGAGATTCCAATAACAATATTCAATTGATTAAATGAAACCATTGTCCCTCTGATTTTTGGAGGTGCAATTTCGGCAATATACATTGGTGCAATAATTAATGAAGCACCTACTCCAAATCCACCAAGCATTCGTGCAATTACTAAAAAAACAAATGTTGGTGCTATTGCTGATAATATGGCGGAAAGAGCATATAGAATAGCTGCTAACGATAAAACGCGCTTTCTGCCCCACTTGTCACTTAATGGTCCTGCTACCAACATGGCTATAGTTGCTGTAAGTGTAAGAGAACTTACTGCCCAACCCAATTCAATTTTTGTCAGATCAAATTCAGGTTCAATAAATTTAACGACTCCTGAAATTACCGACGCATCAAATCCCATTAAGAAGCCTCCTAAGGCTACAATTAATGAAATCAGGACAATATGACCTTTGTAATGCTTCACATTTTATTTTTTCTCAGTCAACTCTTTTCTTTTGATATATTCTTACATAGTCAATTTCCATTGTTTGAGGAAATGCATCTTCGTCTATCCCTTGCATACTTCCCCAGGCACCTCCTACAGCTATATTCATAATGAGATAAAAAGGTTTATCATAGGGCCATTTGTTTTCACCCAATCCCTCATTTTTATATTCAAAATACAAACTATCATCGACAAAAGCTTTTAACACATCAGGAGTCCATTCAAGAATATACGAATGGAATTTTTCGGATACATCCGGTACAGAAATAGTAGCTGTTTTTTGTGTTTCCTTTTGCCATTGGTAATCTTTTGAATGTGCAGAAGCGTGTATTACACCCAAATCATGTCCAACATGCTCCATGATATCAATTTCGCCAATATCCGGCCAGTTGCCATCGTTAAATGACCAGCCGCCAGGCATTATCCATATTGCCGACCATGTTCCCCTGCCCGGAGGTAGTTTTGCATTCACTTCAATTTTGCCATATTTCCAATTTGCTTTGGAAACCAATCTGGCAGAAGTGTATTTTTTTCCACTACAATCTTCTTTACGTGCAGTGATATGTAAAATTCCATTTTCTACACCGGCATTTTTTAAATTTGCTTCGGTGTAATGTTGAGCTTCAAAATTTCCCCAGCCATCTTCGTTTCCTTCAGTATCATAGCTCCATTTTGTTTTATCAGGCAGGCCATTATTATCGAATTCATCATTCCATACCATCTCGTAATTCTTAATATCAGGTGGAGCAATACTTGCATCGGTTTTAAAATATTCTGTGGAGGTGAAACTCGCAATCACTATAAAGAAACTTATATAAAGGAGTATTTTCTTCACAATTTTAATGTATTAATATTTACAAAAATTTAATATTAGATTCAATAGACTTCTTAATTGTTATTCCTTATAAACACGGACATAATCAATTTCCATGGTTTGTGGGAACGAAGTAGAAGTATCCGGTGAACCCGGCCAATCTCCACCCACTGCCATATTCAGAATAATGAAGAAGTTGTTTTGAAACTCACTTAGTTGCGAAGGAGTTATGTCAGCTACAAAATACTGAGTGTCATCCATGAATGCTTTGATTTGCTGGTCATTCCATTCGACAGAAAAAAGGTGGAAATCGTCGGTAAAAATTCCTGACGGAAGCGAATAACTTTGGCCATAGTCGGCATGTTCGCCATTGTTGTCCCAATGAAGGGTGGCATGAACTGTATTGTCTTTATCCGGGCCACCAACCATTTCCATAATATCTATTTCACCACATGCCGGCCAGCCAACCGAACTGATATTATCCCCCAACATCCAAAATGCAGGCCACATACCTTGCCCGTAAGGAAGCTTTATTCTGGCTTCGATTTTACCGTATTTGAAATCAAACTTATTCTGAGTTGTGATACGGGCTGAAGTATAATTTCTTCCACCATAGGACTCTTCCTTTGCGGTTATTGTAAGGATACCATTATCAACCATGGCGTTACTTTGACTATTAGTATAATACTGAAGCTCATTATTACCCCAACCGCTTCCCCCGGTTTCTATATTCCACTTTGAAGGATCAGGAAGCCCTGTGTAATCAAATTCATCCCACCAAACAAGGTTGGGATCATTGCCCGGATCATCCTGCGCAATATTTATCATTTTTTTATGAGAATAGTGTTTGTTGCTTTTTGAAACCAAAAGTTCTATTTCATAATTACCGGCAAATGGAAAATAAGCTGTATGTTCCATTTCGTTTTCCGCTTCTATATTTCGGTAGATCCACTTAAATGAATCATATTGCCCCACGGTAGTATTTTCGAGGATAACATAATTTGGCTTTTCAGTATCTATTTCTGCTGTAAAAGAAATTTGCAAGTCAGTGACAGCGATATTTATTGTCTTTGTTGCAGTCTTGCTATTCCCGGTATAATCTGTTAATTTCAATGATACTTCATAATCTGCAGCCAACGGATAATAAATTGAATAACTTTTCTTCTTATCAGTAGTTGTATCAGCTTCCCCATTTCCAAAACTCCAGATCATTGCATAATACTCTCCTTCCGATTCATTTTGATACTGAACAGAATTGTCATCATTGAAACTGTAGCTGAAATCTGCTTTAAATCCTGTGTCATTATTTTTCTTACAACCAAAAATAAAAAGTAGCAAGACTATGATACTAAATACCGTTGTTAATCTGATACTTTTTTTTATCCTGATGAATTTATTCGGATTCATTATTTTTATTAGTTTCATGGTTTTTTTATTTTAAAGTCATTAGATTCAAAGTTTCCTTTGTGTTTTTATTCTTGATAAAAATTAAGCATTTAAGATTATTTAATAGTTTTAGAATTTGCTGAAGAATGGCTTTAACAGACGCTGCAAACGGGAATAATAAAATCCTTAATTGCAACGCCTGTATTACCATCAATCAAACTAACTAAACACTATGTATTATAAAAAAAACTATGCATAATTATTTTTGTTCGGGTTTTACATTAGTGAAAATGTGGTACCAGGCTTGTGTTGCATCTTCTTTAATTCTGACCCTCAGAAGATTGTCGGTTACTTCAATGATATCGTATTCACTTGTTCCAACCCACCAACACATGAAACCTTCATCTGAGAAACTCATGCTTGTACCTCTATAACCGCCATCAACAGAGGCTCTGGATGATGAAGGCAGGAAAGTAACGGTTTTTACTCCATATAGTGATGGAACAACATCTTCGCCATGACAAACATCGCCTTCTACTCCAATTTTACTGGCATATGTGCCGGGTATAAATGCAGGACCTGTCGTTTGCTCAAAGGTTAAACCATTATCTGTTTTGGTGAATACAAATTCTGCGTCATACATACATGCTTTATCTGCGTCAAATGGTCCTATTTGCCACCAACTGGCCCATGTATATTCAAGATTACCATAATCTTCTGCCTCAGTACCCATACCTGCGTGTCCGGTTTGATCGGCTGCCCAATACCATGTTTTTGAACTTCCACCGGTTAGGAATTCCAGAGCTTTGTCATCTTCAAAAAGGCTAAACACTGAAATCTGGTCTGTTTTATTGCTAGTGATTCCTCCTGTACCTACAGCTGAAACAGTCACATTATAAGTAATCAGCCCATTTTTTGAGAATCTGTATGTTATCTTCCCACCAGGTACAATATTGATGTCTCTACCATCACCAAAATCAAAATAGTAGCTTATTGCATTATTAGCAGTGACAGTAAAATTAACCAGGCCACTACCATCACCGTTTGGATGCTCATCATCTACTCCAACGATTTCATATGTTAATTTGACGTTTGTCGGTGTAACTAATTCACCCATTTTATACTCATCTTTTTGACAACCACTTATTATTAAAAGTAGTACTATGAAGGAGGCCAAAAAATATTGATTTAATGTTTTCATCTTTTATTAATTTTTAGTTTTTCACAAGTTTAAATCTCCACCAACCTACTCCAATATTGATATCTGCGGTCATTACCGTATTATTTTCCGAAAATTCTATATCATAAGCAATGGAAGCAGGTGCATTTGCCGGATCGGTAAGTTCTCCCCCATTAAATGCTTTTGGAATACCTAAATATGCTCCAATGCCATTAAGGGTAACTGTACCGGCATTTTCGTCATAGGTGTATGTGGCTGCAACAGTTCCATCATGTGGTGCAACAGGAGTTCCACATGCATTGGTGCCACCTTGCCAATCTTCTATCCATGTTTCAGCCCCTAATATATTACTGAATGAACCATCGACGCCAAAAACATAAGTGTCATTATAAAAGCATTCTCTTTCTAAAACACCTGCGTCATCAATTGCCCACCACGACATATCTCCTAATTCGGGACCTACTCCAAGCGATCCTGCTTCTGGTGCTACCTGCCATGTTCCTTCATAAGGAGAAACAACTGAACCTCCTTCTTTTACAAGCTTAAATCTCCACCAACCTGCTCCAATATTAATATCTACGATCATAACCGTTCCGTTTTCAGTAAACTCAATATCATAAGTAATAGAAGGCGGGGCATCAGCCGGGTCTGTAAGTTCTCCGCCATTATATGCTTTTGGAATACCTAAATAGGCTCCTGTTCCATTAATGGTAACAGTGCCAGCGCTTTCGTCGTAAGTGTAAGTTGCTGCAACTGTTCCATCATGTGGTGCAACAGGAGTTCCACAGGCATCAGTGCCACCTTGCCATACTTCAATCCAGGTTTCACTACCTAAAACATTACTAAACGAACCATCTGCTCCAAAAACATATTCGTCATCATAAAAGCAATCTCTTTGTAAAACACCTGCTTCATCTATTGCCCACCATGATATATCTCCCAGTTCGGGGCCTACTCCAAGCGATTCTGCTTCGGGTGCTACTTTCCAGGTTCCTACTATCCCGGCCCCCGGTGATGAACCGGCTTGTTTAATATCATCAAAATAATATGTTGCATCGTCTCCGGGGTTACCAAAATCGAAAAAGATAACTACTTTTTGATATTCATAGCTAATATCAATGGCAGAAAAATCAAATGACAATTCTTCCCATTCATTCGCAACTGTAGTGTATGCATCATTCTCAAAAGAAATTTCACCATCTTCGATATTTTCCACTTTGAGTTTTACCATTGCACCGGATTTGGGTGAATTTACTTTTACCTTAAACAGCTTTTTGCTTGTAAAATCAATAGGCTCTCCTAATGTTAAAAACGATCCTGCCCAGGTTTCAGCACCGGCAGGTTTAAAGGTTTGTCCTACTTTTGCACTTATATCAATACCTGATGGATCGGGATTATCAACAACTGTGGATACAGCATTACCAAAATCAGTAAATGCATAATTAACAGTAAATAATTCAAAATCGATAGGAAGGTTAACCGGATCGGATGGCGTGGCAATAGAAATTGTATCACTAAATTCAGTAGTAGCAGCTCCACCACTTTTTGCAATAACTCTTAAAATATAGTCGCCTGCTTCTGTATAAGTATGTTGTATAACTTCTTCAGGTAAAGCATGTACAGGTATTTCATCTTCTAAATCTCCAAAATATATATCCATTATTGTGGCAAATGTAGCTGTAGCAGATACAGAAATTATATTAGGACTAACAGGATCATGTTCAATAGTTACATTTAAATCCTCAGGAGCTTTAAAGGTAACGTTTAATTCCTTAGTGAGTTTTGTTGTAGCGCCAGTAAGGCCTACTGCAGTAATTCCAACATTATAAAGCCCTTCGTTATAAAAGTGAGTTATAACTTCATCAAGCGGATATGTTCTGGGTGGTACACTAACTGAGTCGCCAAAAGTAACTTTGAATTCAGTTACTCCTTCTGCATTAGGAAGTATTGTAACCAAACCGCTATTGTCCTGAGCGATATCGAATACTACACTAAGATTGGATGGAGCAGTTACACTATCCAATTTATCAAGGTTATCATAATCTTTTTTGCAGGAGACTGCAAAAATAAGGATAACCATAATTAATATTTTATTTTTCAAAAATTTCATTTTCCTATATTTTATATTAATAATTGGGGTTTTGAGTCCAGTTTCCATTTGAGAAGCCAATTTCTTCATGGGGAACAGGGAATAATTCATTTTTACCGACAACAAATCCTTCGATATGTTCAGCAGCTATTCCCCATCTAACAAGATCGAAGAAGCGATGTCCTTCACCCATCAATTCTACTCTACGCTCATGGTAGATAGCATCTGTTAGTGCGGCCCCTGTTAGTGTTATATCATGGTCTGAATTTCCAAAAGCTCTGCGACGAACTTCGTTAATGTATTCCTGAGCCTTGGTATCGGAAATACCACCACGATTATATGCTTCAGCGGCCATAAGTAATACATCTGAATACCTGATTGACCTGTAATTGTTCGGGTTTGTTAAATTCATATCAGGTTGAGATTGTTCACTTCTTTTGCGGGGTAGATATTTACGATTAAAATAACCTGTATGCTCATTACCTGTTGAATATGTAGCTTCGGTAGAATCGGCCCATGAAACAATATCAAGAATCGTCACCGGTTCTCGAAGATCACCACCTTCAAATGCATCAACTGCTTCCTGAACAGGTACATTAAAACTAAAACCAGGTGTAAACAAAGGACCAATGTATTCTCTTACACCACTAAATCCAACAGCAACATTACCCTCGCTACATTGTAGGCAACCAAATCCGGCACCTTCTACATCGGTATATTGCACTTCAAATACTGAGCCCGGGCCATTTTCGCCTTCTGCTTCAAAAATTGAATTGTAATCCGCAACAAGGGAATAATTTCCGCCTAAGATAACCTGATCCAACACCTCGGTAGCTTCAGTGAATTTATCCTGAAAGAGATAAGCTTTTCCTAATAATGCCTGTGCTGCACCTTTGGTTGCCCGTCCTAATTCAACAGGAACATCGGGTAAAACACTTGCAGCATAAAGAAGATCCGCAACGATAAACTCATATACTTCTGAAACAGGAAAGCGTGGTATGGTTGTTTCATCTCCAAGTTTAAATCTTTCATCAATTTTGATAGGAATGGGGCCGAACCATTTTACAAGTTCAAAGTTATAATATGCTCTTAAAAAGCGGACTTCGCCAATCATTTGATCTTTGCCTTCAAAGTCGGTTTTGTCTTTGAACTCCATGAAATAATTAGTGCGTTGAATACCTGCGAACATCCAGTTCCAGATATCTCCAAGATTGCTATTGACAGGTGTTTGTATCATGTCGTCAATTTGTTGCCAACCAATTACATCGGTAGGATTCTCACCCCCACAAAGGGTGTTGTCCGAAGCTATTTCACCAACTATTACATTGGCGTAAGTAGGTTGCAGCATGTCGTAAGAAGCAATAAGAGCCATATAATAATCATCAGCTGAATTAAAATAGTTTTCTGAGTCTATTGAATATTCCGGTGATATTTCGACAAATTTATCTGAACAGGAATTAAACAAAACTAAAAGAGTGATCAGCCCTGTAATAAATGTTTTATGTATTTTATATTTTTTCATTTTATAAGTCTTTTAAAGGTTAAGATTTAAACCAAATGTATAAACTCTTGAAGCAGGATAAAATCCGGGATCAAAACCTGAACCAATAGGTTGGCCGGTTGATGTAGCAGGATCGTATCCTTTATAATTTGTCAGAGTGATGAGATTGTTAATTGCTATGTAGAATCTTAATTCTTTAATATGGACTTTTTCTACTATACTTTTTGGGAGTTTATATCCTAATGAGATTCTTTGCAATCTTAAGAATGAGCCATCTTCAACAAAATAATCAGAAAACACATTGTTTGCGGTTTCGGCATAAGTTACTCTCGGTACTTCATTGCTTGTACCCGGTCCTGTCCACCTTTCGAGTGTATAAGCCAGCTTATTTACATTTGGCTGTACCCGCTCATAATTTCTGACAATATCATTACCCAGGCTTGCAAAAGTATAAGCCATAAAATCAAAGTTTTTATAATTTACTGAGATATTTAGCCCCATCATAAAATCAGGTATTGGGTCACCAATATTAGTTTTGTCATAAACATTTATAACACCGTCTTCATTAACATCTTTAAATCTTATATCTCCAGGCATTGCATTTGCCCCCAATGCCAGTTGTGAAGGATGAGCATCAACTTCTGCCTGGGTTTGGAAGATACCATCGGTTTCGTATCCATAAAAATATCCCATTGGAAATCCTTCCTGCATACGGGCAGGCAACGATTGGCCAACACCAAAACTACCACCCTGAATATAACCTATTCCATTTTTTACTTCAAGCACTTCATTATAAATAGTAGTAAGATTATAGTTAATACGATAGTTGAAGTCCTCGCCTTTTCTGCCACGAAAGCCTACTGAAAACTCAAATCCACTGTTTTGCACTGTTCCTGCATTCCTGGTCGGGCCACCTGCCCCTGGGGCAGTTGTTCCGAAAATACCAGAGACAGGAATATTACCAATTAGCAAGTCCTTAGTGGTTTTTCGAAAATAATCGGCAGTAACATCAATTTTATCATTAAGAAGCTTAACATCAAGACCTACATCGAATTGTTTAGATTGCTCCCATTTTATATTTGGATCAGATAATCGCCCAATTGCTCTTCCACTCACAAGGCCTCCGTTAAGAACGTACATTGCTTCACCGTTAAGTTGAGAGATATATCTAAAATCACCAATCTTGTCAGAACCAAGAATACCATAACTCATTCTGAATTTCAGCAAATCAAAATAATCAATATTATTCATAAAATTTTCTTCAGAAATGATCCAGCCAAGTGTTGCGGATGGGAAATAAGCAACAGCATTGGCAGGGCCAAACTTAGTCGATGCATCCCTTCTTAACATGGCAGAAGCCAGATATTTACCTTTATAATCATATTGGACTCTGCTAAAGTATGATAAACGTCGTTGGTCCCAAACCCATGAACCTGATGTTTTACCTTCGCTTAATCCATTTGCCAAAACTATGTCGGCATATTCCCATGAATTGTTCGGTATATCAAAACCGGTTCCATCAAGGTGATTTCCCCAGTCCTTAAAAACAGTGGTTCCCATTGTTGCCGTAACATGATGAGTTTCCCTAAATGTATTTTCGTAGGTGAGAAATGCATCAAACGTATAGTCATTGTAATTATTCCTGTTTTGATAAACACTACTTCCTAGTACATTAAAGACTTTAGAAGGGCCATAATCAACAACCTTCGTAAAAGATTTGAATTTATCGTTTCCTGAATTAAATCCTATTCGTGCGGTTCCTGTGAAATGTTTAGCAAATTTTGCTTCTAAAACTGCATTTCCACCCAACCTACTTTGATTATAATCATTAAAGGTATTTGCAATTTGTTGAAGTGGATTCACAACTTCAATACCCAGATTTCCCGGTGCCCTGAAAAAATCACCATCAGGGCCATAAATGGGAATTGTAGAAGGCATATTTAATGCGTTAAATAATACTGATGCCAGGCCAAAGTCATTAAAGGAAGTGCGTTCAATATAAGTATAGTTAATTGAAGTTTTAAAGTTTAACCAGTCAGTAAAATTTGTTCCAAGACTTATACGTGCAGTACTCCTGTCAAATTCAGATTTATCGTTTCCAATGATACCTTGTTGTCTTAAATCGGAAACACTTACTCTATAATCCATATTTTGAGTTCCTCCCCAAATGCTTAGGTCATTATTATACATTGGGGCGGTAGAGAAAAGTTCGTTCTGCCAATTCGTACCAATACCTAAACCTGAAACATCAGGAAAGGGTAAGGCTCTTCCATCTGCTGCATAACTCTCATTTAAAAGTATTGCGTATTCAGTTGCATTAAGAAGAGGTAATTTCCGTGTTGTTTCCTGTATGCCATAAGAACTGTTAAAGCTAAGGTGAGTGGGTGTGTTCTTTTTACCTTTTTTTGTTGTTACAAGAATAACACCGTTTGCACCAATTGTTCCATAAATAGCTGCCTGAGCATCTTTTAATACGGTGATTGTTTCAATATCACTTGGATTAAGAGTATTCAAATCACCTTCATATCCATCAATAATCACTGTAGGAGAAGGATTACCATTGGTTCCAATACCCCTGATTCGAATATTAAGGCCGGCACCCGGGGCACCTGATTGAGGTGTTACACTAACACCGGTAACAGTACCTTGTAAGGCTTCTTCTACTTTAACAGGTCTTATTTTATCAATTGTCTTGGAATCGACTAATGATACTGATCCTGTTATGTCTTTTTTCTTGACGGAACCATAACCAATAACAACAACCTCGTCAAGGTCGGATATGCTGGCCATTAATTCAATATTAATAATTTCTCTGCCCTCCACCGGTATTTCCTGAGTAATCATGCCAATATAAGAAATAATTAGTGTAGCATCTAAAGGCACATTACTCAATAAATATTTACCATCAATCGCGGTAATGGTTCCGTTACTTGTACCTTTAACTAATATAGTTGCACCCGGTACTGTTTCCTTGTCATCAGCGGATATCACTACCCCCGAGACCGAAATATTCTGAGCCAGGCCATCTAAATTAAATAGGAACAAAAGAATAAACCCAAAAGTTAAAACTTTTTTCATTAGAAAATAATTTTATTTTTAATTAATTTAATTAAGAATTGCATTTTATTGTATTTTTGATGCAAATAAAACACATTTTATAAGCCAAGTCAAATATTTTACTGCAGAAAAAATACATCACAAAGGAATTTCTACTACATCAAAAATACATCTTTATACTAAAAAAAGGCACTATTATAGTTGTTTACAAATATACAATGTATGCTCTTTATAGTTCATCATACGATATAATCATAACTCGGAATTTTTCCTGTTTTTGCAAACTCTAACGCCAAATGATGTGTTTAAAATGATAAGATGAAATCTGTAAGGTTGGTTACTCTGTCAAGATTTAGTTTTTTGCGTAAGCGATAACGGCTAATTTCGACGCCTCTGGTTGAGATATTCATGAGTAAAGCAATTTCTTTACTTGAAATATTCATACGAAGGTAGGCACATAGTTTAAGTTCCCTTGGGGTAAGTTCAGGGTATTGATTTTTAAGTCTTTTTAAAAATGCTTCATGTACATTCTCGAAATGTGTTTCAAAGACCTCCCATTGATTTTCGCTATTAATATCTTTATTAATTTTTCGAATTAGTGTTGAAGTCATATATCTTTGATCCTCATCCTGTCCAATTGAAGCAATATTTTTGATTTCGTTTTTAATTTTGTTCAGCAACTTATTTTTTTGTATCATTTGCATGGTAGAGTTGGCTAACTCCTTATCCTTCATTGTCATTTTTTCACGAAGGGCCTCGTTTCTAAGCCTGATAATTTCCTTTTCCGCCTCAAGTGCTTCCCGTCTTAACTCGTCCTCTTTTTCTTTTGATTTTTGTTGTTGAAGTAACTTCACCTTCTTTTTTGATCTTTCTATTCTCTTTCTCATCCAGTGAAACATGGCAAATAAAAACAGTAGGACAATACAACTGAAAATGATAATTGCATCAAGGGTTTTAATCCACGGGGGATTTATTGTGAAACTAAATTTTGCAGGTTGGGTTTCTACATTATAAATATTTCGGGCTTTTACAAAGAAAGAATAATCACCATCTTTAAGATTTGTAAACTCCCTGTTATATCGAACATCCCAATTTGACCAGCCTTCATCATAACCTTCTAAAAAGGTAGAATAATGGGTCATTTCCAGGTTTTCATAGTCATTGGCAGAGAATTCAAAATCAAGGCTGTTATATTTAGCATCTAATATTGTTGTAAGTTCGTTTGAATCTATGTTTCCCTGGCCAAAATAGAGTATAGAATCAGGTTTACTTAAATTAACCCGGTTAATATAAACATTAAAATCCTTATTGTAATCCTTGTTGAAAAGAGGATCATAATGAACGAATCCATTCTCGGTTCCGAAAAAAATATTGCTTTCGTCCAAAGAATAGACGAACTGAAATCCTTTGACAAAACTACCTTCTAACTGCCTAAAAGGAAGATTTATATCCAAATAACTTCCATCCTCCTGGATTCGTAACACACCGGAATTATCTTCTGAAAAATACCAAATATCTCCCTGTTCATCTTCAAATAGTTTGCGAACGTCCAGCTTAGGAAGAAGGTCATTAAGGTATGTATCGGGTACAAAATGTTTTGTATCGTAATTAAATTTAAATATTCCATTTGGAGAAGAAAAGACTATATTTCCTTTCAATTCGGATACATTGATTCCATGATCTGATATGAATCCATTTGACGAATTATAAAAATCCGAACCAACAACACTATCGAGAGAGTTATTGAGGAAAATATTATAAACACCTTTTAAACCATGGCTCATCCATAAACTTCCGTTAAAGTCGGCTTCCATTATCCGTGAAGATTCATTATAACCTTTTATTTTACATGTGTATGACCATTCCCCAGATTCTTTAGTAAAAAGAATTAAGCCTGAATAAGTGCCTCCAATGATTTTATCGGGATGGCCATTAAGTTGCAGGTAAGTCCATCCACCCTGAATTTCTGCAATTTTTCTTGCCTTCTCGCCTTCAATTAAAAAAGTACCATTATTATGGCCACAAAAAAGCTGACCATCGAAAACCTGTAGTTCCCAGACCTGCCCACGTGTTGACTCAATCAATTTAAAATTATTTTCCTTTTCGGGATACGCCAGAAAATTATCCCATTTTTTGTAAAACACTCCCTGATTCGTTCCAAAATATAGAATCCCTTTGTGAAGTACAGCAGTATAACCCGCACTTAAACCATCACAATATGACAATAAACTCAGGGATGAGTTGATTTCAATATAATCAATTCCATTGTCGGTCCCTAACCAAAGATTCCCAAAGCGGTCAATTTTTAAACTTAATATGGTATTATTTTGTAATCCCTTTTGGCGGTTAATAATTTGTGAAGGAATTCCCTCGTTGTTACATATCATTAAACCATTTTGGATTGTTCCAAAGCACATGTTTTTTTCATCAATCCTGATTGCACAGTATAATTGGTTTTTTTTAAGAAACTCAGATGCTGGGGTTATCCATTCTTTAAGATTATCACCATCGTATAAAAACAAACCACTTTCAGCCGTTGCTATAAGTAAATTTTCGTTGAAAGGTAAAATTGCCCAAATCTCTTTTCCCTTTAGTTTTTCAGTTCCATGAAGAGGAAAAAACTGTCCCATAGCAAATCTAAGAAGGCCCTTTTCAATATCACATATTAATAACTGTCCGTTTATAAAAAATGAAAAATGGAAAGTCTTAGGTGCCGGGATTACCTGAATATTATCCTCATTAAATACTATAAATTTTGTGAATGACTGAAATATAAGCCCGTCAGGAGTTAAATGGATTCGCCATATTTCATCAAAATCCCTATTTTCCTCCTGCAAAAGTTTTGTCATGGAATGATATTGTAACTCACCAATTGAATCAGCTTTAAAATATCCAAATTCATTAAAACCGCCAACATAAATTCTACCGTCTCCCGATATTAATAAACAATGAATTACCGATCCATTTGGAATGTTGTAAACATCCCAACTATGTCCGTCAAATTCAAGCAGGCCTTCATTATTGGCAAAATACATTTTTCCACTCCGGTTGTGATCAATCATCCATGTTTGTTGCCCTGCATTGTATTTCGACCGCTCAAAATTTTTAATAAACGGAGTTCCAATATCCTTTACTTGTGCCTGAGTAAAAGAGATGATTAACCAAAAGGCCAAGCATATAAAGATAAAGTGATTTGTTTTTTTTATCATAAAAATCATAAACGGTGGCTAATTTACAAAATTAATTTTTCCCGGGATACATTGTTCACTCGAACTTTGGGCAATTCTATTATCAGGGATGCTTTGTTTGACAATGCAGGGTGCATTTTTTTTCTCTATGACAGTTTGAGAGGTCAGTTAATGGGCGACTTTTTTTAGGGATGTGTTGTTCCACTTAATAAAGAGTATTATATAAAATATTGCAAATTATTGATAAAAAAAGCTATATTTGTATTATTAATTCAGAAAGGCTTTTTATAAAAAATAAATTGATCTTTATGAAAACACATATTCATGTGCTAAAACGACTGGCCGTAATAATGCGAAAATTACTTATTCATAGCTTAAAAATCTTAATCCTGGTGATTTGTTTTCTAAATTTAGTTATGATGACTTTCGGACAAAGTTATATATATGAAAACTTTAGCTCGGGACAAATGCCACCGGAAGGATGGACAATCAACAATGTTGCAGGTCAATGGACAGTCAGTAATTCCAATAATGCCGGGGGCAATTACCCGGAAGCAAGGTTTCAATGGATACAGTTGGTTGAAACAACAAGGCTTATCTCTCCACCGATTGATCTGACCGGTTTGACAAGCATACGATTTCATTTTAATCACATGTATGACGACTATCAAGGTGATGGCCCGGCAGTAGGAGTTGCCACCCGATCAGGAGGCGGACTCTGGAACAGCGTGTGGGAAATTCTGCCGGAGGCCAATGTAGGGCCTGAGATAATCGAGCTCGAAATTGAAAATGAAGATGTAGGACAGCCAGATTTTCAAATATGCTGTTATGTACAGGGAGACCTGTTTAACCTTGATTACTGGTATGTGGATGACATCCGGTTATTCGGGCCTGTTAAGTTGGATGTCACCCTCTTCCTCGAAGGGCCGTATGTAAATGACCAGATGACCAATCATCTAAATGTCTCCGGATATTTACCCTTAAGTCAGCCTTATTCCGGACCATTCTGGAATTATCCCGGTACAGAAGAAGTTCCTTACATACCAAACAGCAATGTGACGGATTGGGTACTCATTGAGCTACTCAAACCCAATCCATACCTGCAGCAGGTACTTTATTCCGTTGAAGATCGAAAAGCAGGATTTATTCTGCGCAATGGAACCATTACCGGCTTGGATGGAAACAGTATGCTGTCGTTTCAATTACCTGATACTGATAGCCTGTACGCCTGTATCCATCATCGCAATCACCTGTCAGTGATGTCATCAACTATCCTTTTGTTCGATAACGGGATATGCTCTTATGATTTTACTTCCGGGAGCGAAATGGCAGTTGAAGGACAATTTGCATTGAAAGAATTGTCACCGGAGAAATGGGGAGTAATTTCCGGCGATGGTAATGCAGACGGACAGATCAACAACAGCGATAAGAATGATATCTGGTTACAACAAACAAATAATAACGGCTATTTTTCAGGCGATTTTAATATGGATGGTGAAGTAAATGAAAATGATATTGACGGGTTTTGGAAAATGAATGCCGGAAGAGGAAGCTGGGCACCGGATACGACAGGCATTCCCCTTGTATGCGGTGATTCTTTGTTCGATGTTCGTGACGGTCAGTATTATCAAACCGTACAAATTGGCAACCAGTGCTGGATGGAGGAAAACCTGAACTACGAAACCGGAACCAGTTGGTGTTATTATAACAACACTTCCTATTGTGAAATATATGGAAGGTTATACAACTGGGAAACCATCATGAACGGCGCTCCAGGTAGTAACTCGGTTCCCAGCGGGGTTCAGGGAATTTGCCCTGACGGTTGGCATTTGCCCAGCGACGGGGAGTGGTGCATCCTGACGCAATATATTGACCCCACTGTTGATTGTGATGCCACAGGATACAATGGAACCGATGCAGGAATAAAAATGAAGTCCACAATGGGGTGGAGTAGCGGTGGAAACGGTACCAACGAATCCGGTTTTAATGCATTGCCGGCAGGCTGCATGGGTATTTATCACTTCGATGATCTGTATTTGTTCTCTTACATTTGGTCCACAACCGAGGACTATCCGGGTTATGCATGGCTCAGCAAACTAAATTACGGACTTCCCACTGTTGGCCGTTATTTTAGTCATAAGAGCCGAGGATACAGTGCCCGTTGCATTAAAGACGAATAGTGGCAGAATGCTTAAATCAATTGAATCTACGCGTTTGTTTCACCAATACCTGGGATCATTTGTGATAACATTAATGATGTTTTGAAATAAAATTTCAGATTATTTTTTTTAAAAATATATTTTATAGATATTTGCAGTTTTATGAATAAACAAGTTGAAATTTCGCCCTTGAAAAGCGTAAAAGCATTTTATCCTTTGATGGTTGTAAGCGGATTAGTACAGCTTCTAGTTCCATCCACTATCCATATTATTATGGATCAGTTTCATCTGACTGAAGGTGAAGTAAGCATTTTACCATTAATTTATTTCATAGGCATGATGTTAAGTGCTGTGTTTGTAACTCATCTGATACATAGATTTTTAGTAAAAATACTAATTATAACAAGTGCGTTTCTTATTATTGTATCATTGATCTCGGCATCATTTAGTCAGGAATTTGAAATGTTCGCGTTTTTCTGCTTTTTTGCCGGAATCGGAAATGGTATATTGATAATTCTACCGGGTATATATGTTACCAATGTTTTAGGTAAAGAAAGTGCCCGTATCCAATCTGCTCTTTTTGGTTTCCTTTCATTCGGATATATTGTTGGGCCGCTAATTCCGGGAATTATTGTAAAACTTGATATTTCATGGCGATGGGCAATTGCTTCTCCCGGACTGTTTATGATTCCGTTGATTATACCTTTAGTATTTACAAAATTAGGCCGCATTAGTAAGGTGGAAACACTTTCAATAAGGAGTGTTAAAGAAATAATTAAATATAATCCGAGATTTTTTGCGGGATTATTTATTGCTTTAGTTTTGGGGGCGGGAGCCACACAAGGTTTTTTAATCTGGATTATTACTTTTCTGGAAAAGGAAAGGGGAATGATATCCGGGTCAGCTCATCTCGTTCTGTCCGGAATAGGAATATGTCTGGTATTAGGCCGATTAGCATGTGGATATTTAACTAAACGATTTTCAACATTTAAGATATTGATAATTCTTACTGTAGTTTCATCTATTTTGATCTTTTTTGCACCATTTGATAAAAATATTAGTATAAATATTTTATTATTTTTTATTGCATCTGTTTTCTTTGCAGGTATTTTTCCACTTTTATTATCAGCGGCCTCTACTTATCCCAAATCTGAGTCTTCAAATACATACACTTTGTTTTTCATTGCATTATCTCTTGGATGCCTTTTTATTCCTTTTGTAATAGGCCAAATTTTTGAAATAGCAGGATATATCGCAGGAATGAGTTCGATTACGGTTTTATTTTTAGGTGTATTGGCTTGTCTGTTTATAATAAGAAATGTTCTGCCACATAAAAGAAAGTCATCTTTAATGAAACATAGCGGTTAATTGTTTTTGTAAGAAAATACGTTAACGGATATCAAATAATAAACTTTGATGAAATTAATCAACAGGTTTATTGCTTTTTAGTTAGGGATTGGAAAATCTCCTCAAGACTAAGTTCTTCTTTTTGCAATGAAAGCACCGTAATATTTTTTTGTACGGCAAACTGAAATATTTTTGAACGATAATCGGTTTCCGCCTGAGCAGTAATTATCCATTTATGATCACCGATTTCCCTGACTTTAATAGTTCCCGGCAGCTTCTTTAATTCTTCAGCCGAAACATTTGAATTAAATTCCACCGAAATAATTTCATTTCCGGCAGACATCCTTGATATATTTTCTGTTGAATCATCAGCAACAATTTTCCCTTTATCAATAATTATTATCCTGTCACAAACCGCTTCAACTTCCTGCATAATATGAGTCGAAAAAATAATTGTTTTCTCTTTTCCGATCTCTTTGATGAGATTTCTAATATCTAACAATTGATTAGGGTCGAGGCCCGATGTTGGTTCATCTAAAATCAATACCTGAGGATCATGAATTAATGCCTGTGCCAACCCAACTCTTTGTTTATAACCTTTCGATAAAGCACCGATTTTTTTGTTTTGTTCATCGCCAAGCCCGGTTGTTTCAATCATTTCAACAACACGGCTTTTAGAAATCGAGGTAAGTTTATGTAAACCGGCAATAAATTCAAGATACTCTTTCACATACATATCCGGATACAAAGGGTTATTTTCGGGCAAATATCCAATAATTTTTTTTACTTCGATTGATTGCCCGAGAACATCAAAACCACTAACACTCACAGTTCCGGAAGTTGGAGGAATAAAACAAGTGATAATTTTCATTATAGTAGATTTACCGGCTCCGTTTGGGCCCAGCAATCCAACAACTTCTCCTGCCCCAACTTCAAAACTTACATTATCAAGAGCTTTTTGAGAGACGTAGAGTTTACTTACTTCCTTTACTAAAATTGACATTTCTTTCTAATTCCTTTGTTTTTAATCATGGCGAAATTAAATAAATTTTCGGTTTTTTGATTTAGTCATTCTTCTAATAAATATTATTATCGAAAGCAAAAACAAGAATTCACCAATACTAAACATAATCCAATCAAACTTCAAAGGAACAAACTCAAGTGAAAAATTTTCTAAGGCAGTTTGCAGTTCACTTAAATCATTTGTCTTATTTTCAATAAAATCAAAAACAAAAAATAAAGAATTTTTTATGTAAGCAATAATAATTATTACCGAACCGAAAATTAATAAAAGCCATTCATAAAGTGTGAAATAGACTTTCAGGTACTTATTTTTAAAAACAATAATGATCAAAGCTAATATTATCATCGTAATTGAATTGATGACAGGTGCAATAACCGGCCCTATCCAGTTAAAAGGAATTAGAAATAAAATATCCCAGGTTAGTAATGATTCCGGCCAGCCAATTAATGCTTTAAGGAAAATATAATAAAAAATATCCCAGATGGCAAATGCCAGAATAAAGTAAGCAAATTTCTCAAGTCTGCACTTTCCGAGATAAAAACCTATACTTAATAACATAATTATTGTAACAACTTCTCTGAATAATTCTGTGATAATTATATTTTTCCCTACAATTTTTAAAGGAAAAACAAAGCCTTCAGGATAAAGTATTTCACGTAAATAAACCACAATAGCACTTTCGAGATATGCCATGCAAATTGCGAACAAACACGCAAATAATATTGATTTTATGATCTTTGATCCCATTTTCTATAAAGTTCTGTTTTGCAAGATAATTAAAATTAGTATAGAAATAATGTTTCTACTTTTATTTTTTTAGTAATGATTAAAGAGTTCAGAATAAAAACTAAAGATTTTGGGCTAAAGCCCGATAATTGTCTGGCTTTCAATAACCCCGCCCTTAAGGGCGGAGTTAGTTATGACCTTGTTAACCTGGGCTTTAGCCCGAACTATTAATTATCCATACCTTATTTTTACCTAACTCAATAAAAAACCACATTCCAAACACAAGATATCTGCTGATTTTGATTGCTATATTTATTAAAATTTCTAATTTTGCGGTTCATTTCAAATGAAATTAGTGTAAAAAATACTCTTTTGAGTTAAAAAATCATCAACTTATTCGTTGATTATCGGTATCAAAACAACTAATAATCATTGACATAAAGAAAATCAACAAAATATTGTTAATAATTTTGTTAAATAAAAAATTAAATTCTAATTTTGCACCCCTTTTTAAGAGGACAATTTTTTGAATATAAAATTGAAAATTTTAGATGAACACTTTAAGTTATAAAACAATTAGCGCAAACGATCAAACTGTTAATAAACAATGGATTTTGATAGATGCGGAAAATGAAGTTTTGGGCCGCCTTGCATCAATTGCTGCTACTTTGTTAAGAGGTAAACGTAAACCTGAATATACTCCACATGTTGATTGCGGAGATAATGTTATTATAATTAATGCAGAAAAGATCAGGTTAACCGGAAAAAAATGGACGGACAAGCAATATGTTAGTCATTCAGGGTATCCTGGTGGGCAAAAATTTACAACTCCAAAAGAGTTACTCCAAAAAAAGCCTACAGCAATAGTTGAAAGAGCTATTACAGGCATGCTTCCAAAAAGCAGACTTGGAAGCCAAATGTTCAGAAACCTTTTTGTTTATGAAGGTAATGAACACCCACATGAAGCGCAAAAACCAAAAACAATCAAAATAAATTCAATAAAGTAGAATATGGAAGTAATTAATGCTCTTGGCAGAAGAAAGACTGCAGTTGCAAGAATTTATCTTAAAGACGGAAATGGAAATATTACTGTAAACAAAAAAGATTACAAGGAATATTTCTCAACACCAACTCTTCATTATGTAATTACCCAGCCAATGGAGATTACAAATACAATGGGAAAATTTGATATTAAGGTAAATCTTGATGGTGGTGGTATAACAGGCCAGGCTGAAGCACTTCGACTTGCTATTTCAAGGGCTTTATGCAAAATCGACGAAGAAAACCGTCCCCCGCTTAAAGCAAAAGGATTGATGAGAAGAGATCCGAGAATGGTTGAAAGAAAAAAACCAGGACAGAAAAAAGCAAGAAAGAAATTTCAATTCAGCAAACGTTAACAACTGCTTTAGTTTAGTATCTAAATTGCTTAGACTCCTGATTACGGGCTACTTGGCAATTGTGATTTTTAAGAATGTAAACAAAAAAATTAAATTAAATGGCGAGAACAAATTTTAATGATCTATTAGATGCAGGTGCACATTTTGGACACTTGAAACGTAAATGGAATCCTAATATGAGTCCTTACATTTTCATGGAACGTAATGGAATTCATATTATTGATCTTTACAAAACAATTGCAAAAATAGAAGAAGCAGCATCAGCTTTAAAACAAATTGCAAAGTCAGGCAAAAGAGTACTTTTTGTCGCAACAAAAAAACAAGCAAAAGAAATAGTAGCCCTACATGTTAAAGGTATCAATATGCCTTATGTTACTGAAAGATGGCCAGGTGGTATGCTAACAAATTTCGCAACAATTCGTAAAGCTGTCCGAAAAATGTCGTCAATCGACAAAATGCTTACTACCAATTCATTTAAAGACCTCTCAAAAAGAGAAAGACTTCAAATAACACGTGAACGTGCAAAACTGGAAAAAAACTTAGGTAGTATTGCCGATTTAAATCGTTTGCCTGCAGCTATTTTTATTGTTGACATCAACAAAGAACATATTGCTGTTGCCGAAGCCCTTAAATTAAATATCCCGACTTTTGCAATTGTTGATACTAATTCCGATCCTACAAAAGTCGATTTTCCTATTCCGGCTAACGATGACGCTTCAAAATCAATTTCTTTGATTGTTTCTATAATGGTTAAAGCTATTGAAGAAGGCCTTATGGAAAGAAAACTTGATCGCGACAAGAAAGCTATTGAAGAAGAAAAAGAAAAAATTATTGAATTAAAAAAATCTAAAGCTTTAGAAGAATCCAAAACCGAAGAAGAAAATAAAGGAGAAAAGCAAGAAAAGAAAAGTGTTGATTCAAAACCTGAGAAAAAGAAAGATACACAGAATGTTGTGAAAAAAATTACTAAAAGGCCAAGAAAAAGTGTTTCAAAATAATTTTTTTTTAACGTTAATTAATTTACAAATAATAATCTGAAAATAAAATGACAAAAATAACTGCTGCTGAAGTAAATAAACTAAGAAAGCAAACAGGTGCCGGAATGATGGATTGCAAAAAAGCCCTTGTAGAATCTGAAGGCGATTTTGAAAACGCAATTGACATTCTGAGAAAAAAAGGTCAAAAAGTTGCCAGTAAACGTGCTGGCAAAGAAGCAAGCGAAGGAGTAGTTATAGCAAAAACAACTGATGATAAAAAATTCGGTTGCATTGTTGCTATTAATTGCGAAACCGATTTTGTTGCTAAAAACCAAGATTTTATCGATTTTGTTTCCTCTATTATGGATCTTGCACTTGCAAATTCAACAAAAACAATCGACGAGCTTAAAGCTATTAAATTGAATGGCAGAACTGTTGAAGAAACAATAATGGATCAAATAGGAAAAATTGGTGAAAAAATTGAACTCTCATCTTACGAAATCATTGATGCTGCTAAAGTTTCTGCTTATAATCACCAGGGTAACAAACTTGCTACTCTTTTGGGATTAAATAAAGATGATGTAGAAAAAGCTGATCAAATTGGACATGAACTTGCAATGCAAGTTGCAGCTATGTCACCGGTTGCTGTTGATAAAGATGATGTTGAGCAAAAAATTATTGATAAAGAAATTGAAATAGGAAAAGAGCTTGCACGTCAGGAGGGAAAACCGGAAGAATTGGTTGAAAAAATTGCAATTGGAAAACTAAATAAATTCTTCAAGGATAACACTTTGTTAAATCAACAATTTGTTAGAGATACAAAAAAAACAATCCGTCAATACCTTACTGAAACCGATAAAGATCTTACTGTTACAGAATTCAAGCGTGTTATGCTTGGTTAATATAATAATATTGTTAAAAAAAAGAGAGGCCAAAACCTCTCTTTTTTTTTGCCTAAAAATGAATAGAAATTAATATATTTGAAAATTATTTGTAATTAGTGTTTGTCCATAAAGTCCGTTTTCTTCGTTATGCTCGTCAAAATAATGCTTATTTACAAAAGTAAACGTCTCATTCTTTTGACTTCGCAAGCCTCGAAAACGAACATTCTGAACTAAACACTGACTTTATGGACAGACTCTAATTAGTCAGTCGAAAATTGTGAAATAGAGGAAATAGGGGAAATAACGGAAATGGCCATCGAATTACAACTGAATGATCCTCCTGCGCTAAAGCTTCGGTGGGCAGGCAACCAAATGACAAATTCCTTTATACACTTAAACAATTTTAAAATTTATACTCAACCCATAGAAACAAGAATCAATAACAATGAGTGATGTTTATTTTTCCATAGGTAGTAATTTGGGCGATAGAAAAATTTCATTGGAAAAAGCAGTTTTTTATATCGAAAAAATTATTGGCAAAATAATTAAAACTTCCTCAGTTTTTGAATCCGAACCCTGGGGTGTTGATTATAAGGAAAAATATTTGAATCAGGTTTTATTATGTCAGACCATACTTTCACCGGTGTCTGTTTTAAACGAAATTCTGAAAATCGAAAAATTGATCGGACGAAAAAAACGTGAAGTAAAATATGAATCAAGGATCATCGATATTGATATTTTATTTTATGATAACCAATGCATTAATACCAAATCATTAGTTGTTCCTCATCCATTACTTCATAAAAGAAAATTTGTTTTAGCACCGCTTAACGAAATAAATAATAAATTCATACACCCTATTTTTAATAAGTCGATCAAGCAACTACTTAATAAGTGCTCTGATAATTTAAAGCTTGAGAAAATTAATAATACTGAAAAAAAGCAATAAAATAATTACTTTTGCATATCAGGAAATTCATTTTGAATATCTGATTAATGTAGCCTTTTATTAATGAAATATAATTACATATCCATTGAAGGAAATATTGGAGCAGGTAAAACATCCCTGGCTACACGAATTGCCAAACAGTTTAATGCAAAATTAATTCTTGAACAATTTGAGGATAATTCTTTTTTGCCAAAATTCTATAAAGATCCCGACAGATATGCATTCCCGCTTGAATTGTCGTTTCTTGCCGAACGATTTCATCAATTGAAAAAGCAATTAACTGTACAAGATCTTTTTAAATCATTTACTATTACTGATTATTTCATAAATAAATCATTAATATTTGCACAAAAAACTCTTCAAAGCGATGAATTTGGACTTTACAAAAACGTTTTTCAAATAATAAATTCGGCTCTGCCAAAACCGGATTTACTCGTTTTTTTATATTTAGATATTGAAAAGCTGAAAGAAAATATTTTAAAACGAGGAAGGTCGTATGAAAAAGAAATTAAAAACTCGTATCTTGAAAAAATTCAGGAGGGTTATCTGAATTATATTAAACAACAATCGGAAATGCGAATTTTGATAATTGATACGAATAATCTTGACTTTGTAAATTGTGAAGATGATTATAAATCAATAATTAATGTGATAAATCAGGAATATAATATTGGGGTTCACCGGATTTCATTTGATTAAAAACAAAAAAGGATGCCATGCTTCCATGACACCCTGGCTTTTGAGAAAATTTACAACTAATCGAATCTATTTCGATATTATTTGTTTGCTATTAGTATTTAATTCCTACTGTTATTAGAAATTGATTGTTTTTAAATTTGTTTTCTACCGGATTTACAGAAATGTTATTTGTTCCGTATAAATAATAATCTTCATCGAATTTTGTATTAACATAAGCAAAATCAATGAAATAATTTCTTTCACGAATGCCAAATCCTAAAGAAAATGACGTTGATTTTGCATCGTTTAATCCACTTTTAAACGGATTTCCATAAATTGCATAACCACCTCTGAAATTAAAAATATCATATCTCCATTCTGTTCCAAGCCTAAGATTTCCTGCTGATGTATATTTGGTTCTGATATTATCATTTTCATCAAAAAAGCTATATGAACTTGATTTTAATTTTGCCGTAGAATAGTCAATAAATTCATAATCAGCACTAACGAGACCATTTTGTCCAATAATGAAAGCAATGCTACCAAGTATTTTCATCGGAGTAGTCAATTCATAATCGAAATATCCATTAGGCGAATCTGCCTGATTATATGGGTGATCGGTATTAGAAAAAGTTGATTCTATAGAAGTATTCCAATTATCTTTCATATTGCCGTAAAAAGTGGGAGTGTGAATAGCTGCACCAATACGAACAAAATCAAGAGGCCGAAAAATCATTCCGAATTTAAAATTAAATCCTGTTCCTTTTGTATCGACGTTTTCACGAATTGTAAGTTGGTCAAAACGTGGTATTGTGTCGGCTACATCTGTTTCAGTATAAGTAGATTCACTGGTGTATCTTATTGAAGGGAAACCAAATGTAGCTCCCAAATATAATATATCATCATAGTTTGCACCTACCGATAAAACTACTTCATTCATCGAACCGCTGGTCTCAACTAATTTTTGTTGAAGAACGCCACCATAAGGAACTGCACTATAATAATATTGATCATTTCCTGTAATTGTATCTAATAACCATGTATCGAATGCAAGCTGAGTGTCATACTGATTAAGGGTATTATAATAATTTCCATCTGCATACTCAACATAAGAATTAAGAATTGAATTTTGTGAATTCTGGCCTTCAATTAAAATCCTATTATTGAAATTATTAATTCTATTTATTCCGAATCCAAACTGAACGTTTTTCCATACAGATTGTTCAGATGTGTTTGAAATGTCGCTTGTTAAAATAATACCAACATTATTAAAGTTAAAATTATATTTTGAATCTTCGCGTGAAGTGCCGTTATATGATGAATTTGTGGCTCCGTAATAAAGTGTTGGAGTTATTGTAAATTCAGAACTTTTATATAAGCCTATTCCTGCAGGATTTGTGCTAAGAACTGAGAAATCAGCTCCGAGAGCACCAAAAGCACCGCAAAGTCCCATATATCTCGCAGTTCCTCCAAATGTTGTTTTTGAGTATCTTAATGCATCAATATCGTTTTGAGCAAATGCTGATAGTGAAATAATGCTTATAAAAATTGCAAATATTGTTATTTTCTTCATTGTTAAATTTTATTTAATAATTTATAAATATTTTTTATTCGCCACAGATTCACAGATTATAAATTTTTTGTAACTGTTCATGGTTTGAAATTAGAAATTTGTATTATCATATTTTTGTGTTGTTGATAAACGCATTCAACTCTTTTTTTTTCTAATTTCTAATTTCCAATTTCTGTATTATCTGTGGCATTTTTAATTTTTTTACTCACTATAAATAAGACAAAACCTGTTTTTCTTTAATTACCTACCCCTGCTTCCACCTGACGAACGAGAAGAAGAACCACCTGATGATCGAGAACTTGATCCTGACGAACGCGAATTTGATCCGGAGCTTGACGATCTTGATGGCGACGAATAACTTCTGCTATTTGATTTTGATGGTGATGAATAACTTCTGTTTTTTGATTTTGAAGGTGCTGAGTAAGTTTTATTGCTCGATCGCTTTGGAGTCGAATAAGTTTTGTTATTTGACTTTGCCGGAGCCGAATAAGTCTTATTATTTGATCGGGCAGGAGCTTTATAATTCCTTTGTGACTTTGAATTGTTAGGAACAGTAGTAGTTCTTTTTATATTAGAATTTCTATTGGTTTTTATTGTATTTGATTGAGGCTTTGAATATTCCTGGCTTGATCGTGAGGTTCGGGAATCTTGTGATTTATATGTTTTAGGTTTTGAATATCGTTGCTGTTGTTTTGTTTGAGAATTCGGTTTCTCGTATGTATAGAATTTTTTGTTTGCATTTGTTTGCCTGTTATTATCGGTTTTTACCTGCTGAGTTTTTGGCTTTGAATACAATTTTACAGCATTATTATTACGAGAATTTTCAGAATTTTGACTTCGTGTTTGATTCAAAGTATTTCTGTTTGTGTTAGTTGGTTCTTTGAGTGTAACATTTCCTTGAGTACGTGTATTATTTACATCTTTGTTGTTCAATGTTTTTACTTGCTCATTTCTTGAAGTATTAGTGTTTTGACCGGTGATTGTCCTGTTTGCAGTATTTAGTTCCGACCTATTGCTTCTTGCATTATTTCCTGAACTTCCCGATTGATTAGAGTTAGAATTAATTTCTCTTATTGGATCAGAACTCCGGCTGTAGTTTGTTCGTACATTATTGGAACCGGTTCGCGACCCTCTGTGGCCATAATATGTATTATTATGTGAATAATAATTGCCTTCATAACCATAACTTCCATCCCAGTAACCATTCCAATATCCGTTATTATATCCATTCCAATAGCTACCATAATATCCTCCATAATAAGGGTATCTGTAATTCCACCCCCAATATGAATTATATCTGTAATAAGGATATCCCCATCCAAAACTTAAACCAAATCCGGGATATCCAAAACCATAATTAAAATAGATGCTGCTACCCCAGCTATAAGGGTTATAATCATACCAATAGAGATTTGTATAATAATCATCGTAATAATCAAAACTATAATTCGGACGATGGAATCTTTTTATCCTTGTTGAATAATAATAGTCGTAGTCATCATAATATTGATTATTTACATAAGTATCTCCATTAGTGTCTGTATAAACCTCTGTTTCTTTATAAATCGGTTCCTCGTTATAATACTCATCTGAATAAATCATCTCATCATTCGTTTGATACTCAGTTTCAGGATTATCGTAATAAATAGTTTCCTGAGTCTTAACGACGGTTTGTTTAGGTGTTGTAATTATTTCACCTGTAACTTCTTTATTTACATAAGTTTTTGATTTGCTTGTAGAATAATAAACATCATCATATCCTGAACTTGCATTATACGATGAATTACATGATGTAAAATATCCTAAAACTGAAATCATTAATAATAATTTTATTGCTTTCATGGTTTGACCCTCCCGATTATTAATTATTTTATTTGTTTTTTTCATTGAGTATGTTGAATAATATTTTTATACTTTTGTCCAAATTTTGAATTCGTGTTAAAAATAAACAAATATTATACCAGAAACAAAAATGGCTAAAGATTTTCCAACACGCGAAGAAAATTATTCGCAATGGTACAACGACCTTGTTATAAAAGCTGACCTGGCAGAAAGCTCTGCTGTTAGAGGTTGTATGGTAATAAAACCGTATGGTTATTCGATATGGGAAAAAATGCAGGCTGCATTGGATGGAATGTTCAAGGATACAGGACATCAAAATGCTTATTTTCCTATATTTATTCCTAAATCATTTTTCAATAAAGAAGCAAATCATGTTGAAGGATTTGCAAAAGAATGTGCAGTTGTAACGCATTACAGGCTTAAAACTTCTCCTGACGGAAAAGGAATTGAAGTTGATGAAGATGCAAAATTAGATGAGGAATTAATAGTTAGGCCCACATCCGAAACAATAATCTGGGATACCTATAGAAAATGGATACAATCATATCGTGATCTTCCGATATTGGTTAATCAATGGGCTAATGTAGTTCGCTGGGAAATGCGTACAAGATTGTTTTTGCGAACGACGGAATTTTTATGGCAGGAAGGACATACGGCTCATGCCACTAAAGATGAGGCAATTAAAGAAACCGAGCAAATGTTGAATATTTATGCAGATTTTGCTGAGAACTGGATGGCAATACCTGTTTTGAAAGGAACAAAATCACCAAACGAACGTTTTGCAGGTGCTGTTGAAACTTATTGCATTGAAGCTTTAATGCAGGATGGCAAAGCATTACAGGCAGGAACTTCGCATTTTTTGGGACAAAATTTTGCCAAAGCATTCGATGTGAAATTTTTAAGTAAAGAAAATAAACTTGAATATGTATGGGCTACTTCATGGGGTGTTTCAACTCGTTTGATGGGGGCTGTAATTATGGCTCATTCCGATGATCAGGGTTTGGTTTTGCCTCCTAAACTTGCTCCTATCCAGGTTGCTATTGTTCCGATTTATCGAAAAGACGAACAACTTGAACAAATTACAGAAAAAATAAAACCGGTTATCAAAGCTCTTAAGAAAAGAGGAATAAGAGTGAAATATGATGATAGAAACACTCATAAACCAGGTTGGAAATTTTCGGAATATGAATTTAAAGGTGTACCGATTCGTTTGGCTATCGGCCCACGCGACCTCGAAAATAATACCATTGAAGTTGCGAGAAGAGACACTCTTGAAAAAGAAACTCTTCAAATAACCGATATTGATTTAAAAATTGAGCATTTATTAGAACAAATTCAGGATAATCTTTATCAAAAAGCATTATCGTTCAGGGAAAGCAATACATGCAAAGTTGATTCATGGGATGAGTTCAAAAAAGCAGTTGAAAAAGGTGGGTTTATTTTAGCCCATTGGGACGGAACTGCCGAAACCGAGCAAAAAATCAAAGATGAAACTAAAGCGACTATCAGAGCAATTCCATTGAATGAATATTTTGAAGAAGGCAGGTGTATTCTAACCGGAAAACCTTCAAAACAGCTTGTGTATTTTGCGAAAGCGTATTAATAAGTGAAATAAATGAATAGAAAAAAATCTCTGGCGGCTTTTGAAAAATTGCTCAATGTAATGGATGAACTCAGGGCAAAATGTCCCTGGGATAAAAAACAAACTATTCAAAGCCTGAGATATCTCACAATTGAAGAAACTTACGAATTATCGGAAGCAATTCTTGAAAATGATATGGATGAGATAAAAAAGGAATTAGGCGATTTGATGTTGCATCTTGTTTTTTATTCAAAAATTGCATCCGAAAACCAAAGTTTTGATATTTCTGATGTTTTAGAAGGAATTACAAAAAAACTAATTAATCGTCATCCACACATTTATGGCGATGTTGAAGTGAATTCGGCTGAGGATGTAAAAAATAATTGGGAAAAAATTAAATTAACCGAGGGGAATAAGACTGTTTTATCAGGCGTTCCGACCTCTTTGCCTCCATTGGTTAAAGCTTATAGAATTCAGGAAAAAGCCCGTGGTGTAGGATTCGATTGGGAAGAACCTCATCAGGTTTGGGACAAGGTCATCGAAGAATTAAACGAGCTAAAAGATGAAGTCGATAATAATGGATCAAATGAAAGGAAAGAAGATGAGTTTGGCGATTTATTATTTGCTTTGGTAAATTATGCCCGTTTTATTGATGTAAATCCCGAAGATGCTCTCGAAAGAACAAATAAAAAATTCATTAGACGTTTTTCTCATCTTGAGAAAGCTGCAAAAAATGAAGGCCGTTCGCTTCACAAAATGAGCCTTACGGAAATGGATAAATATTGGAATGAGGCAAAAGAAAAAGAGTGACAAGATTTACGATTGATGATTGAAAATTATATTTCTTTAATGAATCCAATCTAAAAAGTCATCTGATGATTATCAACATGAATAGAATTTCTTATTTGCTTTCAAAAACAATATTAATCATTTGTCTTATTATTTTTTCAAAATTTTCTTTTACTCAAAGCACTAATAATTTATCCCCAAAATATTTAATAAATGCTGATAAGAAATACTTTGTTTCTTATTTTCAGGACACAAAAGATGTAATCAAATCTCCATTTCAATGGAAAAGTAAACAATGGCTTTTAGCAGGTGGAATTTCATTGGCAGGAGTTTTTGTTTATACACAAGATGAACAGATCAGGAATTTTTTTCAAAGAAATCAATCTCAATCGGCCGATGATTTTTCAAAATATTTTTTTGAGCCTTTAGGCAGAGGATTATATAGTTTGCCTCTTTTGGCCGGTTTTTATTCTTATGGTGCGATTGCAAAAGATAGCAGGGCAAAATTTGTAGCTTTGACAGGGCTTAAGGCATTTGTGGTCAGCACCGGTTTTAATCAGTTGATTAAACAATTAACTCATCGTCACCGTCCTAATCAGAATTTTCTGTCTGATCCTCATATCTGGGACGGGCCGTTTTCCGATTTCAAATATACCTCCTTTCCTTCCGGTCATTCCACTGCAATATTTTCAATCGCAACAGTAATTGCTTCAGAATATAATGATACTTTTTGGATTCCAATTGTTTCATATACAATTGCCGGATTGGCTTCCGTATCCAGGATTTATGATGACGAACATTGGGCTTCCGATGTTTTTTTCGGAGCTGTTTTGGGTTATGGTATCGGGAAACTTGTTTATAATAATTCAGGAAAAAGATTTGCATTTTCTCCAGTTTCCAGTTCGGGGAATTTTGGTTTTTCGGTTATTTATTCGCTTAAATAAAGCAAATTTGTGAAATTCGTGTCTTTTTATAAGTTTATGGATGGGCATTAATTATCAGAAAACAAATCTAAAACCTAAAATTATTGCTATATTTACCTTTTTTTTAAAAATGTATGATCACAAAAACAATAACAGATGAAAGAAAAAAACAAACTCGGAAGGCGTAACTTTTTCAGGATAGCTGCTATTGGTGGATTAGGTGCAACAATAATGTCGCCAATAGTTTTGAAAAATGCTCAGGCTCAAGAAAAAAAAGAAAAGGTAAAAACTGCCACAAACATTGCTGATGCAATGAAATATCCACGGGTAAAAACATCAATGCCCGGAAAATATCCAGGAGAAGTAGTTCAGGTCGTTAGCGAAAACTGTATTGTTGACAATGTCCCTGTTGAAAAAGTTGCTTATCAAATGATTAAAGATGGCATGTTAAGCCTGACAGGTACAGCTACACTCAAGGATGCATGGCTGCAATTTGTTTCACCAACCGAACGGATAGGACTGAAAGTTAATCCCGTTGCAGGAAAAACACTTACGACAAGCCATGCAGTTACAAAATCAATTATCAAACAATTACAGGAGGCAGGTATTCCTCGCGATAATATTGTGATTTGGGACAGGCGTGAAATGCAATTACACGAAACAGGTTTTACGGAAGAAAATTATCCGGGAATTAAAATCAGGGGAACCGAACAACAAGATGCCAAAGGTAGTTTTTTCGATAAAGATGGCGTACTTTATGGTGAAAAAATGATTGATAAAAACTGGTATTATTGGGCTGATTGCGAAGAAGAATACGATGCTTACACTTTACCTTATATGGTTAACAGCGGCAAGGAATCCTATTTTTCAAAAATATGTACAGAAGAAGTTGACAAGATCATTAACCTACCTATTTTGAAAAATGCCGGGCCAACCGTTACCCTTTGTTTAAAAAATCTGGCTTATGGTGCAATTACTAATACGGGTAGATTACATAAACCTCTTTGGTCGGAGACTTGTGCCGAAGTTTGTGCTTTTCCGCCACTTCGTGATAAAGTTGTTTTAAATATTGTTGATGGAATTAAAGGTTGTTTTGACGGAGGGCCAGGTGCTAATCCACAATTTATCACCAATTTTAACACCATTCTTATTGGAACTGATCCGGTGGCTGTTGATCGGATAGGTTATGAAATTGTGATAGAAAAGCGAATTGTCGAAGGTGTGCAGGAAGAAGAATCGCCGAGAGGTAGAAAATTTTTGGATTTGGCTAATGACCTTGGACTTGGTGTGGCCGATAAAGAAAAAATTACGCTCAAAAAGATTAACATTTAATGTTTTAAAGAAGACCGAAGTCCGAAGTCCGAAGACCGAAGTCCGAAGACGGAAGACCGAAGACGGAAGACCGAAGACGGAAGACCGAAGTCAGAAGAAGGAAGTCAGAAGTTCGGTCTTCGGTCTTCCAACTTAACAAAGTTTTACAAAATAATAATACTATAAGTCACATATTTACAATGATGAGAAAAAACACATTCCTTCTAATTTGTTTGTTTTTTAGCTTTCTTTCAATAATCGGACAGGAAAACAATAATATTCCTGAACTCACAGAAGCTGACCTAAAAGGGTTGGAAATAATTAGAAACGAAACTTTTAATGGAAACTCACTTTGGGGTTATATGAACGGAGGAGCCGATATTTATCTCGAATATGGATTTAAAGGACTACGTGTTCAGGAGTTTAAAATAGATAATCAAATTATTAAAGCTGAAATTTACCTGATGAACGATCAGGAATCAGCTTTTGGAATTTACAGTATTAAAACATTCAATTGCCTTTTTAATGATACTTTACTCTGTCCCGATTGCTTAGATAATTACCAATATCAGGCAATAAAAGGTTCGATTTATATTTCGATCTCCAACGAAAGCGGCTCTGCTAAAGCAAGTGTAATTTGCCTCGAAACCGGAAATAAAATCCTTGAAAAAGTGAAAGCAAGTGAATTTCAATTACCGGCTTTTTATAATTGTAATAAAAATGATTTAATCCTAAATAATTGTAAACTAATAAAAGGAAGTCTCGGATTACAAAACGGGATTTCGAAATGGATTGAACTTTTTGAGGATTTTGAAGATTATAAAATCTATTATTTTCGTTACAAAGATCAGGACTGTAATATATCATTTGCCGAGATTAGTTTTCAGAAAAAAAATAATAGAGACCGGTTTCTATTAATCAATTTTAATATAAAGAATATCGGGAATGAAGCCGTTTTAAATGATAATCCAACTAAGAAATTCGGTGTTCTAAAAATTAATAGCAATACTATCAGAATATTTGAGAGTAAAGAATCTGAGCTTTGTAAGGGAATTTTAGAAGAGTTTGGATATTAAAACTTACGAAAACGGATTTTTCTATTTCATTTCAAACTATTTTGACTTTATTAGAAAGATATTATCTTTGAAGTGAAATTATGGTTTAAGTTTTCTTAAACAAGCTTGTGAAACTTGACACTTATTGAAATGAAAAATATTTATACAAACTTCAATTAATTTTAGTAAAATATTGCAAAATGAAAAAGTCATTATTAGTAATTGCGGTGTTTATCAGTGGAATGATTTTTGCACAAGATGCCGCAGACACAACAAAACCCTGGAAAGTTTACGGACTGGGGAGTCTTACACTCAACCAGGCCAATTTCAACAACTGGTCTGCCGGTGGTGAAAATTCATTATCGGGAACAGCTTTGCTGAAGTTGTATGCCGATTATACCAAAGGTAAATTTTCGATTAACAACAATGCGAATTTCAAGTATGGAATTATCAGCAACGAAATCTACGATAAGCCAATTAAAAATGAAGATCTTATTGAGTTGAATTCACAATTTAACTATAAAACGGCTCGTCATTGGAGTGTGAGCGGACTGGTAAACTTAACTACCCAGTTTACCGACGGTTACAACTATCCTGACGATTCAACAGTAATATCTAAGTTTTTTTCCCCCGCTTATTTAACTGTTGCTCCGGGTATGCTTTATAAACCTGTGGAGTACTTTAGTATTCTGATGACACCAATCACTATGAAGGGCGTTTTTGTAATGGACCAGAATCTTGCTGATTTGGGTGCATTTGGCGTGGATAAAGCTGATACTCTTACCGATGGATCAATTGACAGCGGTACAGGTAAAAACGTAAAAATCAAAATGGGTGCCTTTGTTGAATTCTATTTTAAAAAGGAGCTAAAAACTGACCTGGTTCTCGAATCAAAAATGAACCTGTTTTATAACTATTTAGAAGATAAAAATATCTCTGATGGGAAACTTAAACTTGACTTTCAATGGCAAACATTTGTAAACTACAGTATTAATAAATGGTTTTCAGCTAACTTCTTCGTTCACTTTGCATACATGCCAGGAGATGTGTTTATTGAAAGAACCGGGATTGATGGAAAAAAAATCTCAGTTACTCCCAACGATAAACTGCAGATCAAACAAACCTTCGGACTTGGTTTAGCATATAATTTCTAATATTTGTTAATGAGAGAATGAATCAATCTTTATACAAATATCACTTATTCATTTAATCAGTTACGCATTTAATCATTTCAACTAAAATTTAATATTATGGAAGATTTTCAAAACATTCTGGATTATTTATATAAACTTACTTTAGAATACGGATTAAAATTAATCCTTGCCGTGATAACGTTGGTTGTCGGCCTTTGGATCATCAAGCTAATTGTGAAAGCAATTGTCCGTACTATGGAAAAAAAGGATATTGATAAAACTCTCAGGGGTTTTGTCCGCTCATTTCTATCTATGTTGTTGAAGATCATGTTGATTATTAGCGTAGTTAGTATGATTGGAATTGAAATGATCTCTTTTGTAGCTATATTTTCTGCTTTGGTTTTAGCAATCGGTATGGCATTATCAGGTACTTATCAAAATTTTGCAGGAGGAGTAATGCTTGTTTTATTCAAACCATTCAAAGTGGGTGATTTTATCCAGGCTCAGGGATTTATGGGAACCGTTAAAGAAATTCAAATTTTCAATACTATTCTTAAAACTCCTGATAACAAAACCATTATTATTCCAAATGGTGGCCTCTCAGCCGGTGCAATGACCAATTTTTCAACCGAGCCACAGCGCCGCGTTGATTTTACATTCGGTATTGGATACGGTGATGATATCGACAAAGCAAAAAAGCTTATTAATAGCCTCATTGAAGCCGACCACAGGATTTTAAAAGACCCGGAGCCGTTTATTGCTGTTTCCGAACTTGCCGACAGCTCTGTGAATTTTGTTGTGCGTGTTTGGGCTGATGCCGCTGATTATTGGGGGATTTTCTTTGATATGACCGAAAATGTTAAGAAACTATTTGACAAAGAAGGTATTTCAATACCCTTCCCACAAACTGATGTTCACGTTTATAAGGAAAAATAGGGGTTAATATTTAGCCTCAATTTGTTGAACTCTTTCAGGGTTCTTTTTAAATATTGTTTTGTTTTCCATGCCCTGCGTACAGGGCTATTCATATTCAATCCTTTCAGGATTGTGTAATAAATCTCATACAGGAGCAAACCACAAAGTGGTTAAACGTGAATTGCCACAAGTGAAACCTGTGGTCAAAAAGTAAAAACCAAATTACAGATCAAACGATTATCTACGATAAAAATCAGTGATCTATTTTTGTTTGCAGTGAAGCTGCGATATGTTATTTCCCATACATAATCAGGCTTTACAGACTTCTTTTTTCATTGATAGCAATTAAATTTCTATTCAAATAATTAATAGAATCTACCGCTTTTCATCGAAAACCTTCCTAATTCTAAATCATACTTGATTTGCCCTAATGTATTATCTTATCTTTGTATATTAATTTCAAGAAAATAGAAATATGAAAAACCAAGATATTTTTTCATTAGAAATTATCTAATAAATTAAGATATGAATAGATTTCTAAATAAACATATAAACAATAAATCAATGTCAAAGTTAAAACGGATAGCCAAATAATTTTTATATATTAAATCAGAATCGATAATAATTATTCATTAAAAAAATTAAAAAGTATGAAAAAATTAAATTTTACAAGTTTACTTGTTTTGCTATTGTTTGTTATATCAAACCTTTTTGCAGAACAAGTTGAAAATGATGATGCCAAAACTTTTGGCACAAACTTCTATTGGGAAAATTCCCTGAATCCAAAAACGTTTTCCTATAATGAAATTTTATGTGAGCTTTTTACCCTTAAAATTAATAATAGAGAAGCTATTAATTATTTTCTTAATAGTATGGAAGAGGAAGTTATTATTGAGTTATATGACTGGGGTGATGCTCCTGACGATGTAGGAACTCCTGGCTACCCAACCTTAGCCGGAAATAACGGTGCTTATCATACTATCGTTGCAGGTGTAAATTTAGGTGTTGATATCGACGATGAAGCCGATGGAATACCTGAATCACAGGCTTTGGGTGATGACAACACCGGCATTGATGATGAAGACGGTGTAGTTTTTACTTCAGTCTTAATTCCCGGAAATATTGCTACTGTTTCAGTTACAGCTTCTACCAATGGTAACCTAAATGCCTGGATCGACTTCGATGGAAACGGCAGTTGGGCTGATCCTTTTGAACAAATCTTTGTGGACTTGCCTCTTGTACCCGGTAATAATGATCTTAGTTTTAATGTTTCCTCAGGAGGATTTTTCGGGATAAGCTTTGCACGTTTCCGCTTTAGTACAGATATGGGAACCTGGATAGAGGGCCATGCTTCTGATGGTGAAGTTGAGGATTATGAAGTATTGATAGAGGAAGAAGAGTCAGCAAGCGGTAGGTTGATTTTCCATAAGACAGATCCCGGCCAGCTTGGAATATATGTTTCAAAAGGCGATGGTACTGATGAAGTACAACTTACAGACCATGGTTGGTATGGCGAAGGTTCGCCTATTACAGAAAAAATTGCTTTCGGTGAATTTTATAATGATGGTATTTGGACAGTAGGAAGGTTTGGAGGACAGGAGCAATTAACCAATTTCGGGAATGGCCCGACATGGTCGCAGAATGCTGACCAAATTGCCTTCTTTGATGGAACAGAAGTCGGTGCTGATCGTCGTATTTATGTAATGGATGCCGACGATCCTTCAACTGCTTCACAAATATCAAATACTCCGGGTAGCTTTCCAAAATGGTCGCCTGTCGATGATTTGATACTCTTTTATGGTGAAGTAGGTACAGGAATATGGCTTATTAATTCTGATGGTAGCGGTGAAGTTCAGCTTACCACAGCCGGTTCATACCCAACCTGGTCACCCGATGGTTCTCAAATTGCTTACACCGGTTCAGATGGTTGTATCTGGATCATGGATGCTGATGCAACGAACCAAACACAGCTTTCAACTGAACAAGGATTATTGGCTGACTGGCGGCCGAATGGTGAACAGATTGCATTTGAGCACGCAGCTACAGGTGGTATCTGGATTATTGATATTGATGGCTCAGATGAAATTCAAATTAATACCGATGGCCATGCTCCGTGTTGGCTACTGATGACCCCCGGTGCAATTATTAGCGGAAAACAATGGCTGGCATTACAGCAAAACGCCGACGGCTCATGGGGTAATTGTTGTGCTACCAATATTTGCACGGTTGCAAAAACGGGCCTCGCTGTTCTGAAACTTGAAACCAATGCCATAGAAGCTGGTTATTACCCTATCGACCAAACTTATACGTTTTATCAAAATGTGAGGGACGGATTGGACTACATCTTGGCCAATGCTCATATAGTAAATATTGCACCCCAAACTCACGGTAATCCCGATTCGGATGGCGATGGCCTTGGGGTTTATTTTATTTCTCCTGCAGGAACATGTGAGGGTTGGCATACTCGTGATACTTATGAAACCACTATTGCTGCAATGGCTCTTGCTGTAAGCACATTCCCTGATACAATTGTTGATGTTGTGGGCAGCGCGGTTTATGGCTGGACATATTTAGAAGTATTAGATGATGTGGTTGACTACATTGCCTGGGCACAGACCGATGTAGGATTTGGACGGGGTGGATGGAATTATACCGAACAGGATTGTAATAATACGACAGGAGACCCCTACATGGACTCCAGGAGCGATCAGTCTAATTCCGGTTATGCTACTCTTGCATTGGCTTATGCAGAAGCATCTCCGCCATGGGGATTTGGCCTTCCACTTTTTCCCGCAGTCATCGTTCCCAACTTTGTCAGAACAGAGTTAAATATTTGGGTAAATAACATTCAGGATCCTGTTGATGGAGGATCACACTACGAAAGTAGTGGAGATATGATGGGGACTAACATACTCAGAACTGGCAATATGATACAACAGATGGCGTGGCTGGGCGATATACCTACTACACCCAGAGTACAGGCTGCACTTTTTTATTTAGAAACGCATTGGTACGATATTGGTGAACCGGGATGGAGAGGACCGGGATGGTCGCCGACTTCAGGTTATCATGCAATGTACACAGCTATGAAAGGACTGGAAGCATTAGGTGTCCAATATGTCGATTGGCCAACCAATACAATTGATTGGTATTTGGATTTCAGGACCACTTTGGTTGCTGAGCAAAATTCAAACGGCTCATGGCCTTCTTCATGGTGGGATGATGGAGAACAAATTCTATCCACCGAATGGGCACTTCTGACATTACAGGCTGTTGTTATTCCTCCACCCGAATTGCCCGATCTTATAGTTACTGAGAAATATGAAGTTTGGGTTGATGAACCATATTATCAGGTTCATTATGAAGTTATGAATGGAGGCAACGTCACTGCACCACCAAGTATAGTCGGTCTTGAAATTGATGGTGTTTTTATCGACACTATGTGGATACCGGCATTACCTCCGGCTGTATACCATGCTGATAATTTCGACACTTTGATAATTCATTCTTTTGGTAGCGATACAATTATTGTTTGTGCTGATTATTATGATGATATTATAGAAATGAATGAAGCCAACAACTGTAATTTGAATACTTTACCCAGTTTTGATTTTGGTGATGCTCCCGATGATATAGAAATGCCGAAATATCCTACACTTTTAGCTAATAATGGTGCAGTCCATCAGATCTTACGTGGTTTATATCTTGGCAGCAGTATTGACCAGGAATTCGATGGACAACCTACACTCATGGCTGATGGAGACGACTATGACGGCAATAATGATGAGCAGGGGGTTGGACTGCCTACATCAATTTCCTCATCAACTGCAGTTACTATTCCGGTTACAGCCTCTGATTCAGGATACCTTAATGCCTGGATCGATTATGACATAAATTATGACTGGAATGGGCCTACTGAACAAATTTTTACTGATGAATTACTTTATCCGGGTGTTAATATGCTTACTTTTAATGTCCCTGCCGGACTTAATCCGGGTATTACTTTTACTCGCTTCCGATTTAGTAGCGTTACCGGTTTAACTTATGAAGGTCTAGCTCCCGATGGCGAAGTTGAAGATTACATGTTAGAAATAGTTGATGCTCCGGGTAGCAAAATGCACTTCCCACAATGGCCTGATCTGGATTCTACAGGTGTTGATGTTTATTGTATGGGAGATGTATTGCTTGCCGATGACTTCCTTTGTACTGAAACCGGTTTTATTACTGATATTACTTTTTGGGGAAGCTGGCTCAATGATATTTTTCCGCCTATGGAAGAAATGCCGGAAATTAAACTTTCAATTTGGTCGGATAATCCAAATGGCCCGAATAATTATAGCGAGCCTATGGACCTTCTTTGGAACCGCAACTTCTTCCCTAATGAATATAATATGTACGAATATGCTTCTGTACCGGATGGTGAATGGTTTTACTGGCCACAAAACCAACAAGCAATATTCCCGGGCGATCACAAAGTATTCCAATTAGATTTCATTATTCAGGAGCAGGAAGCATTTATTCAGGATTCAACTACAATTTATTGGTTGAGTGTAAATGTTATTCCTCAAACCGGAACAGATTATGTGTTTGGATGGAAGAGTAGTCTTCATCATTTTAACGACTTTGCTGTATGGCAAACCGGCCCTCCCGTATGGAATATGCTGTGTTATCCTATACAACATCCTTTGAATGATACTTGTATGGATTTGGCTTTCAACATAAGCGGTTATCCGAATCCTTCAGAAGAATATGACTGGGGTGATGCTCCCGATGATCCATACCCAACATTAAAAAATTCAAATGGTGCTCATCATGCTCCAGACGGTTATACATTCTTAGGACAATCCATTGATGTCGAATTTGACGGACAACCAGATATGTTTGCAATGGGTGACGACATAAACAATATTGATGATGAAGATGGAGTAAATCTTACAAGTTCGATGATCCCCGGCCAAATTGCAAATATTGATTTTATTTCTAATGGAACCTGCTTGCTAAACGGATGGATAGACTTTGACAACAATGGTTCATGGTCAGACCCATCTGATCATATATTTATTGATGTCCCTCTTGTACCCGGTGTTAATTCCATGAGCTTCAACGTTCCAATAAACTCATCAATCGGTGATGCTTATGCACGCTTTAGGGTGAACCAAAACGGTGGTATTCCTTACGATGGATATGGCTATGAAGGGGAAGTGGAAGATTATAAATTCTTTATAAACGATACTATTGCTAACATCAAGATTGGCAATCTTCAATTCCCCGATCCTAATGGCTGGGATGTTAATATAACATCTCCGGCTGAACTTGGCGATGACTGGATTTGCAGTGAAGACGGCCCGATAAATGGTTTCCATTTCTGGGTATCATGGTTGAACAATATTATCCCCGATGAATTTGAAAATGTAATTGAGCACTTTGAAATTTCGATATATAGTGATATTCCTGCTGAGCAAAGCACAACCGGTTACAGTATGCCAGGAGATATGTTATGGAATAGCAATTTCGGACCTGGAGAATTTAGTTACCATCATGCTTTTGATAACTTACAAGGCTGGTTTGATCCTTACTCAGGTAATTATGATCCTATGAACCACTACGGTTGTTACAGGATAGATATTGAGGGTGTTGAAGAGCCGTTTATTCAGGAACAAGGTACGATTTACTGGCTTGTAATTAATGCTTCCTTATTACCCGGAACAGATGATTACAAGCTCGGCTGGAAAACATCAATAGATCATTGGAACGATAATGCAGTTTTTCATGATCCGGGAACATCTGATGAGTGGTATGAATTATATGATCCGATAACACAGGAAGTGCTCGACATGTCTTTCATTCTTACAGGCACTCCTTCAGGCGGATATCCTTTGAATGTTGGTTATCAATTTGTATCAAGCAACTTAATTCCTTACGTACCTGATATGCTTGATGTTTTGGCAAATAACCTTCCAAATATTGATTTTGTCAGAAGTACTGCAGGACACATGTTAAGAAAAATCGGTCCTAATTGGGTAAATAATATTGGCGACTGGATCACTACCGAAGGATATTTATTTAAAATGAATTATAATGACGAATTATTAATCCTCGGCGATGTAATCTATCCTCAAACTCCAATTGACTTAGTTATTGGTTATCAAATAATAAGTTTCTTGCCTAACCAATCTATGAATACAGCTGATTGTTTTGCCGGAGTTCTGACAAATCTTGATTTTGTAAGAAATACAGATGGATTAATGTTCCGAAAAATCGGACCTGTTTGGGTGAATAATATTGGTGATATGAATCCAGGCGAAGGCTACCTCGTTAAAATGACCGGAGTTGACCAACTTATCTATCCCATAGCATCGGATAATGTAAGCGGTCATAAAACATCAACCCCTGATCATTATAAAGTTATTGATGCAAATCCTTATGATCCTGTCTGGACAATTTATTTTGAAGCAAACGGTTTGGAAGCAGGTGATGAAATTGCTGTATATGATGGTGAAGTGCTTGTAGGTGCAGGTGTTGTTAATTCCGATGATATTCTGACAAATTCCATTCCTGTTTTCGGCAATGTTTACAAAAGCGGTAACACTCCGACGTTCAAACTTTGGGATATGAGTGAAAATAAAGAATTTGTTTTAACAGAATATTCTTATTTGAATCCTTACGGCGATGCTTACACAGGCAAAGTTTTCCCAAGTATAGATGGCGAATACAGTATGTTGAACTATTCAATTACCGGACTATCGGATGAAAATTCAAATGACCCATTATTATCAATATACCCAAATCCTTCCGAAGGAGTATTTAATATTTTAATCGAAGGAATAAGCGGAGATTTACAACTGAAAGTAATTGGGTTGCGAGGAAATGAGTATCGTTCTTATGAATTTGAAGGAATTAAATCAATCACAAAAAAACAACTTGACCTTAAAGGATTACCCGCAGGAGCTTATTTTATAAACTTTAGCGGCAAGAACTTTAATCAGGTTAAGAAAATTGTGATAAAATAACGAGAAACTAAAAACACCGGCAAATATTTTTCTTTTGCAGGTTTGAAGACTAAAACCCGTCAGTATTTTTTAATATTGACGGTTTTTTTCATTTTAACCACCCAACTCTCCATAAAATAAGGAGGACTTGGGGACATGTTAATTTTTTGGGGATTTTTAAAATATGATGTTGTTATAAGGTTTGTTGAACTGGAAATAACTCGATTTTATGAGAGTTATTCTATTTCAACAAACCCAAGTAAACAAAGGAGTTAAAATGTTTTATTGATTTTTTTATTCTTAATTTGTCACTAAAAACCTTTATAGAATTTCGTGTTTAATAATTTTGCTCCCCATAAATTTAACCTGCCCCGAAATACCCTTCCGGCCTTTGCCATGAAAATTGAAAAAACAATGCTGCTTATCAAGCAGATCAACAATAGTTTCTTTTCTCTTTTTATGATTGATAAAACGATTCCTGCAATAAAAACTAATGAAACACTAAAATGTGTGGTAACTGCTCACTATAAATCATTTAGAATTTGGTTTTTTAATATGATAGATTACGGAAAAATTTATAGTATTATACAAAAGGTCTTGAAGCCCTGCCTGATACCCAATTCTAAAATCAAAATGTTTTGCATTTTTATTGATATGAAAACGATAAACAATTGGCCTATCAAGATTCTGACAATAACCCAAATATCCGGCAACTGCATTGCTGATTGAAAAACTTTTAGTATTAATATCCGCTCCAAAACCAAACAGAAAAGCATCATCCTGACGATGACTGACCGAATAAGTTTGCCAGGAATAAAAACCAGCCATTCCGAAGATATTAATATTTTCTATTTGTTTTAGGTTTTTTAAAATCTTTTTTCCAAATGAAACATCGAAAAAATATCCCGGAGTATCGGTAAATCTTGCAGCCGTAAACTTTCCGCCGGAAGCTGTTCTGCAAGCTAATCTCAAAGCAATGTCAGGTAAACTTTTATGATTTTTCAGTAATTGAATTATTGTTGAAAAATACAGGTCGCCTACAGCAAAGCCTTCCCCTTCTAATTTAAAAGTCTTTCTTTCGTAACGTAAATTAGTGTCCATCGAAAAATATTCAACAGGAACCATATAAAGTTCAACGGCAATTTTATTATTTGCAAAAGGAAGATAAAATCGTGAGAAAAGATTAAAAGTTTTGTCGTGTTTCGAAAAATGATTTTGCTGACTTAATTCAAATTCAATGTTATTTTCAACTAATCCCTTTTTAATTTCCGGAACAGGAAGAGCATTCGGGCCCATAAATCCCGGCGAAATAACAATATATCTGCTCCAATGCGTAATTCCGTCCCAATTTCTGTTCGGATCGGAATCAATTGGAGGATCGGATTGGGGGTAACAATTATAACTTAATAACAGAAAAAATAAAAGTGAGAATATTGTTTTGAAAAATACCTGTTTTCCAACCATCCTGAAAATTATATTTAAAGTTTAATTAATTAGTATCCATCCTTAAACTTATAAAAAGACACGAATTTCACAAATTTACACAAATTAATCCCGATAGCTATCGAGAGTGAAAATTAGTGTCTAAACATTTTTTTAAACGACTTTATGTATGGACACTATTTAATTCACAAAAGTAATTACTTTTTAAAAATACACATCAATTAGTTCTTGTCAATACTCAAATCATTATCTTTGCGTAAATTTTTTGTTATGAATTATTCAGGTTAAATAAACAAATAGAGAAGAATTTTATAAATGAAAAAAAAAGTTTTACTCAGTTTCGGAATTATTTTATTGTCATATTTATCTTTTGCTCAGTCAAATGTAAAGGATTCCACAATTGTTATCCCTTCAATTTACGGTGAATTTGCTTTTCAATTCCCAGGTGGTGATCTTGTAAATGAATTTTCAAGTAATGGAAATGTGGGAGGAGGTTTTATGATAAAAACCAAGAGGAATTTTGTTTTTGGCCTCAAATATAATTATTTATTTGGCAATGATGTTAAAAATGAAACTACATTATTAAAGGATATTTCTACATCTAATGGCTACGTAATCAGCTCTGCCGGAACTTATGTTGATATACACATGTATGAAAACGGAACTTTTCTTTCTGCCAAATTTGGAAAAATATTCAACGTTCTTGCACCAAATAAAAATTCCGGGATTATAATACTTGGGGGACTTGGTTTTTTTCAGCATAAAATAAGGATTGATGTTGCCGAAAATAATGCCTATAACCTTGATGGTGACTATAAAAGAGGATATGACAGGTTAACTTACGGGCCTGGTATCAGTGAATTTATTGGTTATATTTATTATGGGAATTCAAAATTGGTGAATTTCTTTTTTGGTTTTGAATTTGTGCAGGCATGGACAAAAAACAGGAGGGATTTTAATTTCGATACTATGAGCAAAGATGATTCAAATCGTTTTGAAACGCTTTCAGGTTTTAAAGTCGGATGGATAATTCCAATATTTAATCGGGCACCAAAAGATTTTTATTATTATTAAGATGAGATTTTTGTACTTTTTTGTAATAAAATTATATTCTTTTCTGATTTTTTTAGCCGGATTTTTTGACAAAAAGGCAAAACAATGGACAAAAGGAAGAAAAAACATTCTGAAGTCGATTGAGGCCGAAGTTAAAACCGGTGAAAAAATTGCATGGTTTCATACGGCGTCTCTTGGCGAATTTGAACAGGGACGTCCTTTAATTGAGGCGTTTCGAAAAAAATATCCTGATTTTAAAATATTTTTAACTTTTTTTTCGCCTTCAGGTTATGAAGTTCGCAAAAATTATTCCGGAGCCGACTACATCTTTTACCTTCCATTGGATACACCGGGAAATGCAAAAAAGTTTATCGAAATTGTTGATCCGCAAATTGTGTTTTTTGTAAAATATGAATTTTGGTATAATTTTCTAAAAATCTTAAAAAGTAAAGGAAAGCCTGTTTTTATAGTTTCGGGGATTTTTCGTGAGGAACAACATTTTTTTAAATGGTACGGATCATGGTTTAGGAAAATTTTAGAAATGATCACTTCCTTTTTTGTTCAAAACAATGAATCGAAAGAATTACTTAATTTTATTGGTTTAGAGAATGTTGAAATTAGCGGTGATACACGTTTCGACCGTGTGTTTGAAATAGCTCAAAACAAAAAATCCTTTCCTCTCGTTGAAGTTTTTAAACATGATTCGGATATATTTCTTGGCGGAAGCACCTGGCCTGCTGACGAAGAACTGATTATTTCTTTGATAAATAAAAAAGAAGAAAAATTAAAATTTATTATAGCTCCTCATGAAGTTCATAAAGAGCGAATAAGATCATTAAAAGAAAAATTTCCTAAAGATGTGTTGCTGTTTTCCGATCTTGTTTCAGACAATGTTAAAAAAGAAGAAATAAAGAATTCAAATATACTGGTTATTGATAGTATAGGGATTTTATATCATCTTTATCAGTATGCAAAATTTGCATATATCGGTGGTGGTTTCGGAGTTGGGATTCATAATATTTTAGAAGCGGTAACTTTCGGAAAACCTGTGTTTTTTGGCCCGAAATACAAAAAATTTCAGGAAGCTAATGATCTGATCAATTTAGGAGGTGCTTTTTGTGTCCACAACAATTCCGAGCTTATTGACAATGTAGAAGATTTTTTAAAAAATACTGAGAAATATGATCGGTGTTCCAGAATCTGTTCAAATTATATTCTTGATAAAAAAGGAGCTACAGAAGTAATTCTAAAAAAGACTGAATCTGTTTTTTACAGCGGGTAAAACAAAGCTTATAGAAATAGTTTCGGGTTTTCCACCTTCGCTAAAGTTACGGAGGACAAGTTTAAATAAAGCAGTCCATGACTTTAGTCGTGGGAATTAAAATTAAAACCTGTGAATCATAACCGTTTTAACGGTTTATAAAAACTTTCGTTATAAATTTTAATTAGCTGTATCCAGCATCCTGCATTTTGTATCCTGTTATCGTATTCTCTGCACCTCAACGTCTCAGCATTCAACTTACATACTGCATCTTGTATCCAGTATCCAGTTCTTTTTTCAATTAATTTTTGGAGGAATAATCGTAAATGGATTTTGTGGGATAAATACAAACTGGAATATCGGACATATTAACTATTTGTTCAGCAAAAGAACCTTTCCAAATATTTGTAAATCGCATTTCTTGTTGAGACATTACGATAATTAGTCCGGCATCAACCTTTTTAGCGTAGTCCGATAATGTATCAGGAATATTTTTTGCTTCCATTGACACGACTACAAAATCAAGCCTTTGGCTTTCAAAATATTCGCCCGTTTGTTTTGAATATGTTAATATTCTTTCTTTTATTGCTTCAATTGTTGTATAAAATAATGCTAAGATATAAACTTCCGATTTAAAAAGTTTTGCAAGATAGGTTGTAAAAGGAACTTTTTGACGTGTTTGTAAAGTGCTGTCCATCGGAATAAGAATTCTTCTAAAACTTTTTGATGGATCAATGTTTTCACGGATGGAAATTACCGGTAATAAAGTTTTTGTTACAATCTTTGCTGCATTACTTCCGATTTTTGTGCTTTTTGATTTACCTGAACCATGTGTTCCAATTATTATCAATGAAGCTTTGCTTTCTTTCGCTTCTTTTTCAATTTCCTTATAAATAACACCTTTTCTGATGTTATATTCAATTTTTGATTCAGGTAATTGTAGTTGATATTTTTTCGTTAGTTCAGAAAGCTTTTTATCTGCTTCACTTTTGCTAATTCGTAATCCATCTGAGCCATTTTTATTCTCTATCCATAATAGTATTAACTCAGAATTAGCCTTTTTCGCAATAGCCATCGCATATTCGAGGGCTTTAATCGAACAATCGGAGAAATCAATTCCAACAATGATTTTTTTCATAGCTGAGTCTTTTAAATTTTTAGTGCAACACTTCAATTAATTAAATTTGGTAAACAAAGATAAATATATTATTGATTAAAACTATTTAATATGGTTTTTTATTTTATAAGCAGATGTTTTTTTTATTTTTTTTATTCCTACAAAATAAATTCCAATAAATATTAAAATTCCTGCTATAATATTGTTAATATACAATTTCTCGCCTCTAAAAATCATAGCTATAATGGTGGCAATGATGGGTTGAGAGTAAATATAAACACTAACAACTGTCGGGCTTAGTGTTTGCAGCGAATAATTATTTAACAGATAAGCAATTATTGTAGTTCCAAAAACAACATATAATACAGATAACCAAATATTTGTTGGTATGGTTTCCCAATTTGTTTCCATAAAATTATTAAAACAAAAGGGTGAAGCCAAAAGAAATCCAAATATAAATATCCATTTTAAAAGTGTGATGGGTTTGTATTTTAATGCTAAAGGTTTAATTAAAACAAGGTATATGGAATAGGAAGTTGCTGCGGTCATTGTTAATAAATTGCCAACAAATGTATCCGATTCAAAAGATATTTTTCCTTCGTTTAAAATAAGCATAATGGCTCCACTCAAGCCAAGTGTAAGCCCGATGATGTTATTTTTTGTTATTCTTTCACCAAGCAGAAATATTGAAAGTACTAATACAATAATAGGTGTTGATGTGAAGATTAATGAAGAATTGATGGCTGTAGTTAAATTTAAACCTTCGAAAAATAATATTTGGTTGAAAGCAACCCCACAAGCAGCGCATAATGCGAGTTTCAAAATATCCTTTTTATTGACTTTTTCTTTAATAAAAAATCTGTGAAACATCCAAAATACTATTGCTGCCCAAAAGGTTCTTATAAAAATTATTGCCCTCGGTGAGAGATAATCAGGCATAATTCCTTTAGCAATAACATAATTTAGCCCAAAAATCAGGTTGGCAGAAAATAAGGCTATATGTGCTTTAATAATTTTGTTCAAAAACAGTTTTTTAATTTCTTACAAATATAGGAATAATGGAGGAATGGAGAAATGGAGTATTGGAATAATGGAGGAATGAAGTGATGGAGTATTGGAGTGATGGAATGATGGAGTTACCATAACTTCTAATATTTGTGCTTTTATTCATACGAATTTCCTACGGTCAGTTTAATTGCATTCGCAATTAAATATCATGTTAATCTTTTAATCCTGTCTAAACTTTTCTGGCTTCAGGACAACAAACGCTTGAAAAAATAATTTCACCTCTACGAGGTTTCAAAATGGCCTTATAAATATCAATACTACCTTAATTTCATCCCTAATGGGATTAAAAATACACCAAAAAATCCGTAGGATTGATATTATGGTAGAAAGATTTAAGTGTATAGTATTAAGCTCCGTAGGAGCGATATTATTTTTTGACAAATTTTTCATCCATACGGACTTCGTGTGTTTGTCCTGTTTCTGGCTTGTTCTAGTTTGGGAGTGTTGGAGTGAGGAAAATAAAACTCAACAGGTTCTAAGGAACGTGAATTTATTTATTTCACTGTCCTCAGAAATTTCCTATCCAATACTCCACCACTCCATTTCCCTATCACTCCATTCTTGATTTAATAAGAATTTCAAGCATTTTTATTGCAGCTTCGGCAATTACAGTTCCCGGACCGAAGATTGCAACTGCGCCGGCTTTATAAAGAAAATCATAGTCCTGATGAGGAATAACCCCTCCAACAATCACCATAATATCCTCGCGACCAAGCTTTCGGAGTTCTTTAATAACTTGTGGAACAAGTGTTTTATGGCCTGCTGCAAGACTTGAAACACCTAAAATATGTACATCGTTTTCGACAGCTTGACGTGCTGCCTCAGCCGGTGTTTGAAATAATGGGCCGATGTCAACATCAAAACCTATGTCGGCATAGCCGGTTGAAACGACTTTCGCTCCACGGTCGTGTCCGTCTTGTCCCATTTTTACTATCATAATTCTGGGGCGACGGCCTTCTAATTTTGCAAATTCATCAGCCATTTCACAGGCTTTTTTAAACTCATCGTTGTTTTGCGATTCAGATGAGTACACTCCTGATATTGATCGTATCACTGCTTTATACCTCCCAAAAACTTTTTCACATGCATAAGAAATTTCGCCTAAGCTTGCTCTCTTTCGGGCTGCATCAATTGCGAGTTCCAAAAGATTCCCTTTTCCTGTTTCACAAGCTTTTGTGAGATTATCCAATGTCTGTTTTACATCATCATTATTTCTTTCGGCTTTTAACTTTTGAAGCATTTTGATTTGCAATTCGCGAACTGCCGTGTTATCAACTTCAAGAGTTTCAAGCGGGTCTTCTTTTTCAAGTTTATATTTATTTGTTCCAACTATTGTATCTTTTCCGGTATCGATTCTGGCTTGTTTTCGTGCAGCAGCTTCTTCAATACGCATTTTTGGAACGCCTGTTTCAATAGCTTTTGCCATTCCTCCAAGCTCTTCAATTTCTTCAATCAAATTCCAGGCTTTGTGAGCAATTTCATGAGTTAAAGATTCAATGTAATATGAACCTGCCCAGGGATCAATAGCACGACAAATATTAGTTTCTTCCTGAATGTAAATCTGTGTGTTTCGGGCAATTCGGGCTGAGAAATCTGTCGGCAAAGCAATTGCTTCATCAAGTGCATTTGTATGAAGAGATTGTGTGTGTCCTAAAGCTGCTGCCATTGCTTCAACACAGGTTCTGCTAACATTATTAAATGGATCTTGTTCGGTTAAACTCCAGCCTGATGTCTGGCAATGTGTTCTTAAAGCCAAAGACTTTGGATTTTTTGGGTTAAATTTATTAACAATTTTTGCCCAAAGCATACGTGCAGCACGCATTTTAGCAATTTCCATAAAATGATTCATTCCAATCCCCCAGAAAAAAGATATTCGTGGAGCAAAAGTGTCAATATTCATTCCGGCATTAACACCTGCCCTGAGATATTCAAGTCCATCTGCAAGAGTAAAGGCAAGCTCGATATCTGCTGTTGCTCCGGCTTCCAGTATATGGTAACCACTTATACTGATAGAATTAAACTTCGGCATATTTTCCGAAGTATATTTAAAAATATCAGCAATAATTTTCATTGATGGAAGAGGTGGATAAATGTAGGTGTTTCGAACCATGAATTCTTTAAGAATATCATTTTGAATAGTTCCGATAAGTTTTTCCCTCGGCACACCCTGTTCTTCTGCGGCAAGAATATAGAAAGCCATGATAGGTAGAACCGCACCATTCATCGTCATCGAAACAGACATTTTATCCAAAGGTATTTGATCGAATAATATTTTCATATCAAGAATAGAGTCGATTGCAACTCCGGCTTTTCCAACATCACCGACAACCCTTTCATGATCGGAATCATAACCGCGGTGAGTTGCAAGGTCGAAAGCCACCGAAAGTCCTTTTTGTCCTGCAGCAAGATTACGGCGATAAAATGCATTTGATTCTTCGGCTGTTGAAAAACCGGCGTATTGTCGAATAGTCCATGGTCGCATAACATACATTGTAGAGTAAGGCCCACGTAAAAACGGTTTTAAACCTGCCGCATAATTAAGGTGTTCCATGTTAAGCAGATCAGTTTCGCCATAAACAGGCTTTACGGGAATTTGTTCCGGTGTGTTCCAGTTTTTTTCTATCCCTTTTTTTCTTTCCCATTCTTCAAATCCAACTTCATGTTTTGAATTGGTTTTAAAATCAATATTTTTAAAATCCGGATGCATATCTTTTGTTTTATAATCTATTATTCTGAGTTTTATTATTCCACTTATCAAAATCGTATAGAAGTAATAAGTCATTTAATGGTCATTCGATAGTCATTCGATGGTCATTTTCCCAATTTCTTAATAAACACTTATTCCCAATTTCTTATTAAAATCAACTAAAGTTTCCAGAACATTTTTTCGGACATGAATAAAATCATCAACACCTGCTTTTTTAAAATCTTCTATTTTTTCTTTCGGAAAGCCTGCCACAACTATTAAAGTTTGTGGCTTTTTAGACTTTATTCCTTTCGTCAAAACCGGAACGATTTCAGAATATTCATCATCTGAACTGCAAATAACAACTATCTCTTGTTCGGAATTGAGGGCAGCATTAATTGCTTCGTCTGTAGTTTTGAAACCCGGATTATCGAATATTTCATATCCGGCACACCCGAAAAAGTTTTCAGAGAATGTTGCCCGTGCTTTTCGTATTGCAAGATTTCCTATTGAAAGAAGAAAGACTCCCGGCCTTTTACCACTTTCTTTTGTATGCTTTTCGGTTGCCAGTCTTACGGCTTCGAAAGCTTCAGCTCCACGATATGGATTTAATCCTTTGTTTTCAGAATCAAAAGATATTTTGATTTTCTCCAACATAGTTTCATCAAGATTTGGATATTGGTTAGTTCCAAGTATTGAAACTTTTCTTTTAGCAATATCCATATCTCTTTTTTGCGCTGTTGCTTCAATTTCATCTTTAATAATTCCTTTTTGCAACAATTGGATCAAACCGCCATTTTCTTCGATGTCTTGAAGTTTTTTCCATGAAGCTGTGGCAATTGAATCAGTAAGGTTTTCAATATAATATGAACCACCGGCAGGATCGACTATCTTATTTAGATAAGATTCCTCTTTCAGAATAAGCTGAGTATTTTTTGCATTTCTTATCGAAAACTCATTAGGTTTTTTGTAAGTAATGTCAAAAGGATTGATAGTCATTGAGTCAATTCCGCCAATTGCAGCCGACATTCCTTCGGTTGTATTTCTGAGAATATTTACATAAGGATCATAAATTGTTTTGTTCCACAAAGATGTAACTGCATGAATATTCATCTTTTGGGAATTGTGATCATTTGGTTTATATTGCTCTGTGATTTTTGACCAAAGCAGGCGTGCTGCTCTGAATTTTGCAATAACCATAAAATAGTTAGAACCAATCGCGAAAGAAAATAATAATCCTGGTAAAATTTGGTCGATATTTAATCCGATTGAGGTCAAACGCGAAAGATATTCGTTTCCTGAAGCAAGGCTGTAAGCTATTTCCTGAATTATTGATCCGCCGGAATTATGAAAAAGACTTCCATTTATAGTTATAGCTTTAAAATTAGGGAGTTCTGCGATGATTTTATTAAGGAGTTTTGCAGAATCTTTAAATGTTTCTTCCTCGTTTTTGCATAATTTGCTTGTTAAAGCAAGTTGATTAATCGGATCATAATTAATTGATCCTTTAACATTATTTTTGTTAATGTTTTGTCTTTTTATTTCTTCAATAAATAAATCAATTGTTTGAGAAAACGATTTTGATGAAAGAAAATTTATTTCTGTTTTTTCAAGATCAATTCCTTTCAGAAGTGTTTCCATGTTTTTAGCGGAAGTAGCTTCATCAGCATTAAATCCTATTGCATTAACTCCATTTTTAAGAGTGTTGATTGCAATTGTATTTGCTTCCTCAATATCACCGGTTTCGACATCAACCCTCACAACCCAGTTATTATCTTTTTTATTTCCCCGGTTAGAAGGAAATTCACCGGGCAACGTGTTAAGATATTCTAAATTCTTAAGGTCTTCGGCTCTGTAATAAGGTTGAACCTTAAAGCCTTCGATAGGTTTCCAGATAAGTTTTTTTTCATAATCGGCGCCCTTGAGGTCGGAGATTATTTTTTCTTCCCATTCTTCAGTAGAAATAGGAGGGAATTCGGAAAATAATTTTTCTTCCTTCTTGTGATCAACATTTTTGTTCATATTATTTCCAACATTTTAGTTGATATGATTTTAATATTCTTTACTTTTATTATTAAGGCATAACAAAAGAAAGCCATATAAATATTATAGCAAAATTAGCTATTTTTCAAAATCAAACAGAAATAGTTTTTTATATGACAGGATTAACAAGATTAACAGGTTTTATTAAATCATGTTAATTCTAAAATCCTGTCTTATTAATTTAGGAATATCTTTAATAAAACTGACAATTCCAAAAAATAAATAAGATTCAAATCCCAAAACTTATTTTTTTTACCACGAAGGAACACAAAGGATTTTCACAAAGGAACAGAAAGGAAAATCTGTCCATTTACTCATCATAATCTGTGGTTACTCAAAGTTTCGTTGGATAAACTTTTTACTTTAGCCCCAACTGCACTTTGCTTTACAAAGTTTCGTTGGGTAAACTTTAGCATTTCTTATTACACAGACGACAAAAACCTTTCGGCTTCTATCGCTGCCTGACAACCTGAGCCAGCTGCTGTAACAGCCTGACGAAAAGTTTTATCCTGAATGTCGCCGCAAGCATAAACTCCTTCAACATTTGTTTTTGTAGAATCGTAAGCAGTAATTAAGTAGCCTGTTTCGTCCATATCAAGTTTACCTTTAAAAAGGTCGGAATTAGGTTTATGGCCGATAGCAACAAAGAATCCGTCAATATCAATTATTTTATCCTCACCGGTTTTAACATTTGTAAGAATTGCACCGGTGACCGATTTTGAGAAACCTTCTTCTTTTCCTGTAATTTCTTTAGGAATATGATTCCAAAGAACTTCGATATTAGGTGTTTCGAGTACTTTTTTCTGCATTGCTTTCGATGCTCTCAGTTCATCTCGGCGATGGATAAGATAGACTTTGCGACAAAGTTTAGCCAAATAAGTAGCTTCTTCGGCTGCTGTGTCGCCTCCACCTACAATTGCAACATCTTTTCCTTTATAAAAGAAGCCGTCGCAGGTTGCACATGCCGAAACTCCAAAGCCATTAAACTTTGCTTCAGATTCCATACCTAACCATTTAGCCGAAGCTCCGGTTGCAATGATCACAGTTTCAGCAATAATAGTTTTTCCGTCATCGGCTTTTATTTTGAAAGGCCTTTCCGAAAAATCTACTTCCGTGATCATTCCAAATCTGACATCGGTTCCAAAACGCTGGGCTTGTTTTTTAAAGTCTTCCATCATTTCAGTGCCTTGGGTTCCATTAGGATAGCCGGGAAAATTATCTACTTCAGTTGTAATTGTCAATTGTCCGCCCGGTTGTAAACCTTCATAAACTACAGGTTTCAGGTCGGCTCTTGCTGCATAAATTGCTGCTGTGTATCCGGCAGGACCCGAGCCGATAATCAGGCATTTTACTTTTTCTATTGTTTCATTCATTTTCAAAAATTATTTTTTAAAACCGTTAAAACGGTTAAATATTTTCATATTTCATTAATAGTCCACGACTTAAGTCGTGGGTTGCCTAAGACACACTGTTTCAAAAACCATTTTAATGGTTTATCAATAACATTTGGGACAAGTACTAACTAAAAAGAAAGTATTGACTTTTTAATAAGTTCAATAGCTTCCATCAATTGATCTCTTGTAATTACCAAAGGAGGAGCGAATCTGATAATATGATCGTGAGTAGGTTTTGCCAGAAGGCCGTTATCTTTCATTTTCATGCAAACATCCCATGCGGTTTTTCCATCTTTTGGTTTTATAATTATAGCGTTTAATAAACCTTTACCTCTAACTAACTCAACCATTTCAGAATCAATTTTCGACATCTCTTCTCTAAAGATTTTACCCAGTTCTTCGGCTTTTTCTGCAAGATTTTCATCTTTCACAACTTCTAATGCTGCAACTGCAACTTTTGCTGCAATTGGATTTCCACCAAATGTAGAGCCATGTTCACCGGGTTTGATAGTCAGCATAATCTCGTCATCAGCTAAAACTACCGATACGGGAAAAACACCTCCTGAAAGCGCCTTACCGAGAATTAAAATATCGGGATGAACATTTTCATGATCGCAGGCAAGTAATTTACCGGTTCGTGCGATACCTGTTTGAACTTCGTCGGCAATGAAAAGTACGTTTTTAGCTTTACAAAGATCATAAGCTTTCTTAATGTAACCTTCAGCAGGAACGTAAACACCTGCTTCACCCTGAATAGGTTCAACCAAAAAACCTGCAACGTTTTCGTCTTCAAGAGCTTTTTCCAAAGCGGGAATATCATTGTAAGGAATTGTGATAAATCCAGGTGTGAAAGGTCCGAAATTTTTTCGTGCATCAGGGTCGGTTGACATTGAAACTATTGTGATGGTTCTTCCGTGAAAATTGTTTTCGCAAACAATTATTTTAGCTTCATTTTCTGGAATACCTTTTACTTCGTAAGCCCATTTACGACAAAGTTTCAAAGCTGTTTCGTCGGCTTCGGCACCTGTGTTCATTGGTAATACTTTATCATAGCCAAAATATTCGGTGATATATTTCTCGTAAACACCAAGACTGTCGTTATAAAAAGCTCTTGAAGTTAAAGTAAGTGTTTTTGCCTGATCAATCATGGCATCAACAATTTTTGGGTGGCAATGACCTTGATTTACTGCTGAATAAGCTGATAAGAAATCGAAATATCTTTTTCCTTCTACATCCCAAACTAAGGCACCTTCGCCTTTTGATAATACAACCGGCAACGGATGATAATTATGTGCTCCATATTTATCTTCCAATTCCATTGCTTTTTTAGATGTTAATTTCTCTGCCATTTCAATTTATTTTTTAAATAATTAATATTAAACTTATAATGAATGAGAACTTCAATTCTCGAAATTTTTGCAAAGATAGAATTTCTAATCTTTAATTATTTCTCAATTTGTAAATTTTTTAAAACATCTATTTTGGATTAATTTTTTTGTAATTTTGGATTTGGTTTATTGGGCGAAAAGAAGCGGGAAAGTAGTTGTGGTTGGTTAATAAAGCCTGAAAAAGAAAATAAAATGAGAGTTTATAAAAATATGTAAAGTGTTAACAAGAATAAATAATACAATGGACAAAGGCGAAATAATATGCATAGGGTAGTAATTATTTAGAAATTGTGTGGCATTTGAAAAATGACAGAACCGATTAAAATAGAGAGATATAAAGACTGCGTTCCAAAAAATGGAATTTGGTATGACCATTGGGGAACAATCTTTATATCTGTTATGCGAAAAAGTAAACCTTATGTCAGACGGAAAGCAGTTCCTTATGATAAAAAAATGGACAATGATTTAAGCGAATGGCATAGAGAATGGCAGTATGACAAAATAGAACTCAATTATGGTTCTGAGCAATTTGGAGTGAAATCATATGAAGTTACAATTAACATTGACAATGAAGACCATAGAATTGATAGCCTTGTAAAGGGGATTGCAATTGAATTTCAACATACCTTATCTGTAGGTTTAGATGAAATAGATTTGCGATTTTCTGCTCATTCAAAATATGGACTTATTCCATATTTAGTTATTGATTTAGCAGACTATTCTACAGATGAATTCAAGAAAACTTTCATATCAGAAGAAAAACAACCTCTTAAAACTAAGTTGAATAAATGGTTAACCTCAAAATATTCTGAATCAAATAACTTATTTATTGACCTAAAGGATGGAATGATAAGGATTGTTAATTCTGTTGAACTTGGTTATTTGGAAATGAGTTGTGAATATTTTCTTAAAAATCTTCTTGAACTTGAAAAATATTTGGTTGTAGAAATAAAGCAGGACCAAGAAAGGGTTAAGAAAGAAAGAAAAGAGCGTTTAAAGCGAGAAAAAGAATCTGAATTAAGGAGTGTTGAAAAAGAAAGAGAAAGATTTTATCACGAGAAATTTGATAATCCTGATTTTAAATTTTACAGATTTTGCTTTGCTAATCCAGTGATTAAACCTTATGTTATGCCATTTAATGGAGAACGGTTTGAATACTTTACTCATTCAGATGAGGTGGAAGGTTATTTGAAAAAGTGGCATAGGTATTATTCAAAAGACAGCAATTTTGAAATTTTATATAGAACTGTATCCAAGATTATAGAAAAAAAAATAAGTACTTATAAAGGTATTAGAATCAAGAAAGAATTTGAATATCTATTTGCCGAAATTCAACTAAAGGACAGATATATAACAATAGCAAAATTTGAAAGAAAGGGGAAGTTTGTTAAAATAATCCCCAAAGAAAAATCAATATTTAGAAAATAAAAACGACACACAATAATGTATAAAAGAAATAGGTGAGATAGTAGCAATTTCAAGGATTTTAGCCCGTTTCAACTTCATCGTAAATTGAAAGATTTGAGTTCTTCAGTCGGCTACTATTCTTATCAAAAAGTTATCATAAATAATTAGAAAAATGGAAAGATTAGAAAACATACATCCCGGAGAAATTTTATTGGATGAATTTTTGAAACCCATGCAAATATCTGCATATAAGCTGTCAAAAGATATTGATATTCCTCAAACGAGAATATCACAAATCATTAAAGGGAATAGAAGAATTACTGCTGACACAGCATTGCGATTAAGTTCTTATTTTGGAAATTCGGCTAAATTCTGGCTTGGGCTACAAGAAGATTATGATATTGAAGATGAAAAGGAAAAAAAGACTGAAGTATTCAGAAAAATCAGGACTATGAGAGAAACCCAACAAAAGCATTATGTGTAAGCATAGTAATATCAAAAAAAATCTAACAAACCTTGACCAATTTATTGATGATAAAATTGGCAAAGAAGGAACAAACATTACTACCTTTTTTGTAAAACCGTTAAAACGGTTAAATGATTTCGTATTTCATTAGTAGCCCACGACTTAAGTCGTGGGTTGCTTTATGTATGTAGTTTCGGAAACCATTTTAATGGTTTATTTTTAATATAGACTAACTCTAATCACCTCACTTCAACGAAACAAGCGTAATCCCATGTCCGCCAAATTCGATATGCTGGTCTTTGTATTGTTTGATTTCAGTTACGGATGATAAATATTCACGAATAAGTTGCCTTAAAATTCCATCGCCTTTTCCGTGAAGAATACTCACATCACGAACATTTAATAAAATGGCATCATCAATGTATTTTCTAACAAGCGATAAGGCTTCTTCAGAGCGTTTTCCACGGACATCGATCGAAAGATTGAAATTTGCCATTTTTTGGTTCAACTCATTAATTATATTGCCGTAAGATTGTTTTCGGTAGGACACAGCCTTTTTTACAGTCTTTTTCAACATTTTTAAAGGAACTCTCAATCTGATTGAGTCACTTGAAATAATAGCATCTTTGCCAATAATTTCAGCCACTTCGCTTACAGATGTTTGTCCTTCTAAAGAAACAAAGTCGCCAACTTTAATAATTTTATCGATTTCTAAAGGAGTTTTCTCCTGAATTTTCTTTTTGGTTTTTGGTTTTTTCTTTTTTGTAATTTCCTTTGCTTTTATTTTTTCAGATTCTTTTTTCAGATTTTCGCGAAGTTTTTTAGTCTTTTCTTTATCAGCCTGATCTTCTCTGATTTCTTTAATAGTTTTTTCGATTAGCTTGTTTGAGTTGGAAATTAATTGCAACGCTTCATTTTTTGCTTGTTGCAAAAAGGTTTCCTTTTTTGCTTCAAGCTCGTTTTTTAATTTTTGATATTTATCAATCATGTCAGATAAAAACTCATCAGCAAACTTTTGCTTAGTTTCACCTTCCTTCAATTTGCTTTTTTCAACCTCCAAATCTTGTAAAGCCTTGTCGTAATCAATTTGAGTTTTTCCAGTTTTTTTTACCGCATTTCTCAAAACTTCTTTTTGAAAACCAATCTTTCTGGCAATTTCAAAAGCAAAAGAACTTCCTGGCATACCTAACCTTAACTTATAGAGGGGGGTCATTGTTTTTGTATCAAAAAGCATTGCACCATTAAATATCCCATCAGTTTTGCTTGCCACCAATTTCAAATTTGTATAATGAGTGGTAATTACTGCAAAGGATTTTTTCTGATTAATTTTTTCGAGGGTAGCTTCAGCAATTGCTCCACCAAGCTGAGGTTCGGTTCCTGTTCCAAACTCATCAATTAAAATTAATGATCTATTATCGGAATGATTTATGAAGAATTTTAAATTTAAAAGATGAGAACTATAAGTACTAAGATCATTTTCAAGTGATTGTTCATCACCAATATCTATAAAAAATTTAGTAAAAATACCTGTACTTGAAGATTCTTTTGTAGGAATTAGCAAACCCGACTGAAGCATATATTGAAGTAATCCGACAGTTTTCAAACAAACTGATTTTCCGCCTGCATTCGGGCCTGAAATTATGAGAATTCGGTTTTTATCATCAAGCGAAATATCCAAAGGAACCACAGGTTTTTTCTGGGCTTTATGCGATAAAAACAAAAGCGGATGTTTTGCATCAGTCCAGTTAATCAAGGGTTTGTTCATTAGATGAGGTTTATTTGCTTCAATTAATAAAGCAAACTTTGCTTTTGCCCTGATAAAGTCAATTATTCCGAGAAAATGATAATTCGAGATCAATTGCTCGGAATTTGGCCTGATAAAATTTGTCAGATCGGTTAGAATTTTTATTATTTCACGTTTTTCAGCATTTTCAAGTTCACGCAAATCATTATTTATTTCAAAAACCTCTGCAGGTTCAACATAAACTGTTTTTCCGGTTGATGATTCATCGTGAATAAAACCTTTTATCATACGTTTATTTGCCGCATGCATCGGGATCACAAGCCGGCCATTTCTGATTGTCGGCTCGATAAATTCTGCTGCCCAACCTGATTTTCGGGCAAGTAAAAGTGTTTTATTGATTTTTTTATCAATTACGGACTGCTTGCTAATCAGTTCACTCCTTATGCTTTGTAATTTTGCGGATGCATTATCTTTAATTCTTCCCTTTTCATCAATGATTGCATTAATTTTGATAAGAATATTTTTATCAATAATTACATTTTCAATAATTTCGTTTAGAAATGGAAATTCATCAATTTCAAGATTTTTTATGTATGAAATTATACTGGTAATTGTATTTAACGAGAGCCTGAGATCAACTAATAATTCCTGTTCGATGAAAGTTCCTTCAATATTTATCCTTTTCAATTCAGGCCTAAGGTCGAAATAATCCTGTGAAGGGAATTGTTCGCCAAACAAAAGAATTTGCCTGAACTCCTCAACCTGTGAGAGAAGTTTTTTGATTAATTCAAAATTGGATGAAAATCGAATTTTATCAACAAATTTTTCTCCCAACGGACTAATGCAGGCTTCTTTCAGTATTTCCCTGATTGAAGAAAAACCTATTTTTTGTTCAAAATTTTTAGGATAGATCATGCAGCAAAGTTAAAGAAATAGGAATTATGAAATTTAGGGAAATACAATTTGATGTAGAGACGTTGCATGCAACGTCTCTACGTATGCAACGATCTGAAAATCATCAATCGTCAATCATCAATTTGAAAGGGAAATTGCCATTGACCTGCCCGCCTTCCATAGTATTATTACGGCAGACAGGTCTGTGGCGAATTTTATTATCCAATAAATTCCATTTAGAGTTAAATATTTTTTCCAAATTTGTTTTTTTTTAATAGAAAAAAGTATTTTCGCAAGCTAATACAAAATGAAACATAATAAACATGTAATTGTTTCAGTTAAGTATAAAGTAGTTTGTATAAGTATAAGATAAAAAGGATATTGAAATGAATATTGTTATTGCCGGAGATGGAGAGCTTGGTTTATTTTTAGCTGAGGAACTGGCTGATGAAAATCACAATATTACGATTGTTGATCCTCACGAGGATTTATTAAAAATGGTTGAATCTCACTCAGATATTATGGCCATTGCCGGTGATTCCACCTCAATTTCGGTTTTAAAAAGAGCTAATATCAAAAAGACCGATTTATTGGTTTCAATTGTTCATGATGAACAGATCAATATTATCACAGCTCTTTTAGGAAAAAAACTTGGTGCAAAGCGAACCATAGCGAGAGTTAACAGTACTGATAACCTATCTCTTGAAAGCCGTGGGATATTTAAGTCTTTAGGAATTGATGAGCTTATTTGCCCTGAAAATATTGCAGCCAACGAAATAATTAAATTGATTAATCATTCGGCAGCTACTGAGATTTTTGAATTTTCAGATAATAAATTATCTATTTATTTGATAAAGTTAGAGGAAGATGCCCCTGTTGCAAATAAAAATTTATATCAAATTTCCCAGCAACATCCTCATCTGGATTTTAGAGCAATTGCAATACATCGGAATTCTAAAACTATTATTCCTTCAGGAAATGATGTGTTATTACCGAATGATTTAATTTATATAATAACTAAGCCAGAAGGTGTTGATGATTTGTTGAATTTGAGTGGCAAGCGTAAAATTGATATAAAAAGTATAATGATTGCCGGAGGAGGCCGTGTTGGCAGGACGGCTGCAAAACAATTGCGGAAAGGTTTAAATATTAAATTAATTGAAAAAGATAAAAAAAAGTGTATTGAATTAAGTGACTTTTTTGATGAAACTTTGGTGATTAATGGAGATGCAAGTGATATTAAATTGCTTGAAGAAGAGGGTTTAAGAAGTTTTGATGCTTTTGTTGCCGTTACAAATAATTCGGAGACCAATATTCTGACTTGTTTGCATGCCAAAAAATTTGGAGTAAAAAAAACAATAGCATTAGTTGAAAATATCGACTACATTGGAATTTCTCAAAGTATAGGGATAGATACAATTATTAATAAGAAACTTATTTCAGCAAGTTATATTGCAAAATTTACCCGCCCTTTAAAAACTAAATCAATAAAATGTCTTAGCGGAACACATGCAGAGGTCATTGAATTTGTGGCAAATCCACGATCAGCGATTACTAAACATCCGATTTGTAAACTTAAAATTCCTGAAGGTGCAATAATTGGTGGAATTATAAGAGGTAGAAAAAGTTATATTGCAACCGGTGATTTTCATATTAAAGACAACGACAAAGTTGTAATATTTTCTCTCCCCGAAGCCAAGAAAAAAATTGAAAAATTGTTTGATTAATAATTAAATTTTATAATGCTTAGCTGGCCGGAAGTAAATATCAAAATTATAATCAATGTAATTGGGTTTTTACTCATGTTTGAAGGTGTTTTCATGTTTTTTGGAATACCTATTGCCCTTTACTATTCAGGTGACAGATGCGATCCTTTAATAATTTCAGGAATAATATGTATCTTATCCGGTTTAGCACTTTCAATTCTCACGAAAAAAGCTAAAGGAAAACTTATCGGCAAAAGGGAAGGTATAATAATTGTATCTACTTCGTGGATAATTATTTCTTTATTTGGAACTTTACCATTTATATTAAGCGGAACCATAACAAGTTTTACTGATGCTTTTTTTGAAACCGTTTCCGGCTTTACTACAACCGGAGCAACAATACTTACAGATATTGAAGTGGTTCCAAAAGGAATTTTATTTTGGAGAAGTATAACTCATTGGATTGGAGGAATGGGAATTATCGTACTTTCTGTTGCAATTCTCCCAATTTTGGGGATTGGTGGCATGCAGTTGTTTGTTGCCGAAATTCCCGGCCCCACTCTTGATAAACTTCACCCGCGAATCACTCACACAGCTAAAAGATTGTGGGGGATTTATATCCTTTTAACTTTTGCTCAAACCGGTTTTTTGATGTTTGGTGGCATGGATCTTTTTGATGGCCTTTGTCATGCATTCGGGACAATGGCAACCGGAGGTTTTTCGACTCAAAACGCAAGCATTGCAAATTATTCGCCATATATACAATATGTTATTACAGTTTTTATGATTTTGGCAGGAACTAATTTTACACTTCATTATATAGCTTTACATGGAAATATTTCAAAAGTTTGGAAAAATGATGAATATCGTACATATCTTTATCTAATCGTTGCTGTTACAATTATTATTACCGTTTCTTTGATTTTAAAAAGAGATATGAGTTTTGAAGAATCTTTCAGGGAATCTGTTTTTCAAACAGTTTCGATTATTACTACAACAGGTTATATTACAGCCGATTATTTGATGTGGCCCGGATTGCTTTGGCTAATTTTATTTTTAATGATGTTTGTTGGTGGTTGTGCAGGCTCAACCGGAGGTGGAATAAAAGTTATGCGACACTTATTATTGTTTAAAAACAGTTGGCTTGAACTGAAAAGATTACTTCACCCGAATGCCATTATTCCTGTGAAAATGAATGGAAAAGGTGTATCTCAGGATATTATATTTAAAGTAATGGCTTTCTTTTTAATTTATATAATAATCTTTGCTTTTGGTGCAATGTTTATGTCATTGTTTGGACTTGATTTTGAAACTTCAATAGGAGTATGTATTGCAACTCTAGGAAATATCGGGCCGGGAATAGGAGATATTGGCCCGGATGGAAATTATGCTGCCATTCCGGCAATGGGGAAATGGTTCCTTTCGTTTTTGATGATAATCGGACGATTAGAATTATTTACCGTTTTGGTTTTATTATCACCTGCTTTTTGGAGAAGGTAGGAGAGAATTGTCTTTTGATCACAATTGTTTTCCAGAGTTTGCCCTGCTGAATTGGTGTAAATGGGAAATTAAGTTATTCATACGGACTTCCTTCGGTCGTTTGCTTTGCATCTTTTGCTTCGCTGTCATTTGCTGTGCGTCATTCGCTGCGCTGTCAGTTGTTCTTTGCACGTCATTAGTTATCATTTGTTTACAACCAATTACTACTGAATGACAATCGAATGACCATCAATGACTATCGAATGACAACTGAATGATCATTGAATAACTTAAACCTGTATTTCGACACCAGAGAACAGGAATTGATAAGAAACTGATTTGTTACGCCAGATTTATTATTTTTGTTAAAAATATCAAAATAAATGGAAGTAAAAATTTCGGTAGTCATAATCACTCTTAATGAAGAGAAAAATATTGGTCGTTGTCTTGATTCTGTTGTTGATATTGCTGATGAAATTTTAATTGTTGATTCATTTTCGACAGACAGAACGCAAGAAATTTGTAAAAAATATTCTGTAAAATTCCTACAACATAAATTCGAAGGATATAGTGAGCAGAAAAATTGGGCTAATAAGCAAGCATCTTTTCCGCATATTCTTTCCCTTGATGCTGACGAAGCTCTGTCAGAGGAATTGAAAAAAAATATTCATGCAATAAAGTGCAATTGGAATGCAAATGCCTATTGTTTTAATCGGCTTACAAACTACTGTGGAAAATGGATTTATCACACCGGTTGGTATCCGGATAAAAAATTGCGGCTTTGGGACCGCCGTTTTGGAAATTGGCAAGGAATAATTCATGAAAAAGTTATACTTACCAATGGAGAAACTCACTTTCTAAAAGGCAATTTACTTCATTATTCATATTACTCAATTTCACAACACATCCGGCAAATGAATAAATTTTCGGAAATAGGAGCAAAAAACATACTTCAAAAGGGTAAAAAAGTCTCTTTTTGGAAAATACTTGTAAATCCAATAGTAAAATTTTTACGGTTTTATTTTATAAATTTAGGATTTCTTGATGGTTTTTATGGTTTTATGATTTCTGAGATCACAGCTTTTGAGACTTTTTTGAAATATTCAAAAGCCTTTAATATTCAGAAATCAAGAAGAAAAAATACGCTTTAACTTATCTTTAAAAAGACAAATTCTAAAGGAAATTGAATTGTCCGGTTCTTTCAAATATCCTGTAAATTCTGTTCCAAGTCGTAAATAATATTTATTGAAAGTAGAATTTCCCATTCCCCATTTTAATAAGAATTGTTTTTTACCATTGTTTTTCTTAATCCGGCTAACTGTCCGTGAAATAAAATGATATGATCGACTTTTACTGCATCCTTTAAAATATCTTACTCCTACATGCCATAATTTCATCATAAAATCCGGATCCGAATACATTCCCGGTGTGAATTCAATACTTAGTCCTCCAATTGCATTCCAAATATCCTTATGAATTACTAAAGGATACCATTTACTTCCGTTCCAATCAGCGAACTCATATTGATTATATTTTTTCAAAAACTCAATTTCGTTGAATTCTTTAGGTGATTTCCCAAAATCATAAGGCGATAACACACACCTGTTCAAACTTTTAGTGTGTTCGATCTTTGTACCTGAAATTGAAAAATAATTAGTATCAAGTTTTTCAATCTCTTCCCAAAGATATAAATCCCAATCAGGGCAAACATAAACATCATCGTCAAGAAGGACAATGTAATCAGAAATTGCCAATGATGAAGGAGCATTAAATCCATAACAAACCCCAATATTATTTTTGGAATATGAATAGCTTAATCTTTGTTCTTTAATCCATTCGAGTGTGCCATCTGAGCCTTCATTAATATGAACCACGATTTGATTATGAAAATGTGAGTTCTTTTTTATGCTATTTATGCAAAATTTCAGATATTCAATATTATTCCATGAAGGAATCAGGATTGAGAATTTCGGTTCCCGGTTGATTTTCGACTGATAAAATTCAATTTTTTTTTTCATGTTGAATTTATATATTAAAAAACAAAAGTAAAAAGTATTAGTTTTATTTAGCAAAATAATAGTACTTTTAGCAAGTTTTTTTATTAAAAACATTAAATTTTTATGAAAGATATTCATTCAAAAGTATATTTCTATCTTTTGATATTGCTGGCAATTTCAGTGCCTCTGTCAAGATATTTTATGAGTATTGCTCAAATTCTTTTGATTGTTAATTGGTTGGTTGAGGGTAATTTGTATGAAAAATTCAAAAAGTTTTTTAATAATAAAGCTGCTTTGGTTTTTTCTTCTTTATGGCTTTTACATGTGATCGGACTGTTTTTTACGGATGATTTTAATTATGCCTTTAAAGACTTAAGAATCAAATTACCCATACTTATTCTCCCAATAATATTTTCATCATCAAAACAAATTTCCAAAAAGCAATTCAATATTTTACTTGCATTTTTTATAGCAGCAGTTTTTTCGGAAACAATTATTTCAAGCTTTCTTTATTTTAAGAAAGAATTTATTGATATTAGAGATATTTTCCCTTTTATTTCTCATATTCGATTTAGTTTAAATGTTTGTCTTGCAATATTTTCTTTAGGATATTTTTTGTTCAAATCATCCGAAAAAAATGTTATTTATAAATTTTTTTTAGTGATATTAATTGTTTGGTTAATTGTGTTTTTAATGTTTACTCAATTAATGACAGGTGTTATTATCACATTAACGTGCATGGTTATAATATTGATTTATAATATTTTTCAAAGTAAAAGTAAATTATTAAAATTAGTTTTTATTATTATTTTAATTGCAGTTCCACTTTTTATCGGGTTGTATGTCAGGGATGTTGTAAAAGAAGTTTATCATATTAATTCCATTGATCTTAAGACTCTTGATAGAAATACAGCTTTGGGTAATCCCTATTCACATAATCTTTATAATCAGCAAATTGAAAACGCTTATTATGTTTGGATTTATATTTCAAAAGATGAAATGCGGAATGCCTGGAACAAACGAAGTTCAATTGAATATTTTGGGAGAGATAAAAAAAACCAATTAATAGAGGCAACTTTGATTCGTTTTTTGACTTCAAAAGGCTATAGAAAAGATGCCGAAGGAGTTAATAAATTAACTGAACATGAAATATGCCTGATTGAAAACGGTATGGCAAATTCAAGATTTGATGATATTTCCGAGATACGTAAAAGAATTTACAAAATTATATGGGAAATAAAAAGATATAATATGGGTAGTAATTCAAGTGGTCATTCGGTGATGCAGCGTCTTGAATATTGGAAAGCCTCTCTTTCAATTATAAAAAGCAATTTTTGGATAGGTGTTGGAACAGGTGATATGAATAAAGTATTCAGTAATTACTATGATGAAGAAAATTCTTCATTGTTTTATAGCTTTCGCTGGAGGTCGCACAATCAGTTTCTATCCATTTTTGTTGGTTTTGGTGTAATCGGATTTATTTGGTTTATCGTGTTTTTGCTTTACCCACCTATTAAAACCGGTAGAATGTTCGACTATTATTATTTTGTGTTTTTTATAATTTCAATACTTTCAATGTTATCGGAAGATACAATTGAATCGCAAGCAGGAGTTACATTTTTTGCGTATTTTAGTTGTTTGTTTTTGTTTGCAAAAGAAAAAAAGGACAAATGATGTGGCTTGTAATAGTTAATCCAAATGCAGGAAGAAAAAAAGGTAAGAAAGACTGGGAAAAAATTTCTGCATTATTAATCCGGGAAAGAATTCATTTCAAAAGAGTTTATACAAAAAGAACTAGGCATGCTATTCATCTGTCAATTAAATATATCGAACAAGGATTTACAAAAATCATTGTAGTCGGAGGCGACGGAACTTTCAATGAAGTTGTAAATGGAATTTTTACGCAAAATTTCTATCATCCCTCGGAAATTACTCTTGGAATGATCCCTGTCGGGACAGGAAACGACTGGGGTAGAATGTTTGGCATCCCCTTGAAATATAAAAAAGTTGTTCAAATTATTGCAGCCGAAAGAACCTTTTCTCAGGATATTGGGAAAGTTGAATATTTTAATTCTAACAAAAAGGAAATTAGATATTTTGCTAATGTTGCCGGATTGGGTTACGATGCTTTTGTGGCAAAAAAAACAAATCGCCTAAAAGAGAGAGGTGGTGGAGGTTCATTTTCCTATCTTTTAAATATTGTTTTAGGCCTTTTTCAATACAAAAATAAATTCATTGAACTAAGAATTGATGATAAATTGGAATTTAAAGGCAGGATTTTCAGCATGAGTGTTGGGATTTGTAGATTTAACGGTGGAGGTATGATGCAACAACCAAATGCAATTCCGAACGATGGCATTTTCGATTTGACGATAATTAAGAAAACAACTAAAATGAAGGTTGTCAGAAATTTAAAAAACCTTTATGACGGGACTTTTATAAAAATGCCTGAAGTTTTGACATTTACTGGGAAATCAATTTCGATTATTTCAAAGCCCGAAAAAAATATTTTTCTGGAAACCGATGGTGAATCTCTCGGCCATTCACCCATAAATTTTGAAATACTTCCTCAAAGCTTGAAAGTTATTGTTAACAAAATTCCAGACGAATCACTGAAACCTGAAAGGAAAAACGGAGAGACGGAGTGATGGAGTGATGGAGTTTTGGAGTTTTGGAGTGATGGAGTAAGGAAACCGAAACCCGAAACCGCAAACTCGAAACACTATTTATCTTTATTTGCCAATTGTCCACAAGCAGCATCTATGTCTTTTCCCCTACTCCTTCGCAAGTTAACAATAAGATTTTTACTTTCAAGGTAATCAACAAATTCCAAAGTTTTTTGCTCCCCAGATTTTTTAAAACCACTATTTTCAACTTCATTGTATTCAATCAGGTTGATTTTTACTGGAAAATTTCGGCAAAAACGGCATAATTCTTTCGCATCATCAAGGTTATCGTTAAAATTGTGAAGCAATAAATATTCAATTGTGATCCTTGTTTTTGTTTTTTGATAAAAATATTTTAAAGCTTCAATTAAAGTACTTATAGAATTGTACTCATTAACAGGCATTATACTTCTGCGTTTGGAATCGGTAGCAGCATGAAGTGATAATGCAAGATTAAATTTTACTTTATCATCGCCAAGTTTCTTTATCATTTTCGAAATACCAACCGTTGAAATTGTAATTCTGTAAGGAGACATCGCCATTCCGGTTTCGGAGGTTATTTTTTCAACGGATTGAATCACATTTTGATAATTAAGCAATGGTTCACCCATTCCCATATAAACAATATTTGATAATGGTTGCCCGTAATTTTCTTCAGATAATTTTGTTAAAATAGCAACCTGATCAAAAATCTCAATTGATGTCAAATTTCTTGCAAAACCAATTTTTCCGGTGGCACAAAACGCACAAGAAAGTGAGCAACCAACCTGGGTAGAAATACATGCAGTAACCCGATTTGTGGTCGGGATTAAAACTCCCTCAATGATTTCATTATCCGATAATTTGAATGAAACTTTAATAGTTCCGTCGCTGCTTTTTTGTTCTTTAAAAATTTTAATTTTATCAAGAAAAAAATGCTCATTTAAAAGATTTATGATAGCCTTAGAAATGTTTCTCATTTCCTCGAAGGAGGACACATGTTTTTTCCAAATCCATTCGTAAACTTGCTTTGCCCTGAAAGCCTTTTCGTTATGCTCAAGAAAAAATTTCTTTATTTCTTCAAAGGATAATAATCGTATGTTTTTTTTGTCTTTCATCTTCAAATGCAAAATTAAGATAATAGTTTTAATAAACAGTCATTAATAGTCATTTGCTTCGCATCATTAATTGTCATCAATTGTTCCATAAGGTAATGACTACTGAATGATTATTAAATGATAACTTAATTTATGATTGAAACCCCTAAACTGGAATATATTTCTGGCAAAAACAGAAAATTTACTATCAAATAAAATTTGAATAAAAAGTATATCATCGAATTTACCGAATTAGACTAATTTTAATTCGTTCAATTAGTGTAATTCGATGAAAAAAGTGATGGAATTGATTAAGATTCAATAGAAGTTGCTAAATTTTTCTAAATTCGGCAAATATTATTTTAATTATGATTAAGATTTCAGCAGATTATATTTTTCCAATTGCTTCATCTCCAATAAAAAATGGTATTTTGATTTTTGAAAATGATGGAAAGATCAATGATGTTTTACAGCCTTCTGAAATTAATTCCAAAGATGATATAAAAAAATATAAAGGAGTTATATGTCCCGGGTTTATCAACACACACTCTCATATTGAGTTGTCATACCTGAAAAATCAAATAAAAAAAAATCAGGGACTGGGAGATTTTGTTGTTGAAGTTCAAAAATCTAAAAAGAAATTTGATAAAGAATTTATAGTTGAAGCCATTAAAAAAGCAGAAGAAGAGATGCTTTCGTCGGGAATTGTTGCTGTTGGAGATATTTCAAACACAAGCCTTTCGTTTTCGATGAAAGAAAAAAGCAAATTGAATTTTTATACTTTTCTTGAAATTTATGGGTCCGGCCCTAACATTGCTGAAGAAAAATTTCAGAAAAGTCTTGATCTCTATTCGCAAATTATATCTCAGAAAAATAATAATATAGCCTCAATAGTTCCTCATGCACCTTATTCGGTATCTGATATTTTATTTAAAAAAATCAAAGAATTTTCCATTCAAAACAATGCTTTGATTAGTATTCACCATCAGGAAAGTTCTGACGAAAATTCATTTTTCAAAAATAAAACCGGAAAGATTGTTGAAATTTTGAAAAAATTCGGTAGCAGTTTATCACATTTCCATGCAACCGGACTAAGTCCTTTGCAATCAATTACCTCATTTTTACCGAAACAGAATAAACTTTTATTGGTTCACAATACATTTTCAAAACCGGAAGATATTGATTTTGCAATTGAAAATTTCAAGAATTTATACTGGTGTTTTTGTCCTAATGCAAATTTATTTATCGAAAACCGATTACCTGATATCCCTGAATTTATTAACAAAAAAGCCAAAATTACAATTGGCACCGATAGTTATGCTTCAAATGAAACTCTTTCGGTTTTAGAAGAAATAAAAACAATTTCAAAGCATTACCCTGAAATTAAATTACAGGAATTACTTTTATGGGCAACTTTGAACGGCGCTGAATTCTTGGGATTTGATGAAAAATTCGGAAGTTTTGAAAAGAAAAAAAAACCCGGAATTAATTTAATTGAGAATATTGATTTGAAAAATATGAGGATTGTTAAGGAAAGTAGGATAAGGGTAATAAAGGGATGGAGAAATGGAGTATTGGAGTAATGGAAGTTCAGCTCAAGAGAATCTCAACGAGCGCCAGCTGGATACCAAAGGTGGTTTACTTAATCCCATTTTTTCACTATTGGATATCACAAATTGTGATTTCCAATCCTTCAGATCTTCTAATGTTATTTGGAACATAAAATCCTCTGGAAAACGCTTTTTATTTCTTCTTGCTGCCTGGTTTAATACTCGTATTTTAACTCCATATAACTCAGCTAAATCACGGTCTATCATTACTTTTCTTCCTCTTATTACATAAATCTTGTTTATAATTTTTTCTTCCGGTAACATTATTTTATCTTCTTTATTTTCATTCATTTTCAAAGAATTTTGAATCACAAAATAATAATTAAATTTGGGTGTCGCAAAATGCGATACCCAATTTATTGCGTTCTTCAGTACATCTAATCCTTTTTGTTAAAATCCAGCTGGAATATTTCTATTTAATTTTACGTTTCAACAATTTTTTATTAAAGAAAATCTCATAATTAATCTTTTCGGGAATAGAGTCGTAATTATTTACAATAAAGTAGGACGTAGGATATGAAATTTTACATATATTCCCTCTAATATGCTTAACAAATACATGCTCTTTTTCATTTGTTATATCTGTTCTTAGACGAAAAGCACTAGAATGCCTTCGTTTAATCGTTTTCAATATTTCTCGATTCAATACTTTTATTTCAATTACGAGATTATCTGGACTTGGATAATTTTCTATTCGATCTATGTATAAATCTGTGGTAAAGTAGTCATACTCATTATTGTGGAAAAAACTATTAGTTTTACAACCAAAAATAAATAACAGCAATAAACAGAAGATGCAAATATTTCTATAGCAAAATAAATTTTTGTTTGTTTTCTCAGTTTTAACCTGCCTCATATTAAAGATAATTAACTTCATTGTAATCTCGCAGTTTCAATTAATATTTGTTAGGCAAATTTAAAAATATTTGGACATAAAAAAACCCCACCAAAAGGTGAGGTTTTTTGAAATATTTGGAATTATAATTTTACATCATTCCCGGCATTCCACCGCCCATTCCCGGCATTCCGCCGCCCATTGGTGGCATAGCTTCTTTTTCGTCTTTGTTTTCAACAATAACACATTCGGTTGTTAAAAGCATTCCTGCTATTGAAGCAGCATTTTCAATAGCTACTCTGGTAACTTTAGTAGGATCAATAACACCTGCAGCAAAAAGATTTTCGTAAACATGAGTTCTGGCATTATATCCAAAATCATCTTTTCCTTCTTTCACTTTCTGAACTACAACTGAGCCTTCCAGTCCTGCATTTTCAACTATCTGACGCAATGGTTCTTCGAGTGTCCTTCTAATTATAGCAATTCCTGTATTTTGGTCTTCATTTTCTCCTTTAAGGTCTTTAAGGTCTTTAATGGCCCTGATAAAAGCAATTCCACCACCGGGAACAATACCTTCTTCGATAGCTGCTCTTGTTGCATTCAAAGCATCATCAAAACGGTCTTTCTTTTCTTTCATTTCAACTTCGCTTACTGCACCAACATAAATTACAGCAACACCACCGGCTAATTTAGCTAATCTTTCCTGCAACTTTTCTTTATCATAATCAGAAGTTGTGGTTTCGATTTGAGATTTGATTTGTTTGATACGAGCGGCAATATCTTCTTTTTTACCTTTTCCGCTTACAATTGTAGTATTGTCTTTGTCGATAGCAACTTTTTCTGCTTCACCAAGATATGAAATATCAGCGTCTTCTAATTTGTAACCTTTTTCTTCTGAAATAACAATACCACCTGTTAAAACGGCAATATCTTCAAGCATTTCTTTTCTTCTGTCACCAAAACCCGGAGCTTTCACGGCAACAACTTTTAACGAACCTCTGATTTTATTTACAACGAGAGTAGCGAGTGCTTCGCCATCAATATCTTCGGAAATAATTACAAGCGGACGGCCTGATTGAGCACCTTTTTCCAAAATTGGAAGAAGGTCTTTCATTACCGATATTTTTTTATCGTAAATAAGAATGTATGGATTTTCGTAAACTGCTTCCATCTTTTCAGTATCAGTTACAAAATATGGAGAAATATATCCTCTGTCGAATTGCATACCTTCAACAACATCAACATAAGTATCAATTCCTTTGGCTTCTTCAATTGTTATAACACCTTCTTTTTTCACTTTACTCATGGCTTCAGCAATAAGTTTACCGATGGATTTATCATCATTTGCTGCAACTGTTGCAACTTGTTCGATTTTTTCAGTTTTATCGCCAATTTGTTTTGTTTGCTTTTTTAATGATTTGATAACAACTTCTACAGCAGTATTGATTCCTCTTTTCAAATCCATAGGATTTGCACCTGCAGTAACATTTTTTATTCCTGTATTTACGATTGCCTGAGCTAAAACTGTAGCAGTTGTAGTGCCATCACCTGCAATATCATTGGTTTTAGAAGCAACTTCTTTTATCATTTGAGCACCCATGTTTTCAACCGGGTCTTTTAAATCAATTTCTTTTGCAACTGTAACTCCGTCTTTAGAAATTTGAGGAGCACCGAATGATTTTTCTAAAACTACATTACGACCTTTAGGGCCTAAAGTAACTTTACTGCATTTGATAATGCATCAACACCCTTTTTTAATGATTCTCTTGCTTTGAGATCAAAAATTATATCTTTTGCCATTTTTATTCTTTTTTTAAATTTTTAAATATTCGTAATTATATGATTACCAAAATATCAGATTGGTTCATAATGAGGTAATCTTTACCATCTATTGTAAGTTCAGTGCCGGCATATTTTCCGTAAAGAACAGTATCGTTAACTTCTACTTCCATTTTTTCATCCTTTTTCCCTTTACCAACAGCAACAACAGTTCCTTTTTGTGGTTTTTCTTTTGCAGTATCGGGAATTATAATTCCACCTGCAGTTTTTTCTTCAGCCTGAGCAGGCTCAATTATAACTCGGTCTGCTAATGGTCTTTTGATGTTTAATTTTGTCATTTTTTAGATTTTATATTTAAAATTAATATTTTTGAATTACATTTCCGCTTTATCACAATTTATGCCAAAAGCTGAATTCAAAAAAAAATGTCAGAATTTATGACATTCTGACATTTTTTTGTTTTTTATAAAAAAAAGTATTTTTTAATTTTCTTGTGAAGGAGGGGCTTGATAATCTTCAATTGGCTGAGTGTTAGTGTTGTCGATTTGCTCACGAAGTTCTGTGTCAATAACACCCTGAAGATTGGTGTTTTTTGGGATCATGAGAATAGAGACCAAACTAAAGGTTAATAAAGCAATTGCAAGTGTCCAGGTAGCTTTTTCAAGAAAATCGGCAGTTTTTCTGACACCCATGTATTGGTTAGAACCGGCAAAATTTGAGGCAAGTCCGCCTCCTTTTGAATTCTGAACTAAAACGATTAATACTAATAATACACAAACGATTAATATCAGTACTGAAATAAATATATATGCACCCATTTTTGTTAATTTTTATTAATTCTGTTATAGATTTTTATGTTCTTTTTTTATTTTTTCAATTTGGCTGGCAAAGTACGTACTTTTTTTTGAATAATTCAAAATTAATTTTTCAAAAATTTTAATTGCCTTAGAAATATTTCCTTGTTCGAGATAGATTTCGGCAAGTGTTTCGCTGACCATGTTTTCGTCGTCAATTAAACTTTTTCTTGCAAATTGCACCGGGTTAAAGAATTCACGTTTTGGTGGAGAAATACGAGGTTCTTCTTTGATAAATTTATCAATTAATTGCTCTTTTGATAATTTTTCGTCTGCTTCATAATTTATTTTATCATCATCATATTCATCGTCTTCTTCTTTCAATGGAGGAATATTATCGAAAGCATCTTTAATATTATAAGCAACTTGTTTCAGAGGTTCATCGGGTTGTTCCACTTTTACAACCTCCTTTTCAATGATTTTATCAGAATCTTTCTTATCAGGTTCTTTCTTTTTTTCGAACGAAATTGAATCGACTAATTTTTTTAAGATAGTCCGATCCGGAGCATAAGCAGCAGCAATTCTTAATTGATTAGTATAATGGATGCTTGTTTCCTTATATAAATTAAGTACGTAAAGAATTTCTGCAATCTGACAATATGGAAATTCAGCAATAATCTTTTCATTTAAAGCAATGCTCTCAAAACTTAAGTCATTAACATTTTCTAAAAGATGTACAAATTGCTGGCGATTCATAATAGTGTGTTATTTACCAATTTACAACAGCTTTATTGAAAATATCCTCAACAATCATTTCATTTATCTGGGTTATTAATGTTTCTTTAACACTTGATAAATTTTGGTTGCTGGGATAATCCACGTAATGTGAAAATTTAGTTTCAAAATCTTTAGTATCATCAAAATTATTTACAAAAATAACATTTACTGAAATTGTTAGTCTGTTCAAAGCAGCAACTTCATTTCCTTGAATAGCAACCGGCATAGTATTGTAACCCGTTATTTCACCTTCGATTGAAAGATCTCCGCCATTAGTAATTAAAGTAAGATTAGTCTGAGAAACAAATTTGTCGCGTAAAGCATCAGTAAAAGATTGACTTAACGTTGCTTCTATCAAGGGTGCATTATTTGGGAAATACTGAATTGATATAGTTTTTATTTCCGGCGAAATTGAAGCACCTGTAAATGAATATACACCACATCCCGAAAATAAAACCAACAATAATAATATTGTTAAATAATATTTTAGGCGAAGTTGTTTAGATATTGTTGCAGACAATTCCATGTGTTTAAAAATTGAACCATATAAGGCATATAAGAAAATATAAGGAAAAATGGATGTAATTATTAATCATTATCTTGTGTGTTTAAAACCAATCATGGGTATTTCATGTGTTTATATTTTAGTAACTGATTTGTGTTTCTGAGAAATTAGAAATTCAGGAGCAACCTAATTTCCAAACTTGTCCGTACGAAGCGAAGCAAGTCCGTATGGATGGATTTCTGATTTCCAATTTCATTTAATATATTTTAATTTCTTCATTCTCTCATTCACTCTTAAATAGTGTCTGCACGAAAACTCAATATTTTGGAGTGCTTGTCAGAAAACGTCAAGTTCGAGGCTTGCGAAGTTCATAAAACCAGGAGTCCGTACGGATGACTGGTTTTATGAACGAGCATAACGAAGAAATTGGCGTTTTCTGGCAAGCACTAAATATCAAATTCCTTTATTTTTCTATATAAAGTACGTTCAGATATTCCTAATTCGTTTGCTGCATATTTTCGTTTACCATTATATTTTTTCAAAGCTCTTTTTATTAGATCAATTTCTTTTTTCTGAAGCGATAATGACTCCTCAACTTCTTCGTGCTGTTGAATGGGTTCAATTAATGATTGCTCAATATCAATCGGATTTGGATGTATTTGAATATTAGTTTCTTTTTTTGAATTATTTTCAATATCCTGATATAATTGATTGATTATATTTGAGTTTTTTGAAGTAATATCCGGGGTGTTTCCTTCATTTTGAATAATATCAATTACTATCTTTTTCAAATCATTAATGTCTTTTTTCATATCAAAAAGAACTTTGTATAAAATATCTCTTTCCGATAAATGAGTATCCTGTTCTCCTTTTCGGTATAAAACAGGCAATTCGGAATAATTTGTTTTGGGTAAATATTTTAATAAAACATCGTTAATGATTTCACGATTTTTTTCAATTATTGATATTTGTTCGGTGAAATTTTTCAATTGCCTGACATTTCCTTCCCAACGATAATTGATTAAAGTTTGCTTAGCTTTTTCATCAAGTTGCAAAACCGGCATTCGGTATTTCTCGGCAAAATCGGATGCAAATTTCCTGAACAACAAATAAATATCTTCTTTTCTTTTCCTTAAAGGTGGAATTAAAATAGGAACTGTATTTAATCTATAAAATAAATCCTGCCGGAATTTTCCACTTTGAATTGCATCGGTAAGAGTAATATTTGTGGCAACAACAAGACGGACATTTGTTTTTAATACTTTCGATGAACCTACTTTAAAATATTCACCCGATTCCAGGACTCTTAATAATCTAACTTGCGTTGATAGAGGAAGCTCAGCAACTTCGTCAAGAAAAATTGTTCCACCATTTGCAACTTCAAAGTATCCTTTTCTTGAGTCGTGCGCTCCGGTGAAAGAGCCTTTTTCGTGTCCGAATAATTCAGAATCAATTGTGCCTTCAGGAATAGCGCCACAATTAACGGCAATATACGCATTGTGTTTTCGTGGGCTTAACTGATGTATTATTTTGGGGAAAACTTCTTTTCCAGTCCCGCTTTCTCCTGAAATTAATACTGTTAAATCAGTTGGAGCAACTTGTGAAGCAATATCAATAGCTCTGTTTAATAAAGGAGAGTTACCGATGATCGCAAATCGCTGTTTTATTGATTGAATATCCATATAAATAAAATCAAAAATAAGTGGTAAAATTACTTAATTTTTGTGAATAATAATTGACTCAATTGTCAATAAACATAAAATCCCTACCAAAGTTATTCTTCAAAGGTAGGGATTTTGATTATAAAATAGGGGATTAGAACCTGTAACTAATTATTTTTGCTTTCTTTTAACTTCTTCTTTTATTCTTCTGATGTGGCCGCGGCCAAGTGCTTTCACTTCGCAACCAAGTTCGATATATCTTCTAATGTTTTCATCAGAAAGAATGCCAAAACAGTCGATTACGGCAATCGGCCCGCCGGCCCATTTTACAATGTCGTCGGGTGAAAGATTTTTATATTGTTTGTGAGGCACGGCAAGAATCAGAGCTTCAACACCTTTTAAGGCTTTGGGCAAATCTTTTTGTACACGAAGTTCAGTCAAATGCTCCTGATTGCGGAAGAAACGACTCCATGAATAACCCGGGGCAGGATAAACATCCTGTGTTTCCAATTCATACCAATGATCGACATAAGGATCATGAATTCGCATTTCAGCACCCATCTCACTAAGCTTTCTTACAACCATTTCGCTTCCGCTATATCTGGTATCACCAACATCTTCACGATAACTTGCGCCACAAATTAAAACATCAGCACCTGCAATATATCTGGCCATATTTCTTAATGCATCACGTGTAAGTTCTGCAACATGTAGTGACCTTGTGTCATTTATATCGATAGCCGTGGGGGTAATTTTGAAAACATCGTCTCCATCTTCAAATCCGAGAATATGTTTATAAGCCCAATAGCCTAGGCCTCCATCTTTTGGTAAACAATATCCGCCAATACCAGGGCCGGGAAAAATCATATTGCTATGAGTGGGCCGCATTTTTATTGCTTTTATAACTTTAATAAGGTCAACGCCATTTCTTTCGGCAAATAAACTCCATTCATTAAGGTATGCTAAAATAGTTGCCCGATATGAATTCTCAACAATTTTTGTTGTCTCCGATTCAATTGGCCTATCCATCACTGTTAATGGAAAATCTTTGGTATTTAAAACTTCGTGTAAGAATTTTTCGACTCTGGTACGAGCTTCATCATCACAACCTGCACAAACCCTCCAAAAATCCCTGATACTTGAAACATATTCTTTACCGGGCATAACACGTTCAAAACTATGCGCAAGCAAAGGTGTTGATTCAATTCCACGTTTTGAGAAAGCTTTTTTCAAAATCGGCCAGGCAACAAACTCGGTTGTTCCCGGAGCTACCGTTGTTTCAATCAGAACCAAACATTCGGGTTGAATGTATTCACCAATAGTTTTCATAGTTGCTTCAAGGGCAGCCATATCGGCATCGCCGGTTTTCATTTTACCCAAGTCGTTTTTAGTGTAATCACATTGCACGTCAACAACCACACAATCAGCAAACTTCAAACAAGTATTACTGTAAGTTGCAATAAGTGTTTTATATTCGATAACCGAACGCTTAATTATTTTTTCAACCTCAGGGTCTTCAGCTTTCACAGGAGATTCTCCCCTGTTTAAAACCGGAATTTTCCAATAACTACGGGCACTTGGACGTTGGCAACCGATAACAAATTTGCTTGGTTTACCGTTTTCGTCTTTTGTATCGGCAACAATTGCTGCCATCACTGCTCCTACAAAACCAACTCCCATGACAACAACAATTTCTTTTCCTTCTTTCCGTGCTTTATCAACAAGAGTTTCTACTCTTTCTAATTCTTTTTTGAAATCTTCATATGAAGGAATCGGAAACTTTTCACCCAAAGGACTTACAGAATACTTTTGATCATTTTTTTCAGTCATAATATTTATTTTTTTAACCGCTAAGCACGCTAAAAAACGCAAAATCTTTTGCATTTGTTTGCTCCCGAAAACTTTCAGGATGGCGGTTTATTATTAATGGTATTGTATCTAAAATATTTTATGTTTTTACTTTTTTAAAATGTTAATTTTGTATATTATTTTTATTTTCGCATTCTCTCATTCAATCATTCTCTCATTTATCAATGTGCTTACCTGATTTTTGCATTCAGATTTTTCTCAAAAACATTTATCAACTTATTCATTGTTTTATCTATAAGTTTATCGGTTAATGTTTTAAAAGGGCTTTGCAAAATAAAACTAACAGCATACGATTTTTTATCTTTAGCAATTTTTTCTCCTTCATAAATGTCAAAGATATTAATTTTTTTTAATAATGATTTTTCAGTTTGATAAGCTAAGCTCTCAATTTCTTCAAATCGAACTGATTTATCAATCAATAATGCCAAATCGCGACGGACTTCAGGATATCTCGGTGTTTCCTGATATTGAATTGAATTGTTTTTTACGAAGTTTAATAATAAATCCCATTCTATTTCTGCGTAAAAAACATCTTGTTTAATATCAAAATCTTTAAGCAATTTGTTTGATAATTGCCCAAATTCAAGTAATTTATGTTTTTTATAATTATAAGATAAACCCTCTGTAAATATTTTTGAAACATCATGGTTTACATCCAATAATGAATTACTAATACCGAGTCTTTTAAGAATATTTGACAAGAAAACTTTAATATCATAAAATCCGACATTTTTCTGATCGGTTTTCCAGCTTTCTATCTCATTTTTGCCGGTAATAAATAAAACAAGCTGAGTATTTTCAGAATAATTTTTAAGGCTATCTTCATCATTATCTTTATTATAAGAATATGATTTTCCAAATTCAAATAGTTTTAAATCCGGAATTTTTCGATTAATATTATAAATAATCGTTTCCAAACCTCCAAAAACCAAACTTTGCCTTAACACATCTAAATCCTGACTTAAAGGATTTAAAATCTTTACATCGTTTTTTGATTCAAAATCAGTTGCATCACTTTCTAAATATTTTGATTTGGTTAATGAATTATTCAATATTTCGGTAAAACCGGTATTACATAGATAATCGGCAATAATATTTTGTACTTTTTCAGGATCAGGGTAGGGACAAAATGAAATGGAAGGATTTACTTTTTTAGGAATTTCGACATTATTATATCCATAAATCCTTAGTATTTCTTCAATAATATCAACCTCCCGTTTAACATCAACTTTTCTGACAGGAACCCGAACTTTAATACCATCAGAGGTTTTTTCAAGAATTTCAAAATCAAGGTCAATTAGAATCTTATTAATGATTTCTCTATCAATCACTTTTCCTATTAATCTGTCAACGTTTTTAAAATTTACATCAATAGTCCACCTTGAAATCGGATTAGGATAAATGTCGATAATTTCTGAAGATATTTCTCCTCCTGCAATTTGTTTTATTAATAATGCAGCCCTTTTTAAAGCAAAAATTGTCATTTCAGGGTCGGCACCTCTTTCGAAGCGGAAAGATGCATCGGTTTGAAGGCTAAAATATTTCGAGGTTTTTCTGATAGTTTTAGGATTGAAATAAGCACTTTCAAGGAAAATTTTCGTTGTATTTTCATTCACGCCGGATTTTTCACCACCAAAAACTCCTCCAATACACATTCCTTCAACCTCATTGCAAATCATCAGATCGTTGGCTGTCAATTCACGTTCAATTTCATCAAGAGTGATGAATTTTGTTCCGGGTTTAAGTTTTTTTATAATTACTTTTTTGCCTGTAATTTCATCAACATCAAAAGCATGCAAAGGTTGTCCCGTTTCAAATAAAACAAAATTGGTAATATCAACAATATTATTTATTGGCCTGACACTAATTGAAAGCAATCGTGTTTTCAACCAAGCCGGCGATTCTTCAACTTTAATTCCTGAAATTGTTAGGCCGGAATATCTCGGACAGGCTTCGTTATCTTCAACAAGAATATCAATTTCCAAATTATGATTATCAGCTTTGAAATTATCAACAGAAGGACAAATGAATTTCGATGAAGAATTTGAATTAATATGATTAAAAACTGCTACCAAATCGCGGGCAACACCAAAATGAGCCGTTGCGTCGGCACGGTTTGGGGTTAAACCGATTTCAAAAATATAATCATCCTGAATGTTAAAATGTTCTTTAGCAGGAGTTCCAATTTTCACAACCGGATCAAGAACCATTATTCCTTCGTGAGATTTGCCGAGGCCTAATTCATCTTCTGCACAAATCATTCCTTCAGAAAGCTGTCCTCTGATTTTTGATTTCTTAATTTGAAAAGAATCATCTTCCATGTAAAGCCATGTTCCGATTGTGGCGATAAGCACCTTTTGGCCTGCTTCAACATTAGGTGCACCACAAACAATATTCAATAATTCATCTTTTCCAACATCCACAGTTGTTAGCGTTAATTTGTCAGCATTCGGATGTTGTTCTTTTGTTTTGACTTCGCCAATAACAATGCCTTCCAAACCGCCTTTTATGGATTGGAATTTTTCAAGTCCTTCAACTTCAAGTCCGCAATCGGTTAATAACTCGGATAATTTTTCCGGTTCAACTTCTACATTTATATATTGTTTGAGCCAGTTGTAAGAAATTTTCATGAATTGAATAATTTTTTTTAAGGGGCAAATGTAAGTAAATAAATGTATGTGTTTACACCCTGCTTTAAAATAGTTGCATTTTTCAAAATCAATAAAAAGTAGTTTACACTTTTTCTCTGTGTAGCTTTGTGTTTTCTTTGTGTAACTCTGTGTAATAGCTATACCACAAAGTTACACAAAGTTTTCACAAAGATTCACAAAGTGTAAACCGAGAAATGAAAAATGCCAAAATATTTAACCATTAAACTTTTTCTACAGCTTATCTTAAACTGTAAATGCTTACAATTAATTTTAACTTATTAGCCCCCAATTTGCTTTATTCTTATTTAAATTTTTAAGTTGTTCAAGAATAACTGCATTTTTTTCATTTTTAAAAAACGGATCATCTTTAATGATCTGCGTTGCCAACGACCGGGCAAGTTTTAATATTTCAGCATCTTTAATTATATCGGCAATTTTCAAATCAAGGATTCCACTTTGTTGAGTTCCGCTTAGGTCGCCGGGCCCTCGAAGTTTTAGATCCATTTCTGCAATTTCAAAACCATCGGAAGTTTGAACCATAGTCTCAAGGCGTTTTTTCCCATCGGCAGTAAGTTTATATCCTGACATTAAAATACAAAACGATTGGTCGTCACCACGCCCGACTCGCCCTCTTAACTGATGCAATTGAGATAAACCAAAACGTTCGGCATTTTCGATTACCATAACTGTAGCGTTTGGAATATCAACCCCGACTTCAATAACTGTTGTAGCCACCATTATTTGGGTTTCGCCTTTAATAAAGCGTTGCATTTCAAATTCTTTATCTTTTGATTTCATTTTACCGTGAACAATGCTGATGGCATAATCGGGAAGGGGAAAATCTCTGGAAATACTTTCATAACCATCTATCAAATGTTTTAAATCCAATTTCTCCGATTCTTCAATTAATGGATAAACAATATAAATTTGTCTGCCTTCCCGAATTTTTCTTCTAATAAATCCGAATAATTTTAATCGTTTTGAGTCGAAAAAAAGATAAGTTTTTACTTTTTTTCGTCCGGGTGGCATTTCATCAATAATCGAGAAATCAAGGTCTCCATAAACAGTCATTGCAAGAGTTCTGGGAATTGGTGTAGCTGTCATAACCAAAATATGAGGTGGGATAACATTTTTTTTCCACAGTTTTGCTCTTTGTGCTACTCCAAAACGATGTTGCTCGTCGATTACAACAAGGCCGAGATTTTTAAATTTTACTACATCTTCAATCAAAGCATGAGTACCGATTAAAATTTGAAGTTCGCCGGTTAATAGTCTCTCGTGAATAGTTTTTCGTTTTGCAGTTTTTGTTGAACCTGTTAATAAGTCGACGCTTACTCCACTATTTTTTAATAATTTGTTAAAGGTTTCAAAATGTTGATTTGCTAATATTTCGGTGGGAGCCATTACGCATGTTTGAAAATTATTATCCAACGCAATCAACATGGTCATTAAAGCTACCAGGGTTTTTCCGCTACCGACATCACCTTGAAGCAATCTGTTCATTTGTTTTCCCGATCCTAAATCAGAACGGATTTCGCGGATTACCTTTTTTTGTGCATTAGTTAATTCAAAAGGAAGTTGGTTTTTATAAAAAAGATTTAAATAATCGCCTATTTTATTAAATTTAAAACCATTAAATTTTTGGATTCTAATGAGTTTTTGTTTTAATAATCTCAACTGCAGGAAAAATAATTCTTCGAATTTCAGCCTTGTTGAAGCTTTTTTTAAGATATCAGGATTTTGAGGAAAATGAATGTTTATAATTGCTTCACCTCGTGAGATAAATTTATATTTATGAATAATTTCTTCAGACAGGGTTTCAGGAATTTGATCTTTGGCTTTTGTCATTAATGCTTTCATCAACTTTGCAATACCTCTTGAGTCAAGCCCTCTTGATTTCAGCTTTTCAGTTGAATTATATAAACCCGAAAGAGATTCACCTAATCCTTCATTTTCATCGGATAAAAGTGAAACATCGGGATGAGGAATATTTATTTTTCGGTTAAAAACATTAGGTTTTCCAAAAATGACATACTTTTCATCCGGATTGAATTTATCTTTCAACCATTTAATTCCCTTGAACCAAACCAATTCGATGGTTCCGGTTTCATCGGATAATTCGGCGGTCATTCGTTGGCCTCGGGCTTTTCCAATTATTTGAGTATTGGAAATATTTCCAATAATTTGAACGTAGGGTAAATTGATGTTTATTTCATTGATTTTATAGAATTTACTTTTATCGATATAACGATAAGGATAGTAAGTAAGCAAATCGGCAAAACATAAAATATTTAACTCTTTATTAAGTAATTCTGCCCGTTTTGGCCCTACACCCGGCAAATAAGTAATTGGTGTTTCAAAAAATTTATTCGACATTACAAAATAGCGATAAAATATTTTTTTTTGATTTTTATAATTGCAAATTTATCAAATTACAATAAAAAGGTATAAAAAAAAGCCACCCTGAACAGAGTAGCTTTTTAGTGATATATTATTATAATTGATGATAATTAATACTCCCAAAGGTCATGTTCAAATTTAAACAGATCATTTTTAACTCTTTCAGCTTCAAGCAAAGCATCAAGTCCTAATGTGTAATCAATTATCCACCTGTCATAGACGTTTTCTTCTTTTAATATAGTGCTTGAGAAATATCGTTTCCAAAAAAGATCATCATAAGACATCTTTTTTGCGTCATTACTTCTGTTAAAAACATCATGATTTGCAAGAATAGGCCGTGCTTCGGGGAAATAAATCCAAAACATTTCTATTCTTCTTAAGGTACCTTCTTTTTCTTTATTTTTAATTAAACATAGCCCAATAGTTCGTTGATCTAATTCTGAGCGTTGTTTATCGAAAAACCAGTCTTCTTTCAGGTAAATTCTCTTTACATGAGAAGCATCAAATGGGTAAGGGACAAAAAATGTTGAATCCTTTTCAGGATCAATAAAACTTTTAACTGTTGTCCAGGTAGTATCTGTATTATTAGAAATTATTTCACTGATAGTTTGCGGGATAGTGAAATTCTCATCTTCATAAGCTGTTAAATCACCGCTTATAACTGAATCCCAGATTAATTGAGCAAGGCTTATTTTTCCGGCAATGGGTTTTGGCGGGAAATAAAGTGGAAGATTCATTTTTTGCCGCAAGTCTAACATACACCAGATTCGTTTTGACCAAACTACGTCTGCTTCTCTTACAGGAGGGTATGGAATAGGCTTACGCTCCGAAATATGAATTTTATCATATACCTGATTTCGAGGTGTGCTTCCGATTACTTGTGAAAAAATATTGTTATTTGCGAACAATAAAAAACTTATGCTAAGTAATATCAACAGCTTTGAGTTTTTCATAATTTCTTTTGTTTTTAAATTAATTTAAAGTTAAAATAACAGAACCCAGGTTCTTAATCTCACCATCAGGCCCTTTCGCTTTAATGTTTTCAAAAAATATTTTTGTGTTTTTTCTTGCGTTGTTTAAAATCCTAATTGCTTTTTCGTCTAATTTATTGCCCACGATTTTGGATTCTTGTGTTAAACCACCACTTCCCGGAGCAGAAAATGTGAAAGAAATTACATTAAATCGAATTCCTTCAAATAAAAAATCTTCTAATTCTGCTGTAACATAAGGAAAAGCATCTATTTCTCTTTTATTAATCTTACCTGATTCACTTCTTTCTTTACCTGCTATATATGGAATAGGAGAAGGAAGATTTTTATTTCTGAATTCAAATTCATCCATAAGTTTCCTTTCCCCATCTATTTCTGCAAAAATTTTTATCGTGGAACGCCCCTGTTCAGTTACTGTAACAGTATATTCGCCTTTTGCATTGGGCCCAACAATAGTCCCATTATCCATATCAGGTATGACCTTATTGCTGGAAACACTGGGAACTGAAATACTTACCGGATTATCTAAGCCAATATAAAAAACATTCATTTTTATCGGTGAAACTGTAGCTGACGGAGGAGCAACAGTAAATTCTCCATTAAAAGGATATCTATTAATACCTCCTTGTGGGGTACGCATTTTAATAACTCCTGCATATTTTTTTTGCCCAACAGAGTTTGCTGATAAAATAAGGTTTGCTATTCCATCTTTTCCCAATATAGGAATTGCATTATTTTCATTTTGAGGAGTTATTTTATCAGCGTTAAGAATATAATATGCATTAAGTTCTATAGTAGGGTCGAAAGCTGCAACAAATATTTCTGCTTCATATTTTTCACCTTGAAGAACGTAATTACTCTTTGGAATTACCTTAGCCTTAACGTCAGTAAAATTAAAATCTTCAGCACTTACAGAACTTTGTAATAATGAAACAAGGTCAAATTCTGCATTTTTAACTTCGGTAATTATTTTATTTAAAATAGTTATATCGGCAGCAAGTATTGTACGATAAAAATTATGCATTTGCCAGTTCTGAGGCTGATGAGCAGCATTATAGTATTCACCATCAGTTACAAGTCCAATGTTGAGTTTGCTTCTATTACTTGTATCAATCAACTGAATCATTTTTTCCCGATATTCTTCAATTTTATTTCTTAATACAATTGCTTCACCTTTTGATCCGTCCTCCGACTGTCCAATAAAGTAATTTGTTGGTTCATTATTTCTATCTCTTGTCTTTACCTTCTGTAAATTTAAACGAAATTTATTAATGGTTTTATTCGGATTATTTGGATCCGGGACAGCTATTGTATCGTAGCAATTTCTCAAAGTTTCCAATGAATCGGTTTTTTCAGAGATTTTTATAACTTCAAATTGTATGCTTTCCAAATATTTAACCATTTTCTCGGAAAGTTCTTTTGCTTTTTTGGCTTTTTCCCAAAAAGGATCAAATTTAGCTTGGTTTATCTTATAATCTTTATAAAAATCAGCATAAATTTCATCAATCTTTTCCGAGAAATTTTCATTAGTGGTTTCTATACTATCGTTCACAACAAGAAAAGCATCAATCATATCCTTCGATACATTGAGAGCCAATAATGCAGTCAAGACCAAATACATCATTGCTATCATTTTCTGTCGAGGGGTTTCTTTATATCCGGCCATAGTTTCCTGTTAATTCTTCTTTTTAATAATGATGCTATTTAGTTGATTTTACGTTCATCGCTGTAAGCATATTACCATAAACACCATTTAGAGATGAAATTTTGCTTGTTAAGGAATCCATTTCTTCTTTGTATTTATTTGTCTTTTCGATCGACTCATTGAGATTAACAAAGAATTGATTTAGTTTTTCCTGAACGTTTACTGTGGATTCAACCTGTTTGCTTGTTCCATCTAATTGTTTTTCATAAACTAAATTAAGAGCGGCAAGATTTTCTTTATGTTTTGCAGTTTGTTTTACTGATTCGTTTAGATTGACAAGATAATCGCTAAGAGAGTTTTGTATTTTTGAATTAGACTCATTTTGCTTGTGCGTACTATTTAATTGTGATTCATAAGCTGAATTTAAGGCAGCAATATTGGCAGATATTTTCTTTATTTGTTCGATATATAAATTTTCTTCTTTCTTTGAAATATTGAAAGTTTCGGCAGAGCGGGATAAAATTTCGGCAGAGCTATTATATTTTTCAGCTAATAATTTAGCTGATTCAGAAACATTTTTTATATTCTCTTCCAAATCAGATTTAGAGCTTAGATCAGTTTTGATTGAATCGTTAGCCATTTTATATGTATCTGATAAATTTGAGGCAGAAACAGAAACATTTTTCATTTCTGAGGCATAGTCTTCTGTAACTTTTATATCATTATTAATTGCCTCTGAAGCTTCTTTATAAGAATCGGTTAATTTTCCTGCGGATTCTGAAGCACCTTTAATATTCTTAACATATTCATTTGTGGCAATAGAAGCATTTGAAATATCAGATAATTTGGAAGTATTATCACTAAGATTTTTAAAACCTTTTCCCAATCTTTCAATTAGTTCCGGATTAATGTTTGCATTAGCAAGCATATCATCCAGTTCATTCGTTAGTTTATCGGGCATACTTAGTAATTGTCTATCGGCAACATTATGGCTACCATATAAGCCGGCAAGTTCAGGATATACTAAACTCCAATCAGGTTCAACATGTGGAGGTTCAAATGCAGAGAAGAAGAAAATGATAGATTCAATACTCAAACCCACAATCAACATTTCATCAGCATAATTGTAATGATTTATTTTAAACAAAGCTCCTAAAATAACTATGGATGCACCCCATCCATATAACTTCGCCATAAATTGTTTAAAAAACCTACCTCTTACAAAATTGGTTAGTGCCATAATTTTATAAAATATTATTTGATATTATTAATGATAAATTCGTGAAGCTTTTGAAGGATTATCACCCTTTTGTCTGCCAAGGAAAGGCTGAATACATCTAAATCCGATGTAGCATTTTGCCGAATCCTGATATTCGTAAGCTCTTGTAGAAACCTGAAGATAATAACCTATATCTTTCCAAGAGCCACCTCTAATAACTTTTCGTTTCATAACAGGGGAATCATCTTCCTTAGCATTATATGTATAATCAGGATTAAGGTCCCAGGTAAAATTATATGATGATTCGTTAAAAGCACTACTTGTCCATTCAGCCACGTTTCCTGACATATCATACAAACCCCATTCGTTTGCAGGATAGTGGGCAACAATAACCGTAGTAAGTCCGCCATCATCAATATAATTACCCCTTAAAGGTTTATAATTTGCAAGGAAACATCCCTCATGATTTCTTCCGTAAGGGCCTCCCCATGGATAAGCATTGAGTTCAAAACCACCTCTTGCGGCCCATTCCCATTCTGCTTCGGTTGGAAGCCTGAATTCGCTAACACTCGAAACGCCTTTTCTTCCACTCAGATAATTATTGATTTTTTGAGTTCGCCAAATACAGAATGCTTTAGCCTGTTTCCATGTAACACCAACCAAAGGATAATGATTATAGGCAGGATGCCAAAAATATTCTTGAGCCAAAGGTTCGTTATACGAATAAGTAAAATCGTGAATCCAGGCTAAAGTATCGGGGTAAACGTTTATTGTTTCTCTTTTTACAAAAACCGATCTGTCTGCAATATCATTTCCGTATTTCCCGGAACCTTCCGTATTACCGTTTTCGTCTTTATCGAAATTGTATCTGTTTGAACGACTTGCGGCAGCATGAAGATCAATCCAATAATATTCATAAAACAATTTTCTTGTATCAATTTGTTTTTTCCTGAAATATCTTTCGTGTTCAGGTATGAACATGTCCTCAAGAACTTCTCTTTCTTCTTCGCCATTCCAATCTATTTTGGTTTTCCAGTTTAAAAATGGCGGATCGTAAAGTTCACCTGTTTTGTCGTTTTCCTCAATAAAAAAATCTTCTGGGATAGCCTCACCTAAGAGTGTCCTGGCAATTGAATCCCTGACCCAATAAATAAATTCGCGATATTCATCATTTGTGATTTCTGTTTCATCCATATAAAATGGTGATACCGAAATTGTTTTAGGTTCGTGAGATTGTCCGTATAAAATATCTTGATCTCCACCACCCATAGTATAACTACCCATAGGAATATAAGCCATTCCATAAGGATCAGGTTGGTAAAAGGGTTTGGATTTAGTATTCACACCAACGAGTTCTCCATTTCCTGAATTGCCACAACTACTCAGTATTACTATTATCAGTAAATAAAAAAGCGTTTTTTTCATATTATTTTTTCTCAATTTAGTCAAAAAACGAAATATATGATTCTTTATTATTAATTATTATATTTTTAAGTTGTTTATTCTATCATATTACAAAAATCTTGTGTTTTTATATCTTCTAACACCTTTATCAAACTCAAGGCTAAAGCAGTATCCAAACATGATTTCATGTGTTCCACCACCACCTCCTTGTTTGATAGCAGAAGTTACCACATCGTAAGAGTATCCAATTATAAAGTTTTTATATGTCATTCCTATAATAATCCCGATTGCATCTTCAAGCCTATAATTAACGCCACCCCAAAACTTTTTATTGTATAACAATAAAGCGCTTATGTTATATTGCATTGCATTACCTTCTGATTGAATCATTATGGAAGGGTTTATTTCGAATTGAGGATATGACGGAATGGTGTATTCGTAGCCTGCCATCAGGTTGAAACTCCGCTTTACTTTAAATGCCGTTCCTGACGCAGATGGCTGAGTAATAGGGACACTTGCAAATCCTATATAATATTTTCCGGGAACATGATAATAAGCTCCAAAACCAAAATCAATAAGCATATCACTTTCATCACTTTTATCGGTAAGTAAGGGATCGCTTTGCTGAACAGGTTTAAATTTACTGAAATCAAGGCTTTTATTCAGAAAATTTAATTGAATTCCTAAACCAAGAGTTCCACCCCCTAAATTATAATGGTATGAATAAGCCAGCGCAAGTTCAACATCATTAAAAAAACCAATTTTATCACTGTTAATGATCAAACCGACTCCACCGTGTAAAAACTTCAGAGGGGAATTTACCGAAATGTTAAATGTTTCGGGAGCAACTTTGTTTCCTTCACTATCTCGAAACCCAACCCATTGTTGTCGTAGAAGTCCTGCAACACAAATAGCATTTTTTGTTCCGGCAAAACCAGGATTAAAAGCCAGTTTATCAAACATATATTGCGTAAACTGATATTTTTGCTGACCAAAACCAAGAATAGAGACAAAAAATAAGGCTATAAGGAATGAAATTTTCTTTACCATAGAAATTAGTAATTAATCTGCAAAATTAAAAAATACACCTAATAATACAAAAAAACTTTTTGCATAATAAAAAAGTTATCACTTTTCATATCCGAATCCGACCGATTTACCATTGTTGTTAATTAAATTTTTTTAAAAAATAATATAATTTTATCATCCATACTAAAAGTAAATAAAGGTTCTAAAATATGTGATTATTATTTACTTATAACGACTAATTCGGGAAATAATTATTTTTTTATCAAAAAAAAATAAATTATTGTTTGAGGATAATAAAAAGTATTACTTTCGCACGATTTTTTATTAAGATAATAATGTATAAATTGTTAAAGATATGAGTTTTATAGTAAAAGAAAAGTTGTTTTCAAAGAAATGGTTTATAGCCTATAGTTTAATAGTTGTCGGAGCATTGATATTGGCATCCGGATTTGTTTTCTTCATTACTCCTTATAAGATTGTTCCGGGCGGAGTTTATGGGATTGCTATTGTATTGCATTATACTTTTGATTTACCAGTGGGTTTAACAGCACTATGTTTTGATATTCCTTTAACATTGATCGGGATAAAAGTTCTTGGCCCACGGTTTGGAATTAAAACAGTTGTCGGTTTTGTTTTAACTGCATTATTTGTTGATGGATTGACAATGTTATGGGGTGAACAACCACTTGTTGAGAATGATGCTCTTTTATCATCTGTTTTTGGCGGTGTTCTGATCGGTTTTGGACTTGGCCTGATCTTTAAGGCAAAAGCAACTTCAGGGGGAAGTGACATTGTTGCGATGATAATTGGAAAATACACAAAGCTTCCGCTCGGACAATTAATGATAGCTGTGGATTCTTCTATCGTATTAATTGGATTATTCGTTTTTGGTGATTGGAAAGTGCCTCTTTATTCACTAATCGCGATTTTTGTTACAGGAAAAGTAATTGATGTTGTTTTACAAGGAATTAATTATGATAAGACTTTGTTTATTGTTTCTGATAAATATATACAGATCAAGGATAAAATTATTAATGATCTAAACAGGGGAGGAACTTATATTAAAGGAAATGGTATGTATAATAATTCCGATAAGACAATTATTTTCACTGTTTTGAATCGTCGTGAACTTGCAATTTTACAAGGATATATAAATCAAATTGATCCGAATGCATTTTTAACCGTGATAAATGCCAACGAAATTCTTGGAAACGGATTCAAATCGTTGAATGAAAAAGTTTCGGAATAAGGAATATTTTTGATTTACGAATTTTGATTTAGGATTGATGAAATTTATTTTTTTCCCGCAGATTTCGCAGATTCCCGCACCTGCCTGCACGTAGCCGTTTCGGCAAAGGCAGGGAAAAAGTCAGCGTTTATCTGCGAAATCTGCGGGAAATTAAATTTTTTGGACAGTATCTAAATTGTTACAATAATATTTATATTTGTAGCTATTAATAAAGTATTATATTGCGAATAAATAGAGATAATCATGAAAAATAATTCATATTCGGTTTCAGGAAATATTGTAGATATAGTAAAGCGTGAGATTTATCAGGGGACAATAAATGTTGAGAATGGAAAAATTAATAAAATAAACAGGGGGAAAGTTAAGGATGATCGATACATCTTGCCCGGATTGATTGATTCACACATTCATATCGAAAGTTCAATGTTGATCCCATCCGAATTTGCACGTCTTGCCGTAAGACACGGAACGGTTGCAAGTGTTTCCGATCCCCACGAAATTGCCAATGTTTTGGGTATGGAAGGCATTAGATTTATGATTAATAATGGTAAAAAAGTACCTTTTAAATTCTATTTCGGGGCTTCGTCATGTGTGCCTGCTACGCAATTTGAAACTTCGGGAGCAAATTTGGGTGTGAAAGAAATAGATGAATTGCTTCAAATGGACGACATTCATTATTTGTCGGAAATGATGAATTTCCCGGGTGTTTTGTTTGGCGATAAAGAGGTAATGGAAAAAATTGCAATTGCGAAAAAATATAATAAACCGATTGACGGACATGCTCCGGGATTAAAAGGTGAGAATGCAAAAAAATATATTGCCGCAGGAATTTCTACTGATCATGAATGCTTTACTATGGAAGAGGCTTTATTTAAAGTAAAAAACGGCATGAAAATTTTAATCCGTGAGGGAAGTGCGGCAAAGAATTTCGAAGCATTAATTGATTTAATTAAAGATTACCCCAACAAAGTAATGTTTTGCTCCGACGACAGGCATCCGAACGATTTGGTTAAAGGGCATATTAATGAATTTGTAAAACGGGCTTTCAAAAAAGGTTATGATAAATTTGATGTATTGCGGGCAGCTTCATTAAATCCAATAAAACACTATAATTTGGATATTGGATTGTTACAGCAAGGCGATAATGCCGATTTTATTATAGTTGATGATCTTGAAAATTTTAATATAAAAGCCACTTTTATTGGTGGAAATATAGTTGCTGATGAAAAAACATCCTTCATTGAAAGTCAGACAGAAAGAGTAATAAATAATTTTTCAGCAAAAAAACTTAAAACAGAGGATATTAAAATTGCCCCACAGAATGGAGAAATCAGAGTAATTCAGGCAATAGACGGGCAATTAATTACAAATAATATTACGCGGGAAGCAAAAGTTGAAAATGGAAATGTGGTTAGTGATGTTGAAAACGATATTCTGAAAATTGTGGTTTATAATCGGTATGAATCCGCCAAACCTTCAATAGCTTTTATTAATAATTTTGGATTCAAAAGCGGAGCAATAGCTTCTTCGGTAGCGCATGATAGTCATAATGTTGTAGCTGTTGGAGTGGATGATTCCGACATTGTTGAAGCAATTAATTTATTGGTAGAAAGAAAGGGCGGAGTTAGCCTAGCAAAAAAAAACCTAAAAAAAGTTTTGCCTCTTCCAATTGCAGGATTAATGTCTGCTGAAGATGGATATGTGGTTGCAAAAAAATATGAGGAATTAGACATGCTTGCAAAAACACTTGGAACACAGTTAAATGCTTCATATATGACACTGGCTTTTATGGCACTTTTAGTAATTCCGGAGATAAAACTAAGTGACTTAGGTTTATTCGATGGAAACAAATTTGAATTTGTTTCGTTATTTTTTAGTTAAAAAAAATATATAAATTTGCTTTTTATATTATATTGTTGTATATTTGCAAAAAATTTAAAAACCTAATAGTTATGGCTGAAATTAAAATTGATGTAGCACAATTAGAAAGAGCTGCAAGTAAATTACGTGCAATTTCACATCCAATGAGGATTGCAATTATTGATTTATTGACTGAGAGAGAAAAAATGAATGTAACTGAGATTTACACTAAACTTAAAATCGAGCAAGCTACAGCCTCTCATCATCTTAACATTCTAAAAAGCAAAGGTGTTCTTGGTTCAAAACGAGATGGAAAAATGATTTTTTATTTCTTGCAAACCGAAATTCTTGCTGAAATAATTGAATGCATCCATCGATGTGATGAAATATAAATTGCATTTGTAATTGAAAAAGAAAAACTTACACTATTCAGAATCAATATTTTATGTATTGATTCTGAATTTGTTGTATCTATAATTTCCATTCCTCTTCAATATCCCAATTAGCACGAATCTGTATTCCTTTCGGAAAATAATAAACTTTTTCGGGTTGAATTTTCATTAAATAATCACCATTATCCCATTTGAAATTCTTATTCGAATCTTTTATTGCTTTAATCAGGTAGCTTTGGGGTTTGAGATATTCAAATTTCAATAATTCATTTTCCGTAATAATTTTTTCGCTTAATATACTTTCTTTATCATTAAGTAATTGAATGATAAATTGATCGCATGAATCAGAAATTATAATGTCCAAAAGTAAAGTTCCGTAATCAGAAGTTTTCCTTGTTTTGAATTCAAAAATAGTGGTGTCATTACTAAGGTTTTGAATATCAGTAAAAATTGAATCGGGAATTAAAATTGAGTATTTCGATTCTTCATTCCAATCAAAATCAACAAAAACTTTTCGTTTAACAGAATCCGGAAAAACAAATTCTGCAGTAATCGGGATAGAATCTTCTTGAATTAGTATCTCGTTAAAATCGTATTTTTTAAGTGGATAAGGAAATGAAAATGCACATTGTTGATTTAATTCCAAAAAGCTATTTTGAACGTTCGACGTAATATTAAGTTTTTCGGGTTCTTCTTCCTTTTTCCTTCTTCTTTCTCTTTCTTTCTTTTTCAGGACTATTCGGTTAGTGTCGATAATTTGGCCGTTATCACTAATTTCAAAAATAATTGTATCGACATCAACATTGTTAAGCCAAAATGTTATTGTATCTTTTTTGGGTGAAAATTCTTCAATTTTCCAATCATTATCAAAATCGTGGTTTAACGGCTTGATTTCTGCATTTATGGTTGGGAATCTGAAAGCAAATTCAATTTCACCTTTTTTCACCAAAGTTGCGTTTTCAACTTTTTGAGTTGAATCAATTTCTTCGAATAAAAAAAGACGAGAATAATGTTGAATTATGGTATCTGCGAAAATGTTGTCAGGCTGAATATTATCTACAGCAAGACTGTCTGCTTTTAAAGTGTCGGGTTTGATAATTTTAATAAATTCGGGGGAGATCAAGGTGTCGGAAAATGCAATTTGTTCATTCGGAAGGTCATAAATATAATTATTGTTATTATCTCGCAGTGCAAATATTTTAAACTTTTTATTTTTTAAATTATTAACAAAAAACTTCCCGTTTTTACCGGTTTTTGATAAAAACATAGGCCTCTCTTTCAGTGGAATTGAATCGGTAACATCTTCGTAAAGCATAACATAAACTCCTTCTTCGGGCTGCAATGTGAACGAATTAAACACTTCACCGGCAATTGACAGCGAATCGAGAGTGTTTCCGGTTGAAAATACATATTCAAAATTCGCTAAAATATTCCCTTCATGATTATCACGAATGGCATCACCGAAAAATATGGTGTAAGTTGTATTTTCTAACAATTCTTCATCAAGATCGAAAACCAATGATTTCCCACGAATTTTAAAATCAGGTTTTTCTTCTACGGGGGGCGAGATGATAACCTGATTATTTACATCCCGAAGAGTGATATATTCATTAAATTCGACTGAGATTTTTTGGGGAGTAAAGTTTGTTGAATGATTTTTAGGGTGAAAAGAAACTACTTCAGGCGGATCAGAATCTTTAGGGCCACCTGTTGGAGTTACAATATTAGCACAATCCGAAAAAATAATTATTACAGAAATATAAACAATTAAATGTGTTATTATTCTTTTGTATTTTGCTTTGTTTTTATTCATTATTTAGTATTTCATAAAACAACTGTAAAATTCAAAAGTAATTGTTTTTGCAATTATCTTCATCAAAATTTCAAAACATTTTCGTTTAAAGTTTCAAAAGTGAAGTCTTTTTTTGAAAAATATTCAAGGAAACGAGGCAAAGCAAAAAGTACTTTTTCTTTTGTTTTTTTGTTGTCGTGGAAAACAATAATTGAGCCTTTTCGGGTATATTTTATCGCATTTTTCAGGCATTTTTCTTTTGAAACATCTTTATCGAAATCACCTGTTAAAACCGTCCACATAATAATTTCAAAATTTTTCGAGACTTCATTAATTTGTTTTGAAGTTATTCTTCCGTAAGGAGGCCTAAAAAGTTTTGTTTCATATAAATTATTTGATTTTGAAATACTTGAAATATATTCTTCAAGTTTTGTTTTTCGTCCGTTTAAATGATTAAATGTGTGATTCCCGACCAAGTTTCCATTTTTTAGAATTCCCTCAAATTCTTTTCTGTTATTTTTAATGTTTTCTCCAACACAAAAAAATGTTGCTTTTGCATTGAATTGATTTAAAATGTTAAGAATTTCACTCGTAAAACCCGGAACAGGCCCATCATCGAAAGTCAGAAAAATCTTCTTTTCTTTAATAGGAATATTCCAAATAAGTTTTTTATTATAAAATTTTCTTACAAAATATGGGGTATGAACAAAATACATACTTGATAATTACTTTAAGAATAGGACACTGATAATACTGATTTACACTGATTTTTATTTATTCAAAAGGATACTATCTTTTTTAAAGATAGTATCATTATTAAAGTTTTACTGAATCACAATTTTCTTAATCTGATAAAAATCATTACCGCTAACACTTATAAAATAGACTCCGGCAGATAATTCCGATAGATCAAGTTGCGTGGAATTAACTCCATTTAATTCAAAATTAGAATATTCTTTGCCTCTTATGTCTAATACTTTAAGTTTTATATCATCCTTTCCTCCCTCTATTGAGATATTAATTATCCCTTCGGATGGATTTGGATAGATTGTAAAAGATGGATATGATTGCTCCTCTGATAGTCCGCTTATTGAAAATTTTAGCAAGCTATATTCTGCATCTTTTTTAGGGAAAATTCTTCCGGTGTAGGCATCTTCATAAGTGTTTTTAAACTTATATTTACTTATAATAAATTCTTTGTTTTCACTTTTATCCCAAACTTTAATTATTAGATTGCTACCAACTTCAAAAAGATTACTGAATACAGGAATTGCATTTTCATAAATATTATTCGAATTAACAACTGCTGCACCTACAAGTCTTTCATTATCGAAAACGGCAATTTCATCACCGGTTTCAAAAACTCCTTTTTCAAAATATATTGTCCAGACAGGATCATAAGGATTTCCATCTATTACTTGAAAATGTTCAGGTTTCAGGTTATGTGTAGCAAATAAGTTTTTTACTTCCTCAGGATAAATTAAAATATCGTTTGCATTCATTTTAACAAGATAACCTTCGCCGGGTTGCATATTTCCAATCCCATTTATCCATACCGGCCCGATTTTTCTAAACATATTTCCGTTTGTGTTTCTGACAAAATCGAGACTTTCTAAAATATTTTCAAAAACATCTGAAGTATTTTGTTGTTCATCAGGTAGAAAACTTATTATTTGGTAACCTGTAAATAAATTTATCTGAGTCTGCGGATTAATAGTTAGGCCGGAAATAGTTAAATTGTCCGGGCCATTCATTTTAGATAAATATCCTTCGGTCGTAATCCAATCTCCAATTCCATTAACCCAAACAGGCCCGATTTTTCTTAGCATATTACCGGCTGAGTTTCTTACAAAATCAAGATTTTCATTTAAAATATTTTCGAAAACATATAGCATATTCGGATTTTCGGGAATAATCCTGGAGGAAACAAATTGGTATCCTGTGGAAAACATATATTCCTGACTTTCGGTTTGAGAAGTCATTTTTTGTTGAAATCCTTGTGTAAGGATAAAATTTTCGTTCGAAAAAGTTTCAATAATTGTTTCGCCCAAAGTCCAGGAAAGTGAAATGCCGGCCTCTTCGAAATAATCGCCGGATGTGGCAATAACTTCTGATTCATTCGATTGACTGAAACAGGTATTAAATATTATAAGAAAGAATGGTAATAATAATATTTTCATAAAGAATATTTTTTTAAATTTTGATGTAAAGGTACAAAATCAATTGATTATTTTTGATTATGGCTAAATTTTAGTTTCCAATGTTCAATTTAATTTTGTAATTTTGAAGATTTATATTATATATAAAATATAATTTGTTATGCAAACTTTAAGTATTTCCGGGCTGTTTGATAAAGATAATAATTATTTTTCAACTAAACTAAAAGATGATTATATATTAACGGATAAAAATGGAAAAGCAAAATATCTGCTTACAAACATACCTGAACAACTTCCTATCCAAGGGTTGTTACGATGGGTAGGTATAAAAGCATATAAAAATGGTGATTTAAGCATTGGGCAATTATCGGAATGGTTTTCGACAGATATTCGTGAAATGATGAAAATTCTTAATAAACTCAATATACCGGTTATAGATTATAATTTGGACGATGATTTTAAAACTATTGATTTTTTAAGAAATGAATTTGATAGTTAGTGATAGTAGCAGCATAATTATTCTTGCTTCACTTAATCGCCTGGATTTACTTTCAGGAATATTTACTAAAGTATATATTCCACCTTCTGTTTACAACGAAATTACTATTAAAAACGACAGGGTAAAATTAAACTTTATACAATCAGGATTATTTGAAAAACGAACTATATCAAAGAATGACAAATTAACTTTTCTGTTAACTATGCTTCATAAAGGAGAGGCTGAAGCAATAGCTCTTGCATTGGAAAATGATTTACCTTTACTAATAGATGAGAAAAAAGGAAGAAATATTGCATCAAAAATAGGTGTTAAAATAATAGGTTTTATTGGGATATTGATTTTAAATTATAAAACAGGTATAATTACTAAAACCGAAGCTATAGAGATATTTAACAAGGCAAAAAGTACAGGTTTTAGAATAAGTAAAAATATTGAAAGTAGATTTTTATCCGGTCTGGTATAACAACTAAAAGATAGAATTTATTCAGATTTAATTTGATTGTCAATCCACTAAATTTGTAGTAATACTAAAATAAGTAGTACTTTTAATCATTATTTTATTAAACAAACAAAAATGAAACGCATAATAATTGTTTTTATATTTTTAGCATTTACTGTAAATACAAATGCTCAGTCGCCAGATGCAATTAAATATCAAACTGTTGTACGAGATAATATGGGACAGGCAATTTCAAATCAGGAGATAGCCTTTAAATTCAGCATACTCAAAGATGATATTTCAGGCGAAAGTGTTTATACTGAAACTCAGCCGTGTATGACAAATCAATTTGGTTTGGCAAATTTGAATATTGGTGAAGGTGTGGTAGTTTCAGGTGATTTTAATACCATTGACTGGAGCACGGGTATTTATTTTCTAAGTATTGAGATTGATATTAATCTAAGTGGAAGTTTTATTTTTATGGGTGCAAGTCGTTTATTAAGTGTGCCTTACGCATTGTATGCCGAAAAGTCAGGCTTACGTGGGCTGCCTATATATTCACAATCGCAAATTGATACTTTATCGGTAAATATCGGCGATGTGGTTTATAATAGTACGAGCGAATGTATTAATTATTATACCGGTTTAACATGGCTTGCATTATGCGGTGATTGCAGCCCGATGCCTTCGGTTGCAGATGCAGGCACTGATCAATTTCTTATAGGAACCAATATTACAACTCTTGAAGCAATTGAGCCTGAGATTGGTGAAGGTTTATGGAATATTGTTTCCGGTATTGGCGGAGCTATTGTAGAACCTGCAAATCCGGAAAGTGTTTTTACAGGTATTGAAGGAAATGGATATGTGCTTGAATGGACTGTTTCCAATCCTTGCGGGAGTAATTCTGATGATGTTAATATTCTTTTTAATACAAATCCAGGGCCTTATTCGGGTTACGAATATCTTCCTTATTGCGATGTTTGCTTATGGCCGGCATTCGAAATTGAGGATGTCGAAGAAACTGGAATTCATTTTTATACACTTGCTTTTATAGTTGATAATCAGGGTGAACCCGGGGCAAATCCTTGCTGGGGAGGTTTCCCGACTTATGATATGACTCATTTTCAGGATAAGATTGCTGCTTTAAGAGCTGAGGGTGGTGATGTAATTGTTTCTTTTGGAGGTGCTAATGGTATTGAACTGGCTTATGCCGCCGAATCACCCGAAGAATTAAGAGATGCAATTAAATCCGTTGTTGATGCTTATGATCTGACAGGAATTGATTTCGATATTGAAGGAATGATGGTTGCTCATCCCGAATCGATCGAAAGAAGGTCTCTGGCAATAAAACTATTACAAACCGAATATCCCGATCTTAATGTTTCGCTCACTTTACCGGTTATGCCTTATGGCCTTACTCCCGATGGTGTTGCTGTTGTTCAAAGTGCGGTGGATCATGGAGTTGATCTCTCAATTGTTAATATTATGGCAATGGATTACGGGCCTTCGGGGATTGATATGGGTGACGCAGCGATTTCGGCTGCCGAGAATTTATTTACACAATTAAAGGATATTTATCAAAATGCTGGTATTCCCCAACCGGATTCGTGTGTTTGGGCAAAGGTAGGAATTACACCTATGATTGGTGAAAACGATGTTCCGGGTGAGGTGTTTTATCTTGATGATGCCTACGATGTATTGAATTTTGCTGTTGAAAACAAAATTGGACGACTTTCCATTTGGTCTGCTAACCGAGATCACGAATGCGAAAATCCAAACGATCCGTTATATTCGTGCAGTCATATTCCGCAGGGACCTTTCCAGTTTTCAAGTATTTTTCAAATGAATGGTTCGCTTAAGCAAAATAAACCGGAAGAGAAAAACAGCCACTGACCTGTTCGCCGCAATACTATGGAAGGCGGGTTTACAGATTAAAACAGAAAATAATTTCATTGAATTAAAAATTTTCATTAACTTTGAGGATTATGAAAATAAATCCAATAATATTAATAAACTTTTCTATGTGCATAATCTTGCTTACAAGCTGTTATTCTCAGGAGTTTCAAAGTGATTCATTTAAAAAAAAGCGTGAAAGAATGGTTCTTGAACAGATTGAATTACGGGGAGTTAATAATAAAGCTGTCCTTAAAGCAATGAGAAAAGTCCCAAGGCATAAATTTGTTCCTGAAATTTATGTTGAGTATGCTTATAATGATCATCCACTTCCAATAGGTGAAGGACAGACAATTTCGCAACCTTATATTGTTGCATTCATGACAGCCGCACTGAAACTTGAACCTACTGATAAAGTTCTTGAAATCGGAACCGGTTCAGGATACCAGGCCGCATTACTTGCAGAGATATGCGATTCTGTTTATACGATTGAAATTTTTGAATCGCTTGGAACAACAGCAGCAAAATTATTTAGCACCTTGCATTATGAAAATATAAAAGTGAAAATCGGGGATGGATACAAAGGCTGGCCGGAATTTAGTCCTTTTGATGTAATAATTGTAACCTGTTCTCCTTCAGAAATTCCCCAAGCACTTATTGATCAGCTTAAAGAAGGGGGACGTATGATAATTCCGGTTGGCAGGAAAAATAATCAAAATCTTATTTTACTAAAGAAAAAGAATGGGAAAATTAAAGAACACAGGGTTTTGCCTGTAAGGTTTGTTCCAATGATTAATGAATCGGGGGAAGAATATTAGTTCTTATTGAGTGCTTCGTTATGAAACTCACGGGGTGACTTCAAGTCACCCCGTGAGTGAGCATCAGATGACTTTAAATTATTGAATCACAATTTTCTTAACCTGACTAAAGTCTTTGCCGCTAAAACTAATAAAATAAATTCCTGAGGGTAAATCTGATAAATTATGTTGTGTTGAGGTAGATCCGATTAATTTAAAATTAGAATATTCTTTTCCTCTTAAATCTAAAACTTTAATTTGAATATCACCTTCAATTTTTTCGAGTGAGATATTAAATATTCCTTTGGAAGGATTTGGGTAAATGGTGAAAGACGGATTAATTGGATTTTCATCCGAAATGCCTGTTGTTGAAAAATTCATCAAACTATATTCTCCATCATTCGCAGGAAAAACATCTTCTGTCCAGGCATCTCCATAAGGATTTGAAAAACTATAATCCCTTAAAATATATTCCTTATTTTTACTTTTATCCCAGACTTTTATTATCGGTTTATTTCCAGCTTTATAAAGGTTGCTAAAAACTGGAATAGCATTTTCAAGAATATTATCGGAAACTACAACACCAGAACCTGCAAGTTTTTCTCCATTAAAAACTCCAATTTCAACACCTTTATCCAAATCTCCATTTTCAAAATAAATTGTCCAGACAGGTTCTGATGGATCACCAACTATGTTTTTCCAATGTTTTTCTGCTTTTTCAATTGAAGCAACACTTGTAGTAGTTTTATTTCCGTCAACAAGAAGAACATTATCAACCATATAAGATGTAGTTTCTCCGGTATTATCATTTCCTTCATATCTGAAAGCAATATATGCATATCCATAATAAGTAGAAAGATCAATTAGCCCTGAGGGTATCCATTCATGACTCGGGTCGTTTTGGTTAGCAATAATACAATCTAATGGTGTCCAAATTGCTGCAGAAAGATCCGAACCATCAAAATCTGTTGAAATAATAATACTAAAACAATCATGTGTCCAGAAGGCCTGAGCACTTTCAAATGAAAAAACCGGACTATCCATTTCAATAAGAGCAATTTTTGGTGTAATTAACCAGCAAACATTTTCTTCCTCTGAATTGTATGATGTTGCTTGAGCATATTTATTTAGATCATATTCTTTTCCTAACCATTTTCTGCTTCCAATCTCGTTAATATTCAGCCATCCAGGAATACTTATATCTTCATAAGTTACTTGAGTTTGGAAATCTTCATCAATTGAGGATACACCACCTCCGCCGGTAGGATAAACCAATTCGCCGTCAGCAGCCATTTTGATCAGATATCCTTCAGTTGGGATACAGTTTCCAATACCATTAACCCAGTTAGGGCCAATTTTTCTAAGCATATTTCCTTCGGAGTTTCTTACATATAATAAATTATCACCAATAATTGAACTAAATGCTTCTAATGCATTCATTTCGTTAGCAGGTAAATAACTGACAAATTGAAAACCTACCAAAAGCTCAATAAGTGTATCTTGAGGAATTATTGCACCTTCAATTGTGAATTGTCCGGCAGCATTAGTTTTGATAAGATAACCTTCAATTCCAATCCAATCACCAATTCCATTAACCCAGTTTGGGCCAATTTTTCTTAACATAGCTCCTTCGGAATTCCTTATATATAGAAGATCATCATTTATAATTTCAGCAGCAACTTCCGTCATATCAGGATTCTCGGGAGAAATTCGTGAAGATACAAAACTAAAACCCGATGAAAGAGTTATTTGCTGTGAAGCCTGAGATTGGTCAAAATAAAAAGCACCAATATCAGCTATTGTTCCATCAGGGTCATAATAAACAGGATCAGGATTTCCGGCATCTATGCAGGGTGAGTTCTCAGTTAAATGAAAATTAAAATTGCCCGGATCAACAAATAAGGGATCCATAAATAAATTATAATAAGTATCACATGGGTCTCCATTTGCATTAACTGTTATAATTACTCCAAAAGCAGTAGGCAAACCACCTCCCGTAGCTGCAGTATTATTTTCCCAAAACAAATTATACTCTAATAATGATGGTGATGAATTAGCAGATATTCCTGTACTATTTTCATAAAGAATATTATTTAAAATGGAAAGGGAAGAAGAATGGCATTCGATTCCAATTTCATTATTATTGATAATATTGTTACTAATTGAAGGGGAAAAATATTTGCAGGAGATTCCTCTTTCATTATTATTGCTGATATTATTCTTGTAAATTGTTGGGGAAGAAGATAAGCAATCGATTCCATTTTCACAATTATTAATAGTATTATAGCTTATGGTAGGGGAAGAAGATATGCATACGATCCCACATTCATTACTATTACTGATAGTATTATTGCTTATAGTAGGAGAAGATTCATAGCAGGAAATTCCGAAAAATGCATATTTTATTGCCGTATAAGAAATAATACTATTATCGTTCGATGAGTCTTCAAACTTTATCTTGTTCCAATCTCCAGGATTACATGAAGACTGCCCCGAAGTAAAAATAATAGAGTCAGTTTCGGTTCCTTCAGCTAATAAAGTACCATCTATATTAAATGAATAATAATCCATAAATTTAATAGTAACGCCCGGTTCAATTATCAAGGTTTCGCCTTCTGGTACAGAAATATCACCAATTACCTGGTATAAATAATCAGATGTCCAAACTCCGCTTTGAGGACCTGATACTTCTACAACACCAATTGCAGAAAGCAGTTCAACATCATCAAGTGTAGTGTTTTCAAAGAATAAAATCTCACCCGGGATTGTATATGTTTGCCAGCCGGTGTGGGAAAAATGTACCGTATAAATACCAAGAGCAAGCTCTATTAAATACGAGCCGTCAGAATTTGTATAAACACTATCGGTAACGGCGGAAGGAGAGGCAGCATTAAAAAGCACCTTAGTTCCGGAGTGATCGGTTTCGCCTTCCAAATAGCAGTATCCGTCAACTGTAACATCTGCAAAAGCAGATTGTGCGATGAAGAAGCAAATCATCATCATTACTGAAATTTTGTGGAATTGTTTCATAATTATTTCATTTTATTTTTAAAAATATTTCGTATTTTGCTATCTAATAGCAAGGCAAATATAAGTATTAATTTTACTGAATCACAATTTTCTTAACCTGACTAAAGTCTTTGCCGCTAAAACTAATAAAATAAACTCCTGCCGGTAAATCTGATAAATCAAGTTGTGTTGAAGCAGATACGATTGATTCAAAATTAGAATATTCTTTACCTCTTAAATCTAATACTTTAATTTGAATATCACCTTCAATTCCAACGAGGGAAATATTAAATATTCCATTGGATGGATTTGGATAAATTGAAATATTATTTATCATATTTTCATCCGATATTCCTGTTGTTGAAAAGTTCATCAAACTATATTCTCCATCTTCTTCAGGGAAAACATCTTCTATCCACGCATCTCCATAAGGATTTGAAAATGTATAATCTTTTAAAACATATTCCTTATTCTCACTATTATCCCATACTTTAATTATCGGTTTATTTCCAACTTTATAAAGATTGCTAAAAACCGGAATAGCATTTTCAAGAATATTATCAGAAACTACAACACCAGAACCTGCAAGTTTTTCTCCATAATAAACTGCAATTTCATCACCTTTTTCCAACTCTCCATTCTCAAAATAAATTGTCCAGACAGGTTTTGATGGATCACCAACTATGTTTTTCCAATGTTTTTCTGCTTTTTCAATTGAAGTAACAATTACAGCAGCCTCATTTTCATCAATAAGAAGAACATTGTCAATTCTATAAGATGTATTCTCTCCGATATTATCATTTCCCTCGTATCTGAAAGCAATATTTGCAAATCCTGAATAAGAAGAAAGGTCAATTTCACCTGAGGGTATCCATTCATGATCGGGATGATTTTGATTTGCAGTTACACAATCTAAAGGTGTCCATGTTGCAGCGGAAAGATCCGAGCCATCAAAATCTGTTGAAATAATAATACTGAAACAATCATGTGTCCAAAATGCCTGAGCACTTTCAAATGAAAAAATGGGACTATTCATTTCAAAAAGAGCTATTTTGGGTGTAATCAACCAGTAAATATTTATTTCACCTGAATTGTAGGATGTTGCTTGAGCATATACATTATTTTCATATTCTTTTCCCTGCCATTTTCTGCTTCCAATTTCGTTAATATTCAGCCATCCCGGAATATTTATGTCTTCGTAATTTACCTGACTTTGGAAATCTTCATCAATTGAGGTTACACCACCTCCGACGGAAGGATAAATCAATTCACCATCAGCAAACATTTTAACAAGATAACCTTCGCCTGACTGACAATCACCAATCCCATTTACCCAGTTAGGGCCGATTTTTCGTATTGTCTGTCCTTGTGAATTTCTGATAAAATCTAAATCATCACCAATTATAGTTTCAAACGCAAACAAAGCATCCATAGGATTTTCGGGGAAATAGCTTACAAACTGAAATCCTGTTGCAACAGAAATCGGAGTGGTAGGATCAACTGTGTTGCCCTCAATAATAAATGAATCATCTGTAAACATTTTAACAAGATAACCTTCCGTAACAACCCAGTCACCAATACCATTAACCCAGTTCGGGCCAATTTTGCGTAATGTCTGGCCTTGTGAATTTCTTACGAAATCAAGATTTTCGTTCAATACCGAAGCCATAACAATTAACATATCCAAATTATCGGGAATAATATGTGAAGACACAAAACTAAAACCAGATGAAAGATTTATTTGCTGTGAAACCTGAGATTGTTCAAAATATAAAGCACCAATATCTGAAATTGTACCATCCGGGTCATAATAAACAGGATCAGGGTTTCCGGCATCTATGCAAGGTGAGTTTTCAGTTAAATGAAAATTTAAATTACCAGGATCCATAAATAAAGGATCCATAAATAAATTATAATAAGGGTCACAAGGATCTCCATTTGCATTAACTGTTACAATTACTCCAAAAGCAGTGGGCAACCCACTTCCTGAAGCTGTAGTATTATTTCCCCAAAACAAATTATAATCTAATGATGAAGGGTTGGAATATACTTCTATTCCAACATTGTTTTCATATAAAATATTATTAATAATATAACAATTACTGAATGAGATTCCAAAATTATTATTACCTATAGTATTATTGCTAACAATAGGAGAAGAAGAGTTAACGGAATGGATTCCACGATCACAATTATTGATGGTATTATGACTTATTGTAGGTGATGAAGACAGATTACAAATGATTCCAAAATGATAATTACTGATTGTATTATTGCTTATGATAGGTGTAGAATTATTATAACAGCTGATTCCATCATAATTATTATTGATAATATTATTGCTTATGGTAGGGGAAGAAGATTGGCATTCGATTCCATAACTATTATTATTGATAGTATTATTGCTTATGGTAGGGGAAGAAGAAGAAAGGCATTTGATTCCAGAAGTATTATTGCTGATAAAATTATTGCTAATGATAGGAGAAGATTGATAGCAGTAGATTCCGTAAAATGCATATTTTATTGTCGCACAAGAAATAATACTATTATCATTTGAGGAATCTTCAAACTTTATTCTGTCCCAATCATCCTGATTACAGGAAGCTTGGCCGGAAGTAAAAATAATAGAGTCAGTTTCGGTCCCTGAAGCTAATAAAGTACCATTTATATTAAATGAATAATAATCCATAAATTTAATAATAACGCCTGGTTCAATTGTTAATGTTTCGCCTTGGGATACAGAAATATCACCAATTACATGGTAGAGAATATCTGAAGTCCATACTCCACTTTGAGGGCCTGATACTTCTTCAATCAAATCCGAAGAAAGTTCAACATCTTCAAGTGTAGTGTCTTCATAGATAATAATTTCACCCGGAATTGTATAAGCTTGCCAACCGTCATGGGAAAAGTGTACTGTATAAACACCTTCAGAAATATCTATCAAATACGAGCCGTCGGCATTTGTATAAACGCTGTCGGTAACAGCGGAAGGAGAGGCAGCATTAAAAAGAACCTTAGTTCCTGAGTGGTCGGTTTCGCCTTCCAAATAGCAGAATCCGTCAACTGTAACATCTGCAAAAGCAGAATGTGCGATGAAGAAGCAAATCATCATCATTACCGAAATTTTGTGGAATTGTTTCATAATTACTTCATTTTATTTTATTAAAAATAGTTCGTATTTTGCTATCTAAATAGCAAGGCAAATATATGTATAAAATTTACTGAATCACAATTTTCTTAACCTGACTAAAGTCTTTGCCGCTAAAACTAATAAAATAAACTCCTGCCGGTAAATCTGATAAATTAAGTTGGGTTGAAGCAGATACGATTGATTCAAAATTAGAATATTCTTTTCCTCTTAAATCCAATACTTTAATTTGAATATCACCTTCAATTCCTTGGAGTGAGATATTAAATATTCCTTTGGAAGGATTTGGAAAAATAGATAATGTTCCCTCCGCACTTTCAATTGATCCTTTTGTAATATTTACAATACTATATTTCCCGTCTTCATCAGGGTAAACCTCCGAAATATAAGAATCATACATAGTTTCCATAATGAAATCGGCTGGAACAATATTATTTTCAGACCATACTTTTAATATAATCGGATTGCCCACTTCGTAACCTTTTCCACTGATTAAAATACTAAATACGGGAAGTTCATTTTCAAAAGCGTTTTGAGAATTAATTCTTGTAGTTCCGACCATTTTATCACCATCGAAAGCTGCTACTTCATCGCCAATTTCCAATCCATCAATATAAATTGTGAAAACCGGATCGGCTGCATTACCTCCCTCGAAAATAAAGTGCGTTGGAACAGCAAATAATTTACTACTTGATTTTGCAGCAGCGGGATAAATAATGTCACCGGCAGCAAACATTTTCACAAGATAACCTTCACCAGGGTTACAATCGCCAATACCGTTTACCCAGTTAGGGCCAATTTTTCGAATCATTGCACCTTGTGAATCTCTGATAAAATCAAGATCATCGCCAATGATAGTTTCAAATGCAATTAAAGCATCAATTGGGTTTTCGGGAAAATAGCTAACAAATTGAAATCCTGCTTCAACCGGAATCGGAGTTGTAGGATCAACCAAGATTCCATTAATTGTAAATGAATCATCGGCATTCATTTTAACAAGATAACCTTCTTCAAAAATCCAGTCACCGATGCCGTTAACCCAGTTCGGGCCGATTTTTCGTAACATTGTACCTTGTGAATTTCTTACAAAATCAAGGTTATCGTTTAAAACATCAGCCATAACAACCAACATATCAGGCTCAGGAGGATCAACTGCCGATGAAATAAACTGGAATCCTAAACTTAAGTCAAATACTACTTCAAATCCGGAAATATCTTCACCAATCATTGCAACAAAACCATGTCGGTTATTAGAAAACTTTTCATCATTCCCGAATGAAATATAATTGTTAAAAAATCCTCCAATAAATACATTAGTTGTATCATAAACAACCACACTACTTAACCAATTATTTCCATGAGTGCTTTCCATTATTTTTACCCACTCAAGTTCACCGGTAGTTAGATATTTTGCAACGAATAGATCCCTTTCCCCAACATTAACATACTCAAAATCATCCCCAAAATTAATTGTATCTCGTATTTGTGCTCCAAGATAAACACTGCCTTCAAAATCAATATCCATTTGGTTATAATCAAAACCATAACGATGTTCGGTTATTGAATTTGCCCAAATTGTATTTCCGTCAGGATCAAATTTAGCAATAAATTTACTAAAATTATGATATGGGCTTCTGAGCATAATATTATCAAAGTAAATTGAATCACCATGCCAGCCCTTTATATAACTATAACCCTGTGCATCAGTTTTTATTCCTGTAGGCCAACAATACCAATCTCCATTAAAAATTGGACTTCCTGCTTTAGAAGTTACCCATTGCACTGTTCCATCAGGAAATAATTTTGCAAAAATTATATTACCATCTCCTTCTTCCATTGTAATTTGGGTATTACTAATGGTAACATTTTCAGAAGTAAATTCGCCTGTGAAATAAATATTATTGCTTCCATCAACCGATACTAAGCCAACATATTCTGTAAATTCACCTCCGGCACGTATTGCCCATTCAAACTCTCCACTTATATTATATTTTGCAATAAAAGCATCTTCTGATCCTTCGCTAATTAATTCTGTTCCACTAAAGTTTATTGTATCATAAAAAGTACCACTTATTATTATATTATCTGCATTATCCGCTGCAAGACAAAGTCCGCCCCAAGTATCACTATTAAAAACTTCCTGAATAGTAAATTTATATACTCCGTCAATTCCGTATTTAATAATAAAAAGACTTCCTTCTTCATTAGGTATTAATGTAGGGCCTCCGGGAATAATTAACGGTTCATTAAATCCTCCTGTTATATAAACATTTTCGTTTATAGGATCTATAGTTATATAATTACCAAGGTTGTAACCAACAAAAAGGCCTGCAAACTGTTTAATCCAGATAATTTCCCCATCCGGTTTTTGTTTACATAAGAAAGTGCCTTTTTGAATAACTTCTCCAAAATAATCCATTTCAGATGATGCATATCCATAAGAAAAAAAGTTCCCTGCATTGTCGGTTTCCATACCAATTATATGGCCAAAACCCGAATCTCCTTCAAATTGGATCAGCCATTCCTCGTTTGCATTATTATTTAATTGAGATAAAAATATTAGCTGCTCATTTTGACCGCCGGTAAATATTTTATTTGATGAATTAATGCAAAAACATGATGGGAAATTATTCAACTCATTTGTCCATTGCTCTATTCCATCGGCATTAAATTTTGTAATATATCTGTCATCCAGAACAAATGGATTATTTTCATTATCAACCGCAACATCATTTGCTCTTTCGTCAACTTGGTTTGCCCACAAAAAGTCTCCCTCCGAAGAACATTTTACTATAAATCCGTCATTTCCAGTATTAACAAATAACGTATCACTACCAAAAATTACATTAACTCGGAAAGAACCTGTCATATAAATATATTCATTTTCATCAATAATTAAATCTATTCCATAACTGTCACCATTAAAAGTATTTTCATGATCTCCCATCGAAGCCCAAATAAAATCGCCGCTTAAATCGCTTTTTGCAATAAAAGCATCTCCATAACCTTTTGGTTCCAATATTATACCATTACCAATATCTCCATCATTGTAATCTGCAACATAAGCTGCAAAATAAATATTTGAGTTAATAACCATAATATCATTAAAACTTTCATCATGTTGTTGTTCCCATATAAGGTTTCCAATTTGATCGTAATTTAGAATAATTGAATTGTGCAACCAAGCTGTATTATTATCTGTTGAACCAAGAATATAAACATTGCCGGTAACATCAGTATCAATTTTTAAACCAATTAGGTTTTCCTCAGGTAGGCCATGATTTTTCGCAAAAATTACTTCACCGGATGAATTTAATTTTGCAAAAAACAAATTTGTATTGGCAATATTGATTAAAGTAATACTACCCAAAGTTACTTCACCTGTGTAATAGCCTGTAATATAAATATTTTCCGAATCATCAAGACATATCCCGTAAGCATCAATTTTTTCCCATGCTGAGGCTGAAAACTGTTTTAGCCAGACTAAATTTCCTGAATTATCAAATTTAGCGACTATTAAATCCCTTTTTCCAATACTTGAATAATTATTCGAACCTACAGTAATTTCACCGGAAAACGAGCCTGTAATAAATATATTTCCTGCTGCATCCGATACAATATCTCGTGCATAATCAGTACCGGAGCCACCGAATTGAGTAGCCCAGTTCCAGTCAGGTGCATCTCCCCAATCATCTGTTCCGGATTTAAAAAAGTTTTGTTTAGATGATGGATCAGGCTTGCTATAATTATTAACGTTTCCACGAAATTCGTCCATCAATTGTTGTTTAAATGCTTTGTGTTCTTCAGGATTGTTAAAGCTATTTTGGCTTTGCACCTGAAATATTCCCATAAGGAATATCAAAAAAGAAAAGGATAGTTTTTTCATAATTTTTTTGTTTAAATTATTTTTTCATATTCATTTTAACTATGAGACAAAAATATAAAATAATAATTAAACAAACAAAATTTGTTACATTGTTTTTTCTGATTATTAAAGGAAATTAATTGATAGCCATATAAAATTTGGAGAAATTGATGGAAATAAAAGATATTTTTCAAAAAAAATAAAAATAGTTTACCCTGTTAAATATATTCGTCATTCACGCATTAAATCGCCTTACTCATATAATACTCAACCGGAGCAAATTCATCGGTAAGAATCGGCACAGTTGTTTCTATTCCATTTTTTAATAAATGCTTTAAATATTCATCTAAAATGCTGTCGGAACTATTAAACCCGGGAATTTTATCTGATTTCAATGCAACAAGAACAACACTTTGCAATTGCTCTTTATCATCCATATTCTGTATTACAAATAAATACACTTGTTGAAAAACACTTTGATAAGTAAGATATTCCGCTTGCAGAAACAGACTTTTCTTTCCATCAATCGAAGAAATAATATTCAAAATTGCAATGCCGTCATTATTTAGAATATTATAAAATTTTTCTACGGCTTCCCTCGTAGTTAGCTGGTAAGGCAATGTATATTGCGATTTGAAAGCATCAACAAAAACAACATCATATTTTTCTTTGCAATTATTTAAAAATGTACGGCCATCCTCATGAATAATTTTCAAGCGTGGATCATCGGAAAGCCTAAAATGTTCTCTCGCAAGTTTTGTTAATTCGGGATCAATTTCAACAACATCAATTGAAGCATCCGGAAATTTCTTTAAATAATATTTTGGATATGAATAAGCTGCTCCTCCAATCAATAATGATCTTTGAAAATCAGGATTAAAATGTTCAGCGAGGTCATAATATTTTAAATATCTAAATACCAATTCATCGGAATCAAGAAACATCGCTCCGCTATATTCATTATTTATTCTCATATATTTTGCCTCTTTTCCACTCAAATAATCATTTGCATCATAAATCAAAACCCGATTATATTTTGTGTCAACATCAATAACAGAATCATTCTGCTCTACAATCAAAACTTTAAAAGCAATAACAAACAACAAAAACAAAATGGCAAAAATCCCTTTTACATTTGAATGAACTAAAAAAAATAAGATTATTGAAATTGATAATAATAATGCTGATAAAAAATACAAAATATTTTGGTGGCCAAAAAACGGGATCAGGAAAAAACCCGTCAGAAAAGTTCCACAAATACTACCAATAGTTGAAATTGCATAAAGATTTCCTGCTATTTTCCCTGTAGAATTAACATGCTTTAGCCTAAGCTTGATTGCATAAGGAGAAACCATTCCGAGAAAAACTGATGCGGGTGCAAATAAAACTATTGAAGCAATTACAGCTTGCAAGCGAACATCAAAAATAAAAGATGAAAGATGACTTAAAAAATATTTATGTATTATTGTCGAAATAATTATTGAAACTGCCGAAAGAAAAATTATTGTCGAAAGGGTTTCAATTTTAGGTTTTTTATCGGCGAAATATCCTCCCAGCCAATATCCAATACTCAGGCTACCGAGAATAATTCCAATAAGGCTTGTCCACACAAAAATTGTCGTACCCATATAAGGCCCTAAAATCCTTGAACCTACCAATTCAAAGATCATTACAACAGCTCCGCAAATAAAAACAATTATTTCTATACCATAACGCATATTAAAAAATTATCATAAATATTTCAAAAACAAATCCATTGCCTGCCTTTTCGGTTTATCAAAAGTATAGCTTATATTTTTTGTAAGATAATTATAGAGATTAATTTTCGATGAAATGTTTTCAATAGCTCTATCAATATTTTCCACGCCAAATTTCAAAGCTTCATAAAATTGCTTTTTTACGTTTTCTGGTATCTTTTTATTTGCTACCCAACAAGCAAAAACAAATGGTAAAGATGAGAATTTCTGCCATTCATACGAAAGATCATAAACATATTTAAAATTATTTACTAAGTCAAAACACTTATCGCCAATTATTACAACTGCTTCGAGTTCTGAGAAATTGATTGATTCTTCTTTATCAAGAGCTTTCCATTCTACATCAATTTTCCAATAGTGTTTTGCTAAAACCCGAACTAACTGAACAGATGTCCTCGACTCAAAATCAAGATAGATTTTTTTAATCATTTCTAAAGGTTTATCGCTAACCAATAAAACTGAATTAACCGCTCCGTTTGATCCGATACAATAGTCTGAAATAATAAATGGAGTAATAATTTTGGGAATCATTGCAACAGGTATAAGGCCAATATCAACCTTATCTTCAATTAGTTTCTGTGCACAAACCGAAGGAACATCCAACTCAAGCGAATAATTATCTAAAAAACCCGATCTTTCAATTCCATAAACAAAAGGAATTGTATTTGAATATGAAACTGCTGAAATTCTTAATCTTTCCATAAACTTTTAATAAGACACGAATTTCACAAATTTACACTAATTAAATTAGTGAAAATTAGTGTATAAAAACCATTTAACTATTCAATTTTCTAATACAACTTATCACAAATCGTGAATGCTGACTTTTTTTTTACAAAAATACGGTTTTTACTCAAAACTGCACAATTTTTGCTTATTTCGCAGCAAAAAACTCATTAGCTTTTTTTAAATGAAACAGATGAAATTGGATAATTGAAATCCATACGGACAAGTTTGGAAATTCGGAAAAAGACCCAATTTCTAATTTCCAATTTCTACAGCCTAAGTTTTTAATAATACAATCAACTACAAAAATATCAACACATGAAAACAAAATACATTCTTATCTTTATCTTTATTCTATTTATTAATTTTTCCTTTTCACAAACAATCAGAGTAATTGATTTTCACAATCAAACTCCAATTGAAAATGTAGCAATATTTAATTCGGATAATACAAAGACCGCATTGACAGATAAAAATGGATATGCAAATATTGATTCGTTTAATGAAAATGACATTTTTACTTTTCAACATCCTTCATACAATGACATTTCATTAACTTATGAAGCATTAAAAGTGAATGATTTCATAATCAAGCTACATGAATCGGTTATCAAGTTAAGTGAATTTGTATTTTCGGCAAGCAAGTGGGAACAAAACAAAAATGAAGTTCCAAATAAAATAGTTACTATTTCGGCAAAAGAGATTGAATTTGAAAATCCTCAAACTACCGCAGATTTACTAAGTATTTCTAACGAAGTTTTCATACAGAAAAGCCAACTTGGTGGAGGTAGTCCGATGATACGCGGATTTGCTGCAAATTCGATACTTTTGGTTGTTGATGGTGTCAGAATGAATAATGCAATTTATAGAAGTGGGAATTTACAAAACGTTATTTCAATAGATCCAAACATAATACAAAGCTCTGAAATTATTTTCGGGCCAGGCTCAATAATTTATGGTAGTGATGCACTTGGAGGAGTAATTGATTTTCATACGAAAGATGTGAAGCTGGCTTTTGGAGAAAGTACAACAAGATTATCGGCTAACTCAATGCTAAGATATTCAACTGCTAACAACGAAGAAAGTGGGCATATTGATTTCAATTTTGCTAAGAAAAAATGGGGGTTTCTGACAAGTGTTTCATTTAGCGATTATGATGATCTGAAAATGGGAACTATGCACAACGATATTTATGAGCGTCATGAATATGTTGGAGAAATTAATGGACAAGATACTATTCTGCAAAACAGCGATCCGAATGTTCAGAAATTTTCAGGATATAATCAAATAAATCTTATGCAAAAAATAAGATTCAAACCAAATAACAATATTGATATTACTTATAATTTTCAATACTCGAACACATCGGATATCCCAAGATACGACCGCTTAACTCAATATTCAAATGGAAAATTAAAATATGCAAAATGGGATTACGGACCACAAAAATGGATGATGAATGCGTTGAATGTAAATTTAACCGATGTGTCTTCCTTATTTGATGATGCCAAAATAACATTGGCATTTCAGGATTTGGAAGAAAGCCGTATCGACAGAAAATATAAATCAGAAACACTACGAACAAGAACAGAAAAAGTTAAAGCATATTCGTTAAACTTTGATCTTGATAAAAAATTGTCCCCTAAAAACACCTTATTCTACGGAGTTGAAGCTATTTATAATAAAGTTGTTTCAACAGGGATTAAAGAAAATATTTTAACAAGAATAGAAGAACCAACTGCAAGTCGCTATCCGGATGGAAAAAATAGCTATTATTCTTTAGCGGCTTATGGAAGCTTTAAATCAAATATTAATGAAAAATTCACATTTACTTCAGGCTTAAGATTTAATAATACTTCACTTAATTCGACTTTTATCGACACAAGTTTTTATGATTTTCCTTTTAATAAAATTGACATTAATAATAATGCAGTTACGGGCAGCATAGGACTTGTTTTCAAACCTGAAAAGTATTGGCAATTTAACGTAAATATTTCCTCAGGTTTCAGAGCACCCAATCTTGATGATGTTGCAAAAGTTTTTGATTCGGAGCCAGGCAATGTTGTTGTACCAAACAAAAATCTAAAACCTGAATATGTTTACAATATTGATTTCAGTATTAATAAAAATTTTGCCGGAAAAGCTAAAATAAGCACCACCGTTTTCTACACAAGGCTGATTGATGCTATGGTCAGGCGTGATTTTACAATTAACGGAAAAGACTCAATAATGTATGATGGTGAGTTGAGTAAAGTTGAAGCCGTAGTAAATGCCGGAAAAGCGTATATTTACGGTGGCAGTGTTTCGTTTTTGGCAAATATTACTAATGATTTTATTTTCAAAACATTCATCACTTATACACATGGAGAAGACGATCAGAATATTCCTTTACGCCATGTATCTCCGTTATTTGGAAGCACTTCGTTTTTATATAAATTAAAAAATACTGAAATTGAATTTTATACAAATTATAACGGGGAAGTATCCTATAAAAACCTTGCTCCATCCGAAAGAGATAAGGCTTATTTGTATGCAAAAGACTCCGATGGAAATCCTTACTCATCGGCTTGGTTCACAATAAATTTAAAAGCTTCATATCAACTGACATCAAAACTTCAAATTGATGCCGGAATTGAAAATATTCTTGATTACAGATACCGGCCATATTCATCAGGAATTTGTGCCCCGGGTAGAAATTTTATTATTGCAATTAGAGGGAAATTGGGGAAATAAAGGAAATATGATCATTCGATTATCATCATACGGGCAAGTTTTGCCCTTTGGGTGTCATTTTTTCAGTTGTCATCAATCCTTAAAGCAGGTTTGTTCAATTCTATTTAATTCAAAATATTGAATATTTTTTAGACACAGGTAACACAGATTTACGCAGATTATATTTTGTACTATTTATCAGCGTTTATCTGCGAAAACCTGCGTCAAATTTAATTAATAAAAAGTGTCGTAAGTTTGTGATTTATTAACAAAATATTCAGATGTTAAAGAGAAATTGCAACATTTTGATTTTCAATAATAAATCATAAAATAGCTAATCTGAAATGTTGTGGAAATCATAAAAATTTGTTAAATTTTAAACTTTTATTTACTTTACTCAATATTTGTATTATATTTGTAGTGGATTTAAAATGTAGTATTTTCTTAAAAAAAGAAAAAAATAACCAAATTTGGAATTTGTTATGAATACCAATAATTATAATAGGCTCAAAACCACAAATATAAAAATTGTGGTTTAATTTTTGAAGGTGTCAACATTAGATTAAAATGTTAATTGAAAAAAATTAAATCTATTGTTAGATACAAAAACTAAAAAAAAGTAATAAAATGAAAAAAATATCGTACATTTTTATGTCGTTAATAATAATGATATTATTAACCGAATGCAATAAAACTCAAATAGATAACAATATTAATAATGGAAATAGTGATCCAAGCAATAATCCTAAAGTATCAAGTATGACGGAACTAAATGTTCCTAATGGATTTGATTGGAAATTATCACATGAAATATCAATTCTAATTGATAATCCATTAAACGGAACATTAAAGATCACATCATTAGATAGAAGCATTGTCTATCATAAAGAAAATTATACAGAAGGACAAGATCAGTATAATATTAAAGTTACAATTCCAGATTACGTTGATAAAATTTTAGTAAACAATGAAATATATAATATCAACGGAACAAACGGTGAAAAAGCAAAAAATATCAATGCAAAAGAATTAGCTGATCATTATAATTCATTAAAAAATTCTACAGATACAAAAGGTGTAACTTTTAGTTCAGAATTTGTTTTCAATACAGCTTTAAGCTATGACCTTTCCTCAGCAGCTCTTGATGCAACTCATTTCATTGTTGCATACCGTGATAACTGGAATTCAGATTACGGAACTGCGGTGATAGGTACTATTGTTGGAAATGCAATAACATGGAGTGCAGAATTTGTTTTTAACTCTGCAGGAACTGCGCACATTTCTGCCGTGTCATTAGATGCTACTCATTTTGTAGTTAGTTATAGTGATTTTGGTAATTCTCAATACGGTACTGCTATAGTTGGTACGGTAAGTGGTAATTCTATTAGTTGGGGTGTTGAATATAATTTGCCAACTCACATGTGGTCAGCCGGTGTGGATTATATATCTTCTTCAGCTCTTGATGCTACTCATTTTGTTTTTGCATTTAGAGATAAGGGAAATTCTAATGTCGGAACATCTATTATTGGCGTTGTTAGCGGAAGCAATATTGCCTGGGGGCCGGAAAATATTTTTAATAATGCGAATACACCTGAAGTTTCATCAACTACCCTTTCTACAAGTTCTTTTGTTTTATCTTATCGTGATTATGGAAATTCCCAATATGGAGCTTCAATAGCCGCAACAGTAGCTGGGAATGTGATTAGTTTTGGTTCGGAAGTTGTTTTTAATTCAGCAATTACAGCAAACCCATCTCTTGGAACTTTAAGCTCAAATAAAATTGTTGTCGCATTCAGAGATGTGGGAAATTTTGATAATGGAACTGCAATGATAGGAAATGTTGCCGGAACTGTGATTACATGGGGATCGGAATATGTATTTAATAATGATATAAGTTATGATCCATCTATCACAGCTATGGATGCCGATAATTTTATTGTTGCATACAGGGATGAAGGTAATCTTGACTACGGTACTGTTGGTGGTGGTGCGGTTACCGGTGATGTTATTCAATGGGATTCGGACGATGTCTTTAACGCTGCTTTCACAAATTCCGTAACAACTACAACATTAGATGCTACACACTTGGTTATTTCCTATTCAGATCATGGAAACATGGGTTACGGCACATCTATTTTCTGTGTATTCAGTCCATTAGTTGATACTGATAATGATGGAGTACCTGATGGGGACGATGATTATCCTTTGGATCCTTTAAGAGCTTATGATAATTATTTCCCGACTATTGGGTATGCAACTTTAGCTTTTGAAGATTTATGGACACACACCGGAGATTATGATTTCAATGACATTGTTATTGATTATCGTTTTCAAACTGTTACAAATGCAAGTAATGAAGTTGTAGAAGTATTTGGTAGCTTTATAACAAAAGCACTCGGTGCAGGCCATAATAATTCATTTGGATTTAATTTACCAAATGCAAATGCAACTTTAATTAATAATCTTACAGTAACAGGTTATGACATTGTTGGTGGTTTGGTGACACTTAATGGTGATGGCCTTGAAACAGGACAAACTCATCCAACAGTAATTGTGTGGGATCAAAGCATAAATTTTACAAATTTAGTTAATACCTTAAGAAGTTCATGGTACACAACACCTGTTACAACTACAATTACAATGGTACCTACACCATTAACATATACTGCAGCTGATTTTGCTTTATCAACATTTAATCCGTTTATTATTATTAATCAGGAGCGTGGACGTGAATTACATTTGCCTGATTACGAACCAACGGATTTAATTAATATTGCATTTTATGGAACATGGTTAGACGTAACAGATCCGGGAAGTGGTGTTTATTTTAAAACTGCTACCGATTTACCCTGGGGAATTAATATTCCTGAATCTTTTGCCTATCCTTTCGAATACGCAGACATAACAACTGCACATAATCATTTTCAGGAATGGGTTGAAAGCGGTGGAGCAAATTATGCTAACTGGTATCAGGATCTTCCTGATTATAGAACCGCAGCTAATATCTATACTCATCCGTAATTTGATTTCAAACCTTTGCGTCTCTGCGTCTTTGCGAGATGAATTATTTAGGTTAATCTGAATTGATGATAGAAATACCCGAAAATGCCATTCGGGTTTTCTTTTTTTTGGACATTATTTCCAAATATTAGACATTTGATCAGTTCTTATATTTTTATTTGCCTGTCTTACTAATATTTACAAAGCTTTTTACTTTGGTTTAATAATGGTATTAATGAAAAAAAATACTGTCATGAAAACAAAAAAAATAATTTACAACTTACTTGCTCTTGTTTTTTTGACAATAATATTATATATTCCAGCAAATAAATAAAAAAATAATGTTTATTAAAAAATATAAGTATCTTTACAGTATAAATTTAAATCAACAAAAAAATGAAAAAGTTTCTAATTTTATTAGTCGCACTTATTGTAACTTCAACAATAGGTTGTAAGAAAAATGATGATCCGAATCCGAATCCTGAATTAACCATGGAAGATCTTGTTATATCTCCAGGGTTTGATTTTAACAACTCATCGGAGTATAATGTAAAAGTTACTCTACCCTCGACTGTTGATTATTCATCAATTAAAAAAAGAATCAATTTTTATGATGGGAAAATAGAAGAAGGTGGTAAATTGCTTTTTAGCGGAACATCAAATGATCAAGGTGAATTTATTGGAAAAATTAAAATTCCAGCCTATCTCACCGAAATTTACATAAGTTCATGGGCCGGCAAAATATCATATCCATTAAATAACGCTGCAAAATCAACCTTTAACATTCAGGAAGATACTATCAATCCTATTTTTGGTGGGTATGATACCATCCCTCCTCCTGATAGTACAAGTACTAAAAAATCAAGATTTTTAAATAATTTTCCGCTGGATACATGGCATATAAAATCCGGGAATTCTGTAACTAATATGATTACAAACGGACAATTTGATGATACTAGTTTTAATGTTATTGCACACTGGAGTTACAATTTACCTGACCCTGCAATATGGACTATGGATCAATATATTGCACCCTACTCGGGTCAATACAATGATGGGGGAAATAACACATTTAGAAATTCTTATCAAGGTTATTCAGGTTGGAATTATTATTTATATGGTGGCTGTGAACAATCAATAAATGTAAATCCGGGAGATTTAATTACTTTTAGTGCGGATATTAAATCCATTCCTTATAATAATAATGCAGTTGTATATGCTTATGTTTACCTGATTCCATTTAAACCAAATGGATCCCCGCGTGCTTATTACTCTTATCGTTATGATAATCCTACTACAGATTGGGTACAAAAAACCGTTACAGCTACAATGCCGTCTAATACAGCAACTTGTAGGGTTTTAATTTGGTTAAATAACCATTATGCAGATTTGTTTTATGATAATGTTGTTGTTACCGGCCCAATTACTGATAGTGACGGCGACGGTGTGGATGATGAAGAGGATGACTATCCTTATGATGCTACCAGAGCCTATGATGTTTATTATCCAAACGAGGATACTTATGGCACTCTGGCTTTTGAAGATAACTGGCCCGGTTTAGGTGATTATGATTTTAATGATCTTATTCTTGATTATAACTTTCATGAAGTATTGAATGCCGATAATGAAGTTGTTGATATTTATATGAAATACAGTGTAAGAGCTGTAGGTGCAAGTTATACAAATGGTTTCGGTTTCGAGATGAATGCCGAGCCAGGTGACATTGAAAGCGTAACAGGTTTATCAATTAATAGTGACTATATAAACTTTAATGCAAATGATACTGAGGCAGGCCAGGAAAATGCTACAATAATTCTAATTGACGATGTTTTTCATTTACTACCTCACTCCGGAGGCATAGGATCCAATACCACACCGGGTGAACCTTACGTTAATCCTGATACTTTGTTGCTTACAATTCATTTCTCTAATCCTGTTTTAAGCTCAACCTTAGGGACTCCACCTTATAATTCATTCATAATTGTTGATCAGGTCAGAGGAGTTGAGGTTCATTTACCCGATCATCCTCCAACAAGCCTTGCTGATTTAAGTTTACTTGGAACATGGGCGGATAATTCCATTCCGGCAGAAGGGAGATATTATAAAACCGTTACTAATTTACCCTGGGTAATGGATAATCCGGAATCATTTGACTATCCGGTTGAAAAAGTAGAAATTATTAATGCATATAATCATTTTGCTACATGGGCTGAAAGTTCAGGCGCAATTTATGCCGACTGGTATTTTGATGATGCCGGTTATAGAAACGATGAAAATGTTTATGAAAAACCTGAATAAAATCTAAACTCTTTCCTTAATGATAAAATTTATTTTTCTCCCGCAGATGACGCAGATTACCGCAGAAAAAATCAGCGAATATCAGCGAAATCTGCGGGAAAATAAAGTTTGTGGATACCAGCTAAATAGTTAGCAATTTTTTATGAATTTTCATAACCTGAGGAATTACTAATTCAGTTTCGTTGTTGAGAATAACAAAATCAGCAAGCCTGACTTTTCTTTCATCACTCCATTGATTTTTAATTCTCGCAATCACTATCTCGTGATTGACATTATCACGTTTCATTATTCTTTCAATTCTCAAGTCTTCGGGAGCAGAAACCGTAATTATAAAGTCAAATTTTTTTGATAGATGACTTTCGAATAAAATTGCAGCCTCATGCAAAACATAAGGCTCATTTTTATGATTCGTAAGCCACTTTTCAAAATCATCCATCACTAAAGGATGAATTATTGAATTAATTTTTTTTAATGCAGATTTATCATTGAAGATTATTTCAGCAAATACTTTTTTATCAATTTTACTATTTTCAGTTAATATTGAAGCCCCGAAAATATTAACAATTCCTTCTCTAACCTTATTATTTTCGTATAATGCTTTTGCTGAATTATCTGCATAAAAAACATTTACACCCATTGTCTCAAAAATCTTTGAAACCAATGTTTTTCCGCTTCCAATACTTCCGGTGAGGCCAACTTTTAACATTCAGGTTGAAATTTTTAAAGCCACTGTCTTTGATAGTGGTTATGTTCTTTTTTGTTAAACATGATAAAAATTATTGGAATGATGGAATCAATCCCTGTTTGAGTTTTTGAAAGTAACAATTTTTCCATTTTTCCATCATTCCATTATTCCTTACGGGTGCAATTCAAAGCCACCTTCTTTGAGGGTGGATTTTTATTTTATAATATGCTGTTTTCCTATAATATACTCAACTCTTTCGGGATCAATTTTAACAATCTCCACATAAGGAGGTTGGTGTAAAATTTCAACTTTCAGGGTTTTATTTTCCAATGATTCTTTCCTCCTATAATAAACCCCCATTTTGAACATATCCATATTAACTCGCTTAAAATCATTTAAAGCAACCAAATATGTAACCAAAACTTTATCTGGATATGTTTTGATTTTAAAGCCTGATAAAGAATCAATTGTAATTAAAGGTAATTCTATACTTCCTTCGGTAAATTTTGCAACCGGAATTGATATTCGTATTTCATCCTCCGAGAATCTAATTTTCTTATTATTATCCGGAGAAATAATTTTTAACGAAAACTCCTGATTATCTTTAACTTTTTTCAATTCTATTTTTTCAGTTTTCACAAAATCAACTTTATCAATTACCGAAGCCGGGCAATAAACAATAACAGAATCAGGTTCAATAGTAATTGAGCCATAAGGCTGATATTGTTTTTCATAATCTATTTGAAGGTCAGGAATTACAGCCACAGTTTTCATCGAAATTGATTCAAATACAAAGAAAAGAGAATCGGGAGAAACAGATTGCAATTTATTTGATAAATTAAGTTGACGGGCGATATTAGAAGAAATTTGAGATGTCAATAGAAAAGACTTAAACAATCCATTCTCTTGTTTACAATTCAAGCCACCAATATTAATATAAATCGCCTGATCGCCGGATAGGTATTTATCTGAGAAAAAATCAAGACCCTGCGACTGAACATCTAAAGTTAAAACACTATCAGGATGGTTAATAAGTAACTTATCATCAGGAATATTAGTATAGACCACCGAAAAATCAATAGATCCGTAATAAAGTTTATCAAATTTAATTAAACTCCAAAAAATGATGGAAATTCCCAGACAGGATAAAAAAATATAAACTTTTTGTTTAGATATTTTATCTTTCGCTTTTCCGTTTCTTCTGACAAATGTCAAAAAATTGAATTTCAACTTATAAAATTATTATTAAAAATTTTAATTAATATGATAAAAATATTACAAAAACCTTAAGCATTCACATACTACTTGAAATTTTAATACATCTTAAATTATTTTGTGAATACTTACTAAGTCTCTCATCTTTTATCACTTAATTGAGAAGTGCTATCCATTGCAACAGCCGATTTTTCCACTACCATACGGTTTTGGCCTAAAGTTTCAATAGTAACTGTTGTTTCGGAAACTTCGATAATTTTACCGTGAATACCACCAATAGTAATTACTTTTTCACCCTTTTTTAAAGCTTCTCTATATTTTTTTTGATCTTTTGATTTTTTCATTTGCGGTCTGATGAAAAACAAATAAAAAACCAAAACAACTAAAATAAGTGGTAGAAAAGACATTAAACCACCACCTTCGCCTTCACCTTGAGGCATCATTAAAATAATATTCAATAGATTCATTATTACAGATATTTAATTATTACTCTTTTAATTTGATATTTTTCCAGATTTTAAAAATGGTATCCAGCCAGACATCCTGTGGCCATAAGGGAAATAAGGGTATAATGGTATAAAGGAAATTTTTCCCTATTTCCCCTATATCCCATATTTCCCTTATACCTCATATTTGTAAGAAATTTTTATTGTTGTTAATGCTGATTATTTACTAAAAATTGATATTTCCCATAAAATAAATTATTGTTCAGGACTATATACCATTGCTTTAATTCTAATTATTGTTTTATTAGGTTGAGTATTAGAAGTCACTGTTATTGATTTATTTTGAAATCCTTTACGTTTCTCGCTATCAAAAGTAACACGAAGAACATCACCTTTTCCGGGTTGAATTGGTGTTTTTGGATATTTTGTAGCCGTGCATCCACAACTTGCATTCACATCGGAAATTAATAAAGGCGAGGAACCAACATTCTTAAACTTAAAACTATATGTAACCTTCTCCCCTTCAATAACTTTTCCAAAATCATGAATTTTCTCTTCAAATTCAATTTTTGGAAGCTTTGAAAGATCAGACTTACCCGTTGATGTATTTGGATTAGATATTATATCGGTTGAAATTTGTTCATTCTCACCATTCCCTCCATTTCCGTTGCAGGAAATTAAAACCGAAATGATCAAAATTGATAAAAACAAATTACTTAATACTCTCATTTTCTTTCCTTTTTCTGTCATATCTCTATAAAGATTGATTGATTCATTCTCTCATTCTACCATTCATTCTCCAACTGTTAAAATTGTTACCGAACCGGCAAATTTATCGTCCTTAAAACGACCATTACATTTCAGATAATAGAAATAAACCCCATCAGGGCATCCTTCTCCTTTCCAATCGTTTTGATAATTATTTGATTCATACATCTGCCTGCCCCATCTATCAAATATCACAAGCGAACTACTCATATAAAAATCATTAATAAATTCTTCGGTTGACCCGTTAATTTGTATTTCAAAAACATCATTTATACCATCACCGTTTGGAGTAAAAACATTAGGAGCAATTACTTCGGTTTCCTCAATAGTAAGCGCATGTGAAACTGAATCAACACATCCGAAATAAGTATTAAAACTCAACCAAACTTCAAACATATCTGCACTATCTATTCGATAAATATGCACAGGATTTGCAAGTTCTGAATATGTTGAATCACCGAAATCCCATGTCCATGTTATAATTTCAAGGGAATCAACCGGGTTGTCTTCATAAGAAATATTATTAAAACTAAATTCAATTTCCGGATCTGGTATGTATATTTTATCTTCAGCTATAATTTCAACCTCCGGAATAGGGTAGGCCTTTACATCAAAATTCGTATCAACTTTACAACCCCAATCGTCTTTAACTGTTAAGGCATAATTTTCGTCGCATAAACCCAATGCAATAGATGAATCGCTTGGGTCAACTATCAACGAATACCAATTGTAATGATATCGATTATTAGAATCAGGCAATCCACCAGAAACAAAGGCTTGCATCTGAGCTTTACAAAAACCAGGGCAACCCATATTAGTCTGAATGAGAGTATCAATATATAATCTTGGGTGTATATTCAATACAATACTATCTTCACATACAATTATACTATCCTGATCAAAAACCTCAATATAATACCATGTTGTATCAGTTGGTTTTGCCCAAATGTTGTGAGTTGTATCCATAGTGGGTTTCCATAAATATTTTAATGTATCGAAATACATAACACTCAGATATGCACTATCACCATAACAAACAATAGTATCCGAAGCATCTATTTTACAATATACTTTCTGGCTGAATGCCTGAAAACTTGTGAATAATAATACTATTAATATCAATTTTTTCATGGTGAGGATTATTCAATTTTTTGCGAAATTAAGAAAATTATTATTAGTCTTATTAATTCAAAAACTTTATTCACATCCGTACTCATTTTGAACAATAGGCTAAGAAATTCAATTTTATTTATTTATATTAAATTACTTGTATTTTAAAATGATTAAAATTGAAAAATATTGTGTAAAAACAAGAAAAAACTCAAATAGTAATTCTTCTTTTAAGCTTATAAATATTCTTGTAAATCAAGTTAATCCTGTCAATTATTTTTTGTGAAAAAAGACCTCGAAATTCCTATCTGGCATGAAGTTCTCTTTTTTCCAATAGAACTTTGTGCTGTCATTAAAAACATCTACTTTGTCGGGGATGTATGACAATGAGTCGATAAGCAGATTTTTCACAACAAGTTCGTAGCTCGCTTGCTCGAAGGGTTTGCCCCATCGATTGGTAGTAGTTAAAATATATAAGGCTTTGTTGGATTTTAAATGTTGGTGATAAGAAATTCTGTAAGATTTTGATTCGTTGGCAGGTATTGAAATTGTAAACATCATAAATTCTTGTTTTACTAAATTAATTGTGCTACTTGAATCGGACAAATCAATACATTTCACTGAATCAATTTCTCCAAATATCGAATCATTAGGAAAAGGATATTTCAACTTCAAACTCAAAGGAGTGCTCAAATTATTTCTAAAAAAGTAATCACCTTCAACTTCAAACAGATTGTATAATACGCGAAACTTCAAATCTTCCCTGAAAAAATCAAGGTTTTGCGATTGAGTTTCCGTTGAAAGAATTATTAGGAAAAGTATTAAAATATAATTTCTCATTTTTGAAAAATCACTTTTTGAGAAACTACAATTTCACCTTCAATTTCAAGTGCCAATAAATAAATTCCGGAATGTGCTACTATTTCGTTCATTGCCTTCCAGTGAATATCAATATTATTTAAATAAGGTGAATTTACGCTTGTGCTTTTTACGAGAGTTCCGTTTAAATCAAATAATTTCAATTTTGATGATTTTATCAAATTGCTTCTATTCATCTGAATATTAATATCCAAATTTCTATTGAATGGATTTGGACTTGCCTTCATTGAAATCTTTTGATTGACATAAATATTTTCATTTACACCGGCATATACCATATCTAACTGAAAACAAAAGTAATTAGCTGAATCGGGTTCAATATTCAAGGTAGTAAATAATTCAACTTCGTTATTCACATAAATTCTAACGATATATTCCTTGCAAAACATTTGATCTGTTGTGAATTCACCATTGTCATCAGTAATTATTTCAGGGATTGAAGGTGAGTAGGCTTGATAATAATATTCATAAATGTATTTAATATCTGCATTAGGGACAGGATCAAGAAATTTATCTACAACTTTCCCGCTAAAATTTGCTCTGGTTTGACAATCAAATGGCAATTCTCCAATTGATGGTTGTGTTTCTTTAACCAGCCAAAATGTATAATCTGGTCCACCACAAAAATAAAATTTTTGATGAACAATTGACTGGCCTAAAGCAACAGGTGTCCCTTGATAATTGCCATACGTTAATGGAAATGTTATAAAGCCAAGACCTTCTGTTGTTAGGATATCAATACAACCCCCTTCTATTGGTATTTCAAAGGGTTCAACTAAGTGTTCTTTTGTAACAACAATAGGTTGATTTAAAATAATGGGTATTCCGCTAATAAAAGCAGAAGTATCCCCGTTGCAAACCAAGGTTAATTCATTAAGATCAATAAAATAATAAAACATTTCATCAAATAATAATTCCATCATCCAGCCATTTTCATCCCAGTATATTTCTGATATTATTGGTGGTTCAATAATAGGATTTGAAAACGCCGATCCTGTCAATAAAACAAACATTAAAACGATTAAATTTTTTTTCATGGCTGATTAAATTATGAGGTTTTAAAATAATGTCATAACAAATTTTAAACTAATTAGTGTCAAATATAAGATAAAATTTCCAATCTGTAATAATCAAGAGGAAAAAAAAATAGCTACCGTTTATCATTGCGTCGATATTCAGGTTTTCAGCCATCCAGCGTTGGTCGCCAATTTGTACGGTGTTATATATTTGTCCGTCGCTGTGGCCGGTAAAGGGATCGCCGCAGGTAAATGATGAGGAACTGGGATAAATTAAAACATCATCGGCAAACATTTTAACAAGATATCCTTCACCGGGTTGTATATCAACAATTACTATATTACCCAAACCGAGCCAATTTTTATTAATACTTACTATAAAATAGATATCTAAAGTTCTATAAAGTGTTAATTTTGTTACTTTAATATCTAACTATTCAATTTCTTCCTCATCTCATAAATTTTCTTTCCGCCATAAGCAGCACCTAATCCAAGAAGAATAAATAAACCACCGCCAATCGGAGCTCCACCACCGGGAACATTTCCGGTTTCTCCATGTTCGGGTGGTGGAGGCGGAGGAGCATCAGCTTTTGCGTTTAATGTTATTAAAGTTGCTCCCACAATCAATAAAGTGATCGTTAATGTTTTTAATTTTGTTTTCATAATTTTTTGTTTCAAGTTTAAAGTTTCCAGTATCCTGTATCCTGTTTCTACTCAATATATATTTTTCCACTTATTGATATTTTTTCGGTAATTATTCTTACAATATAATAACCTTCCGATAGATTCAAATCAATAGCATTTATAGTTTCTGAATATCTTTTTTCCATTACAGGCTGTCCAAGCATGTTGTATAACTGCATAACACCTTTTTTCATATTTTCATCAACAATATAAAGTCTGTTGTTGTAAACAAAAAAACGAACATCATCATTTTCTTGTGATTGTTCTTCTATGTTGTTTACACCATTGAAGTGAAGTATAAAACGTTCGGGGTTATCGTTGGGATTTGAAGAAAATGTGTATTTCGTTGTTGTTTTCAGGTTTGTCATTACGCCGGTTTTCAGGTCTTCGAGATAGATATGTACTGTTTCCCAGAATGTGTTCTCTTTAACAGAGATCACATATTGACCCACTTCCCCTACTTCCAGTCCTAATGGGATAGGTACTTCCTCATTGGAATAGGGCATCACGTTAATTGATAAAATTTCACCAGGGAGTATTGAATAAAATTGTGGGGCATCTTCGGTTCCATAAAGTTTATAAGCATCAAATTCGCTATCAAAACCATTGCTTGCATCATTGTTGAAATTAATATAAATTTCATCTTCAAAATTATTTCCTGCAACTTTCAATACTAAAAGATCAGGGATTGTTTCAGATGATTTGTAATAATTTTGAGTGCTGTGCACTCGTGATGCTTGTGGAATTGTTATTGAGGGGGATGCTGCATTTGCTTTTACAAAAAATCCTTGCATTGGAGGAATAATTCCATCGGTTAAACCTCCGGAAGTGCCATTCCAACTTATATATTGTCCGGCAGTCCCATCGTAAACATAAACTGTTGCGTCAACATTAGTCCGGCTCCATGTACCCAAATCCCAATCTATTGCTGAAGAATAAGGATTGCCGATCAGGTTCCATCCTTCTCCTTGTCCTGTTGTATAAGTTAGCGCCGGAATACCTGTACCGGAAGCTTTATCACCAAAATTTAATGACCCTGTAAAATTCTTTGTAACATTTGTATTATAAGCAGCAAAATAGCCTTTTCCAACTATAAAAGGCGGATTGGCTTCATTGGAAAAATTTTCCCAGCCTGCCCCTTGGTTATAAGCAGTTCCATTTTTAATATTTATCCAGTAATTATGTTCTTCGTTAAAGTATAAAAAATCTGCTCCTGTCGGTACCGGAGTTGCAACATTAAAGAATTCAGTGCTGATGTTTTGGTTACTCACCGGTGAAGATAAAAAATGCCAGCCTGTAGTGCCTTTACCGTACTGAGGTATGTATTTACTAACGGTGGCAATTGCACCTGAACTTTCAATAAGCGAGCCTGTACCGGTTGCATCCGATTCAATTATAAGTCCTGAAGCTCCGGCGTTGTTTGTTAAAGTTCCGTTAACTGTTAAGGATTTGTCTGAGCTGATTGTCAAACTCTTATCTGAGTTGATTGCAAGGTCTTTTGCTTCTTCATCAGTAGTCATTGTTACGTCATGCTTGATTTCAATATTTGCCGAGTTGTTGGTTGGTGTATTCTGTCCGCTTGCCCAGGTGGCATCCGTGTTCCAATTACCATTTTGAACAGTAAAATAAGGCATGGGGGCAGTGGATTCTAAACAATTGGCATTTGTCATATTTTTGTGCGTGCCGTTATGTCCGCCTTTAAAATCTAAGACATTGTTCACCCCTACGTTCACTTCGTTAAATTTATAATATGCTACGAGGTTTGCTTCGCCTGCCGGATTATCGAGCTCAAAATGCATATTATCACATATTTCGAATTCTGTGCGCACATCGTTCCAGATGCGGACTTCATCTATTTTGCCATTAAAATCATCTCCTATTATCAAATTTAACGAATTTGTATTTATCGCCTCTGTGAAAGATGATTCGCCTGCCCAGCAACCGTTCACAAACAGTGTCAGGTTTGTTTTGTCATAGGTCATTGCAACATGACGCCAGTTTGTGCCGATTACAATTTCCTCAACAGCACCTGCTGTATAGCTGATTGCACTTGCCTTGTACTTGAAACCGTCAACACCGGCATCAATAAACCCTTTCAGCGTGTTCCCCATTATTCCAATTCCATAGAAATCGCCTTTGTTCAGGATATTTGACCCTATTTCGGCAGTCCAGACTTGATCGTCATCCATATTATCTTCTCCATACCATGCATAATAAATCTTGGCTCCCACTACCTGAAATTGAGGGCAGTATTCATAATGATTCAAACCTGTTGTTCTTTTTGTTGCCGACCAATCAGTTCCATCCGTATCCATCTCTGCTGTCCAGATATGTAGGTCATCAGCAGCATCCTTTTCATTCCAGACATAGTAAATTTTATCTCCTACTATCTGAAGTTGAGGGCTGTATTTAGAAAAACTGCTGGTTGTTCTTTGTGCTGCCGACCAATTATTTCCATCAGTATTCATCTCTGCTGTCCATATCTGAGAATAAGAACCTCCATATTCCCGCCAGATATAATAAATCTTGTCTCCAACCACCTGAAGTTGGGGATAGTAATCATGATAACTATTGTTCGTTCTTTTTGTTACCGACCAAGCTGTTCCATTGGTATTCATCTCTGCTGTCCAGATCTGATACTTAGCATTATTAGATTCATACCAGACATAATATATTTTGGTTCCTACTACCTGAAATTGAGGCCTGTATTTATGATACATATTGTCTGTTCTTTTTGCTGCCGTCCAACCAGTTCCATCCGTATTCATCTCTGCTGTCCAGATTTGCAGTGCATTAGAAGCATCCATTTCATACCAGACATAATATATCTTGGTTCCCACTACTTGAAGTTGTGGTTCGTATTTATTTGGAAAACTACTGGTTGTTCTTTTTGTTGCCGCCCAACCCGTTCCATCAGTATTCATCACTGCTGTCCAGATTTGCCGGTATTCGGAACCATCCTTTTCATACCAGACATAATAAATTTTGGTTCCCACTACCTGAAGTTGTGGTTCCATTTTATCATAACTACTGGTTGTTCTTTTTGTTGCTGTCCATCCCGTTCCGTCAGTACACATCTCTGCTGTCCAGATTTGCCAGTTTGAACCATCAGATTCCTGCCAGACATAATATAATTCGTCTCCCACTACCTGAAATTGAGGGTTGTCATGATCATGTTCGGCGGTTGTTCTTTTTGCTACCGAAAAAGCAGCCCCTTCACCTTTCACCCATGCTTCAATTGTAATCGCATCGGTAATATTTAGTGCGGCAGCATCCGGCACAGAGACATGTTCCTCAAACCCGTCAAAAACAAGGCAGTTGTTTTGGGCAATAAGCCACATTGGAAGGATTGCTAATAAAATCAAGTTAATTTTTTTCATAATATAAATTTTTTATTTTTATTAATACTTACAACAAAATAAGTCACTAAAGTTCCATGAAGTGTTAATGTTGTGTAAAATAGTGTTAAATAGTGTTAATATATGGAGAAAATATGTTTATGTGTTAATGAGAGAATGATGGAGTTGTGGAGTAATGGAGTGATGGAGTGGGAGAATGATTGAATGCGAGAATGATGGAATGGTGGAATGATTGTAAAGTAAACCTATCAGCGAAAATCAGCGTTATCCGTATTATCCGCATTCTATTCTTTAAATGGAATATCAAAAAAAATGCGAAAATCCAAACGTATTTTTGTACTTAAAACGCAATAATCCAAACGTATTTTTACATAAAGCTGTTAGAAATGCAAATTTTTTGTATTTTTGTGTAAAATAGTGTTAAAAATGGAGAATATTTCTTTACTTTTTGTTGAGGATGATACATATCTTGGATTAATCGTTACCGACTATTTTGAGTCGAAAGGCTTTAAAGTTTTTTATAGCGATAATGCAGAAAAGGGTTTTCAGGCATTTCGTAACAACAAAATAGACTTATGCTTATTGGATGTTTCTTTGCCCGGTAAAGACGGATTTACATTAGCCGAAGAAATAAAAAGTATTGATAACGATATTCCCATTATTTTTTTAACAGCTCAAAAAGAAAAAGAATCTGTTATTAAAGGTTTTACCCTCGGTGCCGATGATTATATCAGGAAACCGTTTTTACCGGATGAAGTTTATTTGCGTGTAAGATCAGTTTTGAACCGAACATATAAGAATATTAATAAAACAAATACTATTTTTAATATTGGTAAATATATTTTCGACTATAAATTTCAGACACTTAATTATGTAGGCCTTGATAAAGTTTTATCTTATAAAGAAGCAGAATTGTTAAAACTTCTTTTTGAAAATCGAAACGAAGTAATTACGAAAGAAACAATATTTAAAAAAGTTTGGGATAGTAATGATTTGGGATTATCAAGAAGTGTGGATGTTTACGTTACAAAATTGCGTAAACATTTAGAAAACGACAAAGATATTCAGATAGTTAATGTTAGAGGTGTTGGATACAAGATGCTTGTTGAGGGAATACAATGAGTGAATGAGGGAATGATTGAATGATTGAATGCGAGAATGATTGAATGCTAAAATGAATGAATGATAGAAGAATGAAAGAATGGAACCCTCCAATCCTTCATTAATCGGAAGAACATGAATAAATATAAAATCACATTTTTCTTTTTTTTATTTATACTATTGCTTTTATGTACAGTAAAAAGTCAGAATGTTGATAGCCTGATTGTTTTGTTAGATTCAAAAGATAAGGATGAAAAACTTCAAACCTATTTGGATATTTCAATTGCTGATTTGCTAACAAACCCGAAAGGAACAATTAAATACGCCGGGCAAGGTTTGGAATTAGCCACAAAAGAAGATAACCTTTTTTATAAAGGAAGTTTTTTAGGAATAATAGGTTTCGCACATTATGTAATGTCCGACATTGAGTCTGCTATTGATTATACGCAAAAAAGCATCAATTCATTGATAAAAACCGATAGCTTGTTGCAATTATCTAAGGCTTACCTAACTTTGGGAGCTATTTATAAACAAACAGGCGATTACCAAAAAGCTCTTGAATATAACAGGCTTGGTTTAAACATTCATAAAAAGAAAAATAATCAAAAAGGAATAGCTTTATCGTATTTGAATCTCGGAGTTGTATATCAAATTAAAGGCGATTATACTTTGGCAATTGATAATTATCTGAAATCAATGAAATATTATGAAAATGATAAAAATCATAGAAATTATTATATACTCCAGATGAGTATCGGTTTACTTTACAATGAACTTGATACTTATGATAAAGCACTTGAATATTTATTAAGGTGCTTAGGTATAATTGAAAAAACATCCAACAAGGCTGATATTGCTTCATGTTACTCGAATATTGGAATAGTATATAAAAATCTTGAAGACTTAGATAATGCTTATGAATTTTATATAAAAGCTGAAAAAATCGCTAAAGAGCTTGATAACAAATTTCTATTAGGAAAAATATATAATAATATGGGAAAAGTGTGTGCCGAAAGAGCAAATTTTATTGAGGCTATAAACTACTATAAACTTTCGTTAGATATTAAAAAAAAATATAACGACAGTACAGGGATAGCGGTATGTTGTAATAATATCGGAAGTGTTTATGGGAAAACCGGCGAACATCAATTGGCATTGGAGTATTTAAGTAAAGCGGAAGATATTTCTACTCAAAAGCAGTTAAAACTCAAACTACTTGACACTTATCAATCTTATGTTGAAATTTATAAAAATATGAAAGATTTTGAAAAAGCTTTTAAATATCAAACTCAATACCACGAAATAAAAGATGAGATTTTCAACAGCGAAAAACACAAACAAATCAGTGAGTTACAAACAAAATACGAAACCGAAAAAAAGGAAAAAGAAATACAAATACTAAATCAAAAAAATGATATAAAAGATTTGAAAATTAAAAAGCAAAACTATCTGAGGATAATACTTTTAATAGCTTTGATTTTTTTGATAATTATTTCGGTGATAGGTTATAGCAGGTATCTGATAAAAAAAAGAGCCAATTTGTTGTTAAATAAACAAAAGCAAAAACTTGATGATTATAACGAAGAATTAAATGTGGCAAACGAGAATTTGCAAGAGGCAAACTTCAATTTAGAAGAACTTAACAATACAAAAGATAAGTTTTTCTCAATCATAAGCCACGACCTGAAAAGTCCGCTAAATGTACTTTATGCAACAATTGATGTTTTAAACAAAAACCTTGAAACGTTTTCACCCGAAAAAACAAGTGTTTACCTTCAAAACATGAATAAATCGTCAAAAAACATAATCAGCCTTTTAGATAATTTACTGGAATGGTCACAAGTTCAAACCGGTAGCCTGGAATGGGATCCTGTAAGTTTTGATTTATTTGATATTGTTTCTCAAAACATTTTGATTTTATCAGAGATTGCAAGTAATAAAGAAATAAAGTTAGAATCTGAGATAAAGAAAGACACTTTTGTTTTTGCCGATAGAAATATGATTTCGACAGTTGTTAGAAATTTACTTTCAAATGCAATAAAATTTACTCCACGAAATGGAAGGATCAGAATTTATGCAACGGAAAACATCAACAATATTACGGTATCTGTTTCCGATACCGGTACCGGTATCCCTGAAAATGAATTAAAGAATTTATTTAAAATAGATACAAAATACAAGCAGCCCGGAACAGAAAATGAAAAAGGAACCGGTTTAGGTTTGATACTATGCAAAGAATTTGTTGAAAAAAACGGTGGTAAGATTTCAGCTCAGAGTCAAATAGATAATGGGAGTATTTTTACATTTACTGTGAAAAAGAAATAAAAATAATCCAGGCGTTTACGTCTGGGATTTAATGTTGGATGTTTTATTTTTTTAGCAAGTTTCTATTTCAAAAATACTTAACAACAATATGGATTTACCGGTTTATATCCTCCAATGAATTAAACCGCTTTCCATTTCTAAAAGCTACCACAAAGGCTCCGCTTATTTTATTAATCAATCTGAGTTCATCTCTGTATTTTCGGGCTGCTTCATAAGTTGTGAATGAACCTAATGTATAGATATAGTATTCATTATTAAGATCTTCCTTTATTTCTTGATTCAGATTGTATTGATTAGCAAGCCATGTTTTAGACACTTTTTTGCCAAATTTTGCCCTTATTTGAACTCTATATTCAATACCGCTTACGGAAACAACTGCTGTCTCTTTTTCCTTAATAAATAATTCCTTTGTATCTAAACGTTTTCCATTCCTGAAAGCAACTACAAAGGCACCGTTAACATTATTTACTAACCTGAGTTCATCACTGTATTTTTGGGCAGTTTCAAAAGTTGGGAAAGAGCCTATTGTATAGATATAGAATCCATTATAATAATTTTCCTTTATTTCTTGATTCAGATTGTATTTATTAGCAATCCATGTCTCAGATAATTTTTCGCCATACTTTGCCCTTATTTGAACTCTATATTCAATTTCGGATATTGGAATAATTTCTACAACTTTTTCTTCAACCGGATATTTAATTTGATCGTCAATGACTTTTGTGTCTTGATCTTCAAGGACAATATCATCTTCAAAGACTATTTCACTTTTTTGTTCAACTTTAACTATGTTTTCAAAATCAATTGATTTTTCCTGATCCTGATAAGAATAAATAAATTTACCTATTATTAAGTAATTATAAGTAGATAGACTATCTGTTAATACTTTATAAGAAGTAGTAAAAACAGAAATATCAGACAACATTTCCCAATTTATTGTTAAAGTCCGGTCTTCGAAAATAAAACTTCCATTGGTTAATGAAGTCGTGGTTGGTAAAAATCCATCCGGAAAATATTGAATAATTTTTCCACTTTGTTCGATATTATCTTTGTTAACAATCAGTTTTACAATAAATTCATCTTCCGAATAAATCATTTCCGGCATTTCTGAGATTATGCTGACTTGGGGTTCAACGTCAGGTAATATTTCTTCATCCTGCTCCTCTTGAATGGATTCTTCTGTATAAACAGCTTTTTTTCTTCCTTTAATAAATTTATATGTAACTCCCAATGAGGCATAACTATACATATCATATTTAGACTCACCTACTTTCATGTCTAATTCATCGGAATTAACACTATGTAAAGTGCTTTCCAGATTAAGCACCCAATTATCATTAAGACGAAAATCAAGACCTAAGCCAACAGGAATAACAACTTCCATTGCTCTTCCCCATAAACCGTTACCATTGCCACAACCGTTTTCGGCAACTACTTCATTTGTTCCCAAAACTTTCTTTTTTGTACACCAGTTAGCAAGTCCAACTCCTATCATTCCATATACCGAAAATAATCTCTCCTGTTTGTATTGAAAAAATAAATTACTGAAATTAGCAGTAACATTTATATTGGATTCAAAAATATCTGCTGTAAAATATCTGTTAATTTTTCTCTTGGTTCCTGATAATTTGCCGTTTAACAATTGTCCCCTTACCCCAAATACAGGACTGATTTGCCAGTTTACGATCAATCCGTAACCAATTTGCCATTCATTTTCATTTTCCGAAACAGGAAAATAATCATTTTGTCTTAGATCACCCCAAAATAAATTTGCACCGGTATTTAAATTGACTGACCAATATCTTTTAAATAGGTTATTTGTATTTTGAGAAAAAGACAGTTTCGGGAATAAAAAAAACAATATCAAAACTGCAAAAACAATTAAAAATCGATTATAAGTTTTCATGCTGTAATAATTTATTTTTTTAAAACAATTTCAATACTTTGTGTCCAAAAATTAAGATTTTTATTTAATTATACTCAATAAAAAAACAGATTTGTAAACAATTTTAACATAATACTTTACAAAAAAAAGCTATTTTCAAATACAGATTTTAAGAATAACATTTTTTTATTAACAATCAATTGTTAATTACTTTGTGTTAGATTGTATAAATGGTATCCAGGCGGACACCTTACAGTCGTAAGGGAAATACAGGAATAAAGGGATAAGGGAAATTTCGGTGCTTTTCACCAGATTTCTTACCATTTAAAAGCATGATTATTCATCCATTTTCCCTGAATTTTCATAACCTGTTCAATGATATCGCGCACGCATCCTTCTCCTCCCTTCAAGGGAGAAATATATTTTGAGATTGATTTTATTTCTTCGGCGGCATCGGCGGGACAAGCAGAAATCCCGCATTTGCACATTGCTTCATAATCGGGAATATCGTCGCCCATATAAAGAAAATTTTCTATTTCCAGATCATTATTTTCGAGATATTTATCTAATACTTCAATTTTATTGGTTACCCCCAAAAAAACATCTGTAATATTCAAAGCCGAAAAACGATTAAACATTGACTTGGATTTTCCGCCAGAAATAATTACTATTTTATATCCGTTTTTTATAGCAAGTTGAATTGCATAACCATCTTTTACATGGGCTGTACGCAAAGGCTCACCTTCACTCATCAAAATTATGGTTCCATCCGTTAGAACACCATCGTAATCAAAAACAAATGTATTTATTTCGTTTAAAAGTTTTTTATAGTGTGCCATATTATAGTTTTGGTTCAAAATATTCATATTCTTTATCCTGCTTAATAAATCTGATGTATAAATTATTTTCAGTAGAATCTGTCGCAAGATTTGTTTTTGCCGAAACATCATAAAATTGTTCTTCCTCAAAACCAATTTGGGTTTTATCGGTTATGTAAATTTTTTCTGTAGTATCACTTCCGGATCTATTTATCCAAAGTGTAGAATTAAATGCAGTCATTTTTTCAATTTCCCAAACCGAACTTTCCTGAAATTTAACTTTTGCAGTCATAGTCGCTGGAGACACAAAACGAATTGCAATTTGAAAAGAATCAGGTGGGTAAATTATATCTTCAAAAATCGAATATGTTTTTATTACAACGCCTCCATCATCTTTTTTACAACTTGAGTAAAATATTAAAATTAAAGATGATAAGACTATTATTTGTAAAAATTTTATTTTCATAGCTTTATAATTTATTTTTATAATAAAACCTATTTCAAATATTTAAAACGTAAAGATAAAAAAAATCTAATTACCTTTTCCATGACAATGCTTAAATTTTTTACCACTACCACACGGACAAGGTTCATTTCTTCCAACTTTTTTCTCAACTTTAACAGGTTGTGTTACCTGCTGTTGTTGAGTATTACTATGAGCCTGAGATAATAAATCGGTTCGTTCTTCCTTCAGGTTACTTCTGTCTAATTTACGGGTTCGGGCTTCAGTTATATTACGAGGGTCCTGAGTCGGCAAATTACCTTTTATCAGAAATGAGTCGATTTCTTTATTGATTTTTTGAACCATAGTTTTGAATAATTCAAAAGATTCAAATTTATAGATCAATAAAGGGTCTTTTTGCTCATAAGTTGCATTTTGTACCGATTGTTTCAGATCGTCCATTTCGCGTAAATGCTCTTTCCATGAATCATCAATCATCCCGAGTGTAATACCTTTTTCCATCGCAAGACAAACTTCTTTTCCGTTATCATTATAAGCTTTTTTCAAATCAGCGACAACTTGCATGGTTTTCACTCCATCGGTTACAGGAATTGCAATATGCTCATATTGAGAATTGTTTTCATAAACATCTTTAATAACCGGCATAGCTTTTTGTGCAATTCTTTCTGATTTCAATTTATAGTTTGAATATATCTCCTCAAAAAGTTTATTAGTAATTTCTTCTGTTGATAATGAAAAGAATTCTTTCTCCGAATAAGGAACATCAGCTGCAAAAACTTTAAGCATTTCTATTTTAAAACCCTCAAAATCTTTATTATCCTGATGATCTATAATAGTTTGTTCGATAACATCAAACATCATATTTGAAACATCAATGGCAAGACGCTCACCATATAAAGCATGCCTTCGTTTTTTATAAATAACCTCTCGTTGCGAATTCATAATATCATCGTATTCGAGGAGTCGTTTTCTTATTCCAAAGTTATTTTCTTCGACTTTTTTCTGTGCTCTTTCAATTGATTTTGTAATCATGGAATGTTGAATAACTTCACCTTCGGAAAGGCCAAGCCTATCCATGATCTTAGCAATTCGTTCCGAGCCAAACATTCGCATCAAATCGTCTTCGAGAGAAACAAAAAACTGTGAACTTCCCGGGTCGCCTTGTCGTCCGGCGCGGCCACGTAACTGTCTGTCAACACGTCTTGATTCATGCCTTTCCGTGCCGATAATTGCTAAGCCTCCTGCTTTGACCACTTCTTTGCTTAATTTAATATCGGTACCACGGCCTGCCATATTTGTAGCAATGGTAACTTTTCCGGCAAAACCTGCTTCTGCCACAATATCAGCCTCCTTTTGATGCAATTTTGCATTTAATACACTATGAGTGATTTTTTTACGATTTAACATACGGCTTAATAATTCGGAAGTTTCAACCGAAGTAGTCCCTACCAAAACCGGCCTTTTTGCTTCAACCAAATTACTTATTTCATCAATTACCGAATTATATTTTTCACGTTTTGTTTTAAAAACAAAATCTTGTTTATCGTCTCGGACAATCGGTCTGTTTGTTGGAATTACAACAACATCAAGTTTGTAAATATCCCACAATTCTCCTGCTTCGGTTTCAGCTGTTCCCGTCATTCCTGAAAGCTTTTTATACATTCTGAAATAATTCTGAAGTGTAACGGTAGCATAAGTTTGAGTAGCAGCTTCAACTTTCACGTTTTCTTTTGCTTCTATCGCCTGGTGCAAACCATCGGAATACCGTCGGCCCTCCATAATACGGCCTGTTTGCTCGTCAACAATTTTTATCTTGTTTTCAATCAAAACATATTCTACATCTATTTCAAAAAGTGTATAAGCTCTTAACAACTGGTTAACAGTGTGAATTCTTTCGGATTTAACAGAGTAATCCACAAGCATTTCGCTTTTTTTTGTATTCTTTTTTGCTTCCGATAAATCAGATTTTTCCATATCGGCAATTTCTGACCCAATATCAGGAAGAATGTAAAAATCGTTGTCCTCATAAGAAGTTGTGATCAAATCAATACCTTTTTCCATAAGGTCGATTGAATTATTTTTTTCATCAATTACAAAAAATAATTCATCATCAATAATATGCATGTGTTTTGATTGCTCCTGCATATAAAAATTTTCGGTTTTTTGCATCAAAGCCCTCATTCCCGGTTCACTAAGAAATTTTATCAAAGCTTTATTTTTCGGTAAACCTCTGAAAGCGCGCAGGAGTTGTTCGCCACCCTTTTTTTCATTTTCCGATGAAAGATTGGATGAATTTAAAATTTGTTTAGATTCGGCAAGTAATTTAGTCACCAAATTTCGTTGAGCACTAAATAATTTTTGAATATTTGGTTTTAATTCATCAAATTCGTGTTTATCGCCTTTTGGAGTTGGGCCTGAAATTATTAAAGGTGTACGAGCATCATCAATCAAAACCGAGTCAACCTCATCAACAATTACATAGTTATGCTGACGTTGAACTAATTCATCGGGATTTCCGGTCATATTGTCTCTCAGATAATCGAATCCAAATTCATTATTTGTTCCAAAAGTAATATCAGCCAAATACGCATTTCTTCTTTCGTTTGAATTAGGTTGATGTTTATCAATACAATCGACTTTTAGCCCATGAAATTCGTATAAAATTCCCATCCATTCGGAGTCACGTTTTGCAAGATAGTCATTTACGGTAACAATATGAACACCTTTTTCGGGAAGAGCATTAAGATAAACCGGCAATGTTGCAACGAGAGTTTTTCCTTCTCCTGTTCCCATCTCGGCAATTTTTCCCTGATGAAGAATAATTCCGCCGATAAGTTGTACGTCGTAATGAATCATATTCCATTCAATCATTGTACCACCCGCAACCCATGAATTATTATATCTTGCTTTATCGCCAACAATATTGATATTATCACGTTCGGCCGACAAATCTCTATCTCTTTGAGTGGCCGTAACTTCAACATATTCGTTTTCAGAAAAACGTTTTGCGGTTTCTTTCATTACCGAAAAAGCTTCGGGCAAAATTTCGTTTAATATATCCTGTGATTTCTCGTAACTTTCTTTTTCTAATTGATCGATATATTGATAATGCTTTTCTTTTTCTTCAATATCCATATCAGGATTTGCTTCAATCTTTTGCTTTATTTCTTCGATCTGCTTTTTTTCATCTGCAATATAATCTGCAATTTTTTTTCTAAATTCAAAAGTCTTAGCCCTCAATTCGTCATTACTAAGAGTCTTGATTTTTTCATAAGCCTCTTTTGTTTTTTTTAGAATCGGAGTAACTTCTTTTATATCTCGGTTTGATTTATTTCCTAAAAATTTTCCTAAAAAACCCATTATCTTTAAAAATTATTTTGTGTTATTTATGTATCGATTGCATTTATTGTAAGTTTGAATGAACGCTGAGACGCTGAGATGCAGAGATTTTATTTTTCAGTTTTTTGAGAATGCAACATTATTTTTCTCTGCGCCTTTGTGACTCTGCGTTTATAATATTTGTTTTTAAACTGTGAATGCTTACCATTTATTCTCAATCAATAATCATTCCTAAAATTTTTTCTTATACTTCTGACAATTAGTCATAATATATACTGTTTTTAAATATTCTATTTTACGCAAAAATAAAGTAAAATCAATGATTTTTGTTGTTTTATTGTTAAAAATTGAAAGTGATTTTAATCCCTGGCTTTGGTTCAGCGAAAAAACTAGGTTGATGAATCACAGGTTCAATCTTTAATGAAAGATCTTCGCTAATATCATAATTAAATAAATGTGCATCGACACTTGCATCGACAATGTTTAAAATATACCAAATTCCCGTAATTACGTAAGTAAATTCAAGGTTTCGGCGATAATCGTCTCTTCCTCTTGACAAAGCGTCTTTATCATATCTGTAATAATAATCGTTTGGAGGGATGGTGTCTGTTCCGCTCGGTTCAAAATCATAAGAAGCCTTAAATTTGTGATATTCAGTTGAATTGAAAGAAATGAAATATGCCATAACTCCAAAACCGGCATAAATTATGGGGATTTTCCAGTATTTTTTATTATAAGCCTGGCCAAGTCCCGGCAATAACATAGAATAAAAAGTTGCCTTTTTTGGAGAATGCTCTTTTTGAACTTTTATTTTTACTTCTTCCGAATATTGTGCATTAACAAAAATCGGCGAAAACAATAAGCAGATCAAAATAGAGAATAAAATATTCTTCCAGTTAGGCATGTGGACTATTATTATTTTAGTATTTTAGATTTATTTAATTTCCATATACTTATTAAATCCTAAATCTCTAATCAAAATACGAAATTATTTTATCTAATTCATCATCCGATTTGAAATAAATCAATAGTCGCCCTTTTCCCTGGTCGTTTCGTTTAATGTCGAGTCGATGATTATTTTTGGTAATAAAGTCTAACTTAAAGTTTTTATATTTTAAAGGTAATTCATTTGGTTTACTTTTCTTTATCTCAGATAATGGTTGTTCTTCAAGATTTCTAACAATATCTTCAACCTGCCTTACAGAAAGATTGTATTTAATAATTTTCTTTAAGATATTTATTTGATCTTTTGAGTCTTCAATATTTATTATGGCTCTGGCATGACTCATAGAAATCGTATTATCTCGAAGCGCGATCTGAATTTCAGCCGGAAGTTTGAGCAATCTTAGATAATTTGTAATTGTTGAACGATTCTTTCCGATTCGTTTACTTAGTTTATCTTGAGTCAGATTGCATTCTTCAATCAAACGTTGAAAACTTATTGCAATTTCTAAAGAATTCAAATCCTCACGATGAATGTTTTCGACAAGTGCCATTTCAAGCATTTGTTCATCGTTTGCCACCCTGATAAAACATGGAACATTGTATAATTCAGCAATTTTCGCAGCTCTTAGCCTTCGTTCTCCCGAAATCAGTTGATATTTATCATAACCTAACTTCCTAATAGTTAATGGTTGAATAATTCCTTGAGTTTTGATAGATTCGGATAATTCATTTAAAGAATCTTCATCAAACAAATTTCGAGGTTGAAAAGGATTGGGTTCAATTTTTTCGGTTTCGATATTTGCAACTGCTCCAACAACATAATTACCGGAAATATCACTTGAAGTAATGTCGGTATCAGGACTTTCCAGAATAGCACTAAGTCCTCTACCTAAGGCATTTTTTTTCATCTGTTAATTATCTGAATAGTTTATATTGGTCATATTATTTTTTTGAAGAATTTCACGGGCAAGATTCAGGTAGTTTATGGCACCTGTACTACTGGCATCGTGCATAATAATGGTTTCACCAAAAGATGGAGCTTCACCCAGGCGGGTATTTCTACTAATAATAGTATCAAAAACCATTTCCTGAAAATGAACTTTCACTTCTTCAACAACTTGTTTCGACAATCTTAGTCTTGAATCGAACATTGTGAGTAGAATGCCTTCAAGGTCAAGATCTTTATTTAGCCGCGACTGCACAATTTTGATAGTATTCAATAATTTTCCTAATCCTTCGAGGGCAAAGTATTCGCATTGAACCGGAATAATAACGGAATCGGAAGCCGTAAGAGAATTAACGGTAATCAATCCCAAAGAAGGTGAGCAATCTATAATTACAAATTCATAATCATCTTTGATTTTATCAATTACCTTTTTCATCATAAATTCCCGGTTTGATAAATTTATCATTTCTATTTCGGCTCCAACCAGATCAATATGTGCAGGAAGAAGGTCAAGAAAAGGGGTTTTGGTATTCAAAATAATATCCTTAGGTTCAACACCATCAATAATACACTCATAAATACTTGTCTTAATATTTCTTGGATCGAAACCTACCCCTGAGGTGGAATTTGCTTGCGGGTCAGCATCAATAATTAATGTTTTATACTCAAGTACAGCAAAGCTTGCAGCCAGATTTATTGCTGTTGTAGTCTTTCCTACACCTCCTTTTTGATTTGCAATTGAAATAACTTTCCCCATATTGTATTATAAAAGAATTAATTATTTAAAAACATTGCTAATTTTTACAATTCTCAATTTCTACAAAATTACAATATTATTAATTAGTGTCAATCCGTAAACTTAGAAAAAGACACGAATTACACAAATTAACACTAATCAAATTAGTGTATATCAGTGTAATTTGTGTCAAAATTATTTTTGCAGCGAAGCTGCGATATGAATTAAGAAAATTAGCAAAAACTTTATTAATAATGAATTGATGAAGAAAAAAAAGTGATTATTTTCTAATTCATGTCTTGATTATCTGAAGTCAAATCTTCAAATTTAATATCCGAATGCTCAATATTTCCAATATTATCTTCGATGAATATATTTTCATCAACCTCTAATTCAGAATTTTCTTCGTTATTTACATATTCAATAACATCTTCAAAACCTTGCCTGAATTTCTCAAAATCTTCCCTGTATAAAAATATTTTGTGTTTTTCGTAAAATAATTTACCTTCATTAGTATTAAAACGCCGCTTACTTTCAGTAATTGTCAAATAATATCCGCCTGAATTCGAGGTTTTAATATCAAAAAAATAAGTTCTTTTGCCTGCTCTAACAGTTCTTGAAAAATTTTCTTCTCTTCTTTCCTTTTTTTCTATCCTTTCCATACTTAATTGTTGTGTAATTTTATTAGGTACAAAAATTTATATTTTTCTTATTTTATGACAATTAAAATTAAATAATAGTTGCACAATATATTTATAAGCTTATGTTTCTGACTATTATAAAAACATAAAGATGCAAAAAGAATAAAGTGTTGGCAATAAACTCTTAATAATTATTAGTAACTTGGTGTCTCCATCCATACAGACTAACTTCGTTTCGTACGGACAAGTTTAGTGGCAATATCATTTTGTTTCTTTTCGGAGTGAACTCACTATGATTTATAATAAACCGCAAAGACCGCAAAGAAATGCAAAATATTTTGCGTTTTTTAGCGTACTTAGCGGTTAAAAGAACAAAAGCTATGGCAGAAAACATAACTTAAAAAATTGATGAACAAAAGTAGAAAACGCTGCGTATATTTGCATCATTAAAATCAAAAATATAAATGGACTATTCGTGGGGACACAGCCGGAGATTTAATGCTTATTCAAATTATTTTAAAAAACAATTTGGTGAAAGGGTTCAAAAATTGAGTATTGATGCCGGATTTACCTGCCCAAATCGTGATGGAAAGTTTGGCACCGGAGGATGCACATATTGTAATAATAATGCTTTTAATCCATCATATTGTAATTCAAATAAATCTATTCATCAACAAATAGTCGAAGGTATAGAATTTCACAAAAAAAGATATAGAAGAGCAAACAAATATCTTGCTTATTTTCAACCTTATTCAAATACTTACACAGATTTAGCGAGACTAAAACAAATTTATTGCGAAAGCTTAAAATTCCCTGAAATCATGGGTTTAGTCATAGGTACAAGGCCTGATTGCATTGACGATGAGAAACTTGATTTTTTTAGCGAATTATCAAAATCGCATTATATTATTATTGAATATGGAATTGAATCCTGCTATAATCATACATTAAAAAGAATAAACCGCGGACATAGTTTTGAACAAAGCATTGAAGCCATAGAAAAAACCGCAAAACTTGGCATTAAAACCGGAGGGCATATAATTTTCGGACTGCCCGGCGAATCACGCGATGATATGATGAATGAAGCTTCAATCTTATCGAAATTACCATTAAATAATATAAAATTTCATCAATTACAAATAATTAAAGAAACACAAATGGCTATTGACTATGCCAAAAAACCTGAGTCATACAATCTTTTTACACTTAATGAATATATTGATTTTGTATGCGAGTTCATTTCCCATCTTAATCCCGATATTGTAATAGAACGCTTTGCCGGAGAAGTTCCGCCAAGGTTTCTCGCAGGGCCAAATTGGGGCTTATTTAGAAATGATCAAATTCTAAATATGATTGAAAAAAAATTATCTGAAAAAAATTTATGGCAGGGAAAATATTTTATTCCACTGTAATTCTTTCTGTGACAAATAATAATTAAAAGAAACAATAATTCAATATTGAAAATAATTATTGCTGGTAAAGAAAATTGTTATAATTTTGTTTTGAAATATAAAAATAGTATTAATAAAAAATTTTAATTATGAAAAATCTAAACAAATTATTTTTAGTACTTCTGACTGTTTTATTTACGTCAGGAGTTATTTTTGCACAAAACGCACAAAAATGTAAAGGTGTAGCAAAAGACGTTCAATCTCAAACAATTACTAAATCAGAAGCTTTTTCACAAGTTACAAGAGCAACTAACACGGAAATTGATTTTGAAGATGAAGTTGAATTCACTTTTGATTTTGATCCCTGGACAACAGCAGATGTTGACGGGCTTGCTACATACGGTTTTACAGGGATTGATTTCCCTCATTCATATGAAGCTATGGCTTATATAGTATTCAATCCATTAGGTACAACACCACCAATGACTGATGACCCTGAAATTCAACCTCATTCAGGTGAACAATTTGGTGCTTGTATGGCATCTGTACCAAGTGGAAGTGCTGGAAACGACGACTGGTTTATTTCTCCGCAATTAACATTGGAAGATGGTGCAGCATTCACTTTCTGGGCAAAATCATATACTGCTCAATATGGCCTCGAAAAATTTAATGTAGCAGTTTCCACAACTACTAATGATCCTGATGATTTTACTGTTATTTCAGGTGGAACACCGGTTGCAGCACCTGTTGCATGGACTGAATACTCATACGATCTCAGTGCTTATGCAGGTGAAGATGTTTATATTGCTATTCAATGCGTTTCTTTTGATGCATTTGTTTTTATGATTGATGACCTGGTAGTTACCGGAGCAATAGGGCCACAAACTGTTCTTTATGAAGATGATTTTGAATCATATACTACCGGCGGATACATTGCCGAACAAAATCCTGAATGGTGGGATACCTGGAGTGGAACTGTCGGTGGTGGCGAAGATGGCATGATCAGCGAAGATGTTGCAATGAGTGGTTCAAAATCTGTTCTCGTTGATGAAACCGGTGGTGCAACAGATTTATTAATGTTACTCGGAGATAAAGTTTCAGGTGCATTTGATGTAAATTTCTATATGTATATTCCTGATGGCTATTGCGGCTATTATAACTTCCAACATATGGAAGCTCCTGGAGTGGAATGGGCCTTTGAAATGTATTTCCATACTGATAGAAGCTGTAAATTCTTAATCGCAGGTGAAACACTTGAAGATTATACTTATTCACATGACACATGGATTTACTTTGAACATAAAATTGATCTTGATAATGATCACGCTGAACTCTATATTGATGGTGTATTCTACAAAGATTGGCAATGGAGTTTGCAAGCTCAGGGTGCCCAGGGTGCTAACCAATTAGGTGGTATCGACTTCTTTGCAGGAGGTGAAGGAACAGATTCACCAAAATATTATTTTGATGATGTAAAATATATTCAAACTGCTTTCCAAACCGATCCTGTTATTACTTTAGACCCTATTAGTTTTGAACAAACTTTAGACCAGGGACAAACAGCTACTCAAACACTAAATATTGGAAATATTGGAGCAACCGATCTTGATTATGAATTAGCAATAGTTTATGATCTAAATAGTGATCGTACTCCTATTACCCCAAGTGTAATTTCATCTAATAATCATATCCTTGGTTTATCATGCTCAGCAGATCCAACAGGAAATTCTCAAAGTCCAGCTACTACTGATGATGAAGTAACCTTAAATTATGATGGTGATAATTCTTCAGCAATTGGTTGGACAGTCGCCCCTACTGACGCTGAAGTTGCCGCTATGTTTCCAACATCAATGACAGGACCTCATGCAGGAATGCAACTAACTTCAGTTTTTGTTTTCATTAACGATCTTGGTGAAAACTTTAAGTTGAAAGTATATGGAATGGGAACTGATATTGCACCGGGTTCTCTTTTGGTTGAACAAGATTTCTCTCCGGCCGCCGCAAGCTGGCATATTATTGAACTAGATGAGCCTTTAACAATTACCGGTGAAGACCTTTGGGTTGGATATTCATTCACACAACAAGCAGAAGATCTTTTTGTTCCCGGTTGTGATGCCGGACCAAATGATCCAAACGGTGACTGGTTAAAAACAGGTGTAGGTTGGGGACATCTTTCTTCAAATCCCGACCTTCCTTACAACTGGAATATCAGGGCTAATTTAACAGGAGAAGCAATTACTCATTGGTTAACTGTTGATCCTGCAACAGGTATGGTAGTTCCATCCGGATCACAAGACGTAGATGTTAATTTTGATGCTACAGGTGTTGAAGCTGGTACTCATAATGCCGACATAGTTGTTTTTAGCAATGACCCTGAAAATAGTATTGCTTATATTCCTGTATCTTTTACAGTTAATACTTCAGGTGCAGAGCAAACAATTACTATTGATCCCGGATTCCAGTTTGTATCAAGTAACGTTGATCCTGAAAATCCTGATATGATGGAAGTTGCTGCAGAAATTATAAATGACGATCTTATGTATATAAGAAACTCAATTGGTGCTATGTTACGTAAAATTGGCCCTAATTGGGTTAATGGTATTGGCGATTGGATTGGTACTGAAGGTTACCTTATCAAAACCTCTGCAATGGGTGAATTTACTGTTGCAGGTACATTGATTGATCCAGGTACTCCAATTTCACTTATTGCAGGATTCCAATTTGTAAGTTATTTACCTGAAGCAGAAATGGATGCTCTTGAAGCTTTTGCAACTATTATTGGTGATGATTTAATTTATATTAGAAATTCAGTTGGTGCAATGCTACGAAAAATTGGCCCTAACTGGGTTAATGGTATTGGAAATTGTTTCCCAACCGAAGGTTACCTTATTAAAATGGCTGCTGACGCTGAATTGGTTTATCCTACTGATGGTGCTCCTGCAAGTGTTACTTCTGTTGAAAAAGGTGAAAGCTATTTCAACTTTGAAGGTGGGGACCCATCTGCTCCTCTTTGGACCATATATATTGGTGGTGCTGATTTAACTATTTTGGACTACGATCTTGAGGCCGGTGACGAAATTGCTGTATTCGATGGCGACTTATTAGTAGGTGTTATCATTTTACATCAGGTTTGTACTGTTGATAATCAATTTGAAAATTTCATAGTCGCGTTCACAGAATTAGTGAGCGGACCAGGATATGTTGTCAGTAATCCTTTCACTTTTGTAGCATGGGATCAAAGCGATGGCATAGAATCAACCGGTTTTGGTTATGAATTTACTGATCCTTACGGTGATGCTTATGTTGGTGATGTATTCCCGGAGGAAACAGCTGCCAGTCCTTACTCTATTGCAACATTTACTTTCACTGCGGTAGGAATTGATGAAAACGCTATTAATGTAGCTATTTATCCTAATCCTGTTACTGATATTTTAAATATCAATTCTAATTCTAAAGTTTCAAGTGTTAGAGTATTGAATTATCTCGGACAAACCATTGATAATATCGATGTTACCGGTATGGAAGTTACTATCAATACTTCAACTTATGACACAGGAATCTATTTCATTCAAATAGAAACTGAAAAAGGAATTTCTACTCAAAAAATTATTATTGAATAATTAATTCCTATTAAATAAAAAAAAGCTGTCTTATTTAAGGCAGCTTTTTTTTTTGCAGTTTCTTAATTTGAAAGGCCATGTTTTAGCTACCAAAACATTTATATTAAGCAATTCAGGTAATATTCTCGAAAACGGAATAGATTCTTTAATAAGCGTTAACGGTAAACTTGCGAATCTTTTTTAATTATCGCCGGTTTTCGCGAGTTCTGTCGATTATATTGCTAACTTTGTGTACGAAGATAATGACCTAAAATACATACTAACCGACGAAGGAAGAATAATGGTAAACGAAGGCGACACTTATGAATATCAATATTTCCTAAAAGACCATCTCGGCAATACCCGTGTTACTTTTACCGAAAACGGAAACATAATACAAGAAGACGCCTACTATCCATTTGGAATGCAAATGAACGGTTTATGCTATGAATCAGGAACAGATTTCCTAAACAAAAACCTCTACAACGGAAAAGAATTACAGGATGATTTTGGTTTGGATTGGTATGATTATGGAGCACGGTTTTATGATGCGGCCTTAGGTAGGTGGCATGTATCAGACCCGTTAGCTGAGAAGTATGCTGCATGGTCGCCATACAACTATGTAATGAATAACCCTCTAATCTTTATTGACCCTGATGGGCAGAAAGTAAAATTAGCGAATAATCATGCCGGAGCAATGACTAATATTGCAAAAATAGCAGCGACAAGTTTAGGTAGTCATGTAATGAATCGGCTAATAAGCAACCCCAAAACATATACTATGAGCTCAACCTTCTTTAGTCGAGCTAGTGAGTTTGTCCCGGATAGTAGAAATATTAACTATGTAGGCAACCCTTGGCTCGACGAAGTCCCTAGGGATGGTGGTTTGTTAACATCCATGATTGCAATGGGACACGAATCATGGCATGCATCTGACCATACTGAAATTGGCTTTACAAACAAGAATGTTGAAGAAAGTTTTAATCTTAGAAATGCACTTGAAACTAAAGCCGTAAGTTTTGCCAATTATTTGAGGGATGCCTATTCGTTAGAACCTTCAAGAAATCAGTATGTACCTTATAAGGGCGATTTTCATCAGTTTACAGGGGGTGGTGGGAGTGAAAAAATATCGAATTTCACAACACTTGGCACCAACAAGGATGAAACAAGTATGGGTTTTAATTATACAATAACTACAAAAACGGTTCTAAGTTATAAGAAATTTGGGGTTTTTAAAGTTCCTGATGAAACAAAGACCGAAACAGCCACTTATTATATGACAGTTAGTATGGATGCAGATAATAACGTTTCATTTCAAATATATAATAATATGGAAAATTATAATAATGCAACCTCCAATTGGTAAAATATGAAAAAAGCAAAGACATATAAAGTAATCGGATTTATAGCGATATGTATAAATACATTTATATTACTTGACTCTATTTACTTATATTATTCTTACAATTTCACCGGCAAATTGTATATGTTTATGTATCCGAATCATGTTTTATTGATAAATGCTTTAATTGGAATTATAGGAATATCTATTTCGGTTATGCTATACAAAAAATTAGTTGGTATTAGATTATTTTCAATTGTAACAGCAGTATTATGGCTTGCTACTCTATCAAATTATTTTTTTCCTATTTTTTAAGGTTAGAAAATAATGAAAAAGAGAATAGAATAAAGCCCGGTTCAGGAATGTTCCGGGCTTTATTATTATAATGCAGCAATATTTTTATTAAAGAAATCTTTGAATTTTCCCGTTCTCGGTAGCGGGAAAGAATAAATAAAAAACAAAACCCCCACTAGTCCAAGCTTATAAAGAGGCGGGAAGTTAAAAAACAAAAACTGGTTCAAGTGTCCACTTGGACCTTTTTGTTTTTGGTTAGTAAGTTGTTAGGTGATATTATTGGTGGTTATAGGTTATAACAAACCAGCCAACCTAAGCAGGTTGTCAAGTTCCTTATCTGAAATACTTTCCTTATCGCCTTTGTCGAAAATGGAAAGCAGGAACACAGAACCGGCAACAATTTTAACGCAAGATATTACACGGCTTCCGCCGCTTTTGCCTTTTCCTTTAGATGTAATGGCCATGCGGATTTTATAACAATCCTTACCAAGTGCCCTGCTGAGCGGAGTTTGTAACTCCGCTCCCTTCTATTGCACGATTATAACGTGTGGTTTGCAATACTAAAACGCATAAACTTTGAAATAGTAATAAATTTAATAGCCTTAATTTTGCATTAGTGAATTCGTTAGTATTTTGCATTTTCGTTCCGTGTCAGTTTAAAAGCAACAAAAAAAAACATTTTCTCTATCAGTATGTGCCAAAACTATAAATTTCATAATCCGGAAGGAACATATTTTATATTGGTGGCTTAGCCCCCGAGATAACCTAACCCCCGCTACCGCACGATCAATGTCATTAAGTTAAGCTGTTATACATTGGACATCAGATAACTCTCTTTTTGTTTTTAAACATTGGAGGTTTTCCTCTTTTTCTATATTTTCCTATATTTCGATTGAAC